>Ga0335080_10001940_pt1 | contig 20586 bp, 22 predicted proteins | sample Lox_Sample_34_FD_206720 | JGI IMG/M metagenome (GOLD analysis project Ga0335080, IMG submission 206720) | Soil microbial communities from Loxahatchee National Wildlife Refuge, Florida, United States - Lox_Sample_3.4 | ecosystem: Environmental > Terrestrial > Soil > Wetlands | place: USA...
TTCACCTCGTCGGCCACCTTCACCACGAGGGAGCCGAGCCGCCGCATCTCCTCCTTGAGGAGGCCGGCCGCCTGGTCGAGAGCGTTGCCGCGGAGGCTGTTCGAGCAGACGAGCTCGGCGAGGTCGCCCGTCCGGTGCACGGGCGTCGCGCGGCCGGGCCGCATCTCGTAGAGGTCGACGGCCAGCCCGCGGCGGGCGAGCTGCCAGGCGGCCTCGCACCCGGCGAGTCCGCCGCCGACGACCGTGACGCGCGCGCGCATGGATGGGCCAGGGGCCAGTATAGCCGCCGGGGTCAGCGGCGCACGAAGAGGGCGCCGGGCAGGCGGACGACGGCGGCCTGGACCTCGAGCTCCGAGAGCCGTGCGAGGAGAGCGGGGAGAGCGAGACGGCAGCGGGTCTGGATCTCGTCGACCCCCGCCGGCGCGCGACGATCGAGGGCGGCGAGCACCTCGTCCACGGGCTCCTCCCTTCCGGGCGCCGCGCGGGCGAGGCCGATCTCGGCGAGGACGTCGTCCGCCCCGCGGACGAGGATCGCTCCGTCGCGGAGGAGGGCGTTCACGCCCTGGGCCGCGGGCTGGGAGGGGTGGCCGGGGACGGCCATGACGTCGCGCCCTTCGTCGAGCGCGGCCCGCGCCGTCGAGAGGGCACCGCTGCGGGCGCCCGCCTCGACCACGACGGTCGCCCGAGCCCAGCCCGCGATCACGCGGTTGCGCCTCGGGAAGTTCGCCTTCCATGGGGGGGCCCCGAGCGGGAACTCGCTCACCACCGCCCCGTCCGCCTCGATCGCCTGCGCGAGGGAGCGGTTCTCGGGCGGGTAGAGCCGGTCGAGGCCGGAGCCGAGAACGGCGACGGTGCGCCCGCGGCCTTCGAGCGCTCCCCGGTGCGCCGCGCCGTCGATGCCGCGCGCGAGGCCCGACACCACCGCGACCCCTGCCTCGGCGAGGTCGCGGCCGAGCGCCCGCGCGAAGGCGAGGCCGAGGCCGGTCGCTGCTCGCGAGCCGACGACCGCCACTGCTCGCTCTCCCTCGCCGGCCACGAGACCGCCCCGGGTCCAGAGCACCAGCGGGGGGGCGTAGACGCGGCGCAGCCAGGCCGGGTAGTCGGGCTCGTCGCGCCCGACGACGCGGATCCCGAGGCCCTCGGCGCGGCGCACCTCCGCCTCCGCCTCGCGACGCGCGCTCCCCGAGCGCAGAGCCTCGAGAGCCGGGGCGGCGAGGAGGTCGACCTGTGCGCCCGGCCGGGCGAGGGCGTCCGCGAGCGGGCCGCGCCCCAGCAGCTCCACGGCCGTGAGCGGAGCGAGCCCCGGCAGGAGGGCGAGGGTCAGGAGGTCGAGCGTCGAGTCCACGAGGCCCCTTCCGGCGGGAGAGGCCCGCAGTCTAGGCGAGCGAGGGGCCGGGCCGGGTCCTTTCGTGCCGCGGTGTGAAAAGGCGTTGCGGAGGCCCACCGTCCTTGCGTTGCCCCTCGACCCGCGGATACCATCGAAACCCGACCCCTTTTCGCTGAGGAGGCTCACCGCCATGCGGGCGTTTCTCTTGCTCCTCCTTCTCGTCCCCGGCTCGTGGGCTCACGGGGCCGAGCAGGCCGCGGGCCGCCAGGTCGAGTTCGGCCTCAAGGTGGCGCAGAAGGGCCTCTGGCAGGAGGCCCGCTTCCGCTTCGAGCGGGCGGTGCAGCTCGAGCCCGGGAACGCCGCCGCGCTCAACGACCTCGCGGTCGCGCTCGAGCAGATGGGCGAGTTCGCCGAGGCGCGCAAGGCCTATGAGAAGGCCCTCAGCGTGAAGCCGGGGGACATCTACATCCAGCAGAACTACGACCTCTTCCGAGAGGCCGACGACAAGAGGAACCGCAAGAGCCGCACCAAGAAGAAGGCGCAGCCATGAGAACCCCGGGACGGGCCGCCCTCCTCGTCTCCCTCCTCGCCGGGACCGCCTGCTCCTCCGTCCTGGAGGTGCCGGTCGAGACCCCGCTCCAATCGAAGCTCGACGTCTCGTCGTTCCGGCGCATCCTGATCGCGGGCTTCGTCACCGAGCTCGAGAGCTCCGACGTGGACCTTTCCGCGGAGACCTCGCGCCTCCTCCAGAACCAGCTCCGGTCGAACACGCGCCTCCAGGTGCTGGAGCCCGACCGGCCTCCCCTCCAGGACGCCCTCGAGAAGGCCCTCGAGAAGATCGGGGAAGGGGGCAGCTACAGCAAGGAGGAGAAGGAGCAGTACCGCCTCGAGGCCGACCGCATCCTCCAGGACCCCGCCTTCTGGCAGAAGATGGGGGAGGAGTACCAGCAGCCTCTCATCGTCACGGGCAAGCTCAACTTCGAGTCCCAGAACCGGTCCGGCTTCCAGCCCGAGGAGCGCGTCGTGCGCACCGGCTCCGGCCAGCCCTCTCTCGTCCGCGGCAACCGCTACATGGAGAGGAAGGGCTTCACCCTGAGCGCGGACTTCTTCTTCATCGACAGCAAGACCGGCGAGACCCTCCACAAGGAGCGCTTCTCCGAGGAGGTGCTCTACTCGGAGGACCAGCGCGTCTCGCCGCTCTCCTCCTACTTCGAGCTCATGGACCGGCTCCTGCCGAACTTCCTCGGGGTCATCACGCCCCAGAGGATCCGCGGGACCCGCGTGCTCCTCCGCTAGGGGACCGCCAATGCGCAGGCTTCGCTCGCTCGTCGCCCTCGCCGTCCTGCTCGCCGCCGCCCCGGCCGGGGCCCAGTTCATCCCCTACTACGGGAAGAACAAGGTCAAGTACGACAACTTCGCCTGGCGCGTCTACAAGAGCCCGCACTTCGAGGTCTACTACTACCCCGAGTTCGAGCAGCACCTCGCCCGCCTCACCTCCTACCTCGAGAGCGGGTACCTGAAGATCTCGACCGGCCTCAAGCACGAGATGCCCCGCCCGATCCCGGTCATCTTCTACAAGACCCACTCCGAGTTCGAGGAGACGAATCTCTTCCCGGCCCTCATCCCCGAGGGGGTGGAGGCGTTCACCGAGCCCGTGAAGAACCGGATGGTCATCCCGATCGACGAGCCGCCCGACCGGATGCAGGGGCTCATCACCCACGAGATGACCCACGCCTTCGCCTTCGACCTCATCCCGCGGGGGCTCGGCTACAACATCCAGCAGCAGGCGATCCCGCTGTGGGTGGACGAGGGCCTCGCCGAATACTTCCGGGGGGCGTGGGACCCGCTCGACCTGATGATGATCCGCGACGCCGCCCTCACCGACAAGGTGCCGAGGCTCTCGAGGGCGGAGTTCGAGGCCTTCTCGGGCCGCCTGGTCTACAACATGGGGCACGCCTGCTTCGAGTTCATGGAGTCCCGGTACGGCAAGGAGGGAATCCGCCAGTTCCTCTACACGATGCGGAAAGGCATCCTCGGCGGCGGTCCCGAGGAGCTCTTCAAGCAGGCCTTCCGCACGACCCCCGAGGAGTTCGACGCCGCCTTCGACAAGTGGCTGAAGGAACGCTTCAAGCCGTTCCGGGACAAGCAGCGCCCGGACGACTTCGGCAAGGACCTCTCGCCCAACCCGGAGAAGACGCCCTTCACCCAGGCCTTCGCCTTCTCCCCCAGCCCCTCCGGCGAGATCGCGGCCATCGTCACCGCCAACCGCAACGAGGGCGAGGCGGACATCGTCCTCGTCTCGACGAAGGACGGCACGGTCGTGAAGAACCTGACGAGCGGCTTCAACACCGCCTGGGAGAGCCTGGCCATCAACCGCGAGTTCGTAGCCGGCCGCACGATCGGGTTCGATCCCCAGGGCGACAACGTGGGCTTCTTCGCCCGGACGGGGAAGCGGCGGAGCTTCTTCCTCCTCTCCGTCCTCGACGGCAGCGTCAAGAAGAAGGTCCGGGTCGCGCTCGACGAGGCACAGGCGCCCTGCGTCCTCGCCGACGGAAGGACCGTACTCTTCGCGGCCCTGAAGGAGAGCGTCTCCGACATCTGGAAGCTCGACCTCGAGACGGGCGAGGTCACCAACCTCACGAAGGACGAGTACGCCGACAACAACCCGCAGGTCTCACCCGACGGCAAGCTCGTCGTCTACGAGCGCCGCATCAGCGGGCACTGGAAGCTCTACGCTTTCCCCCTCGCCGACCCCTCGAAGAAGACCCAGCTCACGTTCGGCCCCTTCGACGACGAGGCGCCGTACTTCTCGTCCGACGGCAGGAAGGTCTACTACGCCTCGGACGAGGACGACGACATCCCCAACCTGCGCAGCCTCGACCTCCAGACGGGGGCGATCGCCCAGTACACCGACGTTTTCGGGGGCACGATGGCGCCGGCGCCCCTCAAGAACCCCCGCGGGGACCGCCTCGCCTTCATCACCTACTACAAGGGCGAGTACAAGCTGCACACGCGGGACACCGTGGAGCCGATGAAGGAGGTCGAGCAGGAGGTCCAGGCCGCAGCGGAGGGCTTCGTCGACTTCCAGCCCGACGTGACGCACGAGGTCGTACCCGAGAACAAGCGCCGGAAGAAGCTGTTCGAGGGGCTCTACCTCGAGGGGCGGCCCCCGATCAACGTGGGGGTGACGTCGAGCGGCAACTTCTACGGGGGTACCGCGGTCGCCCTCACCGACGTGCTCGGGGACCAGAACTTCACGTTCACCGTCCTCTCCGTCGCCTCGTACCGCGTCTACGACGGCCGCTACACGAACCTCGCCTCGCGCCTGCACTACGGGATCGACCTCTTCGACCAGACCTACTTCTTCTACCCGTACTACGCCCAGTACCAGCAGTACTACGGCTACGACACCCGGAACCTCGCGATCGCCACCCAGCGCTTCTCCGGAGGCCAGCTCTTCGTCGAGTACCCGTTCGACATCTTCCGCCGGCTCGAGGTGGGGGCGGGCATCATCAAGGTGAACGAGCAGTTCGGCGACGCGAGCGTCGAGCAGCAGGTCTGCGGCGAGGCCGCGCTCACCGGGTTGCCCTGCTTCATCAACAACGGCTGGCAGCTCCCCCTCTCGGCCCGGGTCATCCAGGAGACGACGCGCTTCGCGGAGTTCGGCCCTCTCTCCGGGAGCACGTTCAGCATCGGGTTCACCTATGCGCCAGGGATCGGCTCCTTCCTTCAGCGCCAGACGGTGGACGTCGACCTGCGGAAGTACCTGCGCCTCGGGAGCACGAGCGCTCTCCTCGCCTTCCGGGGCCGGGGCTTCGCCTCGACCGGCGACAATCCCGACTACTTCTACTTCGGCGGCAACATGGAGCTGCGGGGCTACCCGTACTACGGCCTCGTCGGCAACCAGGGCTTCTTCGCGAACGCCGAGTTCCGCCTCCCGCTCATCAACCTCGCCGCGACGCCGATCGGGATCATCGGCCCGCTCCGGGGCACGGTCTTCTTCGGGATCGGCGGGGCCCACTTCAAGGGCCAGGACTACCACTTCTCGACGAGCGAGCCCGGCTACTCCTACGTGAACGACCCCGTCTTCGGCACGCCGGTCACGGGATGGCGGCTCCAGGACGGGCGCGCGTCCTGGGGGTTCGGCCTCCAGCTCTTCTTCCTCGGCTACCCCATGCACTTCGACTGGGTGAAGTTCACGGACTTCGCGACGACGAGCCAGGGCTGGAACTTCAACTTCTGGATCGGGTACGACTTCTAGCACCCGGGCGTTGCCCCCCGGTCTCGTTTGGGGGGCAACGCGAGGGACCTCCGCGGGGCTTTCCACGACGAGAGGGGAACCTGGGAACGGAGCCAACCGCTGGGTCTAGATCCACCCGCGCGCTTCGCGCGGGTGGGCGGGTTGACGCCCCCCCGAAAACGTGTCTACACTTGGGGTTTCGTGGACCGGGCCGGAACGGGAGGAGACGGTGTACGCGATCATCAGGACGGGCGGCAAGCAGTACCGTGTGGAGAAGGGTGACGTCGTCCGCGTCGAGCGCCTCGAGGGGGCCGTCGGCAGCACGGTGACTCTCGACGACGTGCTGCTCGTGGCCGGCGACGGCGACCCGCGCGTCGGGAGTCCCCGCCTCGAGGGGGCCTCGGTCCAGGGCACGGTCGTGGAGCAGGGCCGCGACGCGAAGATCCGCGTCTTCAAGTACAAGAAGCGCAAGCATTACCGGCGCACCCGGGGTCACCGCCAGTCGTTCACGGCCGTGCGGATCGACGCCGTCCGGGCCTGACAGGAGCCGACACGATGGCGCACAAGAAGGGCCAGGGTTCGAGCCGCAACGGCCGCGACAGCAACTCCCAGCGGCTCGGGGTGAAGACATTCGGCGGGCAGGCCGTCCGCGGCGGAGCGATCATCCTCAGGCAGCACGGCACGCGCTGGAAGCCCGGCCGCAACGTCGGGCTGGCCCGGGATCACTCCCTCTACGCCCTCGTCGACGGTGTGGTCCGGTTCGAGGACCACGGCGCCCGGGAGAGGCTCGTGAGCGTCGTTCCGGCCGCGAGCTGAATGCGGATCCCGCCCCCGGGCGGCCGGGCGGGCGGAAGCGGATGTTCGTCGACCAGGTCAGGATCTTCGTCAAGGGCGGCGACGGCGGCGACGGCTGCGTGAGCTTCCGCCGGGAGGCCCACGTCCCCCGCGGCGGCCCCGACGGCGGCACCGGGGGCCGGGGCGGTGACGTCGTGCTCGCTGCCGTCTCCCACCAGAACACCCTCCTGCCCCTGCGCTACCAGGCCGAGCACCGCGCCGAGCGCGGGCGCCACGGCGGGCCGGGGAACCGCACCGGCGGCGACGGCGCCGAGCGCACGATCCCCGTTCCCCCGGGGACCGCGGCTCACGATCTCGCGACCGGAGAGGCGATCGGCGAGGTGTTGCGCGACGGCGACCGCCTCCTCGTCGCCCGCGGCGGGCGCGGGGGCCGGGGCAACCGGTCGTTCCTCTCGAACCGCAACCGGGCCCCGCGCGAGGCCGAGGCCGGGCAGCCGGGCGAGGAGCGCCGGCTCCGGCTCGACCTCCGCCTCATCGCCGACGTGGGCCTCCTCGGCCTGCCGAATGCCGGCAAGTCGACGCTCCTCGCCCGGCTCTCCGCCGCCCGCCCCAAGGTGGCCGACTACCCGTTCACGACCCTCACCCCCGTCCTCGGCGTCGTGGAGGTGAGCGGTCGTTCGTTCGTGGCCGCGGACATCCCGGGGATCATCGAGGGCGCGCACCAGGGAGCGGGCCTCGGCCTGCAGTTCCTCCGCCACGTGGAGCGCACGCGGGTCCTGCTGCACGTCGTCGACGCCTCGGGCACGAGCGGTCGCCGTCCCGAGGACGACCTCGCGATCGTCCGCGAGGAGGTGCGCCGCTACGCGCCGGAGCTCGCCGACCGCCCGCAGATGGTGGCGGCCACGAAGCGCGACCTCGCCGGGGAGGGCGACCCGCTGCCCGCGCTCGCCCGGGCCGCGGCCGATCTCGGGCTGGAGGTCGTGCCGGTCTCCTCGGCCACGGGAGACGGCCTCGATGCGTTGAAGCGCCGGCTCGTCGGCGCGCTCGCCGCGAGCCGTGCTCCCGAGCCACTCGAGGAGCAGGCGTGAGGATAGGCCTCTACGGCGGCACCTTCGATCCGATCCACCTCGGCCACCTGCGGGCGGCCGAGACGGCCCGGGAGGGGGCGGGGCTGGATGTCGTCGCCTTCCTGCCCTCGGCGGTGCCCCCCCACCGGGGCGCCGCGCTCAGCGCCGCCGCCGACCGGCTGGCCATGGCCCGCCTCGCCACCGCTTCCCAGCCGCGTTTCGAGGCCTGGGACACGGAGCTGCGGCGGCCCGGCCCGAGCTACACCGTCGAGACCGTCCAGGCGCTCCTCGCCGCCCGCCCCTCCGACGTCCTCTTCCTCGTGGTCGGCACCGACACGTGGCCCGAGATGACGACCTGGCGGGAGCCGGAACGCCTTCTTTCTCTCGTGGAGGTCGTCGTCGTCGATCGGCCCGGCTACCCGGCGCCCCCTCCCACCGCGCCCTTTCCGAGCGCCCGCGGAGTGAGGAGGGCCGACGGACCCTCGCTCCCGATTTCCGCCACTGCCGTCCGGGAGAGGGTGCACGAGGGTCTGAGCGTGCGCTACCTGGTGCCCGACCCCGTCGCCCAGTACATCGCCGAGCGGGGGCTCTACCGGTGACGCTCCCGGCGTCGGTCGCGACCGCCGCGCACGCCGCCCTGGCCAAGAAGGCCGAGGACGTGGTGGCGCTCGACCTCCGCCCCGTGGCCGACTTCACCGACTTCTTCCTGCTCCTGTCCGGCCAGAACCAGCGCCAGCTGGTGGCGATCGCCGACGCCGTCCTCGACACGCTCCGCGCCGAGGGGCGAAGGCCCGACCACGTCGAGGGCTACCCGCGGCAGGAGTGGATCCTGCTCGACTACTCGAGCTTCGTCGTCCACGTGATGACCTCGCGCACCCGCGCCTTCTACGACCTCGAGCGGCTCTGGGGCGGCGCGCGGCGGATGGAGGTCGCGGGGTGACGACCGCGGCCCGGGACACCCTCGCCGGCGTCGTGGCCGAGTCGCCGGCCATGCGCGAGCTCGTGCCCCTCGTCCTGCGCCTCGCCGAGACGCGGAGCCCGGTCCTCCTCGAGGGCGAGAGCGGCACCGGGAAGGACCTCGTCGCCTACTGGCTGCACTACGGCGGCCCGCGCCGCGAGGGCCCGTTCATCAAGGTCCACTGCCCCTCGATCCCGGGCGAGCTCCTCGAGTCGGAGCTCTTCGGCCACGAGAAGGGCGCCTTCACCGACGCCCGCCACGCCAAGGCGGGCAAGATCGAGATGGCGGCCGGGGGCACCGTCTACTTCGACCAGGTGCTCGACCTCGTGCCGCCGCTGCAGGCGAAGCTCCTCCGGGTCATCGAAGAACGGCGGTTCGAGCGGGTGGGGGGGACGCGCACGATCGAAGTGGACGTGCGGTTCGTGGCCTCGGCGAACGTCAGCATCGCCGAGGCGGTGCGGGCGGGCCGGTTCCGGGAGGACCTCTTCCATCGCCTGAACGTGGTGCCCCTCCGCATCGAGCCGCTCCGGAACCGGCGCGAGGACGTGCTGCCCCTCGCCCTCGCCTTCCTCGCTCGCGAGCGGGAGCGGGGGACGACCGCCGCCACCGGATTCGCCCCCGAGGCGGCCGACCGGCTGCGGGGCTACCGCTGGCCGGGCAACGTGCGCGAGCTGCGCGCGGTCGTGGAGCGGGCCGCCCTCGCCGTGCCCGAGGGGGAGGTCACGACGGCGGCGCTGCCCCCCCAGCTCGTCGAGCAGCCGGCGACGCTCTGGGCCGGGCGCGAACGCCGGCCGACGCTCAAGGACGTCGAGCAGGCCTACATCCGATGGGTGCTCGACGCGGTGGGCGGGAGCCAGACGCGCGCGGCCGCCGTGCTCGGCATCTCGCGCAAGGCGCTCTGGGAGAAGAGGCGCCGCTACGGGATAGGCTAGGAGAGGGACTTTGAGGCCCATGGACCAGAAGAAGACGAAGGCGTTCCGGGAGCGGCTGCTCCAGAGGAAGCGGGAGATCCTCGAGGCCTACAACAAGAACAAGAGCTACGGGATGGAGGCGGACGGGGAGGCCACCCAGGACATCGCCGACAAGGCGGCCAACTCCTACACCAAGGAGTTCCTCTTCAGCCTCTCGAACGCGGAGAGAGACCTCCTCCATCTCGTGGACGACGCCCTGGCCCGGATCGAGGGCCATCGCTACGGGGTGTGCGCGTCGTGCTCGGACGAGATGAACCTGAAGCGCCTCGAAGCCGTGCCCTGGGCGCGGCTCTGCCTGTCCTGCCAGGAGAAGCAGGAATCCGGCCTGCTCTGAGGAGACCCGCTTGAACCTCTCCGCCGTCTCGGCGACCGCTCGACTCCTCGTGGACCCCGTCCTCGCGGTCGTCTTCCCGTCGGCCTGCCCGGCCTGCGGCCGGCTCCTCGCTCACCCCGGCCGTGGCCCTCTCTGCGGGCCGTGCTGGGAGAGCCTGCCCCGACACCACGCGGTCGCGTGCCGCTGCGGCCTGCCCCTCCTGCCAGGGCGCGTGGTCTGCGGGCGCTGCCGCCGCGGCCGGCAACCCTTCGCGGCCGGGGCGAGCCTCGGACCCTACGAAGGCACGCTCCGACTCGTGCTCCACGAGCTCAAGTACGGGAGGCGTCGCCGGGCGGGCAAGAGGCTGGCCGAGGTCCTGCTCGAGGAGCCGGCGGTGCGGGCCCTCGTGGGCTCGAGCGACGTCCTCGTCCCCGTCCCCCTCCACCCGCGTCGGCTGCGCGAGCGCGGCTTCAACCAGTCTGCGCTCCTCGCGCAGGAGATCGGTCGGCGGGCGGGGCGCCCCGTGTGCGCGGACGCCCTCGTGCGGCGGCTGGACACGGCTCCCCAGACGGGACTCCCCGCGGCCGCGCGTCGCCGCAACGTCGAGGGCGCCTTCGCCGTGCGCCGACGGGCCTCGGTGACGGGCCGGACGGTGACCCTGGTCGACGACGTGCTCACGACGGGCGCGACCGCGTTCGCCTGCGCCCGGCGGCTCCGGGAGGCGGGGGCGAGCGAGGTGCGCCTGCTGACCGTCGCCCGCGTGCCGTGAGGGCCGAGCGAGCGATTCGAAGGAGGTCCGAGGACATGAGAAGAGACTGGGCGGTTCGGGCTCTCGCGACCCTCGCGGTCGTTTCCCTCGGCGCGGCGGGAGCCGACGCGCAGGGCAGGCGTCGTCCGCCGGGAGGGGGCGGCGCGGGACCCCGCCCTCCGGAGCAGGCGCGCGAGCGCGTCCTGGAGATGTCCCACCAGGTCGTGGCCGCCGCGGCGATCGACACCCTGCCCAAGCAGCTGAAGGCCTTCTACAAGGCGCACCGGATGGAGATTCCGTCCCTCGCCCTCGAGCCCGAGTTCCCGCCGCGGGGACCGGACCGCCGTTTCCTGGTGGACCGGCTCCTCCCCTTCCCTTTCACGGACCTGCCGAGGACCGAAGCCGCGCTCAAGACGAAGTACGGCGAGAAGGCGGAGGGCGTCGGTCGGCTGCCCTGGCTCATCCAGGAGTCCTACGCGCGTCTCGTCGAGGACATGAAGGCGGGCGACAAGGACAAGATCCTGAAGGAGTCGGACGTCATGGTCGGACTCATGGTCGACGTGCACGCGCCTCTCAACCTGACCGAGAACTACGACGGCCAGAAGACGGGCCAGCACGGTCTCTGGGTGAGGATCGCGGAGAAGCTGCCCCAGGCTCTCGGAGGCGACCTCAAGGTCTCGGCCGACGCCGCCCGGTACCTGGACAACCCGAAGGAGTACGTGTTCTCCATGATCGAGGCCACCTACGTGTGGCTGGACAACGTGCTCTACCTCGAGGAGCTCGCGCGCCGCGGCAAGACCGGCTACGGCGACCCGTACTTCGAGGACCTCGCGCACAAGGTGGGCCCCATCCTCAAGGAGCGCCTGTCTCGCGCGACCGAGGACGCGGGCAGCTACTGGTACACCGCGTGGACGGTGGCGGGCCGCCCGGAGCTGAAGTGACCCCGCGGGGTCGAATCGGGGCGGCGTCTCTCGTTTGACCGCTGCGAGGCCGCCCCATATGATCGGGGTCCGGGCGGTCGTAGGACGCGGCCCGCAGGATAAGAGTCCTTGGACGAGGGGAAGCTCTCCCCTTCCGACGCGGAGCTCATCGAGCGATGCCTGCGGAAGGACAACGCGGCGTGGGAGCTGGTGGTCGCCCGCTTCCGGCGCAAGGTCTTCCACATCTCCTACAAGTTCACGGGCAAGCACGACGAGGCGGAGGACCTCACCCAGGAGATCTTCCTCAAGGTCTTCCGCAGCCTCGACAAGTTCAACCGTGACGCCGACTTCTCGACCTGGCTCTCGAGCGTCGCGCGCAACTACTGCATCGACCACTACCGGGCCAGCAAGCGCGAGAAGGAGGTGGTGGTCGAGGACGCGCTCGCCTACGACCTCGCCCCCGCCTCCTCGGGGAACCCCTACCGAGCGCTCGAGGACCAGGACCGACGGAGCCTCGTTCGCCGCGGGCTCGGCCAGCTGCCCGGCAAGCTGCGCGAGGCCGTGATCCTGCGCGACCTTCAGGGGCTCAGCTACCAAGAGATGGCCTTGCGGCTCGCCCTCCCGGAGGGCACGGTCAAGAGCCGCATCAACCGGGGCCGGGAGGAGCTCGCCCGGCTGCTGCTCCGCGCCCAGCAGCCGGCGCGGCGGGGACCGGGACCACGCGTCGGGCGGCGGCGGGAGGTGAGGTGATGCAGCTCGCGTTCGAGGTGAAGGGCGACGTGACCGTCGTCCGGGTGCAGGAGGCGAAGCTCACCTACCCGGTGCTCGCCTCGTTCTTCGCCGAGGTGCGCCAGCGGGTCGAGGGGGGGGCGCGCCACGTGCTCATCGACCTCTCCGCGGTCGGCTACCTGGACAGCGCCTCCATCGGGTGCCTGATGGACGTGCACCGTCTGCTGCAGGAGAAGGGCGGAGCGGTGCGTCTCTCCGGGCTCCAGCCGCGCGTGGAGACGATGATCTCCATGACCGGCGTGCACAAGATCGTGCCCCTCGACCACGACGAGGAGGACGCTCTCGCCGCGTTCGCGGGGCGGCGGAGCGGCGGCAGATGAACGGCCTCCGCCTCTCGACGGGGCACGAGATCCCGCTCGACGGGGACCTCCTCGCCGTGCTCGAGGGACTCTACCGCGAGGTGACCCTCAGGCGGCAGTTCAAGGGCTCGTTCGAGGACATGATGCGGGAGATCGAGGGCCTGGTGAGCCAGATGAGCCCGGATGACCGCCGCCGCTACCTCGTGGAGAGCCTCTTCCTGAACTACAACACCTACGAGAGCGAGATGCTCGATGCTTACGCGCGGCGCCTCACCGCGAAGAAGAAGCGGCGGGGCCGCGCCACGGGAGGCGCGCGGTGAGGCGGCGCCTCGCCGTGCTCGCCGCGGCGGCCCTTCTCGCCACGGCGGCGGGGGCGGAGGAGAAGGCGAAGCCCGCCCCGCGGATCCGCGTGGAGCCCGAGAGCTTCGACTTCGGAAAGGCCCTGCCGGGCAAGGTGCTGCGGAAGGAGTTCACGATCCGCAACTTCGGCGACGCCCCGCTGGTGATCGAAGGCGTGTCCACGACCTGCGGCTGCACGGCCGCCCTCACCGCGGAGAGCCAGGTGGCGCCGGGCGGCTCCACCTCGCTCCGCGTCACCTTCGAGACCCGCAGCTACTCCGGCCGCGTCGAGAGGCAGGTGCTCGTGCGGTCGAACGACCCCCGGACGCCGCTCCTCGAGGTCCGGGTCAGCGCGACGGTCGCGGGTGCGGACGCGAAGGGGCGGACGCAGTAGACGTCCGCCGAGGGTCGAAGGCTCAGGCCGGCCGCAGCGCCGTCGCACCGACCGCGGCGGGCTCCACGGCGACCGCGCCCGCCGGCACGAGCTCCCACGCGTCCCTGGTGGCGAGGAGCTTCTGGGCCACCGCGGTGTGCAGGGCGTGGCCGGCCCGGGTCGCCTCAAGCCGGCCGAGGACGGGATAGCCGAGGAGCGCGAGGTCGCCCACCGCGTCGAGGATCTTGTGCCGGACGAACTCGTCCTCGTAGCGCAGCTTGTTGTTCAGGACGCCCGTCTCCCCGATCACGACCGCGTTCTCGAGGCTGCCTCCGAGGGCGAGGCCGCTCTTCCTGAGCATCTCCACCTCGCGCAGGAAGGCGAACGTGCGCGCGGGGGCGATGTGGTCGGTGAAGCTGCGCGGGGTCACGCGGAGGGCGAAGGTCTGGTGGCGCAGCAGGGGGTGGTCGAAGCCGATCGAGTAGCCGACCTCGAAGTGGTCCGATGGGGCGAGCCGGGCGCTCTTCGTCCCGTGGACGACCGCGACCTCCTCCCTCACCCGCAGGTAGAGGCGCGGCACGGCGAGCGGACGCAGCCCGGCCTCGTGGAGCAGGATCACGAACGGCGCCGCGCTGCCGTCGAGCACAGGCACCTCGGGGCCGTCGACCTCAACCCTCGCGTCGTCCACACCGAGGCCGGCGAGGGCGGCGAGGACGTGCTCGACGGTGCCGACCGAGACGCCGTCCCGTCTCAGGGTCGTGGCGTGGTCCTGCTCCCCGACGTGCGCCAGGGTGGCCGGGATTTCCACCCCCACGTCCGTGCGCGCGAAGCGGATGCCGTGCTCGGCGGGGGCGGGGAGGAGCCGCAGGCGGACGGGGCGGCCCGAGTGGAGCCCGATGCCCGTGCAGCCGACCTCGCGCCTCAGCGTCCTGCGGTAGCTCATTGCTGAACGGTCGCCCTCGGGCCGCGCCTAGGCCCCGATCACAGCCAGCAAAGCCAGTGCCGTCCACGTGCTGGCGGAACGCCCCTTTCACTTCAACGACTTGGCGGCGCTCGTGCCGAGCGGGGCCGTGGCTCGAACGCCACGAGGGACGACCCGGGTGTGGCCCCTCGGCCACGCTCAGGCCTGCGTCGGACGGGCGAGCAACGGCCGGAGGTAGCGGGCCGTGTGGCTCTTTCGAGACCGCGCCACCTGCTCAGGCGTCCCCTCGGCGACGAGCCGCCCCCCCCGCTCCCCCGCCTCGGGGCCGATGTCGACCACCCAGTCCGCCGACTTGATGACGTCGAGGTTGTGCTCGATGACGACCACGGTGTTCCCGGCGTCGACGAGACGGGCGAGCACGTCGAGCAGCCGCCGCACGTCGTCGAAGTGGAGGCCGGTCGTGGGCTCGTCGAGGAGGTAGAGCGTACGCCCGGTCTCCCGTCGGCCCAGCTCGCGCGCGAGCCGCACGCGCTGCGCCTCTCCCCCGGAGAGCGTCGCCGCGCTCTGCCCGAGCCGGAGGTAGCCCAGCCCGACCTCGCTCAGCGTGCCGAGCAGCCGCGCGAGGCGCGGGTGGGCGGCGAGCAGCTCACGCGCGGCGTCCACGCTCAGGTCGAGCACGTCGGCGATGCTGTGGCCGCGGTAGAGGACCTCGAGGGTCTCGCGGTTGTAGCGGCGGCCCTGGCACGCCTCGCACCGTACGAAGACGTCGGGCAGGAAGTGCATCTCGACGCGGCGCACCCCGTCGCCCTGGCACGCTTCGCAGCGGCCGCCCTTCACGTTGAAGGAGAACCGCCCCGGCCGGTATCCCCGCGCCCGCGCCTCGGGAACGAGGCTGAAGATGTCGCGCACCAGCGCGAATGCCCCGGTGTAGGTGGCCGGGTTCGACCGCGGCGTCCGGCCGATCGGGCTCTGGTCGATCGCGATCACCTTGTCGATCGCCTCCGCACCCTCGAGGGCCCGGTGTCGGCCCGGCTCCGGCGCCGCACGGTAGAGGCGCCGGGCGAGGCTGCGGTGGAGCACGTCCTCCACGAGCGTGGACTTGCCCGATCCCGAGACCCCGGTGACTGCGGTCAGGGCGCCGAGCGGGACCGACACGTCGAGATCGCGGAGGTTGTGGGCCCGGGCGCCGAGCACGCGCAGCCAGCCTCGTGGCGGGCGGCGGGCGCTGGGGACCGGCACCGCGAGCTCGCCCCGGAGGTAGCGGCCGGTCAGGCTCCCGTCGATCGCCGCCGGCGGGCCCGCGTACATGAGCCGGCCCCCGCGGGCGCCCGCGCCCTCCCCGAGGTCGAGGACCCAGTCCGCGGCGCGGATCGTCTCCTCGTCGTGCTCGACCACGACCACGGTGTTCCCGGCGTCGCGGATGGAGACGAGCGTCTCGATCAGCCGGGCGTTGTCCCGCTGGTGCAGCCCCACCGAGGGCTCGTCGAGGACGTAGAGGAGCCCCTGCATCCGCGCCCCGATCTGGGTGGCGAGGCGCAGGCGGTGCGCCTCTCCGCCGGAGAGGGTCGTCGTCGCCCGGTCGAGGGTGAGGTAGCCGAGGCCGAGCGAGACGAGGACGTCGAGCCTCGAGAGGATCTCGGCCGCGAGGCGCTCGCCCACCGCGCGCTCGCGCTCACCGAACGACAGCTCGGCCACCGCCTGGCGGGCGCGGGAGAGGGGCAGCCGCACGAGGTCGGCCACCGAGTGGCCTGCGACCCGCACCGCCAGGCTCTCCGGCCGCAGGCGCGTGCCCTTGCACGCCCGGCAGGCGCCCTCGGTGAGGTACGGCCGGAGGTCGTCGAACGCTTCGCCGCCCTCGTGGCCCTCGTCGTCTCCCGGGGAGGGATCGAGACGCAACAGGCTCTCCACGCGGCGCCGCAGGTAGGGGACGACACCCGGGAAGCCCTGCTCGTCGCCGAAGAGGAGGACCTCGCGCGCCGCCGGCCTCAGCTCGCCGACCGGCGTCTCGAGAGAGAAGCCGTGACGCTCGGCCACCTCGAAGAGGGCTTCCCGGAGGAGCCGCGGCCCGTGCCGGTGCCAGGGGCGGATTCCGCCGTCGAGGACGCTGCGGGACGGATCGGGCATGATCCGCGCGGCGTCGACTTCCCAGCGCTGGCCGAGGCCGTCGCAGGCGGGACAGGCTCCGAGGACGCTGTTGAAGGAGAACGACCGCGGGCTCAGCTCCGGGACGGAGACGTCGCAGCGGGCGCAGGCGAGGTGCCGGCTCAGGAGCCGCTCGCCCAGGCCCTCCACCGACACGAGCACGACCCCCCCGGCGAGGGAGAGAGCCTTCTCGAGGCTCGCCCGCAGCCGGTCGGCGGCCGACTCGCGCAGCGCCAGCCGATCGACGAGCACGTCGACCCGATGCCCCCGGCGGGGGTCGAGGGCGGGACGCTCGGCCAGGTTCACGGCGCGGCCGTCGATGCGAGCCCGCTGGAGCCCGGCGGCCCGCGCCGCTTCGAGCTCCTTGCGGTACGCCCCCTTCCTCCCCCGGCCCACGGGGGCGGCGACGACCGCCACTGCGCCCGACGACTGCTCGAGCAGCCGCGCCGCCATCTCGTCCGCTCCCTGGGCGAGGACGGGCTCTCCGCAGCGGGGGCAGTGGGGCCGGCCGAGCGTTGCAAAGAGCACCCGGAGGTGATCGTAGATCTCCGTCACCGTGCCGACCGTCGACCGGGGGTGGGCCACGGTCGTCCTCTGCTCGATCGCGATCGCGGGAGAGAGCCCGTGGACCGACTCGACCTCGGGGCGCTCCATCTGCTCGAGGAACTGGCGTGCCCACGGGGAGAGGCTCTCGACGTAGCGCCGCTGGCCCTCGGCGTAGAGGGTGTCGAAGGCCAGGCTGCTCTTGCCCGACCCCGAGGGGCCGGTCACCACCACCAGCCGGTTCCGGGGGATGTCGCAGTCGAGGCCCTTGAGGTTGTGGACCCTCGCCCCCCGGATCGCGATCGGCTCGTCCCTCGGGTCGTCCTTCACGCTTCGGACCAAGAGACCATTCTACCGAAGATCCCGCGCGTTGCCGCCCCGGCGGCGCCGTGCTAAGGTGCCAGAGCCTCGAAGACCCCCCATGCCCCAGGGAGCGAGACGGATGGCGAAGAAGGCTGCCCCGGCGCCGATCGTCGACCGGCGGTACCAGCAGGCGCTCGACGTCTTCGAGCGCGCCGTCAAGGCGCTGGGCCGAAAGGACTTGGACCGGGCGCGCGATCTCTTCGACGAGCTGATGGACGCCCACGCGGAGCAGCAGGAGCTCGTCGAGCGGGCGAAGTCCTATCGCGCGATGTGCGACCGGCCCCGGCGGCCGCCGAGGCCCCGGACGTTCGAGGAGCTCCTGAACTACGGGGTCGTCCTCCACAACCGCGGCGAGTTCGCCCAGGCCGTCCGCTATCTCCAGCAGGCCCTCGAGATCCACCCCCGCAACGAGAGCGCCCTCTACTGCCTCGCCGCCGCCCAGGCCCGGGCCGGCGACGCGGGCGCCGCCTTGAAGGCCCTGCGATCGGCCATCCACGCGAACCCGGCGAGCCGCGCCCTCGCCCGACGGGACGACGACTTCGAGCCGCTGCGGACGGCGGCCGAGTTCCAGGCCCTGGTGGCGCCGACGCTGCCGTGAGCCGAGCCGGAGAGCTGGCCGCCCTCGGCGTGACCGTCGAGGATCCGGGGAGCACGCTCGTCGGCCCCGACGTCGAGGTCGAGCGGGGAGCGGTGCTGCGCCCCTTCACGATCCTCGAGGGTCGCACCGTCGTGCGCGCGGGCGCCGTCGTCGGGCCGTTCGTCCGTCTCGTGGACGTGGAGGTCGGACCGGGCGCCCGCGTCCTCGACCACTGCCTGCTGCGCGAGTCGATCGTCGAGGCCGGGGCGAGCGTCGGGCCCTTCGCCCACCTGCGGCCGCAGAGCCGCGTCGGGGAGCGGGCGAAGGTCGGCAACTTCGTCGAGCTCAAGAAGACCGACCTCGGCGAGGGTTCGAAGGCCCAGCACCTCTCATACCTCGGCGACGCGACCGTCGGCCCGGACGTGAACATCGGCGCCGGGACGATCACCTGCAACTACGACGGCGCGCGCAAGTACCCGACGCGCATCGAGGCGGGGGCGTTCGTGGGCAGCGACACGACCCTCGTGGCGCCGGTCACGGTCGGCGCCGGGGCCTACGTGGCCGCCGGCAGCACCATCACCGAGGACGTTCCCGGGGACGCGCTGGCCCTCGGCCGCGCGCGCCAGGTGACGAAGCCGGGGTGGGCGGCGAAGCGGCGGGAGCGGCTGGCCGGCGAGAAGGATCGCGGCTAGACCCTCCGAGCCTTGACCCTCACCTCGTCCATCCTCGCCGGGCTGAACGCGCAGCAGCGCGCGGCCGTCGCGGCGGTCGAGGGCCCGGTGCTCGTCCTCGCCGGCGCCGGCAGCGGCAAGACGCGGGTCATCACCCACCGAATCGCCCACCTCGTTCTCGACCGCGGGGTCGACTCGGGGACGATCCTCGCCGTCACCTTCACCAACAAGGCAGCCGAAGAGATGAAGGCCCGAGCCGCGGTCCTGGTGCCCGGGCTGCCGCTGCGGGCCTGGGTGTCCACGTTCCACAGCTTCTGCGTGCGACTGCTCCGACGGGAGGCGGGCGCGGTCGGCCTCGACCCCGGCTTCCTCATCTACGACGAGGACGATCAGCTGTCCGCGGTGCGGGAGGCGATGCGGGCCCTCGACCTCTCCGAGAAGCTCCATCCCCCGCGCCGGATGCTGTCCCGGATCTCGGCCCGCAAGAACTCGGGCCGGACAGGCGATGAGGAGGACGGCCTGGGCGCGGACCTCACCCGGGAGGTCATGGCGCGCTACCAAGAGGTCCTGAAGGCGGCGGGGGCGGTGGACTTCGACGACCTCCTCCTGCGGGCGGGCGATCTCCTCGACCGCAACGAGGCCGTGCGGGGGGCCTGGCGCCGGCGCTTCCCGTTCGTCCTCGTCGACGAGTACCAGGACACGAACCGGCCTCAGTACGAGCTCGTGCGGAGCCTCGTCGGACCCGGGGGCAACCTGACCGTGGTCGGGGACGAGGACCAGTCGATCTACTCCTGGCGCGGGGCCGACATCTCGAACATCCTCGACTTCGAGCACGACTTTCCGGGAGCGAGGGTCTTCCGCCTCGAGGAGAACTACCGCTCCAGCCAGCGCATCCTGGACGTGGCGGGGGCCCTCGTCTCGCGCAACGTGCGCCGAAAGGGGAAGACCCTCCGCGCGGTGAAGGGGCTGGGCGGCCTCGTGCGGCTCCACGAGGCCCTCGACGAGTACCACGAGGCGGCTTGGGTCACGGAGAGGATCGTCGCCCTGCGCTCGCGGGGCCCGGCGGCGGTGCTCTTCCGCATGAACGCCCAGAGCCGGCTCTTCGAGGAGGCCCTCCTCCGCCTCCGTCTCCCGTACCTCGTCGTCGGCGGGGTGGGCTTCTACGAGCGGAAGGAGGTGAAGGACATCCTTGCCTACCTCCGCCTCGTGCAGAACCCCCGGGACTCGGTGGCCTTCCGTCGGGTCCTGAACGTGCCGCCCCGGGGCCTCGGCGCGAAGGCCCTGGAGGAGATCGACCGGGCGGCGACCCTCTCGCAGCAGAGCCCGTGGGACGCCGCGCGTCGTCTCGGCGACGAGGCGGCCCTCCCCGCGCGCGTGCTCTCTCCCCTGCGCCGCTTCGTCGAGCTCGTCGAGACCCTTCGCGAGGAGGCCGGGGTGGCCGCTCCTCTCCCCGACGGGTTCCGCGCCCTTGGCCTCAGGCGCCTCTTGGAGCGCGTGCTCGAGCTCTCCGGCTACGGGGCCGCGCTCGCCCGCGAGGACTCACAGGAGAGCCAGGACCGCCTCGAGAACCTGGCCGAGCTCCTCTCCGCCGCCTCGGACTACGAAACGCGGGAGGAGGCCCCGACTCTCGCGGGCTTCCTGGATCGTGCGGCGCTCCTCTCCGAGACCGACCGCCTCCGCGACGACGTCCCGGTCCTCCTGATGACGCTGCACGCAGCCAAGGGGCTGGAGTTCGAGTCGGTCTTCGTGGTCGGGCTCGAGGAGGGTCTCCTGCCCCACTCCCGCAGCCTGTCCGACGAAGACGGGCTCGAGGAGGAGCGCCGGCTCTGCTACGTGGGGATGACGCGGGCCATGGACGAGCTCCATCTCTCCTGGGCCCGCAGCCGACAGGTCTTCGGCCAGCGGCGTCCCACGGAGGCGAGCCGCTTCCTCCAGGAGATCCCCGAGGACCGCCTGGAGAGATCCGGGGGGCTCTTCCGACACCCCCCGCGACGGGCCGGGGAGCCCGCCCATCGCGAGCCGGCGGCATTCGCGACGGTGACGCCGGAAGGGGGCAGGCTCCCCGCGGACGCCATCCGGCCCGGCGTCCGCGTGCGTCACCCACTCTTCGGGGTGGGCACCGTCCTGCGCCGCGACGGCGACGGCGACGAGCTGAAGGTCACCGTCTCCTTCCCGGGCGTCGGCGCGAAGAAGCTGGTCGCGCGCTACGCAGGGCTGGAGGTCGTCTAG
>Ga0335080_10001941_pt1 | contig 20585 bp, 21 predicted proteins | sample Lox_Sample_34_FD_206720 | JGI IMG/M metagenome (GOLD analysis project Ga0335080, IMG submission 206720) | Soil microbial communities from Loxahatchee National Wildlife Refuge, Florida, United States - Lox_Sample_3.4 | ecosystem: Environmental > Terrestrial > Soil > Wetlands | place: USA...
CACCTGGTGGTGGTGGCCCGTCCGAGTGCCAGGGAAGCCAGCTACGGGGCGCTGGAACGCGCCGCGGACGCATTGCTCTCCGCGTTAGAGAACGGTCTCCGTTGAAGCTGCTCGCCTTCCTGCTCGCTCTGCCCATCCACCTGTACCGGTGGACCATCTCGCCGCTGCTGCCGTCGGCGTGCCGGTTCCATCCCTCGTGCTCGGCCTACGCGCTCGAGGCCCTGCGCGAGCACGGACCGTTCCGCGGGTTCCTTCTCGCGCTGCGCCGGCTCGGCCGGTGTCATCCCTTCAACCCCGGAGGGCTGGACCCCGTCCCGCCCCGTCCAGGGAGGACCTGATCTCCGTGGAGAACGACTCCCAGAAGCGCACCTTCGTGGCCTTCGGGCTCATCTTCCTGATGACCACGGTCTACATGACGTGGTTCGCGCCGAGCACGCCACCGGCGCAGAGCCGTACGGCTGTCGCCGATGCGGGCTCGGTGGCCGCGGCCCCTCCGCCTCCGGTCGCCGCTCCGGTCACCGGCGAGTCGCCCTCGCCCAAGACGCCCGAGCCGCCGGGTGGCCCTGCAGTCCGCCACGTCGAGGTGAGCCGGAAGCTGATCCACTACACCTGGTCCACCGAGGGGGCCGGTCTCGTCTCGGCCGTGCTGCAGGGAGAGAAGACGCGCGAGCAGCGCTCGCTGAGCGTCGCCGAGGGCTGGGCGCAGCTCCTCGGCAAGAGCGTCCCGAAGGGACCACCGATGAACATGGCGGTCCCGGTGCCCGGGACGCCGCTCCCGCTGTCGGTCGAGCTCGCCGGCGAGGCCCCCATCCCGGCGACGATGCGCTACTCGGCCGAGGAGAGTGACCACCGGATCACCTTCGTGGGTCGGACGGAGAGCTGGGAGATCGTGAAGGAGGTCTCCTGGGCGGACGACGGCTACGAGCTGGCGACGCGGATGACGCTGAAGAACCTCACCGGGCGCACGCTCTCCGGTGACCTGGTGCTGCCCTACGCGAGGGCGATCGATCCCGCCCACGAGGAGAAGCCGAGCTTCTTCGGCGGGGTGGGCAACGTCTCCGACGCAGCGTGCTTCGTGAAGGACGCCTACGAGCACGAGACGGTGAAGGACAAGTCGGAGACCAAGGACTACTCCGGCGCGGTCCGCTGGGTGGGCATCAACCAGCAGTACTTCCTCTCGGCGATCTTCCCGGTGGGCGGCGCCGTCGACGGCAAGTGCGTCCTGACCACCTCGCTCACCGAGCGCGTGGCCGCCGCGCACTTCCCGGTCCAGGTGGGCCCGGGCCAGTCCGTGACCCGCTCGTTCGGCGCGTTCCTCGGGCCGAAGGAGACCGAGACGCTCGCCGCGGTGCCGACTCTTCCGGCCAACAGGGGAAGCGAGGCGAGCACTCCGGTGCACCTCGAGCGGGCGATCGACTACGGAATCTGGGCCGCGCTCTGCAAGCCGATGCTGTGGTTCCTGAAGCGGATCCACGGAATCGTCGCCAACTGGGGCGTGGCGATCATCCTCCTCACCGTGGTGGTGAAGGTGCTTCTCATCCCGCTGACCCACCGGGCGATGGTGGGCCAGGAGGCGATGAAGAAGCTCCAGCCGAAGATCGAAGAGGTGAAGAAGAAGTTCCCGGAGGACAAGGAACGGCAGCAGATGGAGATGATGAAGGCCTACCAGGAAGCGGGCGTGAACCCGTTCGGGTCGTGCCTGATGCTCCTGGTCCAGCTGCCGGTGTGGGCGGCGCTCTTCACGACCCTCCGCAACAGCTACGAGCTGTACGGCGTGCCGTTCACCTCGCACTTCCTCACCGACCTGACGATCAAGGACCCGACCTTCCTTCTGCCGGTCCTCCTGGGCGTCTCGCAGATCATCACCAGCCGCCTCCAGCCGCCGGCGCTCGACCCGGCGCAGCAGCGGATGATGGTGTGGTTCATGCCGATCTTCTTCACGGTGATCATGCTGAACTACCCGGCCGGTCTCCTTCTCTACATCTTCACCAACAACATCCTGACGGTGGCGCAACAGGCGGTGCTGCGGAGGATGGTCGGGAGCACGCCCACGCCGCCGCTCAAGCCCGTGCTGGAGAAGCGGAAGTGACCGACTCACAGGTGGTGGTGGCAGTGGAGTCCGTGGACGATCGACGGGCGCAGGCGGTGGCGGTGCTGGAGCAGCTGCTCCGGGGAATGGACGTGCCGGCGGCCCTCGACGCGAAGGACCTGCCGGACGGGAGCGTGAGCATCGCCGTGACGCCCTCGGTGGAGCTGCCGGGGGTGGCGCTGGGTCGCCGCTCGCCGCTCGGGGATGCGTTGCAGTACCTGGTGAACAAGATGGTCAACAAGCCGGGTCTGGAGCGGAGGTGGATCGCGGTGGGCCTCGGCGGCCATCCCGGGCCCAGGGGCTCGAAGCTGCCGCGAGCGCAGGCGCCCGCGGCCCAGCCGATCAACGGAGCCGCGCCCGCGCCTGCTGCTCGGTCCGCGGCTCCGGCCCGGCCTTCGACGCCCGCGCGCCCGGTCGAGATGGACGAGCGGAGGCTGGTGACCGACGACGATCCGGTGTTCGACGCTGCGGCCCGGGCGCTCGCCGAGCGCTGCGCCAGCTCTGGGCGTGTCTACGCCGTGGTGACCCTGGCGCCGGCGGAGCGCGGCCGTCTCCTGAAGGCCGTCGACGGGGTCCCCGGAGTGACCGCGCATGCGGAGGGCGACGGTCGCCTCCGCCGGCTCGTGCTGACCCCGGAACGGCTGGTGCCGATGCCGCGCCAGCGGTTCCCGGTGGACGACGTGCCGGACGACGACTGACGATTCCGAAGGAGGAGCTGGCCGTGGGCAAGCCGAAGGCGCTCAAGGACAGGCTGTTCGGAGCCGCCGTTCTGAAGATGAGCTTCCGGCTCCGGGGCGACGAGCAGTCCCCCGCGTTCAAGGGCATCTACCCGGGCGTGCTACGCGACCTCGAGCTCCAGGACGAGGCGGTGGAGAAGTACATCGAGGAGAACCGGGCTGCAGTCGAGGCCGCAGCGCGGGGCAGGCCGCCGAGCTGAGCAGGCTGCCGGTCCGGGAAACGCGCAATCGCGGGTCCGGGTCCGGCGTCATGCGGTGCCATGGCCGGGGACCCTCGGGCTCCCTGTGGTCACGGGGCGCTGGTCCGAGCCGGGCGACACCCGGGACCGTCCGGGGGTGGTGGTCAGCGACGAACGGCTGGCCCGGGACTTCCATCCCGAGGGCTGGGCCGCCGCCTGCTCTCGAACGACCGAAGTCAGAGTCGTGAAATTGGCAACGCCGTTCGCCGTCGTGCTCCGCGAAGTCGTCGGCCAGTGGCTGGCGTGGGCGAGGCTGGCATCGGGCTGGTCTGCGCGGTGCTCGCCTCGGTCGCGCTCCGGGACGAGAAGTAGGTCAGCAGGCCACACGCGACGTCCGGGCCCGAAGTCTCATCGAGGGGCCCGGTCGGGCAGCTCCGGGTGCCGCGGGCGCTCGGCGGGCTTCCGGTAGGTCAGGAGCGTACGGCCGTCTCCAGTCAGTGGGAGGTGGAAGCGATCGACGGACGGGCCGGTCCAGCCCGGGAGGGAGTCGGCGGTGGCTGCGCTCCCACCCATGACGACCAGGGTCCCGCCGGGCCACAGGTACGGGCGAGCGAGCTGCGCCCACCGGGACGGGTCGGCGACCGCGCGGGCCACTGCCACGTCGAAGGGCTCGAGGCCCTCCGCGGCTGGATTCCCCCGGAGCGTCAGGTGAATGGCCGTGACGCGAGGGGCGAGGCCGAGCTGGGCGATGGCATGCTTGAGGAAGCCGACCTTCTTCGCGACGGAGTCGACGAGGGTGACGGAGAGGTCGGTCCGGGCAATGGCGAGCGGGAGGCCGGGGAATCCGGCGCCCGAGCCCGCGTCGAGGAGCGCGAGCGGACCGGCGTCCAGGACCCTGAGAACGCTGAGGGAATCGAGGATGTGCTTGTCCGCCATCTCGATCGGATCGAGGATGGCCGTGAGGTTGATGCGGGTACTCCACCGAGCGAGTTCCCCCGCGAGCCATGACATCGCATCCGCCTGGGCGGGGGTCAGCGGCAACCCGAGCAGACGGCTCCCCTCGAGCGCCATTCCAGAAATCGCTGGTTTCTCCACAGGCACAGCGAAGCTCAATGCCTCCAACTTACCGAAAGGACTTGGGTAAGCCGCTGGCACGGTGTTTTCCCCAGGTCTCCCACAGCGCGGGGCGCGGCGGACTCAGGGACGTGCTGCACGTCGCGGCGGAGCGAACGGGCGATTGAGCACTTGCTTGCTCTCGTCGCGAGGAATCGCGGCGCCCCCGATCCGGCATCCTCTGCCATGACTGGGTTCGAATTGCCAGCGGCTTGAAGCGCCGTGGTCGAGCGCACAGCGAAGACTCGGACACCTCGTTGTTCTGCTCGCCGCGAGCTCCGGGGCGCTGGTCGCCGGCGCTCGCGGGCAACGTCGGCAGCCCGGGCGCCGCGCGTTCCACGTGGAACATCACGCGTCTCGAGGGAAAGCTTCCGGTCGGCCGACCCCGAAGTTGCCCTGTCATCCCACCGTGCTACGCCCCGCATCCAGCCGCACTGGACGACTCGTGGAGGGCTGCCCGTGGGACGCGTCATCTGCATCTCGAATCAGAAGGGCGGGGTCGGCAAGACGACCACCGCCATCAACCTCGCGGCAAGCCTCGCGTCCGCCGAGCGCAAGGTCCTGCTCGTGGACATGGACCCCCAGGGCAACGCGAGCAGCGGCCTGGGCCTCAAGCGCGACGCGCTCCACGGGACCGTCTACGACGCCCTGCTCGGCGACCGCCCGATGACCGAGCTGTTGCACCCCACCGAGCTGCGCTTCCTGCAGGTCGTCCCCTCCACGCCCGACCTGACCGGGGCCGAGATCGAGCTGGTCAACCTCCCCAGGCGCGAGTTCCGGCTCCGGGAGACGCTGCGGCCCCTGGTCGCCGACTACGACTACATCCTCCTCGACTGTCCCCCGTCCCTCGGCCTGCTGACGCTCAACGCCCTCACGGCAGCCGATTCGGTCCTGATTCCGCTTCAGTGTGAGTACTACGCGCTCGAGGGGCTGTCGCAGCTCATGCAGACCGTGGAGCTGGTCCGCCGCGGATTGAACCCCTCGCTCGCCACCGAGGGCATCCTCCTCACCATGTTCGACGCCCGGGCCAACATCGCCCACCAGGTGGCCAGCGACGTCCGCGGCCACTTCAAGGAGCTGGTCTTCGAGTCCGTCGTCCCCCGGAACGTCCGGCTGTCCGAGTGCCCCAGCTTCGGCAAGCCCATCCTGCTCTACGACATCAAGTCCAAGGGCTGCGAGAGCTACCTGGCCCTCGGACATGAGATTCTGCGCCGAGACCAGGGCCCGACCGATCGGCGGGCTGCCTGATGACCAGTCCCCCCATGCCCAACAGTCCCTCCGATCGTAGCCCGAAGCGCGCGCTCGGCAGAGGTCTTTCGGCACTGATTCCGCAGGCCTCGGTTCCCATCCACGGCGACCTTCCTTCTGCGGCAGGCATCGTGCGGCTCCCGGTGGAGCGCATCCAGCGCGATCCCACCCAGCCGCGGAAGACCTTCGACGAAGCCCGCCTCCGCGAGCTCGCTGAGTCAATCAAGACCCAGGGCGTCATCCAGCCGATTCTCGTCCGGCCCGACGGCGGTGATTTCCGGCTCATCGCGGGTGAGCGGCGCTGGCGGGCGGCGCAGCTGGCGGGTCTCCACGAGGTCCCCTCCATCGTCCGGGACGTCTCCCCGGCGGAGGCCTTCGAGCTGGCCCTCGTCGAGAACCTCCAGCGGACGGACCTGAATCCGCTGGAGGAGGCCGCGGGCTACCGCCGGCTCATCCAGGAATTCGGGCTCACCCAGGAGCAGGTCGGCGAGCGCGTCGGCCGTGACCGGGCGAGCGTCGCGAACGCGCTTCGGCTCCTCCAGCTGCCGGATCCGGTCAAGGAGCTGCTCGCCAGCGGGGCGCTCGGCATGGGGCACGCCCGGGCGCTCCTGGGGATGGGCTCTGGTCCGGCGCTGGTGACGACGGCGGAACGCATCGTCCGGGAGCAGCTCTCGGTGCGGGAGACCGAGCGGCTCGTTCGCACCGTGCGCGTTCCCTCCGCCGCGCCTGCGCGCAGCCCGGCCGGGAACGCCGCTGCACGGGCCGTGGTGGAGGACCTCCAGCGACGGCTGGGGACGAAGGTACGACTCGCGGACCGTGGCGGGAAAGGAACGCTGGAGATCGACTTCTTCTCGTACGAGGACCTGGAGCGTATTCTCGCGCTGCTGCGGCGGTGAGGCCGCGGAGACGGAGCCCGCGCCGCCGCTCGTCGCTCGAGCGTCAGCCCCGGGCTTCCCTCCCAGACCCGGAACGAGGAGCTCGATGGCGGTGCTGAAGCGCGAGGAGGAGAACGTGGTGGTTCGCGGTGGTGACGTCCACACCCTCCTCGGCAAGGGGAGCGAGTTCGAAGGAAAGCTGACCTTCGAGGGTCAGGTGCGGATCGACGGGAAGTTCTCCGGGCAGATCTTCACCAAGGACACGCTGGTCATCGGTGAAGGCGCGCGGGTGAACGCAGAGATCAACGCCGGCACGGTCATCGTCAACGGCGTGGTCGAGGGGAACATCCGGGCCTCCCAGCTCATCGAGCTCCATACCCCGGGCCGGGTGAAGGGCAATCTCGAGACGCCCTCGCTCAGCGTCGACAAGGGCGTGATGTTCGAGGGCTCGTGCAAGATGGAGAGCATGGGGAAGGGCACCCCCACGCCGACTCCGCTCGCGCCCGCGCCGCCGCCCGAGTTCCCCAAGCGGTGACCCGGCGCCAACGTCGCCGCGGGGCGCTGATCTGCTGCGCCTGGGCCGCCCTCGCGGCCGGGGCGTGCACGCGGTCCTCGCCCCCGCTGATCGTTCGCGAGGACGGTGGGGTGGTGGCGGTGGTCCGGCCCTCGGGGCTGCTCCAGGTCCCATCGGGGTGGTCGGTGGTGACCGGGGGCGACGGCACCCTGCGTGTCTCGGACACGCCGGGCCGCGCGGTGCTCCGCGCCGAGCTCCGCAGCGGGATGGGCATGCCCACCCCGGAAACGCTCCGAAGCGGCTTCACCGAGGGGCTCCGCCGCTGGCGGGTGCGGAAGGGCCAGGCCATCGAGGAGCCGGGCTTCGTCTCGGTTCGCCTCCTCGTCGCCGAGCCGGGTGACGGCGGAACCGAGCAGGAGGTCCTCCTCTCCGCGACCGCGCTCGGCTCCGATACCCTGCTGTGCGCCTCGCTCCGGGGCGCGTCCCCGGCGGTGCTCGACGCCATCGAGCGCATGTGCCGCCAGGCAGGAGAGCTGGACGGCGGGACTGGCAGCTAGGGCAGCTCGGGGCGCGTCAGGCCCGCACGGCGAGGGTCACCGCGAAGTCGCCGGCCCGGTCGGTCCAGCGAGCCTCGGTCCTCATCCCTGCGGCCCCGAGCTCCCGGTCGATCTGCGCGCGGGTGAACTTGGCGCTGATCTCCGTCCGGAGGAGCTCGCCCTCGCGGAAGTCCACCGGGAGATCGAGATCGGCCACCGTCACCGTGTGCTGCACCCTCGCCCGGAGCAGCATCTCGATCCACCCCTGCCGGGCGTCGTAGCGCGCCACGTGCTCGAAGCGGTCCAGGTCGAAGTCGGCGTTCAGCTCGGTGTTCAGCACCGAGAGGACGTTCTTGTTGAACTCGGCGGTCACGCCCTGCGCGTCGTTGTAGGCCGCCTCGAGCCTGGGGATGTCCTTGACCAGATCCGTTCCGAGGAGGAACGCATCCGCCGGCCCGAGCTGCGCGGCGACGTCGGCCAGGAAGCGCGCCCTCGGCCGGGGGGCCAGGTTGCCGATGGTCCCCCCGAGGAAGGCCAGCAGCCGCCGCCCGTCGCGGGGCAGGAGCGGGACGTGACGCTCGAAGTCCCCCACCACCGCGTGGACCGAGAGGGACGGGAACTCGCTCGCGATCCGGAGCGCCGACCCGCGCAGGGTCACCGCGTCCACGTCGAAGGGTACGAAGCGGCGAAGCGACCCGCCCGCCGCCAGTGCCCGGAGCAGCAGCCGGGTCTTGTCCGAGGTCCCGCTCCCCAGCTCCACCAGCGTGTCCGCGCGGGCCCGCTCGGCGATCTCCCCGGCTCGCCCGGCGAGGATCTCCCGCTCCCGCCGCGTCGGGTAGTACTCGGGAAGCCGGGTGATGGCCTCGAACAGCCGCGAGCCGTGCGCGTCGTAGAAGTACTTCGGCGGCAGCTCGCGCGGACGGTGCCCCAGGCCCTCCCGGACGTCGTGCTCCAGCGCACGGCGCACGTCGCGCGGACCGAGGAGCACGTCCCAGGTGACTCGCGGATGGGGCCGCCAGTCCAGCGCGTGAAGGTCGACGTGCATGTCGGCTCCAGCCACTCCGTCGGCTCGCTCAGGCATCCCGAGCGCACCGGAAGCCGGCGAAGATCTGCCGGCGGATGGGGTAATCCCAGTTCCGGAAGGTGTTGCTGATCGCGTCGGGGGCGACGGCCCAGGAACCGCCCCGAAGAACCCTGTAGTCCGGGCCGAAGAAGACGGCCGAATACTCCGGATAGGGGAAGGCGCGAAAGCCCGGATAGGGCTCGAAGCTCGACGCCGTCCACTCCCAGACGTCTCCGAGCAGCTGCTCCACCCCCCACGCGCTCGCTCCGGCAGGAAACGCACCTGCGCGCGCCGGATGGCCTCCCCCGGGCCAGAGGTTGGCGCGCGACTCGGCCGGCCACTCGTCGCCCCAGGGGAACCTGCGCGCCGCTCCATCGGGTGTGGCTGCGGCGGCCTTCTCCCACTCCACCTCGGTGGGAAGGCGTCGCCCGGCCCAGCGGGCGAAGGCATCGGCCTCGTACCAGCAGACGTGACAGACGGGCTCGTCGGCGGGAAGCGGCTCCCAGAGGCCGAAGCGCCTCCGCTCCCAGCCTCGAGGAGCCCTTCGCCAGAAGAGCGGATGCTCGAGCTGCTCCGACTCGCGGAACGCCCATCCGACCTCGTGCCACAGAGCGCGCCGGCGATAACCGCCGTCCTCGATGAAGGCGACGAAGTCCCGGTTGGTCACGGGGAAGCGGTCGATGAGGAACGGCTCCACGTCCACCACGTGCCGCGGCCGCTCGTTGTCGTAGGCCCAGGCCGCATCGCTCCCCATCGCGAAGGGGCCGCCTGGCACCCGGACCTCGCGCGGGAGGCTCTCGCGCTCCGGCGCGGGCAACACCGCGGGGAGCGGCGCGAGCACGGTCGACGTCACGAGCTGCAGGGTGGCCACGAGCGTCTCGATGTGCTGCTGCTCGTGCTGCGCCACCATCCCGTAGACGAATCCGCCCTCGAGGAGCGGCCCGGCCCGGAGGACGTCGTCCGCACCCAGGCTGTCCAGCCGCCGGAGCACGCGGGAGCGTACCCGCTCGGCGTAGGCGAACGCCTCGGAGGCACCGAGCAGAGGCAGCGCTGCCCGCGAGGACCGGGGGTTCCGGAAGGCGTCGTAGAGCCGGTCGGTCTCTGCACCGGTCACCGCGGGGTCGCCCAGGGCCCGGAGCAGCCACTGCTCCTCGTAGTTCGCCACGTGCGCCACGTCCCACACCGGGGGCGACATCAGCGGGGAGTGCTGTGCCGCGAGGACCCCGGGTGACAGGGGCCTCAGGAGCTCCAGGAGCCGGCGCCGGGAGGTCCCCAGCGCCTCACGCGCACGGTCCCTCCAGGCGAGGTTCCCCCCGAACTCGCGCGCGTCCATGGTCCGTGTCATTCCTCGGCGGGCAGCCCGGCGCAACCCCCGGGCGTCCCGTGAACCCATGGCCAACATCCGCACCCCGGACCCAGGGCTGAAGCTCGACCTGGCGGGAAAGACCACGTATGGCGACTACTTGCGGCTCGATCGGCTGCTGTCCGCCCAGGAGCCGAGGAGCCAGCCCGAGCACCACGACGAGCTGCTGTTCATCATCCAGCACCAGACATCGGAGCTGTGGATGAAGCTCTTCATCCACGAGCTGACGGCCGCCCGGGCGCTCGTCCGTGAGGACCGCCTGGAGCCGGCTTTCAAGATCCTGGCGCGGGTGGGGCAGATCCAGCGGATGCTCTTCGAGCAGTGGAGCGTGCTGGAGACGCTCACTCCCTCCGAGTACCTCGAATTCCGCTCGGTTCTGGGCCCTGCCAGCGGCTTCCAGTCGGCGCAGTACCGGGCGCTGGAGTTCCTTCTCGGCAACAAGGACCCCCAGGCCCTGCTGGTCCACCGGCAGACCCCCGAGGTTCATGCCTGGCTGGAACGGTTCCTCCGGGAGCCGAGCCTCTACGACGAGTTTCTCCGCCACCTGGCCCGCCGCGGCCTTCCCGTGCCGCCCGAGCGACTGCATCGAGACTTCTCGGGCCCTTACGAGCCCCACCCGGGGGTCATCGCGGTGTTCCGGACCCTCTACTCCGACCCCGAGCGGTGGTGGGACGGCTACGAGATGGCGGAGAAGCTGGTGGACGTGGAGGAGCGATTCCAGCTCTGGCGGTTCCGCCACATGATGACGGTGCACCGCATCATCGGCTTCAAGACCGGGACGGGTGGCAGCTCCGGCGTGCCGTTTCTCAAGCGCGCACTGGAGGTTCGGCTGTTTCCGGAGCTCTGGGACGTCCGGACGGAGCTCGAGCCTCACCACTGAGCCCCCGAACGTCCGCCATCACGCATACACTGGACGTCCCGAGCGGCCCGTGCTCCCTGGAGGTGCCCGCCTTGGACGCACCGACGTACGCGGAGTCGGAGCTCATCCTGAACCGGGCCCCCGTGTTGCTCTCCGGTGGCGCGGTCCAGGAGCGGGCGGCCTGGGCGCAGGAGGCGGCGGAGATCGGGGGAAAGCCCCTGGTGACGGTCACGCGGCCGGAGCAGCTCGGTCCGGCACTGCTGGTCCGGAACTCGGTGCTCTACGTCCCCGACGTCCTGACCCTCGGTGACGGGGGCCAGCAGCTCCTGGTGAGAACGCTGACCTCGCTCGACGAGCGCCCCAAGCTCGTCCTCGGGCTGAACCGCACCGAGTCCAGCGCCCGCCAGACCGGAGTGCTTCGCGAGGACCTCCACTACCGGCTGCGGATGGGGCTCTTGAACCTCGACGCCCCCGGCCTCCGCGAGGCGATCGCCAACCGCCGCGTTCAGTGGGCCCGTCGCGCGGCGTCGCCGCCCCCGCGTCAGGCCCCGGCCCGCGTGTCCGGACCGACGGCGATCGTGCGCCCTGCCCCCGCCCGTGCTCCGGCGCCCCCGCCGCGCTCGAAGTCGAAGTCCCGCCGCACCACGAAGGCCCGTCCGGTGCGACGGAGTCGTTCGGCGCCCCGGTTGAAGTCCGCCCGCACGGCCAAGTCCGTGAAGCGACCCCGCTCCACCAAGAGGCGGTCGAAGCGGCGCTAGAGCGCGGGAGCGCCGGGACTCAGGTCCCGGGTCGAGCCGTGAGCCGCTGCACGTCGGCCTCCAGCCGCTCCAGCGCGTCGGCGTCGTTCGAGTCGTAGAACCCGCGGATCCGTCCACGGCCGTCCACCAGCACCACGTGCACGCCGTGGGTGATGGTCGACACGTCGTCGGAGTCGCGGCTGAACGCGACCTTGAATCCGCGGAGCACCGAGTCCTGCATCGGGCCGCTCTCGCCGGTCAGGAAGTGCCAGCGCGGCGAGTCGGCCCCGTGCGCCCGGGCGAACGCCGCGAGCCGCTCCGGCGTGTCGTAGTCAGGGTCGACGCTCACCGAGACGATGTCCGCCCTATCGCCCAGCGTCCGGTGCACGCGGACCAGCCGCTCCGTCATCCGCGGGCAGACATCCGGACATCGGGTGAAGATGAAATCCGCGATCCAGACCCGGCCGGCGAGCCTGTCCGGCCCGAAGGGCGCCCCGGTCTGGTCGACGAGCTTGAAATCCGGCACGGTGCCCAGCACCGGTGGGAGCGGGACGGGCGCCGGCAGGGCGGCACGGGTCACCGGAAGCGCCATCACCAGGGCGAGGAATCCGGTCCAGAGCCATGGCTGCAGACTCGGGCGAGCAATGGAATCGGCGTCGGTGCGTGCGTTCATGAGCGCGTGCGGCCGCAGTGCTAACCGTCTGTGCGCGGGAGTTCATCCGATGTCGCTCGAGCTGCCGCGATGCGCGAGGAGCCGATGCGCCGGGTCCTGAGAAGCGGCCCATCCCCCGCCGCCACCTTCGTCACCGCCTGGGCGGCGGCGTTCACCGCGCTCCTCGCGGTCCGGTTGGTGCTCCAGCGAGCGGCCGCTCTCCCCCGGATGTCCCTCGTCTGGCTCCAGGTGGGCTCGGTGGTGCTCCTCGGCCTCCTGGTGCTCGGGGCGGCGCTGGGCGCGCGCGTGCCGCCGGTGGGAAGAATCGTCCTCCGGATCGAGCAGGCCGCGATCTTCATCGCCATCACCCGGCTCCTGGGGCTCGGAGCGCAGGGCGCCCCGGGTCGCGCGGAGCAGGTCCTGATCGCGCTGCTCGGGCTCCACGCGGTGGGGGCAATCGTCACGTCCGAGGAGCTCCGGCCCGGGACGCCTCCCTGGCGGGCGGCGCTCTGGGTTCTGGCGATGAGCTTCGGCGCCCTCACCCTCAGCGTGCTCGCCCGAGGATCCACCGGGTGGATCTCCCCATGGCACCGCTTCCACCTCTGAGTTCTCCCAGGGAACGCTTACACTTCTGACGCACCGCGCGGTTGCAGTTGACTTGGGGCGCGCCGGGCAGCAAAAGCAGGGCGCGGAAGGGGCATCGCGACGATGAAGCTCGACTACCAGCGACATACCCGGGCCCGGATGTTCCAGAACGATCTTCTGGAGTTCGCCTCGAACATCCATCCGGTCACGCCGTTCGTGGTCTACGTCCCGCTGGTCCTCGGCCTTCTGGCCTACGGCCTCGTGCAGGGGCTGACGCGCTGGACGGCGGTGGCGGTCTTCTTTCCGCTCGGATGGGTGGCCTGGGACCTCGCCGAGTACGGGATTCATCGCTGGTGGTTCCACTGGGAGGGCAACGGGCCGTTCACCCGGAAGCTCCACGACATCATCCATGGCTACCACCACAAGTATCCCGACGATCCGCTCCGGCTGGTGATGCCGCTCGGCGCGAGCATCCCGCTGGCGCTGCTCATCGGGGGCGGGCTGTACCTGGTGGGTGCCCCGGCGGTGACCATCCCCGGGTTCGCCGGCTTCGTCTCCGGCTATCTGTTCTACGACTTCACCCACTGGTCGACCCACGCGCGGACGCCGAGGAGTGCCTGGGGCAAGGCGATCCGCGGCCACCACATGGCGCACCACTTCGCGGACCCGAACAGGAACTTCGGGATCAGCCACCGGTGGATCGACGCGGTGGTCGGGACGCTCCGGCGCCGCGATCAGCGCGACGTCGAGTCGGACCCGCGCGCGGCGGCGTAGGGCGCCTCACCGCTCACGCGGTCGGCCCGCGGACCCGCGCGTACTGGCGCTGATCGATGTTCTGCCCCTCCTTGATCGCCGACCAGCGGAGGACACCCTCCAGCGTGAACCCCGCCTTCTCCAGCGCCCGGCAGGACGCCCCGTTGTGCGCGAAGGGCAGCGCGAAGATGCGGCTCAGCGCGAACCGGTCGAACGCGTCGTCGGTGAACGCGCGGATGGCTTCGCTCATCACCCCGCGCCCGCGGAAGGGTGCCCCGAGCCAGTAGCCCAGCTCGGCCGAGACCCGCTCAACGTCCGTACCGAGCTTGAGCCCGATGCTTCCCACCGCCTCGCCACCGATGACGATGGCCATGTGGCATCCCGGCGGCCGGGTGGCGACGTGCTCCAGGAAGGCGACCGCGTGCTCCAGCGTGTACGGATGGGGGAAGACGTCCCGGAGGTTTCGCCAGACCGTGAGGTCGTTCGCGTAGCGGGCGAAGGACGGAGCGTCCGCCGCGGTGAACGGCCGCAGCTCGCAGTGCTCGAGCACCCGTCGCATGCCGGGCACTGTACCGCCGCGTCCGGTCGGCGCGCGCCCTAGGCCTTCTGCGCCGTCGGCTGGAACAGGGCGTTGAACTCGGTCAGCGCCTGGTTGATCCGCGTCTTGAGCTCGTTGGAGAGCTCCTTCTTCTCGCGGATCTCCTGCGGAACCTGCGGGAACTTGGACTCGACGAAGTCGAGGAACTCCTTCGCCCACCGCAGCACGTCCCAGGTGGGAATGTCGCGGAGCCAGCCGCGCTTCTTTGGATCGTCGCGGTTGGTCGCCGCGTAGATCTGGAGCACCTGCTTCTCCTGCGGCATGGGCTCGTACTGGCCCTGCTTCAGGATCTCCACCAGCCGCTCGCCGTTGGCCAGCGTCTCCTGGGTGGCCTTGTCCAGGTCGGACCCGAACTGCGCGAAGGCGGCGAGCTCGCGGTACTGGGCGAGCGCCAGCTTCATGCCGCCGGCCACCTGCTTCATCGCCTTGATCTGCGCCGCCGAGCCGACCCGGCTGACCGAGATGCCCACGTTGATGGCTGGCCGGACGCCCGAATAGAAGAGGTCGGTCTCGAGGAAGATCTGCCCGTCGGTGATGGAGATGACGTTGGTCGGGATGTAGGCCGACACGTCACCGGCCTGGGTCTCGATGATCGGCAGCGCGGTGAGCGAGCCCGAACCCTCGGCCTCGGACAGCTTCGCCGCGCGCTCCAGCAGGCGGCTGTGGATGTAGAACACGTCCCCCGGGTAGGCCTCGCGACCGGGCGGACGGCGGAGCAGGAGCGACAGCTGCCGGTAGGCGACCGCCTGCTTCGACAGGTCGTCGTACACGATCAGGGCGTGCATCTTGTTGTCGCGGAAGTACTCGCCCATCGTGCAGCCGGTGTAGGGGGCGAAGAACTGCATCGGCGCGGAGTCCGAGGCGTTGGCCGCGACCACCGTCGTGTACTCCATCGCCCCGAAGCGGGTCAGCTTCTCCACCACCTGGGCCACGGTGGACTGCTTCTGCCCGATCGCGACGTAGATGCAGAAGCAGTTCTTGCCCTTCTGGTTGATGATCGAATCGATCGCGACCGCGGTCTTGCCGGTCTGCCGGTCTCCGATGATCAGCTCGCGCTGGCCGCGTCCGATCGGAACCAGGGCGTCCAGCGCCTTGATGCCCGTCTCCAGCGGCTCGTGCACGCTCTTCCGCTTCACGATGCCCGGAGCCTTGATCTCCAGCCGGCGGGTCTCGGTGGCGTTGATCGGTCCCTTCCCGTCCAGCGGCTCGCCGAGCGCGCTCACCACGCGCCCGAGCAGCGCCTTGCCGACCGGAACGGAGGCGATCTGCTGGGTCCGGCGGACGGTGTCGCCCTCGCGGATCTCGCTGAACTCACCCATCACCGCGACGCCGACGTTGTCCTCCTCGAGGTTGAGGACCAGCCCCTTCACCCCGTTCTTGAACTCCACGAGCTCGCCGGAGAGCACACCCTCCAGGCCGTAGATGCGGGCGATGCCGTCGCCCTGGCTGAGCACGGTCCCGGTCTCGGCAACGGTGACCTTCTTGCCGTAGTCCTGGATCTGCTCGCGAAGGATTCTGCTGATCTCGTCGGCACGGATGTCCATGGGCGCCGCGGGCTCTACCATCGGCCGAGGGGCGCTCGCAACGCTCGTGCGAGGCGGCTCCAGGGGGGCTACTGGCTCCCCCGGCTCACTCTGCTTCCTGCGTGGACCCTCTCGGGCCGGCTACCTGGGCAGGGTCAGGCGAACCGAGAAGTTGTACCCGACCGAGACCGGCTTGCCCTGGTAGGTGACCGGCTGGAACCGCTGGGACTGGAGGTGGTCGACCACCGCGTCGTCCATGAAGGGCAGCGGCTTGATGACCTTGCACCGCTCGACCGTTCCCTCGGCGGTGATGACGCAGCGGACGATGCTCACGCCCTCGATGCGGGCGGCGATCGCTTCCCGGGTGTAGGTGATGGCCTTTCCGGGCTGGAGCAGCACCGGGCGGGTCATGCCCTCACCGAAGGGAACCACGTCCCGGGGGGCCTCGAGTGGTGGCGCGGCCGCGGGGGCAGGCTTCGCCGGTGCGGTCGTGCCCAGCGAGGCTGCCTGCGCCTGGGGCTGGGTCGCGACACCACGGGCCAGCGCGGAGGTCGCGGTCTCCGGACGCACCGCAAGCGGAGTCGCCTTGGCCTCCTCGCGCTCCTGCTCCTGCTCGCGCTTGCTGAGCGGCACCGGCTTCTCGATGCGCATCACGACCTTCTTCTGGAGCTTGGCGTTCACGACCACGTCGCCCGAGCCCCCCGAGGTGATGGCCTGGGTCGGATAGCCGTCGAGAACAAGAACCATCTCGGCGCTCGCCATTCCGTCCGTGCCGGCCGGCATCTCGAACACCGTGGGGGTGGCGCCCATGTCGTGGCGGCCGATGAAGACGTGTGCGCCGGCGGGCTCGGTCGAGACGTGGAACCGGACCAGCTTCTTCTCCGGGGCCACCGGCTCGGGCCGCGGCGGAGCGACCACCGTCGGCATCGGCGCGGGCACCGGTTGCGGCACCGGCGCCACCAGCTGCGCCTGCTCGCCCTTCGGGAGCAGGAGCCAGACCACGACGAATCCGAGCAGTACTGCGCTGACGAAGAGCAACGCCGGCAGGAGCTTCCCGCCCTTCCTGCCCTCGCCCGCGTCCTCGATCTCGATGTCGCTGTCGAGCTGCTCCCGCGGGGCGGTCACCGGGCCGGAGATCGGCGTCCGGGCGTGCAGCCCCGAGGTCGAGATTGGCCCGGAGCCCGTGGTGGTCCTCCGGTCCGGGAAGAGCCCGCTCACCCCGGTGAGGTGGGCCGTCTCGCGGAGCGCCTCGAGCACCTCGTCCATCGACTGGAAGCGGCCGGCCGGGTCCTTCTGGAGGCAGCGGACGATCACCGCCTCCACCTCGGGAGGCACGTCGGCCGAGCCGTTCACCTCGCGGATCGGCCGCGGCGGCTCCTTCATGTGCTGGAAGATGACCTCCAGGTAGTCCTTCCCCTGGAAGGGCGGACGCCCGGCGAGCATCTGGTAGACGAGGATGCCCAGCGAGTAGACGTCGCTCCTCGGGTCGGCCACGTTCCGGGCCTGCTCGGGCGCCATGTACTGCGGGCTGCCGAGGAAGACTCCGTTCTGGGTCACCTCGGGATCGCCGCCCTGGCCCTCGGCGGCCAGGAACGACTTCACCAGCCCGAAGTCGAGGACCTTGACCATGTCGTGGTCGGCCTCGTTCAGGAGCATCACGTTCGCCGGCTTGAGGTCGCGGTGGATGACTCCCAGCTTGTGGGCCTCGCGGAGCGACCGGCAGATCTGCTGCGCGATGTCGAGCACCCGCCGCCAGGGAAGGGTCTTCTCGTGCGCCAGCACCTCGGCCAGCGTCTGCCCCTCCATGTACTCCATCGCGATGAAGTAGATGCCGTCGTCCGTCTGGCCATAGTCGATGACGGTGACGGTGTTCGGATGCCGGAGCTTCGAGGTGAGGCTCGCCTCGAGGAAGAAGCGCCGCTTGAACGCGGGGTCCTTCTCCGCCGGGAAATTGGGGTTGAGGATCTTCAGCGCCACCACCCGATCGAGCGGGGTCTGTACAGCCTTGTAGACCTTGCCCATCCCTCCCGAGCCGAGCGGGGAGAGGATGCGGAAGCGATCGTTCAGCACGCGGCCGATGAGTGGATCGGTCGCGCCGACGACGGAGGGGATGGGGCCTTGGGGATCGCCCTCGAGCATGCGCACGGGCTCCGGGAAAGGAGAGGTCCGGTGACTGCGCGAACGATGAAAGCACAACTTCCCGGAGGCGCGGCAACGTGCCGAGCAGGGAAACACGTGCCTACATCCACGCCGATCTAGCTCTGGAGTGCGCGCTTCAGGTCGTCGAGCTGCGTCCGGAGCGTACCGTCGAAGACCACCGAGCCAACCTGGGTGCTGACCCCGCCGAGGACCTCGTGGTCCACCCGCGTGTCGAGCACCACCTGCTTCTGGACCACCCGCGACAGGGTCTGCTCCAGCTGCTCGATGGACTGCGGATCCAGCGGCACGGCACTGACCACCGTGCCTCGCACGCGGCCGGCCTTCTCGTCCGCCATGTCCCGGAAGAGGCGGGCGACGTCGGGGAGCATCGCCAGCCGGTGCCGGTCCACCAGGAGCCGGAGGAAGTTGGGAAGGGTCGGGGAGCTGGCCTTCAGGAGCTTGATCACCCCTTCCACAATCCCGTGGCGCTGTGCGCGGGAGTAGGCCGGGTTCCGAGCCACGTCGGCCAGGTCTGGGTTGGAGGCCACCAGCTCTGCGAGCGCGGTCAGCCGTTCCGCGATGCCGACCTCCGTACCCGGGGCGCTCGCCTCCAGCAGTGCTCGGGCGTAGCGGCGCGCGACGGACACGTTCACCATGACGGGCGGGGCCTGTAGCACCCGGGGCCCGAGGCTCGCAACGTCCATGCGCGCCCTTGCACCCACCGCAGGGCCGCGTGGGACGCTTTCCCCACTCTCCCATGCGCGAACCGGTGGTGGGCATCGACCTCGGGACCTCCACGAGCGCCGTGGCCACGGTGGAGAACGGCAAGCCCCGTGTGCTCGCCAACCGCGCCGGCAAGTCGCTCACCCCATCGCTGGTGGGGTTCACCCAAGAGGGAACCCGGGTCGTCGGCGAGCAGGCCCGGCTGATCGCGGTGTCGCGCCCCGCGGACGTGGCCGCGGCCACCAAGCGCTTCATCGGACGTCGCTGGAGCCCGACGCTGGTGCACGAGGCGCGGACGCTCGTGCCCTACCCACTGGTGGAAGGTCCCAGCGGAGAGGTGCGGGCGCGGATCGCCGGCCGGGTGCTGCCCCTGACGCAGATCTCGGCGATGGTGCTCGGCGAGCTGAAGCTCGACGCCGAGGCTCACTTCGGGCGGCCGGTGCACAAGTGCGTCATCACCGTGCCGGCCAACTTCGACGACAACCAGCGCGCGGCGACGAAGCAGGCGGCACAGATCGCCGGGCTGCACGTGCTCCGGATCGTCAACGAGCCCACCGCGGCGGCCGTCGCCTACGGGCTGACCTCGAAATTCGAGGGGAAGGCGCTGGTCTTCGACCTCGGCGGCGGCACCTTCGACGTCTCCATCCTCGAGGTGGAGTCCGGCGTGTTCCAGGTGCAGGCCACCGGCGGGGACCCGGTGCTCGGCGGAGAGGACTTCGACGCTGCGGTGGTCCAGTGGCTGCTCGAGCAGCTGCCGCTGGCGCAACGCGAGGTGGCAGCGCACGACATCGTCTCCGTCCAGCGCCTCAAGGTCGCCGCGGAGCAGGCGAAGCGCGAGCTCTCGCAGGCCGACGAGGCCCGGGTGACCGCCTCCGGCCTCGGAGATCACGGTCCCGGAGGGACCCTGGTGGACCTCGACGTGCGGCTCACCCGTGCCGAGTTCGAGCGCCTGGTGGAACCGCTGGTGAACCGGTCTCTCGACGTGACCCGGAAGATGATGGAGGAGGCGAAGGCCAGCCCCAAGGACATCCAGATCATCCTCCTGGTCGGAGGGATGACCCGGGTGCCGCTGATCCGGAAGCGGGTGGCCGAGCTGTTCGGGAAGCCGCCGGTGGTGGGCGTGAACCCCGACGAGGTGGTCGCGCTCGGGGCGGCAGTGCACGCCTCGGAGATCGTCGCCCAGGATGGCGAGACCCTCCTGATCGACGTGGCCAGCAAGTCGCTCGGGGTCGGTGTGTACGGCGGCGGGGTCCGGAAGGTGGTGAGGAAGAACACGGCCATCCCGGTCGTGGCCCGCGAGGTGTTCCTCCCCTCGGCGGGTGGCCAGAACAAGGCGCGGATCGTCATCTTTCAGGGGGAGTCGGACCAGTCCGAGGAGAACGTGAAGCTCGGCGAGGTGCTGCTGAGCGACCTGCGGGTGAAGCACCGGGCGGACACGCCGCTCGAGGTGACCTTCGAGCTCTCCAGCGAGGGCACGGTGAGCGTCCGGTGCATGGACCTCACCACCGGCCTCTCCGAGGCGCTGCGGATCACCCAGCGGACCGACCTCTCGCCCGAGGAGCTGAAGGCCCTCCGTGCCGAGCAGGCCGCCTACCACGCCGACCGGGCCGACCCCGAGACGCGGGAGCTGGCCGAGTTCGAGACGCTGCTCGAGCAGGGCGACACGCTCCGTCGTGCGCTCGAGGCCGGTGCGCGCCGCAACGACGACGAGAAGGAGCGCGCGGCGACGGTGAAGCTCGTCGACGACCTCCGGGCGCTGGTCCACCTCGGGCGGACCGCCGCGCTGTCGAAGAACCGCCCGCAGATGACCGACGTCACGGTGCGGCTCGGCACGCTGGTCGCCGAGGCGACCGCGGGTCGGGAGAGGGCCCAGGCGCGGCCCGTGTCGCCCGAGGGGGCGGGGGAGAGCTCCGCAGCCTGAGCGGTCGTGGGGGCCTCCGGCCTTTCCCGTGGTGCTCGCCCGTTCGACCGGATCGAGATCGGCGGATCGAGCTCGCTCCGAGGAAGGCGCGGACCCCGGTCGTCCTGGGGCAGTGCCGCGACGCCGCTGGCCTCGGTGCGGGACGCTGCAGGTCGCCGCCGTACGAATGTTCTCCGGGCAAGAAGGAATCCGCCGGCCAGGGCCGGAACCTGCTCGGGCGCAGACCCGGCGCGTCCCGCGTCTCCTCGAGACAGACCAAGGACCTGAGCACGAACCGGGTGCCTCGTAAGTTCCTCGCGACGCTGAACGGGCTCGCAGCGCTCGTCCTCGTCGCCTCCGGGACCCGGGTCCCGTGGCTCCGGAGCCAGTCGAGACGAT
>Ga0335080_10001943_pt1 | contig 20579 bp, 14 predicted proteins | sample Lox_Sample_34_FD_206720 | JGI IMG/M metagenome (GOLD analysis project Ga0335080, IMG submission 206720) | Soil microbial communities from Loxahatchee National Wildlife Refuge, Florida, United States - Lox_Sample_3.4 | ecosystem: Environmental > Terrestrial > Soil > Wetlands | place: USA...
CGAAATTGCGCGCGCCGCGCTGCACGGAGGCCAGGTCGCTGACGCTGCTGTTGACGTGCCAGTGCTGCCAGTCGGCGCCGAGCTTGGCGGCCTCTTCCGCGCCGGCCGCCGCTGCGCCCGCACCGCTCTCCTCGGCGCGCGCGCCGCTGCCGCCGAGCGCGGTCACCGCGAGCACGGCGGCGAGCAGCCAGGCGCCGTGGCGTTGCCGGTCAGTGCGCATGGTAGGTCACCCGTTGCGGCACCGGCCGGCAGATTTCCAGCTTGGTGTACACCGGCATGAGGATGAAGAAGCCGAAGTAGATGGCGGCGAAGATGCGCGCCAGCACCACGTACAGTCCTTCCGCGGGCTGCAGGCCAAGGTAGCCGAGCGCCACGAACGAGACCGCGAACAGCGCGAGCGCCAGGCGCGACATCCAGCCCTTGTAGCGGATCGACTTCACCGGCGAGTGATCAAGCCACGGCACGAACAGGAACGCCACGACCGCGAGCAGCATGAGCAGCGCCCCCATGCGCTGGTCGGGCACGGCGCGCAGGATCGCGTAGAAGGGCGTGAAGTACCACACCGGGGCGATGTGCTCCGGCGTGGACATGGCGTTGGCCGGATCGAAGTTGGGCGTCTCCAGGAACAACCCCCCCAGGGTCGGCACGAAGAACACCACGATCGCGAACAGCACGAAGAAAACCCCGATGCCGAAGACGTCCTTCACCGTGTAGTAGGGATGGAAGGGGATGCCATCCAGCGGCTTGCCGTCGGGCCCTGGCTGGTCCTTGATCTCGATGCCGTCCGGGTTGTTCGAGCCGGTCTGGCGCAGCGCCACCAGGTGCAGCGCCACCAGCAGCAGCAGCGCCAGCGGCAGCGCCACGACGTGCAGCGCGAAGAAGCGGTTGAGCGTTGCGTCCGCGATGCCGTAGTCACCGCGGATCCACTCGACCAGCCCCGGGCCGATGCCGGGAATGGTGCCGAACAGGTTCACGATCACCTGCGCACCCCAGAAGGACATGTTGCCCCAGGGCAGCACGTAGCCCATGAAGGCCTCCGCCATCAGCGCCAGGTACACGGCCATGCCGAACAGCCACAGCAGCTCCCGCGGCTTGCGGTAGGAGCCGTAGAGGAAGGCGCGGAACATGTGCAGGTAGACGACGATGAAGAAGGCCGACGCCCCGGTCGAGTGCAGGTAGCGGATCAGCCACCCGTAGTCGACCTCGCGCATGATGTACTCGACCGAGTCGAACGAGGTGAGCTCGCCCACCTTGTAGAACATCGTGAGGAAGATGCCGGTCAGCAGCTGCACCACCAACACCACGAGCGCAAGCGAGCCGAAGAAGTACCAGATGTTGAAGTTCTTCGGCGCGTAGTAGCCGGTCAGCTGGTCCTGGATGAATCCTTCCACGGGCAGGCGGCGGTTGAGCCAGCCCCAGAAACCCGGCTGCTCCGGCGGCACGCGTGCCGGAATGGTGCCCGGGGCTCCCTCTGGCGCGGCCATCAGGCGACTCCTTTCTCATCCAGACCGACCACGAGCGTGGTGGGCTGCGGGTAGTAATATGGAGGCACGCGCAAGTTTATCGAGGCGGGCGAGCCGGCGAACACGCGCCCGGCGAGGTCAAAGCGTGAGCCGTGGCAGGGACAGAAGAAGCCCCCCGGCCAGCTCGGGTAGAGCTCCCCGGCGCTGAAGCGCTGCTTGGGCAGGCAACCGAGGTGGGTGCACGTGCCCACCAGCACCAGAAACTCGGCGCTGCGCGAGCGCTGCGGGTTCTTGGCGTAGGCGGGCTGGTCGGATTGCTCGGACGCGGGATCCTTGAGCTCGGCGTCGTGGCCGCCGATGCGCGCGACCATGTCCGGCGTGCGGCGCACGACGTAGATCGGCGAGCGGCGCCACACCGTGGTCGTCATCTGCCCGGCCTCGAGCTTGGAGAGGTCGAGCTCGGTGGGCGCGCCCTGCGCGCGGGCGCGCTCGGAGGGGGCCCAGGACTCGATGAAGGGCACGGCGACGAAGGCCGCCCCGACCGCCCCGGCGGCGATGGTGGCCCGGGTGAGAAACTTACGCCGGGTTAAGTCGACTGCCTCGCCGGCGGCGACTGCCTGATCGGCCATTAAACGCTCTCCCGCACAAAACTCACGCCCGCCGCCGCCTGCAGGTCGCATTCCCGCCGATGCGGACGTGCCTCGAAGCACGCGCGATTTCGTACCTTGCGGGGGGCGGCGCATTATACACAAACGAACACCCCCCTCCGGCGGGGCCGCGCGTGCGGCGCGGCGCTCGCTGCACCAGGACCGACTCAGCGCACACCATGCTTAACCGCCTCGGCCGCGGACTCGTCTTCATTGCCGGCTCGGTGGTCGGGGGGCTGGCGCTCGCCTTCATCATCGTGGCGCTGCGCCCGGAGCTCATCCGTCAGCCGCGCACCTCAGGCGGCGTGCCACCGAGCGCGCCGGTGGCGCCCGACAGCCCCGCGCCCGTCGCGCAGCTCACCTACGCGGCCGCGGTGCAGCGGGCCGCGCCCTCGGTGGTCAACGTGTACACGGCGCGCCTGGTGACCGAGCGCATCGCGCCCTCGCTCGGGGAGCTGTTCGGGGACTTCATGCCGCGCTACCGCCAGCGCATCGAGCGCAGCCTCGGCTCCGGGGTGATCGTCGATGAGAGCGGCCACATCGTCACCAACCACCACGTCATCGCCAACGCCGATTCGATCCGCGTGCAGCTGGCCGACGGGCGCGTCGCGGACGCGCGCATCGTCGGGCGTGACCCGGATACCGACCTGGCGGTGCTGAAGATCGACCTCATGCCGCTGCCGGTCGCCGTGTTCGGCAGATCCGACCAGCTCAAGGTCGGGGACGTGGTGCTGGCGATCGGCAACCCGGTGGGCCTCTCGCAGACCGTCACCCACGGGATCGTGAGCGCCACCAGCCGCCAGCAGCTCGGCATCGCCCCGCTCGAGGACTTCATCCAGACGGATGCGCCGATCAACTTCGGCAACTCCGGTGGGGCGCTGGTGGATACCAGCGGCGCGCTGGTGGGCATCAACACCGCCATCGTCGCCAAGAACATCGGCGTCGAGGGCATCGGCTTCGCGATCCCCGTGAACATGGTGCGCGGAGTGTTGAGCGAGATCATCGCGCACGGGCGAGTCATCCGCGGCTGGATCGGCATCGTGCCCGAGGACCTCACCGAGGGGCAGGCGGCACAGCTCGGGCTACCGCAATCCGGCGTGATCATCGGCAACCTCTACGTCGGCAGCCCGGCGCAGCAGGCGGGCCTGCTGCCCGGGGATCTGCTGACGGGCATCGACGGCAGCGCCCCGAGCAGCGCCCAGGATGCCCTGGGGCGCATCGCGAGCCACAAGCCAGGCTCCAGCGTTCTCTTGCGGGTGCTGCGCGCCGGGCGCACCTTCGACGTGCGCGCCCAGGTGGGCGAGCGCCCCCGACCCCGATGACGAGCCTGCGTACCCGCACCTTCGGCTCCCGCGCCGACCTCAATGCCGCCCTCGCGGCGCGCCTGCACGGTGCCTTAAGCGCGCGCGGCGCGAGCGCGGTCATGCTCTCGGGGGGCACCACGCCCATGAGCGCCTACGAGGCGCTCGCGCGCGAGCGCCTGAGCCACGATGACCGGCTGCACGTGCTCTTCAGCGATGAGCGCTACGTGCCGGCCAGCACCGCCGGCAGCAACTACTACCAGGCGCGCGCGCTTCTCAACGCGCTCGCACTGCCGCAGGAGTCACTGCTGCGCGTGCGCACCGAACTGCCGCTCGAGGCAGCGGCAGCGGACTACGAGAATCAGCTGCTGCAGCTGCTCAGCGCAGGGATCCCCATCGGGCTCGGGCTCCTCGGGCTCGGTGTGGACGGGCACACCGCGTCCTTATTCTCGGTGCAGGACCTGGAGCATGCCCGCGGCCGCTACGCCCTTGAGGTGCAGCGGCCGGACGGCCGCGGCGCCGTGAGCGTCACGCCTGAGCTCATCGGGAGGGTGCGCGAGCCCCTCTTCGTGGTGGCCGGGCCGGAAAAGCGAGCCGCGATCAACGCCTTAGTGCGTCAGGACCCGAGTCTCGTAGCCTGGCGCGCGGTCCAGGGATGCGACAACGTCGAGGTGTGGACCGCGCCCGAGTAGCCGGCCCCGGCAGGGCGAGGCCGGGCACCTCTTACCGATGTTGCTACTAAGCAACATACAGGACCCCGTGTAAGTATTGTCCCTTACAAAGAAATGTATTACGTTCGCGCCCACGCAACAGGGGAGTTGGGGACGCGTAATCGCGGGGTCCAGATCCCCGTACGGCCGTTCGGGCTCAGCTCAAACGGTCGCGTTGAAACTACAACTTTCGGGGAGTCGTAAGAAACATGAATAGCCAGCGGATCCTGAGACAGGCCGTTCGCACGGCGCTCTTCGGCAGCGGTGCGATCACGGCCAGTATGGCGTTGCATTCCTCGCTTGCGCAGGCCCAGACCGCACCGGCAGCCAAAGAAGCCGGTGAGGCGGTTCTGCAGGAGGTCGTCGTCACCGGCTCGCGCATCAGCTCGCCGAATCTCGAGGCCATCAGTCCAGTCACTGCCGTGACCGCGGAGGAAATCAGGGACACCGGCACCACGCGCATCGAGGATGTGCTCAACAGTCTCCCGCAGGTGGTTGCCGACCAGAACTCCGGACTCTCGATGGGCACGAGCGGTGTCGCCAACATAGACCTGCGCGGTCTCGGAGTGGCCCGCACCCTCGTCCTGATCAATGGGCGGCGTGTGATCGGTGGTGATCCCACCGGCGGCGGCGCCAGCATCGTCAACCTCGAAGGCGCCTCGGCTGCGGATGTCAACCAGATTCCAGTGGCGTTGATCGAGCGTGTGGACGTGCTCACCGGCGGCGCCTCCTCTACCTACGGCGCGGATGCGGTCGCGGGCGTCGTGAACTTCATCATGAATACGCACTTCGATGGCGTCCGCATCGATGCCAATGTCGGAGTCTATAACCACGACAACCATCAGGACTGGCTGTCTCCTGTCTTCCAGGCATCGGGTTTCGCCCCCGTCACCGGCAGCAACTGGGACGGCGCGAACAAGAACCTGACGATCATCCTCGGCAGCAGCTTCGCCGACGGCAGAGGGCACTTCGAAGGCTACCTCGGCTACCAGCGCTCGAACCCCGTTGCTGCGAGTCACCGCGATCACTCCGCTTGCGGACTGTCGTTTACGGGCAGCCCAGTTGTATACAGCTGCGCCGGCTCGAGCAATACGGCGCCAACCCTCATCAAAACAGCTGACTTGAGCACCTCCTCCCAGGTCAATGCGACCGGGGATCTCGTGCCTCAGTACAATCACTTCAACTTCGCGAACTATTTCTACCTTCAGCGCATCGATGAGCGCTACAACGCCGGCTTCTTCGGCAACCTGAAGATGAACGAGCACGCGGAGGCGTACACCGAGTTCATGTTCATGGACGACGAGACGCGCGGCAACTACGGACCCGCGGGCCTGTTCTCCGGAAGCGGTTTCTCCGTCACTCCCCCCGGCAATCCGGGGGCGGGATTAAGAAACGGCGCCTGGACCATCAATTGCGGCCTGGGTGCCTACGGCAACTCTGGGATGAACCCGTACCTGACGCAGAATGAGTACAACGCTCTCTGCACTCCGGGTAACGCTTATGCGCAGAACGCCGACGCCAACGGTCACACCTTGCCGAACGGCGATATCCAGGTGGTCATGGCACGGCGCAACGTGGAGGGCGGCCCACGCGAAGACACGTTCACACACACTACCTGGCGCGGCGTGTTGGGCCTCAAGGGCGAGATCAGCGCGGACTGGAACTACGACACCTCCTTGACCTACAGCGTGGTGCGTCTCACCGACTACCACAACAACGATACCTCCTCGAGACTGATGCAGGACGCGATGCTCGCCGTCAAGGACCCGGCCACGGGCCAGATCGTTTGCCGCAGCGGCGCTTCGGGCTGCATTCCGTGGAACATCTTTAATCCGGCCGGCCCGAACGCCGTGCTCGCGGTTCCTTACTTCTCGGTGCCGGGACTGTTACAGGGCGCCGGATCGGAGCAGATCTGGACGACCTTCGTCGATGGTGACCTGACGCATGCGGGGGTGAAGCTGCCCACCGCTGATGACGGCCTGAAGCTGGTGCTAGGTACCGAGTACCGCCAGGAGAGCATCAGCTTCTCCCCGGATGCGGAGCTCATCCAGGGAGACCTCGCCGGTATCGGCTCGCCGACCATCGGCTACCAAACTGGCTTCCACGTCTGGGAGGGGTTCACGGAGGCGCGCCTGCCGCTGGTGCGCAACATGACAGGATTCCAGGTGCTCGATCTCGAGGGCGGTTATCGCTATTCGAGCTACACGAGCGGCTTTAACACCGACACCTACAAGGTTGGTCTGACCTGGGCGCCTGTCAAGGATGTCCGCCTGCGCGCCAGCTACAACAAGGCGGTACGCGCCCCCAACGCCGCGGAGCTCGGCAAGCCCACGTACGTGGCCCTGGATGGCGGTGCGGATCTCTGCGCCAAAGGAACGACATTCTCGGCCGCGCAGTGCGCCCAAACCGGGCTTCTGGCGAGCCAGTACCCGGCGGCAAAATCGCCGGCGGCCCAGTACAACGGGCAGATCGGCGGCAATCCGAACCTGCAACCCGAAACTGGCAAGACCAAGGCCGTTGGCATTGTGTTCACACCCACGTTCCTGCCGAGCTTCAGCGCCTCGGTCGACTACTCCGACATCAAGATCACGGATGTCGTTTCTTCCTATGGTTCCTCCTTCATCCAGGCCGAGTGCATCGCCACCGGCAGCCCGTTCTGGTGCTCGTCGAACCCGGCCGCCTATCAACCGGGCATCCATCGCAACGCGGTCGGATCATTGTGGTCGAACCCGGACGGCTACGTGATCGATCCGCTGGTCAATACGGGCTCCGAGGAAAACAAATCGGTCGATGTGGGCCTCGGCTATCGTCAGTCCATAGGGCGCGCGGGACAGCTGCGCGCGCGCTTTGATGGCACTGAGCTTCTGCATCTCTACTTCACCCCGGGAGGCCCGAACCCGGCAACTTATGACTGCGCCGGCCATTTCGGAAACAGCTGCTCACCGGCCACCCCGAAGTGGCGTCATCGCTTCTCCATGGATTGGGATACGCCGCTGCAGGGGCTTGGTTTCGGGGCGACGTGGCGTTACTACTCAGAGGTCACCAATACGACCAACACCGCGGGAACCCCGGACTACATCCCGGATTTCCCAAACCCCGACACGCGCCTCCCGTCGATGAGCTACATCGATCTGCGTGCATCGTACGTCTTCGGCAAGGCCACCCTACGGCTCGGCTGTAACAACGTAGCCGACAAGGATCCGTCGGTCGTCACCCTGTTTACGGCAGGCAACGGCACCCAAGCATCAGCCAACACCTACCCAGGGGTGTACGACACCAGCGGACGCTACCTGTACGCGAACCTGACGGTCGATTTCTAAAGCGCTCAGGGAGCTTTGATCACGACGGCGGGCGCAAGCCCGCCGTCTTTTTTAGTAGCCCCAGCGCTCGATCCAGGGCGCGAGAATGGCCAACGCCTCGGCGAAGTGCCCCTGGTAGTGCGTCCATCGGCCCACGGAGCGGCTGCTGACCGGCTCGGTGACCTGCGCGTAGCTCGGCGTGCTGATGAATCCCTTCTCCCGCGCGTGCTTGCCGGGAGCCAGCATCGCCTCGTGCCAGGGTAACTGCAGAAATGCGGCGAGCTTGCGGACCTCGACGGCGAAGTCCGTGGTCAATGACTCGTAGCGCAGCTCGTAGCTCGAAGGGCGCAACAGCGGCCACTGCGCATACCAGTAGCCGTAGGCGCGGGAGTAGCTCCGCGCGAGCGTCGTCAGATCGCGGCACGCGACCGCGAGCCCCGGTGAGCCGAAGTGCTGCAGGAAGCAGCTGAGCAGCGTATCGCACGGATGACGAATGGCGAGAATGATGCTCGCCTGCGGAAACAAGCGCCGCATCATCGGCAGCAGAGTCAGGTTCAACGGGTTCTTGTCCACGAGGCGCTGGCCCGGCTGCAGCCCCGAGCGCCTGCGTGCACGCTCGAGGTAGCGCGCGCGGATCTCATCCAGGTCCTGCGCGCTCAGTCTGCCGAGCTCGGTGGGATAACGGATACCGCGCGCCGCGAGTTCAGTCATGGCCGTCCACACCAAAGGCTGCTCGTCCATGGACTTGAGCCCCGGGTGCGAGTCCAGCACCTGCTCCAACAGCGTCGTTCCGGAGCGGGGAAAACCCACGATGAAGATCGGACTGTCTTCGATCGAAGGTCCCTCGGTCGCCCAGGTAGCGACATCCTGCGGGTCGCATCCGCTCGAGCTGGCCGACCAGAACACCAAGTTCTCGACTGCGATTTCGCCGGTTGCGAGCTCGAGGAACTGAAGCTGCGAGCGGTGCGCTTCCTCGGCGGCGGCGTACGCCTCTTCGTAGCGCCCGAGCGCGTCACACACCCGGGCAAACGGGAACAGGAGATGGTGCCGGTGGACGAACTCCTGGTGGCCCTGTAGCGCCTGCGCCAGTTGCCGGTAAGCTTCCTCATGCTGGCCGGCTCTCTCGGCGAGCGTGGCCGATAACAGCAGCCTCTCGGGAACGGCTTCGGTACCGCGATCGTCGCGCTCGAGCCGACTCAAAAGCGTACGGGCCTCATCCAGCCTATGCAGGCGCTCGAAGATGGCCGCGACTCTGAAGGCGGAGGGTCCTTGCTGTGGGGGATTCGCGAGTACTTTCGCCAGCGCCGGCTGCGCCTGCTCGATGGCTCCCATCCTGGCGAGCAGCAGCAGGATCAGCACGGTGAACTCGACTCCAAGGTCCTCGAGGCCCTGCCAGTCATCGAGGGCTGCCAGCGCTTCTTCGGGCCGGCCGAGGTCCCAAGAGCAGCGTGCGAACGCCCAGCGCAGCGCCGCGTCTTTCGGCGCGAGAGCCACGCCATCGCGCAGTGCCAGGTGCGCCGCGCGCAAGTCGCACCGATCCATTTGCAGCACGCCGAGGTTGTACAGCAGGGCTGGAGTCGGGCCGCCGAGCTGCAGGGCGCGCTCGAACGCCGCGAGCGCCTGCTCGTAGCGCTTGGTCGGGCGCAGCACCGTGCCCAGATGTTGCCAGTGCGCCGCGATGGCGGGCTGCATGAGCGTGAGCGCGTTGAAGACCCGCGCCGCGTCCTCGTGCCGGCCTTGTGAATTGAGGACGCATCCGAGCACCTCGAGCGCACCCGGATGATGGCGGTGCGCGCCGAGCACAGCCAAGCACTTCGCCTCCGCGGCGGAAAGCTGGTTGCCCGCCCATTCCTGCCGGGCCTGCTCCACCAGCACTTCTGGATCAAAGGACTCAGACATCGTCAGCGAGCATAAGACAAGCCGAGCAGGTGGTCGACGAGCGCGCGGCAGGCGCGCGGAAACATGCTAGCCTTTCCGTAGGCGGCGCCGCGCGCCGGCACACCCGAGACCTCCGCAAGTACCGTGGGCGCAACCGATCAAGCCAACCACGTCAGTTATCAGGACGCCGTTCGTGACCACCGAGCCGGCCGGTTGCGTGAGGCGATCTCCGCCTACGAAAACCTGCTGCGTCGTACGCCCGATGACGCGGACATCCTGCAGCTGCTGGGTGTCGCGCTGGCTCAGCTCGACCGTCACGCCGAAGGTGTACGCTTCCTCGCGCGCTCGCTTGAGCTCTCGCCCGGCCGCCCCTCGGTACTGCTGAATCTCGCCCGGGCGCTGCACACGCTCGGGCGCGAAGCGGAAGCGCTCGAGGCTTGCAACCGTGCGCTCGCGCTGGATGCCTCTCTCGCCGGTGCCTACCAGACGCGCGCCGCGACGCTCGCAGCCCTCGGACGCGCTGATGAAGCCCTGGCGAACTACGCCCAGGCCGTGCGGCTCGCGCCCGACAATGCAGCGGCCCTGACCGACCTCGGGGTCGCCCTGTCAGCGGGCTGGCGACATCAAGACGCTCTGGCGTGCTTCGACCGTGCGCTCGAGCTCGATCCCAATCTCCTCGCCGCACTTCACAATCGCGGCGTGCTCGCGGCACGGGCGGGGCAGCACGAGCGTGCGTTGCAGAGCTTCGACCGCGCGATCACGCTGCAGCCTCACAGCGCAGAGCTGCACTGCCACCGCGGTAACGCACTGAAGGAGCTCGGCCGCCTCGCTGAGGCCGTGGACAGCTACACGCTCGCCCTCGCCTTGGAGCCGGGCAGCATCGACTTGCGGCACAACCGTGCCGTCGCCCACAGCCTGCTCGGGCGCTACGCCGAAGCGCTGCGCGACTACGATGAGGTGCTGGCGCGGGATCCCGAGCGTGCAGCGGACCTGATCGGACGCGGCCGGGCACTGGTGCAACTGCGGCGTCATACCGAAGCCCTGGAGCCGCTCGATCGGGCGATCGCGCTGCGTCCGGACGATTTGACGCCTCACGCTCAGCGCGGAGTGGCTCTGATGAGTCTCGGTCGTCACGCCGAGGCCCTCGCGAGCTTCGACCGTGCGCTTTCAATCGAGCCCGATCTGCCGGAGGTGCTCAACAACCGCGGCATTTGCCTCCACGCGCTCAACCGGTACGAGGAAGCGTTGGTGAGCTTTGAGCGCTCGCTGGCGTTGCACGGAGCGACGGCCGACACCTATACCAACATCGGGATCCTGCTGAGGGCGCTCGGCCGTTACGGCGAGGCCATCCAGAGCTTCGAGCGCAGGCTCGCACGCAAGCCCGGGGACCCTACCGCGCGCTTCGCGCTTGCCTTCGTGCACCTGACGCTCGGTAATTTCAGCGAAGGCTGGCGACTGTACGAAGCGCGCATCGACGATCCGTCGCTCGGCGCCACACGCCGGGATTTTACGGTGCCGCGCTGGATTGGACGCGAGGATCTCACGGGGAAAACCCTGCTGGTGCACGCCGAGCAGGGCCTCGGCGATACCATGCAGTTCTGTCGATACGTGCCCATGCTCGCAGCGCGGGGCATCGACGTGGTCTTCGAGGTGATGCCCCAGCTCAAGGCACTGATGCACACGCTCCCGGGAAACTTCCGGCTGAGCGTGCGCGGCCAGCCGTCGCCGCCGTTCGACTACCACTGTCCACTGCTCAGCGTGCCGTTGGCGCTCGCTACTGATCTCAACAGCATTCCGGCACAGACGCCGTACCTTGGCATCGACCCGGAACGGGCCGCGCGGTGGAACCCGCTCATCCACGCGATTCCCGGCCTGCGAGTTGGAATTGCCTGGCAGGGGAATGCGGACGTCGAGCGATTGGTGTGGGCGCGCGGGCGGTCGATGCCGCTTGCGGCGCTCGCGCCGCTGGCGAAGATGCCCGGCGTGAGCCTGGTTTCGCTGCAAAAGGGGGCGGGCTCGGAGCAGCTGAAGGATGCGGGATTCCCGGTGCTCGATCTGGGGCCGGAGTTCGATGGCGGGCCGGATGCTTTTCTCGACACGGCCGCCGTCGTCTCGGCGCTCGACCTCGTGATCAGTACCGACACGGCGGTCGCACATCTTGCAGGCGCGCTCGCCCGTCCCGTCTGGACGGCACTGCCCGTAGTACCCGAGTGGCGCTGGCTGCTCGATCGCAACGACAGCCCGTGGTATCCGACGATGCGCCTCTTCCGGCAGACGCGCCGTGGTGACTGGGCGTCGGTGGCGGGGGCGCTCGCAGCAGCGCTCGAGCCGCTAGTGGCCGAACATAGCCACCGCGGGTGAATGCGAGTCAGCTGATCCGCTTGACCCGTATCATGCGGTTGCTCGAGGCCGACAGCCACAGCGCGCTGAACATTCCGTGCTTGATCTGTACGGCCTCCCCCACGCTGAATCGTTGTCCGGGCCGCGATTCAGCTTCGACCCAGACCTGGCCGTTGTCCAGCGTGAAGATGTATTCGCCGTGCGATCCCTGTCGCAGCCCGGCGATCTTGGCGTCCAGCACCTCAGGGTCGAACACGGGAGCCTTGGGGGCGGCCGGATCTTTTCGCTCCGCAATCGCGGCCGTCATTCCGAATTCATCCCGCTTGCGCTGCGGTAGGGAACCGGCGAGCTCATCGAAGCACTTCAGCCGCAGATGCTCATCCGTCTCCCGCGCACACCGCTGCAGGTCATCGCTCAACGGCTCCGCGCTGGCGGCGGCGAGTGGCAGCACCGAGACCGCAAGGAGCACCAGCAATGCTCGCACCGCGTGCCTCATCGCGAGCCCAACTGCGGACCGTCTGCTCCGTAGTAATGGCTGATGCCGACAAAGAAAGCGCGCATCAGATCGCGTTCCGCAGCCGACAGCAGCGGGTTCCAGATATCGAAGATCAGGATGATGCGAAGCTCATCGCTGTCATTCCAGGCTTCATGCTCGATACAGTCGTCGAATACCCAGGCTTTACCCTTCTGCCACGGGCGCACGTCGACACCGACCCGAAAGCGGCAGCCCGCAGGGATCACGAGCGGCAAGTGCACGATCGAGCGCACGTTGCTCGTGCCGGTGTGCGCTGGCAGGTGAGCGTGCGGCTTGAGCACCGAAAAGAAAGCGCCGGGCGACCACCCGGGAATATCGCACATGGGCAGCTGCGAAAGCACCGCCGTGGTCCTGGGACACTTCTGCTGGTGATCCGGTACCGGCGCACTGTCGTGCCAAAGCCGATATACGCTCCAGTCGAGTGAGTGATTGAGTGGTGCCCACTGATCGACCGGTGCACTGGCTGGAAAGTTGACGTAGGGCTTGAAGCCGGCGTGGTCAGCGGCGAGCGCAGCGAGAGCCTCGCTGGCGATGTCCTCCGTTGCCGCCTCGAGCGCGTCGAGCCACGGGAAGTGCTCGCGCGGAAAGAACTCGATCCCGGGCAGATACGGAAACAGCACCTCTTTCGGATAGCTGTGATACACGGGGCGCTTGCGCAGGTACACATCACGACACGCGTCAAAGCGGCGTTGATCGGTCGCGGCGTGCAGCGTCCGCGTCGGCGCGACTTCGTTCTCGAGGAACTGCTCGAGTTCGCGCCGGCTCGCAAGCACCGCTTCCTGAGCCCGCGCGAGCGCCCCGGCTGCCTGCCGTGAGGCGGGGGCGCCCGAGGCCGCCGAGTCGAGCGCGGCCTGGTAAAGTATCGCTGCTGCCTTGGGCCGCGCGAGGCGCTGCATCAGCTCAGCCTTGGCCAGTAGTGCGACCACGTACCTCGGCTCGATCGCCAGTGCCTGCTCCAGCGCCCAAGCTTCGGACTTGGTGTCGCCGAGTGTGCGACTGGCGCTGGCGAGATTGAACCACAGCACCTTCGAGTTGGGATCGGCGGCTACTGCCTGATCGAAGAGTTCCCGGGCGCGGTGCACCTTGCCGGTCTTCAACATGTGACCAGCGGCTGCATTCAGCACCATCGCCTGACCCGGCGCACGCGCGAGGGCCATCTCCACGAGCTTAAGGGCGGCGTCGGGGGACTGAGTCTCTGATAACTGCTCGATGGCGTCGGCCAGTGCGCGAGCCTCAGTTTCACTGATCGGGGTTGCGTTCAAGTTGGCGGCGCCGGGTGCTCTAAGGGGGCTGTTGCGTACCCCAAGTGTAGCGGTAATGTGGATTCCCGGTCAGCCAGCTGCCCGTTCCAGCTTTTTCGGCCGGTCGCTCGAAAGATGCGACGGAACTGCGCCGTAGAGCACGACGGTGAGCATGGTTCGTGCTAGCGTCCGGCAAGTGCGTATCGAGGTGCTCGAGGCTCGCCGGCTTCAACCCGCTCTAGGGGCAGGGTTGCTGCTGGCCGCGCTGCTCTCGAGCCTGGGTCATCCGGCGGCTGGCGCGCCCGCCAGTTCACCACCCAACTCCGCAATCTCGGGCAGCGATCCGGGAGCCGTGTCCGAAGAGGCCTCGCTGTTCGCGCTACCGACCACACACGATCATATCGGGCGGGTGGTCGTCGCGACCATGGTCAACGGCAAGGGGCCGTATCGCTTCATCGTCGACACGGGAGCAACACACTCAACCGTTTCACCTCGACTGGTAGAGGCGCTCGGACTCCAGCCGAGCGAGATGCGCTCGATCGTGTTGGATGGAATTACCGGGACGGCGCAGGTATCCGCGGTGACGCTCGACAGGCTCCAGACCGGGGACCTCACTCTCGATCAGCTGGTGGCGCCGGTGGTAGGGACACCGGTCATGGCGGGGGCGGACGGCATCCTCGGCGCCGCCGGACTCACGGGAAGGAGTCTGTCGGTCGACTTCCAGCGCAACCTGGTGAGGATTTCCCGGGGTGTCGATTTGGCGGTGCGTGCCGAGGCCCTGAGAATCCACGCCGCGGGTCTCACGCACGGGCTGATGACCCTGTCGATGCAAGTCGGCCGCGTCCGTGGGCTCGCCCTGATCGACACCGGCTCCGAACGTACACTCGGGAACCCGGCGCTGCGTGATGCGCTCAAGCTGCGCAGCCGAACCGGCGCCGCGGCTCTGGTGACTTCCGTGTACGGCGCTACCGAGCAGGTCGAAAACGGCGAGATCTGGCGGGCGCCGACCATACTCATCGATACTATGCGCATCAACGACGTTCAAGTGGTCTACGGCGACTTCCACATCTTCAAGGTGTGGCAGATGCAGGACACGCCCGCCTTGATCGTCGGCATGGACGTCCTCGGTACCGTCAACTCGCTCGCTATCGATTTCAGGAACGAGGACGTCTATTTCACCAGCTCACGAACCAACACCATGACCTTCGCCCCGACTGGCAACCTGAGTAGCACGCTGCAGAAGAAATAACCATCTGCACGCGCCGGTCGCGGTGTGATCTAAGCGGCGGGCGGAAGTTCGAACCAGCAGTTGAACGCGACCGTGATGCGGGTGCCTTCTCCCTGGAATGGCTTCACGTCATGCAGGATCCATGAAGGAAATACCACCAGTTGGCCCGGCTCCAGCCGTACGGCGCGAATGTTCGGGGCAAAGGGATCGCGGAGATTCACGGTGGCCGCATCCATATACATGCCCGAAATTACCGCAGGACTAACAAAACTCAGCATGCCGCTCTCCGGCTTGTCGACATCGTGCTGGCCCGGATCGACACAATAGACCCCCGACCAGGATGCGTTTGGATGGTTGTGCAGGCCGAAAAACCCGCCACGACGCGTGATATGGAACCACGCGTCGTTGTAGATCAACAGCCGCGCGATCGTTGCACTGTCGTAGCCGTTCAGCGCACCGATCATCTGCAGCATGTGACTCCAGCAGAACTCCTTCAGCTGTTGTACACAAGGTTCAGGCCAGCGAAAAATCTGGAACTCGCTCTCGAAGACGGCCCGGTTGCGCTGCGTGAGCGGCCGCGGATTGGCATAACGCGAGCCTTCCGCCGCGCGTTGCACGAATAGCTCGCGCAGTGCCGAGTTCAAGGCCGTACAGTTTTCAAGCTTCGCGAAGCCGAAGGGTACCGCAAAGAACGGGGTAACCTCGATCAACCCTGCAGAACTCCTGGAGCGGCAGCCGCTTCGCGACGGCCACGGAATTTTGATGCTAATGCAGGACGTAAGGGCGCGCCAGCATGAACTCGCCGACCTGCGCGAATGTGGCAGCCGGCCCCTTGGTCGAGTTGCGAGGCATGCGCGCTGGTCCAGTCTTCGGTCGAGGCGCCGTGGGAACCGTAAGCCGACCTTGAAAATGGCGACGCGGAATGCGCCGAGCGCAGCCAGAACGCCGCTGCGAGCTCTGCCGGCCGAGGCGCCATAAGAGGACGTTCACCTGAGCAACTGAGGCACCGTGCAGCCTGCGCTTAGTCCTTGCGGCAGTGCGCCGGATAACGGCGTCCAGCACGCTGCTGGAAGCATCGAGGCTAGCGTAGTCCGTACGCCGCCGCCGCGATCTTGCCGACCTGCTCGCCCATCCGCTGCCCGACTTCTGCCGAGTTGCGGTAGTGCACCCCGGCCCAGATGCGCGCCATGAACACCTCGCGCACCAGCTCATCCGTGTTTGCCCAGCGCCGCGTCACCCCCGGGGCGGTGTTGCTGATGGTGCTCAGGCTGATGGCTGGATTGCCGGCATTATCGGCGCGGATGACCGTCGCCACCGCGGCCGCCAGCATGCAGTGCGCGCACGGGTACTCCGGCTGCATCGGCGTGGTGATGAGGGGCACCCAGTCGGCGTCGCGCTCGGTGGCCGGATTGTCGTCTCGGTCGCCGTTGCGGATGGCGGTGATCGGGCGCCAGAAGAGGTAGAAGTACTTCGCCTCGAACACGGCCACCTCGGTGTCGCTCATCGCGGCCACCGCGGCGGCATACAAGCGCGCATTGCGCGTGATGTCGCGCCCCGGCGCCGTGTCCACCGAGCGCAGCAGCCCGATGTGGATGTCCGGCAGCGCGGTGGCCCAGAAGCGCGCGATCTGCGTCTGCTCGTCCGTACGGGTGGCGCTGCTGACGCTGCCGAGGGCCTTGATCTCGTTGTAGTCCCGCGCCCACAGCGCGCTCTTCAACGCCGGCGGCGCCGGCGGGCGCAGCTGTGCCGCGCTCTTGAGAAACCACGGCTTGTGCTGCCCGAGTGACCAGCCGGTCGGGATGGTCGTCGGCACGTACACGCCCGGTGAGGTCACGGGGCGATACGGCTCGAGGTTACCGATCTCGCCGGCGTGCTTGGCGAGCACATCGGCCGCCGCACGCTCGCCCAGCGCGACGCCGAGCCGGCGTGCCTCCCCGTCAGGCAGCGCCTCGAGCGCCTGCGCATAGGCCGCCTCGATGCGCGCCTTGAGCGGGGTCTCCTCCGCGAGCAGCACGCCGCGATTGGCCGCCGCCACGGCGGCCTCGATCGAGGCCCCCGGCGCCGGGCCCAGATCGACGCGGTCGCGCGGATAACGGGCGGTGATGGCATTGACCGCCTCGTAGACGGCGCTCTGCGCCAGCGCCATCGTGCGGATCGTATTCGCACCGTCTGAGGCGATGGCGCTGGTCTTATCGGCCCAGTCGGCGATGACATCCGCGTGCGCCGCGCGCGCGAGCAGCCAGAGGATCGGCGCGACGCGCCCTAGCATCCCGTGCATTCGTTCCCCCCGAAGCCTGCGGCGACCGTGGGCCCCCGTCCTCGAAGACGGGACAGCCCGGCGGCCCTGCCGCGACGGCCGACGATGTTACCTCATGGCGTCGCGCGCGGCAGCAGCGGCGGCGGCGGTCCGGCGGCGCGCAGCCGGCGGCTGACCGCCTCCGCCTGGCTCATGGCGCGCAGCAGATTGGCGCCGGCCACCTTGGCGAGCTCGGCGTCGGTCCAGCCGCGGCGCGCCAGCTCCTCGAGCAGCGCGGGGTACTTATCCACCGCATCCAGTCCCTGCGGGCCTTCCGGGATCCCATCGAAATCCGAGCCGAGACCGACGTGGTCAACGCCTGCCACCTGGCGCACGTGCTCGATGTGGTCCGCGACGTCGCGCACCGTCACGGGCGGGGCCGGGTGCGCCTGCTGCCAGGCCTCGAGCGCCGCCTGCGCCTTCTCCGGCTGGCCGACGTACAGGCCGCCGAAGGGGGGGCTGTTGAGGCGCGCCTGCTCGGCGGCCAGCTCCGCGCCCCACTTGCGGTGCGCCTCCGAGACGTAGTCGGGGTAGAAGTTGACCATGACGACGCCGCCGTTGCCCTTCAGCAGCTGCAGCACGCCGTCGGGCACGTTGCGCGGGTGATCCGAGAGTGCGCGCACCGAGGAGTGCGAGAAGATCACCGGCGCCTTGGTCTCGTTGAGCGCCGCGCGCATGGTCTCTTCCGAGACGTGCGAGAGGTCGACGAGCATGCCGAGCCAGTTCATGTCGCGCACCACCTGGCGGCCGAACTCGGTCAGCCCATGGTGGGCCGGCACGTCCGTGGCGGAATCCGCCCAGGCGGTGTTGGAGGAGTGCGTGAGCGTCATGTAGCGCGCGCCGGCATCGTAGTAGGCGCGCAGCACCGCGAGCGAGTCGTTGATCTGGTGGCCGCCCTCCACCCCGATCAGGCAGGCGATGCGATGGGCGCGGTGCACGCGCACGATGTCGGCGGCCGTGTACGCCATGGCGAAGTCCGCCGGATACCGCGTGCACATGGCCTTCACCAGCGCGATCTGCTCGAGGGTGGCCTGGACCGCGGCCGCGCCCTTGATACCGGGGTCGACGTACACCGACCAGAACTGCCCGCCCACGCCACCGGCGCGCAGTCGCGGGATGTCGGTCATGAGCGGGAAGCCGCCCGCCGGCACCGGCAGCCCCGCGGTGGAGTGCGTGAGGTCGATCTTCGTCAGGTCGCTCCCGAAGCGCTCGCGAATCTCCCACGGCAGGTCGTTGTGGCCGTCGATCAGCGGGGTCTGCGCCAGCACCCGCGCCACGCGCTGCTCGTCGGTGGGTGCGGCCACCGCGACGGAGGCGAGCACGCAGGCCGCCACCACGAGCCAGTGGTTGTACGCAACCAGCGGGCGTGCGCTCATGGGCCGGCCACCGGGGCGCACGAGCGCGTCCAGTCCTCGGGCCGGGCCCCGGGGTTGTGCCAGCCGCACGGCCCGGAGATGAGCGCCTCAGCGCTCGCCGGGCCCCAGCTGCCCGGCAGGTACTGAAGCGGTGCCGTGCCGGTGTTCAGGAGCGGGTCGACGATGCGCCAGGCCGCCTCCACCTCGTCCTCGCGCGCGAAGTGCGCGGTGTCGCCGATCAATGCGGCGCTGATCAGCACCTCGTAAGCCCCCATGTCGTCCCCCTCGCTCTGTGACACGTACAACTCCACATTCTGCCCGGTCATGACCGGTCCGGGCTTCTTGGTATGGGCGCCGAGCGCGATCGCCACGTCCGGGCCGACGCGGAAGCGCGCGTGGTTGGGCTGCTCGGGTGCGCGGTCGCCGAACACGTTGGCCGGCGGCGGCCGCAGCTCCACCACCACCTCCGTGGCCGTGACCGGCAGGCGCTTGCCGGCGCGCAGGTAGAAGGGCACGCCGCTCCAGCGCCACGAGTCGATGTGCAGGGTGAGCGCCGCATAGGTCTCGGCCGGGGAGTCCTTGGCGACCCCGGGCTCCTGGCGGTAGCCCTGGAACTGCCCGCGCACCAGCTCCTGCGGGATGGCGCTGCGCACCGCCTTGAGCAGCTTCACCTTCTCGTCGCGCAGCGCCTCGCCGTCGGCGCTCACCGGCGGCTCCATGGCGAGCAGCGCCAGGATCTGCAGCAGGTGGTTCTGGATGACGTCGCGAATGGCACCGGTCTCGTCGTAGAACTTGCCGCGGCCGGCGATGCCGATGGCCTCGGCCATGGTGATCTGCACGCTGGCGACGTAGTTGCGGTTCCACACCGGCTCGAGGAAGGAGTTGGCGAAGCGGAAGTACAGCAGGTTCTGCACCGCCTCCTTGCCGAGGTAGTGGTCGATGCGAAAGATGCGGCTCTCGGGGAAGTGCTGGTGCAGGGTCACGTTGAGCGCACGCGCCGAGGCGAGGTCGCGCCCGAAGGGCTTCTCCACCACGATGCGCGCGCCCTCGCCGCCGGTGGCGGCCAGGTGCTCGATGACCACCGGGAACATGCTCGGCGGGATCGCCAGGTAGTGCAGCGGGCGCTGTGCGGCGCCGAGTGTCTGGTGGAGCGCCTCGAAGGTGCGGCGGTCGTGGTAGTCCCCGTCCACGTAGCGCAGCAGGCCGATGAGGCGCGTGGCCACGGCCTCATCGACCGTCGGCACGAAGTCTTTGAGGCTCGCGCGCACGCGCTCGCCGAGCTGCTCGAGCTTCCAGCCCTGGCGCGCCACGCCGATGATCGGCACGCCGAGCAGGTTGCGGCGCACCAGTTGGTAGAGCGCCGGGTAGATCTTGCGGTAGCACAGATCCCCGGTCGCCCCGAACAGCACCAGCGCATCACAGTCGCGACGTTCCATCGGGCGCGGGCGCGTCAGGCGCGCCGTTCGACGTGGCCGCCGAAGCCGAGCCGCATGGCCGCGAGCAGCTGGTCGGCGAACTCGGCATGGCCGCGCGAGGCGAAGCGCCCGAAGAGCGCCGCCGCGAGCACGTAGGCCGGGACGCCGACCTCGACGGCGGCCTCGAGCGTCCAGCGTCCCTCGCCCGAGTCCGAGACGCGCCCGGCGAACTGCCCGAGGGCGGCATCCGTCCCGAGCGCCGCGGCGCTCAGGTCGAGCAGCCGCGAACTGATGATGCTTCCGTGGCGCCAGAGCTCGGCGATGGCCGCCAGATCGAGCTCATACTGGAAGTAGCGCGGCTCAGCGAGCGGCGCGGTCTCGGCATCGACCGGGGCGCTCTGGCTGCCGGCATTGGCGTGCCGGAGCAGGTTCAGCCCTTCGGCGTAGGCGGCCATCAGCCCGTACTCGATGCCGTTGTGGACCATCTTGACGAAGTGCCCCGCGCCGGAGGGCCCGCAGTGCAGGTAGCCGAGCGCGGCGGCGGCGCGGCTCGCGGCGCGCCCCTGGGCCGCCCCCGCCGCCAGCTTGCCGCCCGGGGCGAGCGTGGCGAGCAGTGGCTCGACCTGCGCCACCGCATCCGCCGGACCGCCCACCATCAGGCAGTAGCCCTCCTCGAGGCCGAGCACGCCGCCGCTCGTGCCGACGTCGAGGTAGCGCACGCCGGCCGCCTCGAGCTCGCGCGAGCGGCGGATGTCATCGTGATAGCGCGAGTTGCCGCCATCGATCAGCACGTCCCCGGAGCCGAGGTGCGGGCGCAGCTCCTTTATGACGCCATCGACGAAGCCCGCCGGCACCATGACCCAGATGGTGC
>Ga0335080_10001944_pt1 | contig 20576 bp, 16 predicted proteins | sample Lox_Sample_34_FD_206720 | JGI IMG/M metagenome (GOLD analysis project Ga0335080, IMG submission 206720) | Soil microbial communities from Loxahatchee National Wildlife Refuge, Florida, United States - Lox_Sample_3.4 | ecosystem: Environmental > Terrestrial > Soil > Wetlands | place: USA...
GCGAAGGCGAAGCGATCTCGTGGCACATCGCCGAGATCCTGAAGGAACGCAATCTCCTCGAAGGCAGGAAATTGCACCGCGTGGTGTTTTCCGAGATCACGCCGCACGCAATCCAGGAAGCCGTCGCGCACCCGCGCAAGCTGTCTCTGGATCTGGTCAACGCGCAGCAGGCGCGCCGCGCGCTGGACTACCTCGTCGGCTTCAACCTGTCGCCCGTACTGTGGCGCAAGGTGCAGCGCGGCCTGTCGGCCGGACGCGTCCAGTCACCGGCACTGCGCATGATCGTGGAGCGCGAAGAAGAGATCGAAGCGTTCAAGGCACGCGAGTACTGGAGTATCGAGGCCGACTGCGCGCATCCGGACCAGCGCTTCTCGGCGCGCCTGACCCGCCTGCGTGGCAAGAAGTTCGAGCAGTTCGACCTGACCAGTGAGCAGACCGCGCACGCCGCGCGTGACGCCTTGTTCAAGTCGGCGCAGGGCCGGCTCGTCGTCGCCGAAGTGAAGTCGCAGGAGCGCAAGCGGCGTCCATCGCCGCCGTTCACGACCTCCACCCTGCAGCAGGAAGCCGCGCGCAAGCTCGGCTTTTCCACCAGCCGCACGATGCGCATCGCGCAGGGCCTGTACGAGGGCGTCGCGATCGGCGACGAAGGTCCCACGGGCCTGATCACCTACATGCGCACCGACTCGGTGCACCTGGCCAGCGACGCCATCGCGGAGATCCGCAAGGTCATCGCGCGCGACTTCGGCGAGAAGGGCTTGCCCGAGCATCCGAACTTCTACCGCGCCAAATCCAAGAACGCGCAGGAAGCGCACGAGGCGATCCGGCCCACCTCGGCGTTGCACACGCCGGCGAGCGTCGCGGCGTTCCTCAACGAGGACCAGCGCAAGTTGTACGAGCTGATCTGGAAGCGCGCGGTCGCGTGCCAGATGCAGCACGCCACCCTGAACACCGTGTCGGTCGACCTCGACGCCGGTGGCGACTCGATGTTTCGTGCCACCGGCACGAGCATCGTGGATCCGGGTTTTCTCGCTGTCTACGAGGAAGGCCACGATGTGCGCACGGCGGAAGACGAAGACGCCGCGCGCAAGCTGCCCGTCCTCAGGATCGGGGAAGCGGTGCCGCTCGCCGACATCCTGGCCGAGCAGCACTTCACCGAGCCGCCGCCGCGTTATTCGGAAGCGAGCCTGGTCAAGGCACTGGAAGAGTACGGCATCGGCCGGCCGTCGACCTACGCCAGCATCATCCAGACCCTGCTCAACCGCGAATACGTGCTGCTCGATTCACGGCGCTTCCGTCCCACCGACGTCGGCCGTGCCGTCGCCAAGTTCCTGTCCGGACACTTTACCCAATACGTCGACTACGACTTCACGGCGAAGCTCGAGGACGAACTCGACGCCGTCAGCCGCGGCGAGGAGGATTGGGTACCGCTGCTGCAGAAGTTCTGGAAGCCGTTCAAGAGCCTGGTCGATGAGAAGACCGAAACGGTGGATCGCGCCGAGGCGACCGGTGCGCGCGAACTCGGGGTCGATCCGGCGTCGGGCCGGCCGATCAGTGTGCGTCTGGGCCGCTACGGGCCGATGGCGCAGATCGGCACGAAGGACGACGCGGAAAAACCGCGCTTTGCCAGCTTGCGTCCGGGCCAGAGCATTCACACGATCACGCTGGCCGATGCGTTGCACCTGTTCAGGCTGCCGCGTGAACTGGGCAAGGCCGCCGATGGCGAAATCATCAGCGTGGGCATCGGCCGCTTTGGCCCGTTCGTCAAGCACGGCAAGATTTACGCGTCGCTGAAACCCGAAGACGATCCGCACACGATCGAACTGCCGCGCGCGCTCCAACTGCTGCACGACAAGGAGGAAGCGGCGCGCAACCGCGTCATCGCCTCGTTCCGCGACGGGGCGATCCAGGTGCTCAATGGCCGCTACGGGCCGTACATCACCGATGGCGAGAAGAACGCCCGCATTCCCAAGGACCGCGAGCCGAAATCGCTGACCGAAGCCGAGTGCGTCGAGCTGCTCGCGGCCGCCCCGGCCAAGCGCGGCGGGCGCTTTGGCCGCAAGGCAGGGCCGGCGGCGCAGGCGCAGCAAGAGCACAGGGCGGAGAAGAAAGCGCCGGCGAAGAAAAAAGCCCCGGCGAAGAAGGGCGCGGCAAGGAAACCCGGCACCAAGACCGCTGACGCATGAGCAGCGATCCGGCCCTGGCGGCCGCGGCCGCCGCCCTGCGCGCGGGCGGCGTCATCGCCTACCCGACCGAAGCGGTCTATGGTCTCGGTTGCGATCCGTTCAATCAGTCCGCCGTGATGCGTGTGTTCGCGCTGAAGCAGCGTCCGGCGGAAGTCGGCGTACTGCTCATCGCCGCCGACTTTACCCAGATCCGGCCCTTCATCGGCCCGGCGCCGCCCGACGCGATCGCGCGCGCCCGCGCGACCTGGCCGGGACCCCATACCTGGGTGCTGCCGCGGGCAGCGGGCGTTCCGAGCTGGCTCACCGGAACGCACGGCGGCATCGCGCTGCGTGTCACCGCACATCCGCGGGCCGCGGCGCTGTGCAACGCGTTCGGCGGCGCGCTGGTGTCGACCAGCGCCAACCGTCACGGCGCTCCGCCGCTGCTCACCGCTGCGGCGGTGCAAGCGGAATTCGGCAGCGAACTTGCGTATATTCTGCCCGGCGACGTCGGCGGTCTCGACCGGCCCACGCCGATCCGCGACGCAATCAGTGGAGCTCTGCTTCGAGCGTGAGGGGGTCTGCGAGTGTCTGCGCTACTTCATCGCCGCAGCGCGCGACCACAGGGAGAGGCGCAACCCCTGCTGGACAGCGCCGATCTGCACCGCATTCTGGCGTGGCGTGCCGGTCATCCGGTCAGTGCGGGCGCCTTCCTCGCGCAAGTCGGCGCGCTGAAGGCGCAGCTTCCGCCCGGGCAGTTTGCGGTCAACCTGTGCACGGACCGCTACCGCTTCCTCGTGGCCTTCTGCGCCGCCGCCTGTGCGGGTCAGACCAACCTGCTGCCGTCGTCGCGTGCGCCGCAGGCGGTCGCCGAAGTCGTGCGCTCGCACCCGAACAGCTATGTGCTCTGCGATCAGCCACTCGAAGACGGCCCTCGCCCGTTCGTCGTTCCCGAGCCCGGCGACGCCGGCTTTGCCGTGGACGTGCCGGTGCTGTCGGCGGAGCAATCGGTGGCGATCGGTTTCACGTCCGGCAGCAGCGGCCAGCCCAAGGCCAACATCAAGCGCTGGGGCAGTTTCTGCGCCAGCACGGCGTTGAACTCGCGTCTGCTGTGCGGCGGGTCCGCGGCTCCCAACATCGTGGCAACCGTGCCGGCCCAGCACATGTACGGTCTGGAGATGTCCGTGCTGCTGCCGCTGCGCGGTCGTGCCGCGATTCATGCCGGGCTGCCCTTCTTTCCGGCCGACGTCGCGCATGCCCTCGGCGAGGTTCCCGCACCGCGCATCCTCGTGACGACGCCGCTGCATCTGCGCGCGCTGCTGCAGGCCGGCCCCTTGCTTCCGGAGATTGCGGCCATCGTCAGCGCAACGGCTCCGCTGGAGCGCGAACTCGCCGCTGCCGCCGAGGAGCGTTGCGCCACGCGCGTGGTCGAACTGTTCGGCTCCACCGAAACCTGCGTGATCGCGCACCGTGATACCGCGCGGGAAAACGCCTGGCAGCCGTATTCCGGCGTCGCGTTGCACCCGCAGCCGGACGGCACCCTGGTAACGGCCCCTCACTTCGCCGCACCAACCGTTCTGCACGACATAATCGAGATGCTGCCCGACGGCCGGTTCATTCTGCGTGGCCGCAACAGCGATCTGCTGGAGATCGCCGGCAAGCGCGCTTCCCTCGGCGATCTCACGCGTCGCCTGCTCGCGGTTCCCGGGGTCGTGGACGGCGTCATGTTTCCGCTCGACGCCGACGCAAATGGCGTGCGCCGGCTGGGCGCACTGGTCGTGGCACCGACGCTGAGCGAAACCGACGTGCTCGACGCACTGCGCCTGGCGGTGGATCCGGTGTTCCTGCCGCGCGCGTTGCGGCGCATCGCGGCACTGCCGCGCACTGCGACGGGCAAGCTTCCGCGCGAGGCCCTGCTGGCCGCGCTGCGCGGCCAGAGCTAGCTCACTTCCACTCGAACAGCTTGTAGTACACCGGCTGGACGACGCCGGAAGGCCCGGACATCTGCTGCATCACGTCCCGCGGAATGTCCCCCGGGTTGTCGACATAGAACTTGGTCGGACCGTTCTCCGAGCGCACGCGCACGAACACGAGCTTGCCCTTCTTGCGATATTCCTCGACGGTCTCGTTGCCCTGCTGACGCACGGTGATGACCGGCAACTCCGTCGCTTCGGCCGCGGCCTGGACTTCGGGCGGCAGACCGGGACTTTCGGGTGCCTTCTCCGGCCCGGCTTGCCCGTTCTGGGCCGCGGCAGCCGCGGGCGCCGCTGCCGCCGGCGCCGCGACTACGCCCGGATCGCCAAGCGCCGGCGGCGCCTGCACCGGCGCTATCGCCGGATCGGTCGATTTGGTTTGCGCCGTGGCCGCAGTCGTGCCGATCAGCAGCACCATGCCAACGAGGTAGGCGGATTTCATGTCGCTCCTCCCGTGATGCATTTCAGCATAGCACGCTCACTCCTATCCTCAAGACGACGCGCGCGCCGCGTGCGTTGCAAAAGAATGGCGACTGGCCCAAGCTCGACCATTCGGCTCCCAGCGCAATTCGCATCGCCCTCATGTCGCGCCCGACCCTGACGCTGATCGACGGCTCCGGCTATCTGTACCGGGCCTTTCACGCGCTGCCGCCCCTGTCCAATCGCCTCGGCGAACCGACGGGTGCCCTGTTCGGCGTGTTCAACATGCTGCGCGTCACGTTGAAGGAGAAACCCGAGTACGTGGCCTTTGTCGCCGATGCACCCGGACCCACGTTTCGCGACGCGCTCTACGAGCAGTACAAGGCGCACCGGCCATCCATGCCCGATGACCTGGTTACCCAGATCGAGCCCATGCTGGCGCTGGTCGGCGCGCTGGGCGTGCCAATCCTGCGCGTGCCCGGCGTCGAGGCCGACGACGTCATCGGCACGCTGGCGAAACAGGCGGCGGCGGCCGGCATGGATGTAATCGTATCGACCGGCGACAAGGACCTCGCGCAGCTCGTCGATGCACGCGTTCGTCTGGTCAACACGATGACGAACACGACGCTGGACGAGCAGGGTGTCGTGGAAAAGTTCGGCGTACGGCCGGACCAGATCATCGATTACCTCGCGCTCGTCGGCGACAGCGCCGACAACATTCCGGGTGTGGAGAAGTGCGGACCGAAGACGGCGGCGAAGTGGCTCGGCGAATACGGATCGCTCGACGCCGTCATCGCCCATGCCGACACGATCAGCGGCAAGATCGGCGAGAACCTGCGCGCCGCGCTGCCACAGCTGCCACTGTCGCGCCGTCTCGCCACGATCAAGACCGACGTGGAACTCGACGTCAGGCCGGCGGACCTCAGGTTGCGCGAGCCGGACACGGCGAGCCTGCGCGAGCTGTACCAGCGCTACGAGTTCAAGGCGGCGCTGAAGGAGCTCGACGGCGCGGCAGCGGAAGCAGCACCGGTCGAGGCAACGGCACCCACGCGCGTCGCCGCGCCGCAGGCACTTGCGGGTCCCGTCGATCCGGCGCTCACCGCGAAGGGCACGTATGAACTGATCCTCACCCGGGCGCAGCTTGACTCCTGGCTGGCCCGCCTGCGCGCGGCAGATCTGATCGCGCTCGACACCGAGACGACGAGTCTCGACCCGATGCGCGCGGAGATCGTCGGCGTTTCCTTCGCCATTGAACCGGGCCGCGGAGCCTATGTGCCGGTCGCACACGAATATCCGGGCGCGCCAGCCCAGCTCGCCCGCGATGCCGTGCTCGCCGCGCTGCGTCCACTCCTCGAGGATGCCGGCAAGCCGAAGCTCGGACAGCATGCGAAGTACGACATGAACGTGCTCTCGAGCTACGGCATCGCCGTGCACGGCGTGCGCTTCGACTCGATGCTCGAATCCTATGTGCTCAACTCCAGCGGCAACCGCCACGACATGGATTCGCTGGCGAAGAAGTACCTGGGCTACGACACGGTCCACTACGAGGACGTCACCGGCAAGGGGTCGAAGCAGATCCCCTTCGCGCAGGTCGATGTACATAACGCGGCGAACTACGCCGCGGAAGACGCCGACGTCGCGCTGCGCCTGCACCGCGCGCTGTGGCCGAAACTCGAGGCCGAACCCAAACTGCGCACCGTGTTCGAAGAGATCGAGATGCCGCTCGTGCCGGTGCTTGCGCGCATGGAGCAGACCGGCGTGCTCATCGATATCGAGAAGCTCAAGGCGCAGAGCCTCGAACTCGGCAAGCGCATGCTGGAGTTGCAGCAGAATGCATTCGGCATCGCCGGACGGCATTTCAGCCTGGATTCGCCCCGGCAGCTGCAACAGCTGCTCTACGAGGAGCTGAAGCTGCCGGTGACGCATAAGACGCCGACCGGCCAGCCGTCGACGAACGAGGAAGCACTCGAGGCGCTCGCCGACCAGCACGAGCTGCCACGCCTCATCCTCGACTACCGCACGCTCGCCAAGCTGCGTTCGACCTACACCGACAAGCTGTCCGAGCACGTCAATCCGCGCACGGGGCGCGTGCACACGAGCTACCACCAGGCCGTCGCCGCGACCGGACGGCTGTCATCGAACGATCCGAACCTGCAGAACATTCCGATCCGCACCGAGGAGGGCCGCCGCATCCGCCAGGCCTTCGTCGCGCCGCCGGGCCACGTGATCCTGGCCGCCGACTATTCGCAGATCGAGTTGCGCATCATGGCGCACCTGTCCGGCGACGCCGGGCTGCTCGCGGCGTTCCACGGCAACCAGGACATCCATCGCGCCACCGCCGCGGAGGTCTTCGGCCTGCCGCCGGGCGAGGTGGACGCGAACCAGCGCCGCGCGGCCAAGGCGATCAACTTCGGTCTCATGTACGGAATGAGCGCGTTCGGCCTGGCACGCCAGCTCGGCATCGACCGCGGCGAGGCGCAGAGCTACATGAAGCGCTACTTCGAGCGCTACCCCGGGGTGCAGGCGTTCATGAACGCCACGCGCGAGCAGGCGCACCGCGACGGCTATGTCGAGACGCTGTTCGGCCGGCGCCTGTACCTGTACGAGATCAACTCGCGCAATCAGGGCCTGCGCGCCGGCGCCGAACGCGCCGCGATCAACGCGCCCATGCAGGGCACCGCAGCCGACATCATCAAGCGCGCAATGATCGCGGTCGATGCGTGGCTGCAGTCGCTCGATGGCGCAGCGCGCATGATCATGCAGGTGCACGACGAACTCGTGTTCGAGGTTCGCGCGGACCGCGTCGCGGAAATCGAGAAGGGCGTGCGCAAGCGCATGGCGGCCGCAGCCGAACTCGCGGTGCCTCTGGTGGTCGACGTCGGCACGGGCGCCAACTGGGACGAGGCCCACTGAATCTTCGCGCGCACGTAACGAATTCTTACCGAAGGCGGGTGCCGAAAGTCATGCTTTTTCGGCAATGGCGCTGCGCGGATGAACGAAAACTGAACTGAACTCGGCAGCCCTTGAACTATTTTGCTTCCAGCCCGATCTACTGCCTCGGGCGCACGCAACGGCGCCCGGTTTGCTCACCTCCCTGAGTGAACCCCGAGGATCGGTCCCTCCCCAGATCGGTCTTCACACCGCCCCGGAAGCTCCCCCCTAGGCTTCCGGGGCATTTTTTTGTGCGCGCGTCGCGATGGCCTTTCAGGCCAGGAATCCGCCGTCCACGACGAAGCTCGCGCCGGTGATGTACGCGGCGGCCGGCGTGCACAGGAAGGCGATCGTCGGCGCAATCTCCTCCGGCTGCGCGATGCGCCCGAGCGGGATCATGCGCAGCAGCTGCTTGAGAAGGTCGGGATTCTGCGTCAGTGCGCCGGCGAACTTCGTATCGGTTAGGCCCGGCAGGACGGCATTGACGCGGATCCCGTACTGCGCGAGTTCCTTGGCGAAACCTTCGGTCATCGACAGGATCGCCGCCTTCGTCATCGAATACACGCCCTGGCCGGCCGCCGCGCGCCGGCCGTTGATCGAGGCCACGTTGACGATCGCGCCGCCGCGGGAGCGCATGCGCTGCGCCGCACGCACGGTCGTGTGGAAGTAGCCGCGGATATTCACTTCAACCGTCTTGTCGAAGGCCGACATCTCCATGTCGAGCATCGGTCCGAAGTACGGATTGGTCGCGGCGTTGTTGACGAGGATGTCGGGCACCAGGCCGCGCGTGTCCAGCTCCGCGAACAGCGCGTCGATCGCGCTCGCGTCGCCGATGTGCGCGGCCAGCGCCGTCGCCTTGCCGCCGGCGGCGCGCAGGCGCCCGGCCACTTCTTCGCAGGCGTCGAGTTTGCGGCTGGAGACCACCACATGGGCACCGAAAGCGGCCAGCAATCGTGCCGTCGCCGCACCGATGCCGCGGCTCGCGCCCGTGACCAGCGCCGTCTTGCCACCAAGGTCGAATAGCGTTTCCGTCGGCATGCGACCGGCCTCCGCCTGACATACAATCCGGCCGAGAATAGCAAACGGCGGAGGCTCCATGGATCAGCGTCGCGTGCTCATCACTGGCGCCGGTAGCGGGCTCGGCCGCGCGCTCGCGTTCTGCTTCGCCGAAAACGGCTGGCGGGTCGCCTGCGCCGACATCCGTCTCGACCGCGCCAAGGACACCGTACGCCTGATCACCGAATTCGGCGTCGGTGCCATGGCGGTGAAGGTGGACGTGAGCGACGACAACTCCGTGGAGGAGATGCGCGACGAAATCCTCGCCGCGTGGGACGGCGTCGACGTGGTGATCAACAATGCCGGCGTCGCCTCCGCAGGCGAGGTCGCGAACACCTCGCTCGACGACTGGCGCTGGACGATCAACATCAACCTGATGGGGGTCGTGCGCGGCTGCCACGCGTTCCTGCCGATCCTGCTCGAACAGGGCAGCGGCCACATCATCAACATCGCCTCGTTCGCAGGCATCGCGAATGCGCCGCGCATGGCGGCCTATTCCGCGAGCAAGGCGGGCGTGATCTCGCTGTCGGAATGCCTGCGCGGCGAACTCGCCGCGGCCGGAAGCAAGGTCGGCGTCTCCGTGGTCTGTCCGGCGTTCTTCCAGACCAACCTGCTGGAAGGCTCGCGTGCGGCGGAGTCGGACAAGGCAATCGTGAAGAAACTGATGGCGAACGCACCGCAGAACGCCGACGACGTCGCCCAGCGCATCTTCCGCGGCATGCGGCGTGGCGATTTCCTCATCCTGCCGACAAAGACCGAACCGATGCGCTGGCGCATCAAGCGTTTCTTCCCCAACGTTTTCTTCCGCATGCTGGTCAAGCTCGCGCGCAAGAGGGCAAGCTGATGAGCCGCTTCATGATCTACGGCGTCAACGGTTACACCGGACGTCTAATCGCCCGCGAGGCGGTCAGGCGCGGCATGAAACCCCTGCTTGCCGGGCGCAACCGCGACGAAGTCGACGCGCTGGCGCGCGAATTCAACCTGCCGCGCCGCGTCTTCGAACTCACCCAGGCCGACGAGGTGAAGCGCAATCTCGACGGTGTCGGCGTCGTCCTGCACTGCGCCGGTCCCTTCTCGCGCACGGCCGCGCCGATGCTCGAGGCCTGCCTCGACGTCAACGCGCACTATCTCGACATCACCGGCGAGATCGACGTGTTCGAGATGTGCCAGAAAGTGCATGCGCGGGCGAAGCATCAGGGCACGGTCGTGCTGCCGGGGTCTGGCTTCGACGTCGTGCCGACCGACTGCCTCGCCGCCATGCTCAAGCAGCGCCTGCCGGATGCGACCTCGCTCGTGCTCGCGTTCGAAGCCGGAGGTGGTCCAAGCCCGGGTACGGCCAAGACCAGCGTCGAGGGCCTGAGCAAGGGCGGCCGCGCGCGCATCGACGGCGAAATCAGGAACGTGCCGCTGGCGTGGAAGACGCGCGAATTCCTGCGGGACGGCAAGCCGCGCGCCGCGATGACGATCCCGTGGGGCGACGTGTCGACCGCGTTCGTCTCCACCGGCATCCGCAACATCGAAACCTACCTCGTCGTGCCGCCGAAAACGATCCAGCGCATGCAGTGGATGCGGCGCCTGCAGCCGCTGCTCAAGCTCGGCGTGGTGCAGAACCTGATGAAGCAGCAGGTCGAGCGCTCCACCCCCGGCCCCTCCGAGCAACGCCGCCGCGACAGCAACTGCTACGTATGGGGCGAAGTGCGCAACGCCACCGGCCGCGAGGTGAAGCAGGCGATGATCACGCCGAACGGTTACGACCTCACCGTGACCGCCTCGCTCGGCATCGCCGAGCACCTGCTCCAGCAGGCACACGCGCCCGCCGGCGGCTACTTCACGCCGTCGCAGCTGATGGGAGCGGAGTACGTACTGAAGCTGCCGGGGGTCAAGCTCGTCGGCGCCTGAAGTCGAGGACCGTTCGCGATGAGCGTGGCGGAACGCGGTTCCGCGAAGTCGAAACGCCGGGTCGCCCCGCGCCCCGTCGGCTTCGGCGCTGCGCTCAGGGCGAGCGGGGCTGCTGCATGCCGCCGGGCAACATGATCGCCTCGCGCACCCGCGCGTCACGTGCGTTGGCGTCGAAGCGGAGATGCTCGCCGCCGTCGCGGATGCCGAGGTCATCGAACACGCCTCTCCAGTCCGGGAAGCGGCGCAACGCGGCGAATTCGCGGTAACGCGCCGTGAACGTCTTGACCTCGAGCAGTGCATCGAGCCGGGCAACGAAGTCTTCCGGCGTCCAGCCGCGGTAGGCGGGCAGACAGCAGTCGCGAAAGCGTGACAGCGCGAGATCCAGGGTGAGCCTGCCCTCGCTGTCGCGACGCAGGTCGCGGTCCAGCGTCAGCCAGAATGCCGCACCGGACCAGTAGATGCGCTGGAAATCGTGCGTGCGATGCATGGCTCGCGCCGCCTCGGCGAGGGTGTCGTCGTAGCGCTTGCCGTCGTTGTGGCCGAATCCCTCGCGCAATCTGTCCCAGCCCTGCGCCGGGGTCAGCATGCCGCCGCGCGCACGCAGCACGTTCTGGTAGTACGTGGCCAAGCCTTCGGCGACCCAGCTGCCGCGATCGCCGAGATACGGGTGCATGAGATGACTCAACTCGTGCACGGCAATCCAGTCGTCTTCGAACTCCGCCGCCGGCCGGCTCGCATCGACGAGGATTTCGAGCGCGTTGCCCTGGCCGCGGATGGATTGGCCGAACATCACGGCACTGCGGCGCGAATGCAGCGGGATCACCAGCACCTGCACGTCGGCGAGAGGCAGCCGACCGTAGGCCGAGAGCACGGCGGAAGTGACATGCTCGAGCCAGGCGTGCAGTTTTTTCTCCTGCTCCGCATCCGGGCCGTGCAGGATGCTCACGCGCAGCGTGCCGCCGGGCAGTTCCATGCGCTGTTCGGTGAAATGACCGAAGGCGACGTTGGCCGACCAGTCGGGCGGCGTGTTCGGAATCTCGTAGCGCCGCCCGGTCGGGCCGAGCTGGCGCCACGGCGCGGAAAAACCCCAGCCTTCAGGCACGATCACGCTCGCCTGCGCGTTCGCGTCACCCTGCACGTCCGGCCTCAGCAGCAGCAGTTGCGGCGCGGCCGCGCGATCGTCGCCGAGACGCCAGCCCGTGTCGGTGTCGTGGGTCGCGGTGATGGCATCAAGATCGACGTGGTAAGACAGGCATTCGCCTGCCGCCCAGTCCGCCGCGTTCCAGCTGTCGTCGTCCGCGGAAAACGCGGCTTCGCGTTCGCGGCGCACGTCGTGCAGATATCTCATCGCCGCAGGCGAGTCGGCGGAAAATTCGACTCTGGCATGTGCCTGTGTGAGGCACAGACGCACGGCGGCACCCGACCCGCTGTCGTCGAGGCGCACGTCGTAACTCGGTGCATCCTGTGCCTGCAGGGCGCTGCCGATGCCGAACAGCACGAGCGCGAGGGCCATGGTCTGCTTCATCCATCGCATCGCAGGGATTAGTACAGAGTCCAGACCGGCCCGCAAGGGCCAAGTTGCATGCATGAGCGAGTGACAGGAGATCGCGACGTCCCATTACAATGATGCATGGATGTTTCGCATCTGCTCGACGACCTCAACCCGGCGCAGCGCGAGGCCGTCAGTGCCGCGCCCGGGCACTACCTCGTGCTGGCCGGCGCCGGCTCCGGCAAGACGCGCGTGCTTACCCACCGCATTGCCTGGCTGCTCGAAGTCGAAGGGGCCTCGCCCTGGTCGATCCTGGCGGTGACGTTCACGAACAAGGCCGCCGGCGAGATGCGCGCGCGCTGCGACGCGCTGATCCGCCAGGGCACGCGCGGGCTCACGGTCGGCACCTTCCACGGCATCGCCCACCGCCTGCTGCGCCAGCACTGGCGCGAGGCGAAACTGCCGGAGACGTTCCAGATTCTCGACGCCGACGACCAGCAGCGGATGATCAAGCGCGTGATGCAGGCGATGGGACTCGATGAGTCGCGCTTCCCGGTGCGCCAGGCAGCCTGGTTCATCAACACGGCCAAGGACGAGGGCAAGCGGCCCGACGCGTTCCAGGCCGAGAACAATCCGCTCACGCGCACGCTGCTCGACGTGTATCGCGCCTATGAGGACGCCTGCGCGCGCTCCGGGGTAGTCGATTTCGCGGAACTCCTGCTGCGTTCGCATGAGCTGTGGCTCAAGGACGAGGCCATGCTCGCTCACTACCGGCAGCGCTACCGGCACCTGCTGATCGACGAGTTCCAGGATACGAACACGATCCAGTACGCGTGGCTGCGCGTGCTCGCGGGTCAGACCGGTCAGATGTTCGTGGTCGGCGACGACGATCAGGCGATCTACGGCTGGCGTGGCGCGCGCGTGGAGAACGTGCAGCATTTCCTGCGTGACTTTCCCGGCGCGAAGACGATCCGGCTCGAGCAGAACTACCGCTCCACCGGCACGATCCTCAAGGCCGCCAACGCGATCATCGCGAACAATCCGCAGCGGCTGGGCAAGAAGCTGTGGACCGCCGGCGCGACCGGCGCACCGATCGAGCTGTATGCGGCCTACAACGAGCAGGACGAGGCGCGCTTCGTCATCGAGCACATCCGCGAATACCTGCGCGAAGGCGGCCGCGCCAGCGAATGCGCCGTGCTGTATCGCTCCAACGCGCAGTCGCGCAACTTCGAGGAGCAGCTGATCCAGCACGAGATCCGCTATCGCGTCTACGGCGGCCTGCGCTTCTTCGACCGTGCCGAGATCAAGGATGCACTCGCGTACCTGCGCCTCGTCGCCAACCGCCACGACGACCCGGCGTACGAGCGCGCGGTCAACACGCCGCCGCGTGGCATCGGCGAACGCACGCTCGACGTGCTGCGCCAGCGCGCCCGCAGCGAGGGCAGTTCGCTCTGGGAGGCCGCGCTGCGCGAACTCGCGGGCGGTGAGCTGGCCGGCCGCGCCAAGAACGCGCTGAAGGCTTTCCTGACGCTGATCGAGGAACTGGCGCAGACCTGCGCCGCCGACAGCGCCGCTCCGATGGCACTGGCCGAGCAGATGGAACGCGCGATCGCGCGCAGCGGATTGCGCGACTATTACGAGGCGGATTCGCGTGGCAGCGCCGAGTCGCGCGTGGAGAACCTCGACGAGCTCGTCAACGTCGCCAGCCGCTTCGAACGCACGCCGGAGGACGTCGAAGCCGGATTCTCCGAGCTCACCGCGTTCCTCGCCCACGCCGCGCTCGAAGCCGGCGAAACGCAGGGCGAGGCCTGGGAGGACTGCGTGCAGCTCATGACGCTGCATTCGGCGAAGGGGCTGGAGTTTCCGCTCGTGTTTCTGGTGGGCCTCGAGGACGGCCTGTTTCCGAGCCAGAAGTCGCTCGACGAACCCGGACGCCTGGAAGAGGAGCGCCGCCTCGCCTACGTCGGCATCACGCGCGCGCGGCAGACGCTGGTGCTGTCCTATGCCGAGACGCGCCGCCTGCACGGCGTGGAAACCTACAACCGTCCATCGCGCTTCCTGCACGAGCTGCCGCGCGAACTGCTCAATGAGGTGCGTCCGCGCGTGCAGGTTTCGCGTCCCGCCTACTCCGGGCGTTTCGTCGACGATGGCGGCGATGCCGCGCCGCTCAAGCTCGGCCAGCACGTGCGCCACGCCACATTCGGGGACGGTGTCGTCATCGACGCCGAAGGCTCCGGCGCGCACGCGCGCGTGCAGGTCAACTTCGAGCGCGTCGGCGCGAAATGGCTGGTGGTGGCGTACGCTCATCTGACGGCGGTCTGACATCGCCGCTTACCTGTGGCGAACGGCTCACTTCCGACAGCCAGAGCTTCCGCTGTCCTGACCAAGCCAGAGCTTCCGCTGTCCTGCGGACAGCGGGTTACTTCTTTGCTGGTGCAAAGAAGTAACCAAGAAACACCTCAGATCCAGATCAAGAGCTTGCTGAAGAGGACCTGCACGCAGATCCTGCAAGGAAGCGAAGATTCCACGTACAACACGTCCAAAGCAAACCGAAAAGTCGTTCGCTTCGCTTTTGAAAGCGAAGCAAGAGCTATTCAGTCTGCGGCGACCGAGTTGTCCATGGCCATTTCGTCGGCTAACCGAGCTTCTGTGCAGTTCCTCCCATGGCACGCTCTGCTCTGGCGTGCTTTCTTTGGGGACTTTCTTTGCACGAGCAAAGAAAGTTACCCGTGCGGCGGAGCCGCACGGAAGCTCGGCTTCGCAAGTTACCCGCCCACGGCCGTAGGCCGGGCGGAAGCTCTGGCTCCAAGTAAGTTACCCACAGTCGGCAGGACAGCGGACGCACTGGCTCTGTGATGCCCTTCGACTTCGCGCTTGCGGCGCTACGCTCAGGGCGAACGGAGGTGAACCCAGGCGCCACCCTCACCCGCGCCTTCGGCGCGGCCTCTCCCGCTAGCGGGAGAGGCGAAACCAGCCGCAGGCCGGGCGGAAGCTGTGTTCTGAGAACCAACGTAACGCGCGGCCAAAGTCTTATACTTGCGCCGATCGAGGCGAGATACGAGATACCCGCCATGCGTCCGGTACCCTCTGCCATCCTGGCGCTATGCGCCATCCTGCTGGCGTCCTGTGGCAACAAGGGCGCGCTGGTCATGCCGCCGGCGAAGCCGCAGAGCGCGCCGGAGCAGGCGCCGACTCCGCCCTCGAAGGACGCCAGCGCCAAACCGGGGTCATCGTCCTGAGCGCATCGGCCGCGCCGCGATGAAGCTGCGCTTCTCGAAAATGCACGGCATCGGCAACGACTTCGTGATCGTTGATTGCCGCGCACATCCTCTCGGCCTCGACACGAAGCAGATCGCGCGTCTTGGCGACCGTCACGTCGGCGTCGGATTCGATCAGCTGCTGACGATCGAGCCGGCCCGCGATCCGGGCTGTTCGTTCCGCTATGGCATCTACAATTCCGACGGCTCGCCGGCGCGCCAGTGTGGCAATGGCGTGCGTTGCGTGGCCGCCTGGCTGCGCCGCGACGGCGCGTTGGGCACGGGCGCGACGCGTCTGGAGAGTCCCTCGGGCGCGATCGCCGTCGAAATCCTCGGCGACGGGCGCGTGCGCGCGGACATGGGCGTGCCGACGTTCGCAGCGCAGGACATTCCGCTGCGCATGGCGGAATCGGATCTCTACTGGCTGCAGATCGACGACACCGACGTCGAATTCGGCGCGGTGTCGATGGGCAATCCGCACGCGGTGATCGAGGTCGCCGACGTCGCCGCCGCGCCGGTGACGACACTGGGTCCCGGGCTGTCCGCCGATGCGGCGTTTCCACAAGGCTGCAACGTCGGTTTCGCGCAGGTGCTCGATCGCGCACGCCTGCGCCTGCGCGTCTGGGAGCGCGGCGCGGGCGCGACGCTGGCCTGCGGCAGCGGCGCCTGCGCGGCGGTTGCTATCCTGAACCGGCGTGGCAAACTCGGCGCCGACGTCGCCGTCGAGTTGCCCGGCGGCACGCTGGACATCCATTGGCAGGGCGCGGGTTCACCGGTGTGGATGACCGGACCGGCGCAATTCGTTTTCGAAGGAGAATGCGAGGCATGAGCGACACCCGCGTCAAGGAAGGCCTGAGCGCCACGGAGGTCGCGGGATACCTGCGCCGCCACCCGGAATTCCTGAGCGAATATCCCGACATCGCGCTCACCCTGCTCGTGCCGCGCGAACAGGGCGCCACGACGTCGCTGGCGAGCTACCAGCTCGAAGTGCTGCGCGACAAGAATCACGAACTGGGCCGGCGCCTGCACGAGCTGATCGAGACGGCCACCGACAATGAACAGCTCATGGTGCGCGTGCACTCGCTGACCGTTGCGCTGATGCGCGAGAAGAACCTCGGCGACAGCGTGCGGCGTGTCGTCGCCGCGCTCACCGAGGATTTCCGCACCGAGCTCGTGCGTCTGGTGCTGTTCCGCACGGCGCGCACGGACCTGCCCGCCGCCGACTGGCTGATCCTCGCGCCGAACGCCGCGGGCGACCTGCCCGCGTTCGCGGAGTTCCTCCAGCGCGGCGAACCGCTGTGCGGACGTTTGCAGGCCGAGAAGCTCGATGCACTGTTCGGCGCACGCGCCGGCGAGGTGCGCTCAACCGCGCTGGTGCCGGTCGATGGCGTCGGCATGCTCGCGGTAGGCAGCGCGGATGCCAACCGCTTTCATCCCGGCATGGGCACGGTGTTCCTGAAACTGATCGCCGCAGCGATTGCCGCGGCGGTCACGCGGTTCGCGCCGGACTGAAATGGCCGCCGCTTCGCTCAGCGCTGCGATCAAGCGGTTCACCGACCACCTGCGCGACGAGCGGCGCTACTCGCCGGCGACGATCGCCAACTACTCGCGCTCGCTCGCCACACTGCACGAATACGCCGACTCCCTGCACATTGCCCGCTGGCGTGATCTGCATGCGGACCAGATCCAGGCGCTGATCGCGCGAGTGCATCGTGGAGGCCTGTCGCCCGGCTCGCTGCGCGACATGCTCTCCGCATACCGCAGCTTCTACCGCTACCTCGCACGCGAAGGCGAGGCCACGACCAATCCGGCGCTCGACGTGCGCTCGCCGAAGGCGCCGCGCAAGCTGCCGCAGGTTCTGGATGTGGACGAAGTCGCGGCGCTGCTCGATTTTCCTGCCGACGATCCCGAAGCGGTGCGCGATCGGGCGCTGCTCGAACTTCTGTATTCGAGCGGTCTGCGCGTGTCGGAACTGACCTCCGTGCGCTGGCGCGACCTGGATCTCGACGAAGGCCTGATCCGCGTCACCGGCAAGGGCAGCAAGACGCGGATCGTGCCGGTCGGCCGGCGTGCGCGCGAAGCGCTGGCGGCACTGCGCGAGCAGGATCGTCCCGGCCTCGACGATCCGCTGGTCCACGGTCGCCTCGGCAAGCCGCTCACGCCCGGTGCCGTGCGCCAGCGCCTGAAGCGGCGCGCGCGGGACCAGGGCGTGTGGAAGCGCGTGTATCCGCACCTGCTGCGCCATTCCTGCGCGAGCCACGTACTCGAATCCTCCGGCGACCTGCGCGCCGTGCAGGAACTGCTCGGCCACGCCGACATCGGCACCACCCAGATCTACACGCACCTGGACTTCCAGCACCTGGCGCGCGTGTACGACGCCGCGCATCCGCGCGCACGGCGCAAGTAGCGCCGACGGGCGCTTGGAATCCGCCGTACCATACCCATCTACTGAGGTCCGCAACCGGCGGGTGCCTCCATGTCAGATACCTTCCACGCCACCACCATCGTTTCCGTGCGCCGCGACGGCAAGGTCGTCATCGGCGGCGACGGCCAGGTGACGCTCGGCAACACCGTGGTCAAGGCCAACGCGCGCAAGTTGCGCCGGCTGGGCAAGAACGGCGAAGTCCTGGCGGGATTCGCCGGGGCGACCGCGGATGCGTTTACGCTGTTCGAGCTGTTCGAGGCGAAGCTCGAGAAGCACGGCAACAATCTGACGCGCGCGGCGGTGGAACTCGCCAAGGAATGGCGCACCGACCGGCGCCTGGGCCGGCTCGAGGCGATGCTCGCCGTCGCCGACAGGGAGGCCTCGCTGCTCATCTCCGGCAACGGCGACGTGCTCGAGCCCGAGCAGGGTCTCATCGCCATCGGCTCCGGCGGTCCCTTTGCGCAGGCGGCGGCGAAGGCGCTGCTCGAGAATTCCAGCCTCTCCGCGCGCGAGATCGTCGAGCGGGCGTTGAAGATCGCCGGCGACATCTGCATCTACACCAATCACCACGTTACGATCGAAGAACTGTAATGGGACTGGACCATCGAACCACCGAACTTGTGCCTTCCGGCGCGATGCTGGATGCTGATTCCCCGACTGCGGATCGCGCCATGTCCGAACTCACTCCCCGCGAAATCGTCTCCGAACTCGACCGCTACATCATCGGCCAGCACGCGGCCAAGCGCGCCGTTTCCATCGCGCTGCGCAACCGCTGGCGGCGCATGCAGCTCGATGCAGCGCTGCGCGACGAGGTGACGCCGAAGAACATCCTCATGATCGGACCGACCGGCGTGGGCAAGACCGAGATCGCGCGGCGCCTGGCGCATCTGGCGAATGCGCCGTTCATCAAGGTCGAAGCGACGAAATTCACCGAAGTCGGCTACGTCGGCAAGGACGTCGAGCAGATCGTGCGCGATCTCGCGGACGTCGCCGTGAAGATGATGCGCGAGCAGGCCAAGGCGCAGGTGCGCGGCCAGGCCGAGGACCGCGCCGAGGAGCGCATCCTCGATGCCCTCCTGCCCAAGCGCCAGCTGCACGGCTTCATGGGCGAGGCGCAGCAGCCCGACACCAGCGATTCCGAGACGCGGCAGAAGCTGCGCAAGCAGCTGCGCGAAGGCACGCTCGACGGGCGCGAGATCGAGGTCGAGACCGCGGTGAATGTCGGCGTCGAGATCATGGCCCCTCCCGGCATGGAAGAAATGACGCAGCAGCTGCGCGGAATGTTTTCCTCGCTTTCCGGCAACAAGACGCAGAAGCGCAAGCTCGCGATCGGCGCGGCGCGGCCGCTGCTGATCGACGAGGAGGCCGCGGGCCTCGTCAACGACGAGGAGATCAAGGCGCGTGCGCTGACCGCGTGCGAGCAGAACGGCATCGTGTTCATCGACGAGATCGACAAGGTGGCGCAGCGTGGCGACTGGCACGGCGCCGGCGTCAGCCGCGAAGGCGTGCAGCGCGACCTGCTGCCACTGGTGGAAGGCTCGTCCGTCTCGACCAAGTACGGCATCGTCAAGACCGATCACATCCTGTTCATCGCCTCCGGCGCGTTTTCGCTGGCCAAGCCGTCCGACCTGATCCCGGAGCTGCAGGGGCGCTTCCCGATCCGCGTGGAGCTGTCCGCGCTGAGCGCGGAGGACTTCGCGCGCATCCTGAGCGAACCGCACAACGCGTTGACCAAGCAGTACAGCGCGCTGCTCGCCACCGAAGGCGTGACCCTGGAATTCACCGGCGACGGCGTGCGGCGCCTGGCCGAGATCGCCTTCACGGTGAACGAGCGCACCGAGAACATCGGCGCGCGCCGCCTGCACACCGTGCTCGAGCGCCTGCTCGACACGATTTCCTACGAGGCACCCGACCGGCGCGGCGAAGCGTTCCGCGTCGACGCCGCGTACGTCGATCAGCACCTCGCGGCGCTGGTGCAGGATCAGGATCTCAGCCGGTACATTCTCTGACGACCGTTCGCGTTGAGCGTAGCTCGCGCAGCGGGCGGGGTCGAAACGCCAACCTTTCGACTTCGCGCCTCCGGCGCGCAGCCTGTCCTGAGCTTGTCGAAGGGCTCGGGGCGAACGGTTTTCAAACCGGGCAATCTGGCGCAGGCTAGCTCGCGCTTCGATACCTCCGGGCGAACGGCTACAATATTCGGATGGCCAAGACCCATCATCCACGCGAAGGCAGCAACGTCGTCCAGTTCCGCGGACGCGGTGCGCGCGCACAGCTGCGTGAAGCGATGGAGACCCAAACGCCCGTACGCGTGGCGCGCGAGACCATCCAGCCCGGCTGGATCCACGGTTACGTGATTGGCCTGTCGGCGGAGTTCTGCCTGATCGCCGAGGTCAGCGACGCGATGCGCTTCGACGGTTTCATTGCGATCGCCGCCGGAGACGTGAGCGCCGTGGAACAGGATCCGGGGCGCGCGTTCGTCGAACGCGCGCTCGAGATCAACGGCGAAACACTGCCGATGCTGGCGGATTTCAATCTCGACGACTGGACCGGCATCGCCGAGTCCGCGGCGCGGCAAACACCACTCATCTCGCTCAACATGCTCGACGAAGGCGAAGGTGAGGTCAGCTACATCGGCCGCCTCACCGGTACCGAGCCGGATGCGCTGGTACTGCAGGAAATCGACCCGAACGCGAAGTGGTATCCGGACACGGGCGCGTACGAGTTTTCCGGCGTCGGCTCGATCAGCTTCGGCACGCAGTACATGCTGCTGCTGGCTCAGGTCGCGGGCACGCCGCCGGTGCCGGTGCCCGCGGGCGAATTCTCGGTGTGAGCGCATCAGCGCGCCCCACCGGCATCACCCTGCACCGCGCCTCGCACGTGCTCGAAGTCGCCTTCGACAGCGGCGAATCCTTCCGCCTGCCCTGCGAGTACCTGCGCGTGCATTCGCCGAGCGCGGAAGTGCAG
>Ga0335080_10001945_pt1 | contig 20572 bp, 15 predicted proteins | sample Lox_Sample_34_FD_206720 | JGI IMG/M metagenome (GOLD analysis project Ga0335080, IMG submission 206720) | Soil microbial communities from Loxahatchee National Wildlife Refuge, Florida, United States - Lox_Sample_3.4 | ecosystem: Environmental > Terrestrial > Soil > Wetlands | place: USA...
CAAACCTCTCCATGTACACCGTGAGCACGTCTTGATACAGCGGCTCGCCTAGCGCTCCGGGCTCCTTGGTTCGGTCCAGCACCGCAATCGACTTCACGCTCGTCGGAATCGCCTGTAGAAACGCCTCCGCGGCAAATGGCCGGTACAGACGCACCTTCAGGATTCCGACCTTCTCCCCTGCTTTCCGCATCGCCTCCACTGCTTCTTCCGCGGCTCCGACTCCGGAACCCATCAGAATGATCAGCCGCTCGGCGTCAGGTGCCCCGTAATACTCGTACATCTGGTATTTCCGCCCCGTCACTTTCGCGAAGCGCTCCATCACGTCTTGCACGATCGTTGGACATGCCAGGTAGTACGGGTTGCATGCTTCGCGCGCCTGGAAGAAAACGTCCGGGTTCTGTGCCGTACCCCGCAAGATCGGACGGTCCGGAGAGAGTGCGCGTTCCCGGTGCTGGATCACAAATTTGTCGTCGATCATCTCGCGAAGCTGGTCGTCGCTTAGCGGCTCGATCATGTTCACTTCATGCGAAGTCCGGAAACCGTCGAAAAAGTGAACGAAGGGGACCCGCGATTCCAGTGATGCCGCCTGGGCGATGCACGCAAAGTCCGTCGCTTCCTGCACCGAATTGGACGCCAGGAACCCCCAGCCCGTCGCCCTCGTCGACATCACGTCGCTGTGATCCCCGAAGATCGACAAAGCATGTGTGGCCAGAGTCCGCGCCGCTACGTGAATCACCGCCGCCGTCAGTTCTCCGGCGATCTTGTACATGTTCGGGATCATCAACAGAAGACCCTGCGATGCCGTGAACGTAGTCCCTAGCGCTCCCGCCTGCAGCGCCCCGTGGAGGGCCCCCGCCGCTCCCCCCTCGCTCTGCATCTCAATCACATCCGGGATCGCTCCCCAAATGTTCTTCTTTCGCTCCGAATTCCATTGATCGGACCACTCCCCCATAGGGGAGGAGGGGGTGATGGGGTATATGGCTATTACTTCGTTGATGCGGAAAGCGACCGAGGCGGCGGCTTCATTGCCGTCGACAATCGACATTTTTCGACTCATGGGTTCTCCGGAACGACCTGAAAGCCTTCCAGAAAATGGTAGTTCCCAGAGGCGAATGGCCGTGTGATGCGGGTCACATTGGTTGGTGACCACCCCTCACACCCCCTCTTCTATTTCTCCCTCTCCTACCGGCAGTCGGTCCGCATCCCTCGCCACCCACACATACATCGTCGGCAGCAAGTAGATACTAATGAACAGCGCGGCGATCAATCCCCCCACCACCACAATGGCGAACGGCCGCTGCGAATCCGAACCAATTCCCCTTGAAAGAGCCGCTGGAAGTAGGCCCAAAATCGCCACAAGCATCGTCATCATGATCGGTCGCAACCGTAAGATGGCCCCCTCCACCGCCGCGTCCACAATCGAATTCCCTTGTGCACGCAAATGGTTGATGTATTCGATCATGATGACGCCAACCTGCACCGACACGCCGAAAAGCGCCAGGAATCCCACCCCGCTCGACACGCTGAAATGCGTTCCGGTCGCCAGCAGCGCCAGAATCCCGCCGATCGGCGCCATAGATACATTCGCCAGCGTCAGCGCCGCCCACTTTGCAGACTTGAACATCGTGAACAGGATGATGTAAATCACCAGAATCGTTATCGGAAGAACAATCAATAACCGCCGTTGCGAGCGTTTCTGGCTTTCGTACTCTCCTGCCCAATCCAGATGATAGCCGGTCGGCAATTTCACCTGCTGCTGGACTTTCTGCATCGCTTCTTCGACCGCGCCGCCTAAATCCCGCCCGCGAACGCTGTATTTAATCGCGATATAGCGCGAATTCGACTCACGATAAATTTCCGAAGCCCCGTCGCTGACCACAATATCTGTCAATTGCGCCAGTGAGACACGCTCTCCGCTGGGCGCGACAATTCGAATCTTCTCAATCGCCTCCCGGGTATCCCGAAATGGCTCCGCGTAGCGCACCACCAGGTCGTAGCGCTGCTCGCCCTGCAGCACTTGGCTCACCGCCTTCCCGCCGACCGCCGTCTCCACCGCGTCTTGTACGTCCGACACATTGATTCCATAGCGCGCGGCCGTGGAGCGATCGATCCGCAAATTCAGATTCGGCTGGCCCAGCACGCGGAACACTCCCAAGTCCTCCACTCCATTCACTGTTCGCATCACACCCACAACTTCGTCGGCTTTGTGCTCCAATTCCCTCAAGTCGTCACCGAACATCTTCACGGCCAGCTCGCCTTTCACACCACTCACCGCTTCTTCCATGTTGTCAGAGATCGGCTGCGAGAAATTCCAGAGCACTCCTGGAATCTTGCTCAGCTCCGTGTCCATCGCAGAAATCAACGCATCCTTATCTTCGTGGAAGCCCGGTCGCCACTCCTCTTTCTGCTTTAGATCGACGAAATATTCGGTATTGAAAAATCCGGTCGTGTCCGTACCGTCATCGGGCCGTCCTACTTGCGAAACCACCTTTGTCACCTCCGGAAACGACGCGAGTGCCACGCGCGCCTCATTCATCACGCGTGTTCCTTCGGTCGGCCCCGTGCTCGGCGCCAGTGTCCCCCTCACCCACACCCCGCCTTCATCCAGGTGCGGCAAAAATTCCGACCCAACGATCCCGCTGCCCAGCAGCCCAAACGTGCTGGCAAGCACCACGCCGGCAGCACTCAATGTCAGCTTCCGGTGTTCCAGCGCCCAACGCACCGTCTGCCGATAATTTCCTCGCAAAAACTCCATCACCGGGTTGTGCCACTCGCGGACTCCTTTCCGGAAAACGATCGCCGCCAGGACCGGTCCAATGAACAGCGAAAACACCAGCGCCCCGAGCAGTGCGAACGACACCGTCCAGGCCATCGGCTTAAACAAGCGCCCCTCTACACTCTGCAGCGTAAAGATCGGCAGGTATGCCGTGATAATGATGGCTCTCGCGAAAAATACTGGACGCAGTACTTCAAACACCGCACTACGAATCCGCTCATATGGAGTCTTGCTGGCATTATTCGCGAGATTGAAATGACGCACGATATTCTCGATCACCACCACCGAGCCGTCGACCACCATGCCGAAGTCCAGTGCGCCGAGCGACAGCAGGTTTGCCGGTATCCTATTTAGGTCCAGGCAGATCGACGCGAACAGCAGCGAAAACGGAATGGTGACCGCCACGATGATCGCGCCGCGGACATTTCCAAGAAAGAAAAACAGAATCACGCTGACCAGCAACACACCTTCCGTCAGGTTGTGCAACACCGTGTGCGTGGTGTAATGCACCAGATCGCTGCGATCGAGAAACGGCACCACTTGGACACCTTTCGGCAAGATGTGCTCGTTCAACTCTTTCACCTTCGCGTGAATCCCCTCGATCACCGCGTCGGCGTTCGCGCCCTTGCGCAACAGCACGACTCCTTCCACTACGTCAGGGTTGTCGACAATTCTTCCGTCTTCTTTCCGGATTGCCTTGCCGATCTGCCCGAGGCGAATCTTCGGCCCCTCCGTAACCACCGCAATATCCCGAACGCGAACCGGCGCGCCATTCTTCGCCTTCACTACTGTCTGTTCGATATCCTCCAGGTGCGCCACCAAACCCACCACACGCACGTTAACTTGCTGCAGCCCCGACTCAATAAAGCTTCCACCGGCATTCAAGTTGTTATTCGCGAGTTGCTGCTCCACTTGCCCGATCGTCAATCCGTACGCCACCAGCTTGTTTGGATCCACGCGCACCTGGTATTCCCGGGTCACGCCCCCGAAGCTCGATACGTCGACCACGTTCGGCACGGTCTTCAACTGCTTCTCCAGCGTCCAGTCCTCCAGCGACTTCAAATTCATCAAGTCATAATTCGGATTGCTGCTCGTCAGCGTGTACCAATAAATCTGCCCCACCGGGCTGTAATCCGGACCAATTGCCGGTTGCAGATTGTTCGGCAGCGTTACTTGAGAGATTCGCTCGAGGACTTTTTGCCGGTTCCAGTCATTCTGGGAATCATCATCGAAAATCATGGTCACGCTGGACAGCCCGAACAGCGACACCGATCTTAGGTGCTCCAGGTGCGGCAGCCCGTTCAGCTCCGTCTCAATCGGAATGGTCACCTGTTGTTCGACTTCTTCGGCTGCGCGCCCGGGCCATTGCGTGATGATCTGCACATAGTTGTTGGCAACGTCCGGATAGGCTTCCACCGGCAAGTTGTGGAACGCTACCGCCCCCCAGATCAGCAGCAGCACCGTTACCGCCAGCACCATGAAGCGGTTGCTCAGCGCGAAGTCCACCAGCGCCCGAATCATCGCCTACTGCTCCGCCACATTTTGGAATGTAAGCGCGCTCGCGACCACTTCCTGGCCCGGCTTGATACCCTCACGAATTTCCTGCATGTTGTTCGGGAGACTGTTGCCGGCGCGCACCGCTACTCGACGGAATTTATTTTCCCCGGCAGGCACGTACACCCAATCGTGATCGTGTAAGTGGAGAATTGCGGAGCTCGGAACCGATGCGTACTCCTCTTTTGTTTGCCCATGAAACGTCGCCGTCACAAACATTCCGACCCGCATCAACCGGCCGGGATTGGGCACCTGGATTCTTACTTTGGCCGTGCGGGCATTCGGATCCAGAATTGGACCGACGTTGCTGATTTTCCCTGAATATTTCCGGTCCGGATACGCATTCAGCGTGACATCCGCCATCTCCCCCACGTGTACGTTTCTCAGATCGTTCTCATACACGTCGCATAGGATCCACACATTCGACAGGTCCGAAATCGTAAATGGATTGCTTCCCGACAGTCCTTGCACTCCCGCCGCATTCGTCACCTGCTGATCGGTGATGACTCCCGAAATCGGCGCTTTGATCTCCACCACTCCTGACGGATGGTCCTTCTCCACGCCCAGCACGTGCAATCGCTCCAATGTCGTCTCGACGTCGACCTTTGCTTTCTGATTCGCGTCTTCGGCAACCTGGTATTCGTTCAACGAGATTGCGCCTTTATCGTAAAGATCGCGCGCCCTTTCAAACTGCTTCGTTGCCAGCGCTTCGTCTGCGATCGCCTTCCGGTAATCCGAAAATGCCGAAGCGATGTCCGGGCTCTGCACCCGCAGCAACACCTGGCCCTTTTCGACGCTGTCACCTAACCGCGCGCGGATCTCTACTACCCGTCCTGCCGCTAGCGAAATCACCGGTACCGTTCGGCTTACGTCCGGGCTTACCGTTCCCGTTACGCTTAGTGTCGGAGCAGCTAGATACTGCGCCGCATTGACCAGCTGAAATTGGTCCGGATGATCGACTTTGAACGTATCTGCGTCCGTCGCGCGCTCTACGACCGCGGGAGGAGTTGCGCTTCCGCCTGATTTGAGGGGCGACTCGCCGCAACCTATCAGGCACACATTGGCCAGAACACTGATAATAACCGTTGCAAACACGCCGCTTGCTTTGCTTTCCACTGGATCACCTCACACATCCAGAGACTTCCTATCGACGGAGACTTTTGTGCGTCGCAGAAATCAAGAACTGGCCCGGAAGACCGGGACCGTTTCGGGCCAAGCGAACACGATTTTTATGGAGGAATAATTTAGGACTGCTGAACCACTTCGGGCGGCGCCCTTCCCTGACAGGAACGCGCGGTCCGGGATGAACGTGCTGTCGATTCCAAGATGCTCAGGGCCGCACCGGCTATTCCGTTGCCAAATGCGGTCTCAAAACTAACTCCGTCAAATGACCAGCGCGAGCTCGTTGAACTCGAACCTTCTTCTCGAAACACATCGCTCCTGCTCCAGGAGCGCTCCGAATCCCTTGTACTCAACCAATTCGCATCAGGCTCCGCACGAGTGAAGTTGCCGTGACCATCATTCAACAGCACCTGAATCACATGCCGGTCAACTACGGACGTAAGCACCAGATCGAGACTGTCGTCCCCATTCACGTCGCGAACGGCCAGCCGCACGCCCCCAAATGGCCCCTCGACACCGATGTACGTTCCTGCGCCGACGCCAAACCGTAGCCGGATCGCATACCTCGTCCACTTCGCCTGTTGGTTTTCGACCTCCACGGAAGCCATATCCGGCCTCCGGTCACCATCTAGGTCGGCGATGGCGAACTGCATGCCAGCTAGCTTCGAAGGCGCTCGCGTAGGCCCCAGATGAGCAGCCGACTCTCCCCGGCGTACACCCGTGCAAAGGAAGCACAATAGGCTGACACCTGCCAGCCAGCACAAGCTCCTCATGATTGATTTGCGCAGCCGCATGGTTCGAAAGATTCCACTAGCTATGCTTGGATGGCAACTCTGCAAATAGAGAATACACAAGGCTTGAGACCTGTCAAAGCGCCCCTTCGTAGTGTGATGAAAGTCACATTTACCTGTGACGTGTGGCGCGGAACCCTGTGCCCTTTGCCCCTAACCTCGTTCTTGCTCAATCATTCTCCTCTCCCTTGGTCTTGTTTGTTTTCCGGAGAGTGTCATCGAGCAGACCGGCGCTCTTTCGTAAGTTTCTATTCTTCAGTAGGTTAGGAGGAGGCCCGGGCGAAGCTGATTTCAGGAGTCCTTTCCATGGCTACACATCAGGAGAATTCCACCCCGGCCCCCGGCCTACCTGCCCGCCAGGTCTATGTCATTGCCGTCATTTCTTTGCTGATCGGGCTCGTGGTTGGCTACACCTTCTTGGGAAAGAAACCCAATCCCAGCCACCTCGAGCAAGCCTTTGGCACCTCGACCGCCGCGACTTCCATGCCCGGCAATCACCCTAAGCTCACCTTGGACCAGATGAAGCAGTTAGCCGATATGCAGGCCTCCGCTTTGTTAGAAAAGTCAAAGTCCGAACCCAAGAACGGGCAAATCCTCTTGCAGATCGCGGAAATCTATCAGTCTTCCCATCAGTTCAAGGAAGCCGGCGATTACTACGACCGCGCCCTCAAGCTTGATCCCAAGAACACGGCGGCGCGAACCCAGTTTGCCTCTTGTCTGTTTTATTCTGGCGATGTGGATGGTGCGCTGGCGCAACTCAATCAAGTGTTGAAGGCCAGTCCGAAAGATACGAACGCCCTGTTCAACCTGGGCATGATCAAGTACCGCGGAAAAAACGACAATGCCGGAGCGATCGCTGCTTGGCAACAACTTCTGAAGTCCAATCCCAACCTCGACCGTAAGCCCATGGTCGAGCAACTGATCGCCGAAGCAAAATCTGCTCCGGTAGAGAAAAACTAAAAGGCATTCGCGAGGGAATATGACCGAATTGAAAACCACTACCAGCGACACATGGTCGTCAACGCAAGCCTTCGCGCTCGCCGCGGTCGCGCTGCTGTTCGGAGTCTGCGGCGGTTGGATTCTCCGGCGAGCCACCGGCTCCCCCAAGCCGGCCGCCCCGCAACAGGCCATCGTCTCCACTACCCCGGTCTCAGCGTCCGCCCAAACTCCTATGCCAGACATGAGTCCCATGGCGAACTTGCCGTCTCCAGCGGATCTCAAAAAGGCAGCCGATGCGGAAGCCGCACCACTGCTACAGCAATTGAAGGTGGCACCTGCGGACGCCGGCCTGCTCACCAAAGTTGGAAATATCTACTACGACGCCAAGCAATATCCCGACGCCATCACCTATTACGAGCGCGCGCTGAAGTCGCAGCCGAACGACGCATCGGTCCGCACCGATTTGGGTACCGCTTACTGGTACAACGGCGATGCGGACACCGCAATCACTCAGTTCAATAAGGCGCTCACCCAGGAGCCGACCAAGGCCGACACACTTTTCAACCTCGGTATTGTAGAGTGGCAAGGAAAGAAGGATGCCAGGAGCGCGGTCGCTGCGTGGCAGAAGCTGCTGGATTCAAATCCCGGTTATGCCAATAAAGACAAAGTCCAGCAACTGATCGCCCAGGCGCAAGGCAATTGACTTCGCCACGCCGCTACGCTCTAGGCTGCTCTGTCGAGGAAGGAACTCTTTAAGTGAGTCCACAGGCCGTCAAAACGATCGTCGTCGGCGCCGGGCCCGCGGGCTTGACTGCTGCCTATGAGCTCGCCAAGGCTGGGCAGTCCGTCGTAGTGCTCGAAAGTAATCCGGAATATGTTGGCGGCATTTCGCGCACCGTCCAATACCGGGGCTACCGCTTCGACATCGGTGGCCATCGTTTCTTCTCGAAATCTCGCGAAGTGGAAGATCTCTGGACCGAGATTCTCGGGTCCGACATGTTGCAGCGCCCGCGTTCCTCCAAAATCTATTACGGCGGCCAGTTTTACGCGTACCCTCTGAAGCCCATCGAGGCGCTCTCGAAGCTCGGTGTCTTCCAATCGGTGCTTTGTGTTCTGTCGTTCCTCTTTGCTCGACTGCACCCAACACGCGATCCTAAATCCTTCGAAGATTGGGTAGTGAATCAGTTCGGCCGCAGGCTATTTCGCATCTTCTTCAAAACCTACACGGAAAAAGTCTGGGGTATGAGCTGTAAGGAAATCTCCGCCGATTGGGCTGCGCAGCGCATCAAAGGACTCTCTCTCGGATCGGCCATCAAGAATGCGCTCTTCCCCCGGAAGCCCTCTCGAGATCGCGCCAACGTCGTCAAGACTCTGATTGATTCATTCCGCTACCCGCGGCTCGGCCCTGGCATGATGTGGGAAGCCTGCGCCGCCAAGGTTCGCGACATGGGCGGCCAGGTTCTTCTCGACCGCAGCGTAGATTCTTGCGTCTGGAACGCCGAGGCTGGTCTTTGGACGGTGACTGCCGTCACCTCCGGCGGCAGCCGCGAACTCTTCCATGCCGAGCACCTAATCTCCTCCATGCCGGTTCGTCAGCTCGTCTCTCAACTCGAGCCGCAAGTCACCGATTCCGTCCACAGATCGGGCGACTCCCTTCGTTATCGCGATTTCCTGACCGTCGGCCTCATTTTGAAGGAACGCAACCGCTTCGCCGACAATTGGATCTATATCCACGACCCTAACGTTAAAGTCGGCCGCGTCCAGAACTACAAATCCTGGTCTCCGGAAATGGTCCCCGATCCCCATTTCTGCTGCTATGGCCTGGAGTATTTCTGTTTTGAGGGTGACGGGCTCTGGAATAGCTCAGACACGGACCTGATTTCTCTCGCGAAAAAAGAACTGCAGCAGGTGAAGCTTGCCGACGCTGCAGACGCTGTCGACGGCTGTGTGATTCGTCAGCCCAAGGCCTATCCCGTTTACGACGACGACTACAAGCGCCACGTGCAGATTATTCGCGACGCACTCGCTTCGCAATTCCCAACGCTTCATCTCGTCGGCCGCAACGGCATGCACAAATACAACAATCAGGACCATGCCATGATGACCGCCATGCTTGCGGCTCGGAATATCATTGCCGGCCGGCAGGTTTACGATGTATGGGCCGTGAATGAAGATGGCGAGTACCACGAGTCCGGCCGGGCCGGCGAGCAGTCGGCCACGGAATGGAATTCGCTTGCTGCTACTGCTACGGGTTCATGAGCTTTCTCCGCAATAAGTGGGTTCAACTGTCTTCGCTGGTCCTGTTCCTCTCGGTCATCGGTATCTACGCGTTGAAGCTGAAATACGCCGTCAGGGACCCGGATCTGTTCTGGCACCTGAAAGTCGGCGATTGGATCATTGCCAATTCCTCGCTTCCACACACTGGAATTCTTTCTCGCACCGCGGCCAATCTGTCTTGGGTCGCGTATAGCTGGGGATATGAAGTCCTTCTGTCTGCTTCTTACGCGATCGGCGGCCTGGTCGGCGTGGGCGTCTTTGGCGTGGCGCTTACGGTTTCCGTCGCGTTCTCTCTATACTGGATGCTCTACCGTCTCTCTGGCCAGTTCTGGCTGGCAGTCATTCTTGGCGCAATCACCTGCTCCGCGTTCTTGTTTAACGGCATGCCTCGGCCCATGTTCCTCTCAGAAATTTTCTATGCTGTCACGCTGACATTGCTTCTCGAAGCGCATCGCCGCGTGCGGATCCAAATCCTGTACTGGCTCCCGCTCCTATTTATTCTCTGGGCGAATCTCCACATCCAATTCATCTATGGTCTTTTCGCAGTCGGGCTGCTTGTTGGTGTAAACGTACTGCAAAGGATTGCGGCTTGGTTCAATCTTCAACCGCAGCGCTTGTTCGTTCCCGCCTTGCCGCTGAAATCCTTGCTGCTCGTTTTTTCGCTGTGTGCCGCTGCCACACTTGTCGGGCCGAACTTCTACAAGCCCTACTTGGTAATCCTGAGTTATTCGAAGGCAAAATTCACTTACTCCGTTATCAGCGAGCTTCAGCCGCTCAGCTTTCAGGGCTACAGCCACTTTGCGGAACTCTTCATTGCCGCGGCAGGCTTTTACGCGGTGGGCTGGCGCAAAAAACTCGACATGTTCAAGCTACTGCTCCTGACTTTCGCTTGCGTCGTCGCTTTTCGCACCATGCGCGACGCCTGGTTCCTGTGCTTCTCTGCCGCCGCCTGCATTGCCGACTATTCGGAAGAATTGCCCTCCGCAGCGCTGGAAGCCTCGTCACAAGGCCATCCCTGGCGCAATCTCGCCATTGCTACCGCGGCTGTCATATTGATCCTTTTCGTCGCCGCACCCGCCACAGACTTCACCATGCGTTCCATCGATCGCTCTATCAGCGCCGACTATCCCGTGAATGCCGTAAACTTTCTTCGACACAACCCCGTCCCCGGACCTCTCTATAACAACCTCACCTGGGGCGGCTTCCTCATGTGGTATCTGCCGGAATTGCCGGTGGCCATCGACGGGCGGAACGACCTCTACGGCGACAATCTCGACAAACTGTTCTACGAATCCGAATCGGGCTTTGCTACCTACACCACCGATCCCTACTTGGACCAAGCTGGTGTCGTAGTCCTCGATTCGAAACTCCCCCTTGCCAAATTGCTCACCATCGATTCTCGTTTCGCTCTCGTCTATCACGACGACATCGCCACCGTCTTCGCTCGCCGAAATACCTCGCGGGTGAACAGCCTGAGCCAGCCATGACCACCGCTACTTTCCCAGCCGTTCATCGCGACTCCACCTTACGTTTCTGGCTGCCACGCATTGCCTTGGCCGTCCTTGCTCCCATCGCGCTGCTCGCCATTGTCGAAGGCGCCCTGCGTCTGTTCCACGTCGGCCATGAAACCACCCTCATGGATTCCTGCACTGTTCATGGCACGCCCACAATGTGCTACAACATGTTTTTCGCCGCGCCTTTCTTCCCTCCCGGGATCATCAAAACTCCCCAATTCTTCTCGCTCGCTCCCAGCAAGCCGCAAAACACCTACCGCATCGTGATTCTGGGCGAATCCGCCGCCATGGGCGATCCCGACTTCGCATACGGTTTCGGCCGCTATCTGGAAGTGATGCTGCGCGAACGGTTTCCCTCCACGAAATTCGAAATCGTCAACACCGGCATGGTCGCGATCAACTCCCATGTCAGCGTCATCATCGCCCGCGAACTCGCCGGCTATCATCCCGACCTCTTTCTCGTTTATGCCGGCAGCAACGAAGTGGTCGGACCGTACGGCCCCGGTACCGTTCTCACAAATTCTTCGATGAATCCTGCTATCATCCGCGCCAGTATCCTTGCGCGCTCGTCGCGAATCGGCCAGCTTCTTACGGAGACCGGCAAAGCGCCCGGTGAATGGCGCGGTATGGAGATGTTCCTCGATCGGCAGGTCCGCGCCAATTCTCCGCGCATGCCCCAGGCCTATCGCAACTTCGAACGCAATCTCCGCGAGATCGCCCAAATCGCCCACGACTCGGGCGCGCGCGTCTTGTTGAGCACCGTCGCCACCAATCTCCGCGATTGCGCGCCCTTTGCTTCGCTCCATCGCGAGGGCATCACCCCGGACTTGCTTCGCGCTTGGTCGGACCTGGTTCAACGCGCGGAGGCGCTCGAGATCTCCGGATCCTACTCCGACGCCCTCAAGCTCTACCTCGATGCCGCAAAAATCGACGACCAGTACGCCGATTTGCAATTCCGCATCGCGCGGTGCTACTGGAATCTTGCCGACTATCCATCCGCGAAGCAGCGCTACGAATTAGCCCGTGACCTCGATACGCTGCGCTTCCGTGCCGACTCCCGCATCAATGAAGTCATCCGCAATGTCGCCTCCAATTCTGGCCAGCACGTTCAGCTCCTCGACATGCAATCGCTCTTCGGAACGCTAAGCCGCAACGGCATCGTCGGCAGTGAGCTGCTTTACGATCACGTCCACCTCACGCCCACCGCCAGCTACCTTCTGGCGCGCTCCGCGTTCCAACAAATCGTCACCACGCTTCCCGCGGCCGCCAACTCCGGTCACATCGAGCCGCCCGACCAAGACGACTGCGAGCGCCTCCTCGCCTTCACCGCACACGACCGCGCCCGCGTAGCTGCCGAGATGGTCGAACGCCTGCAGCGCCCTCCCTTTACCGGCCAACTGAATCACTCCGAGCAAGTGCAAAGCCTCCTTTTCCGTTCCACGTCTACGGAAACTCCTCAGGAAACACTCGCCCAATATCAATGGGCCATCCAGCGACACCCCGGCGACCTCGCGCTCCATTACAAATTTGGATTTTTTCTCTTCGATTTTAACCGCCAAGCTGCGGCCCAGGAATTCGTTCGCGCCCAGCCTTGCGATGGCTTTCCCGTTTTTCTGCCCGATGGCACCCGCGTGATGTGAAATTCAAAACTGCGAATAGATAAACTGGCTATAGCCCTGGTCGAAAACCAGAAATAACGTGAAACCCAACAGGTGAGCAACCGGCCGGAAAACAATTCGAAACATGGAAGGCCCCCCTTCTCCGGCCTGTTCTTCCACTTCCCTCAATATACCCATTACGAGTGGCTCGATGACACAGAACAGAATCACTAGCAACGTGACCGTATAAAATAAGGCGTTGTACTCAGCACGCCACGTGAATCGAAAGAACATCGCCGACCAGACAGAAAACGTTTTCGCCAGGGCTGCCGCGCGAAACGGAACCCACGCCGCAGCAAGCCCGGCCAGCGTGGCAATTCGCCAAAACGCCGCCACAAGACGTGAGCTTTTCAACGCTGGACGCTCCACCGCCAATCCTTCGTAGGCACGGTAAGTGACAAGATAAACTCCGTGCATCGTTCCCCAAATCAGGAAACCCCATCCGGCACCGTGCCATAGCCCCACGAGCGCCATCACCCCGATCAGGCTCGCATACAGCGGTCCCGGCGCCCCTTTCCACCTCGCGTTAATAGGAAAGAACAAGTAATCCCGAATCCACCGCGACAGCGTCATGTGCCAACGATTCCAAAAATCCGCCGGATTTGACGCGTGATACGGGTGTCGGAAGTTTTCAGGAAGCTCCACTCCAATCAATCGGGCCGCCCCAATCGCCAGATTCGTATATCCGGCAAAATCAAAGTAGATCTGCAACCCAAACGCAATCGCCAGGAACCACGAATCCAGCGTCGAGTGTGACGCAACGGGCGGACCTCCGAATCCGCGATCCACCCAGGTTCCCAGCACATTGGCGATCACATTTTTCTGCACCAGGCCCCACACGATCCGATCGACCCCTTCGAATGCCAGTCGGGGCTCGAACTTCCGCGCAAAGCCCAATTGCGGCATCAATTCACGCGCCCGCACAATTGGTCCCGACAAGATGTTCGGCCAAAAGAGGAAGAACAAGCACAAATCGACGAAGCCCGGCATCTTCACTCGGCCCTGGCGTACGTCAATGAGATACCCTATCGCCTCAAACGTATAAAACGAGATCCCAAGCGGAAACGCGATCGTCACGACTGACCAGCTCCCGGAATGCCACGGCTGAATCCCTAGCCGCGCGAGATTCTCCAGAACAAATGCTCGATACTTGAACACTGCCAGCAATACCAGCAGGCTCGAACTTCCTATCCACATCCATCTTTTTGCGTTTCGCCCTCCCGCTTGCATCCCCTTGCCGCACATGAACACCACGCCCGCTACCACAACTGGCAACCACACAAACCTCACATCCCACGACGCGTAGAACACAATACTCGCGAGCATCACCAATGCCCGCCGCGCAATCACGGGCAGCGCCCAGAATGTCGCGACCACCGCAAACAAGAAACCGAGATAAGTTAGAGAGTTGAAAGTCATTCGCGTTTCGCCAGTTCGATCGCTACCGCGGCGTTCGCCCCACCCGCTCGATGGTCTCTACCATCAACGCTACGTCGTCAAAATCTTCCGGCTGCAACGTCTCCGGCGGGATCACAATCCGCAGTTTCTTCTCCAGCAGCGAAATCAGCTTCAGCACCGCCAACGAATCGATCAATCCCGACGTCACGAGTTTCTGCCCCTCTTTAATGTTCTTGCCTGTCAGTTCTGACGCCGCCGCCCGCGCTGCCTCTTGAATTGTCGCCGTATCCGGAAGCACGATTCCTCCTAAGACACAACCGCCGTGAACTTCTCCCGCAAAAATCGCTCACGCGTCTCGCGCCGCGAAATCTTCCCCGCCGTGCTCTTCACAATCCAGCGCTCTGGCACCACGGCCACATATCGCGGCGCGATTCCGATATTGGTCAGCACAGACTTGCGAATCTCCGCCTCAAGCCTGCTCGTCGTGTTTTCCCTCGCTTCGCCTTTTGTTTCCGCAACCACCGCCAGGCTCTGCGTTCCGTAGTCCTTGTCTTCTACTCCGAACGCAACCACTCGGCCTGGGTACACTCCATCGATCGCGTTCACCACGCATTCCACGTCTTCGGGAAAAATGTTGTTGCCTCCAACAATCACGATGTCTTTGAAGCGCCCAATGACGAACACATCGCCGCCTTTCAAAAACCCGTAGTCGCCGGTCTCGTGCCAACCGTCCGTCAACGTGTGCGTCTGAAATCCTCCTGTGCCCCAGTAGCCCGAAAAAAGCGACGGCGTCCGGACGTGAATCTCACCGGCTACTTCCTCGCCGCAAATCGAGCCGTCTCGCGCTACAATTTTTACCTCCGTGTCTACCAGGGGCTTGCCTGACGACACATACACGTCATCGATCAAATCAAACGCGAGCTCCGAATAGTTCTGCCGCCCGCGGTTCACGGCCGCGCGCTCTGCCGTTGGAAGCTCCTTTCCCGATTCGGACTGAGAAATGGCGAAGACCGTCTCTGCCATGGCGTAGGATGTCTGGAGCGACTCCTTCTTCACGCCCCAATCGCCAAATCTTTCCGCAAACTCGTTCATCGAGCGCGCCCGCACCGGCTCCGAGCAGTTAATCCACGCTCTCACGCTTCCCAGGTTGTGCGCTCTGCGCATCAACTCGCGTCGCTGGCTCAAATACGAAAACGCGAAGTTGGGCACCCAACAGAATGTCGCCCTGGTCCGCTCAATGTAGCTGAGGAATAGTTCCGGATTCATCACCCAGTCGTTCGCGCCAATTTGCACGGAACTGGCTCCGTGCCACAGCGGCAACCAGTAACAGGCGATCAATCCCATGTCGTGATACAAAGGCAACCACGACGCAACGCAGTCGTCGCCGGTGAAGCGCAATGGTTCTCCAAGTCTCTTCAGCTGCGCCTCCAACATCGGCGCCGATACCACAATCGCCTTTTGCGCCCCGGTAGTTCCCCCCGAAAATTGCAGGAATAACACGTCATCTCCGGCCTTTGCCTCGGCGGAGGCCTTCTCCATCCTTCCGAGCTGTGTACTCACGGCGCCCGTCGGAAAGACTCTCTCGAAGCTGGCCACGTTCTCCACCGCCAATCCCGCAACGGGATACGGCAACGCGTCTGCTAAATTCTCTGCCAAGCGCGGCAACGTAACTAACATATCCGCGGGCAGGCTACGCAATTGATGCACCAGGTTTCGCTGATACTTGTCCGCATCGACGCGGCTGGTCGGCCACGCCAGAATCGCCGGGATTCGCCCAGTGAGCACCAGTCCCAACTGCAGCAAGAACAACTCGGGCGAATGCGGCAGCAGCACCAGCACCACGGCCCGCTCCCCCGTAGAAAACTGCGACGCCAGGTCTTTGGCCCGTTGCAGCAAAGATGCGCCAGTGAACTCGTGCGGCGTTTCGAAATTCGGGCCGGTCACAACTAGCAGTACCACCTGCTTGGCCTTCGCAAGCAACGTGGCCTTCAATTCCTCGCAAAATGCGCTGCGCACATTCACGGCGAACCCGCTTCCGAACGCATATTCACGTCGTGGCACAGCTCTGCGGCGATCGCCTCTCCCGCCACGCGGTGTCCTGTCTCGTTCCAATGCCCCGCGCCCCAATTTCGATTGTTGAAGCCATTGAGGTAGACGCCGTGCTCCCCCGCATACGCACCAAGCGCCGGCGACAACGGGATGACCGGAATCTTTTCCCGCGCGCCGAAATCCTGAATGCGCTCGTCCGCGTACGACAGATCCTTCACACCGAGCTTGGTCATCAGCTCAGCGCGCTTCGCAAGGTCGGGAATCACCTGTGGTCGCGTCGCCAAGACAATCACTCGAAACTCCGCGCCGTGCGATCTCACCTCGTCGCGCATCAACTCCAGCTGCCCTTCAGTCACTTGCCATGCCTCTTGCATACTCGAAGACGGCGGCGGCGCGTAAATGCCGTACTCCAGATTCTCTACGCCGAAACTCTCCGCCCGCTCTTTCGCTTCAGCAGTAGCAATCCTCAGCCTCGCCCCGCGCTGCAATGTGCTGATCGCCTGCAACACTCTGGAATTTCCGTAAATCCGGTAGCGCAATTTCTGCAGCTCCACTTGCCTCCCTTGCAATGCTGGCAACTCGCGAAACGCGTCATCCTCCACCAGATGGCCATCGCGAAACACGAAGTAGGGAGACTGCTCAGGGCTTGCGGCATTGTTCAGTGCGCGCACGTTGTTCGCGATGTCCCTTGCCGGGTAGAACGCCAGCAACACGAAATCCGGGCTGTACTTCCACACTTCCTGCCGCAGCGCGAGCAGCTCCTGTGCCGTCGAATATCCGGCCACTCCAAAGTTCAGTACTTCGACCTTCTTGTCCGTGAAGCATCCGCTTTCGCCAAGCTCTTCCTCAACTACCGCCGGATAGGTCTTCTCGAGCGGTACTTGCAGCGCCTCCGTCCACGAATTCCCCAAAATCGCGATGCGCACCGTTCCCTCGGGCTTCTCGAAGCTTCTTTCGCGATCGCGGAATCCGTGACTGTTAATCTGCACCGCTTGCCGCGCCTCGCCCGACACGACCCCGTGCGCGCCTGCTCGCAGTGCCCAGCCACGTTCCCGATTTGGTTCGTAAAGTTGAGGTTCGAATTGTATGCCACTGATCCGCAAGCCCGCCTCGAACAACACTGGAATCGACACTAGTACCACAGCGGCCCAGATCAACTCTTTTCGCGTCGGCTCCATACGCTCAGCACAAAGACAAGTTCACGCATTGCTGCATCAGCATCGTCGTTGGGTACATTTCCGAATCCGCCGCTGATAACCGGCTCAGCAAGTAGATAATCCCCACCAATACGGCCAACACCACGATTGCCAGCACCCACCAATTCTTGCGCAGCATGGTCGACGCGCCTGGAACTGGCCCCGTCTCCTTATTCATCGGATTTCACCTGTTCCGGCAGTCTCTTGAAGATGAAATACACTTCTCTCTCGAACACACTGCGCTTGTACAAATAATATCCGTCGGAGAAATGCTCCAACTCATATCCGCGAGTCGTGAGCTCGGGCACTCCGCTTGCCAGCATTTGCTTGGGATCGTTGGAATAAGCCACCACATATTCCGGTTTTACACGATTCAGGAGGTCCACATCGAGTTTTGTCGTCGGCAGCGGTAGACCGTGATGAAAAAACGATGATGGATTGTTAATGAAGATGTTGTGGTCGAAGTGCGCCTGAATAGCAACAACACCAAAAAGCAAGCCAAACGTTGGCTCTTTATCTGCGCCCACGCTCCTCAAGTAATTTGCCGTATCGTCGGCCCCGCAGTATGGGTACAAATATTCACGTTGGATCACCACCGCGGAGTCCCAGATATTCAGTCCTATAAGCACAAGTAAGAGGCCCTCGACTGACAAAAACTCCCTTCGGCTGGTGCGTTGGCGCTCGATCGTCTGCTTCTCGGCCGGCCATGCGACCCACAGCCCCGCGATCGCCGCAATGAAAACGGTTCCATGATGATGGGCTGCGCCGTGAACTACTCCATAAAAAGCAATCAATATGCCGGTCGCTAGCGTGAATAAAACTGATCTCTGCCGCCACACTGTCCATCCCGCAAGCAAAATCCAGAGAATCACCGAAGGGATGAACCAATCCAGAAATGCCCCGGATGTCACCGCCATCAGCTTTGTTCCAAGGGCGGGAAATTGCGCTTGGACCCAAGCCGGTGCATGTGCGACTTGGTCTCGAAGCGCGATCTCTTCGACGTCTGGAGTTGGCCGGAGGATCACGAACAAAAATAACACCACAGCGAACAGCGCTGCCCCACAAATCAAATATCTCCGTCTGAGGCTTCCCGCGAACACTCCCCAATTCTTCACGGCCTCAACGAGGAATGCTGCGCCAAAACAAGCCGCCAGGATGATTCCGTGCATCGTGAGCAAGCAAAGTAGCAGTAGAACAGCCGTGATTTTCTCTGGATGTCGTGCGTCTTTGAAGAAAATCGCAGCTAGAAAAGCCAACAGCGGCAACATCGTATAGGGCCGCGCAATCACCGCATACTGGTACACCATGACGTAAGTGAACGCCAGGGGCCACCGTACATACCTCGGAAATGGCGCGCAGAATACCATCACTGCCACGCCGCCTATCGCAAAAGCCGTGCCGATGTATCCCAGCGCTCCATACCCCGCGTGAAACACATGCTGCGCCACCCACAAGATCGTATGCCACAGTCCCGGCGAGCCCTCATACCGCAACTCGTGAAACCAAATCGTCTGCAAATCCAGATCGCGCGCGATTAACCACGCCTGCGCTTCATCCGCCCATTTCTCGTGATACCGCAGCGTCCACAGCACTACAACCGCATACGCCACCAGGACCCCGCCGTCTCCAATCCTCCACCAGTTCAGCCCTCGCGGCGCAACCGTCTCCTCAACGACACTCTGCACTTCGCTCATGGTACTCATGGTTGAGCGTCCTGCGAAAACACCGTCGCTATATCGTCTTCATACGCGACCTGGAATCCCTTCACGTTTTTCAGCGCTTCCGCCATGACACTCGATCTTTCGAGCAGAAGGGTTCTCGCATCTCGCATCAGAGGCAGCGACTGATACGGAGCCTCCGCTTTCATCACCTTGAAATAGCCGCTCTCCATCTCTTCCGAATAAAGGCCGCGGCGCGAATCAATCGCCACCGGATATTCCGGCAGATACCACGTGACGAACGCTCCCCAGCGATACGCATTGAAGAGTGGCTGCGCCAGCCCCGTTCCCCGGATGAAATCGCACGCCTTGACGGGGAGGGTCTCACCAACCCTCGCCATCAATGTTTTGAAATCCCGCGGAATTGACACGAAGAACACTAGCGCCGTGACAAGCGCCGAAGTGCCCACAATTGCCATCAGCCGCCGCCAAGACAACCGGTTCACTTTCACGCCCTCATTTGCAGCAGATTCGGTCATTATGCAGCCGATCACCGCAACAGCGCTCACAATGACTAACCAACTCTCCCGCTGGGAATGAAACGCCAGCATCGTGCTGCCGCTCAGCACCGTAAGCAGGAAAACGTCTCGGGATCGCCGCAACCCCATCGCCAGAAACGCGCTCATCGCCAGCGATAACACAATGTAGTCTAGCGGTTGCCGGAAGCCCATCGCCGGATAGCCTGGTATAGTGCCATTCGCCGCGCTGGTCTCCACCTGCCAAAAAGCCGGATAGTTCGTGTACCCGTACGGCGTCATTCCGCTGACGGCCACGCAACCAAGCAACACCGCCAAAGCGGTCCGCGCCAGTCCTCCAGTGTTAATTCCCGTCACGGGTCGTCCTGCTGTCGGTTGCACATACAAACTCACCACGTAAAGCACCAGCACCGCGATCCCGTACACAACACCAACATCGATATTCGCCCACACCAGGATCAACAAGGGCAATATCAATTGCGGCCGAAACCTCGCCGCCGACCGTCTCCACTCGAAGAGAATCATCAACTCTGCGCCAAACAACACTACCGACGCAGTGGTTGATCCCAGTTCGATCCCTGACAGCGTGTAAAGCCCCACCACGCTCAGCAGTCCCGCGCCCCACACATTCCCCCGCCGCCCGCCTGCCAGCAGAAACAGCACCACGGCCAGCGAGACTCGGAACCCCATCGCCAATCCCGGCACGGCGCGAAGACCGAAAATTTTGTACGCGCCCGCGACGACCGCATCGAATCCCCAGGAAAAGTCCCGCCAAGCCTGATTCGCCGATTGCGAGAACAACCCCGCACGCGGAACGCCGTGATTCTCCAAAATCCATGCCCCCGCCCGCAGATGGCCCCACACCTCTGTACTCCGCAGCGAATTCAACTTCCCCGCTTCCATAATTGCGCTGGCTGTGAACAACACGCCCAGCACAATGGCGATGCCTGCTCCCGTTTCGGGCAGACGCCGAACGGCGCGGCTTGTATCTCCGTGGGACATGTAGCTCCAATTTCAGAAATCTTCGCTTCAGGTCGTCTCTAATGCGCGTGGTTGTGGCACGTCAGCGAACACTTGTTCGCCGCCCGGTTGTACGAAATCGGA
>Ga0335080_10001946_pt1 | contig 20561 bp, 23 predicted proteins | sample Lox_Sample_34_FD_206720 | JGI IMG/M metagenome (GOLD analysis project Ga0335080, IMG submission 206720) | Soil microbial communities from Loxahatchee National Wildlife Refuge, Florida, United States - Lox_Sample_3.4 | ecosystem: Environmental > Terrestrial > Soil > Wetlands | place: USA...
AGGGAGTCGGGAGTAACAAACGAACCTTCGACCCGAACTCGCGAAAGCTCAGAATTGCGTACTGCGGGCTTTTTACTTCCTGCTCCTATTCACTACTCCCCGTTTTCAAGGAGTTCCATGAAGCTAGTGATCGCGTCCGACCATGCGGGGTTCGAGCTTAAGGAGGAGATTCGTGCATACCTTGCGAAGGCAGGGCACGAGGTGCTCGATCTTGGTGCGTACAAGGTTGAGCCGCAGGACGACTATCCCGATTTCGCGGAGCGCGTGGGTGAAGCGATCCGCGCAGGCGAAGCACCGCGAGGGATCCTGATCTGCGGTTCAGGGGTGGGCGTCAGCATTGCGGCCAACAAGATTCCAGGCATTCGCGCGGGCATGTGTCACGACACGTACTCTGCGCACCAAGGAGTTGAGCACGACGACATGAACGTCCTTGTGATCGGCGCTCGCATCGTGGCCTCTGCACTGGCTTACGAACTGGTCGATGCATTTCTCAGGGCAAAGTTCATCTCCAATGAAGAACGGTTTACCCGTCGCTTCAAGAAGGTACTGGCGATCGAGGCCAGGTATCAACGGAGTGGAAACTAAGAATTCCCGGGAGTGAAGTTCCGGAATAACCACCAACCTGGCCGCCAATACTGAGTTCTGCTGATGCGGTTCCAACCTGAGGCTTAAGAAGAAAGACGCCGATGTTCCCCTTCGACGTGATCCTCTTCGATATTGGCGGTGTCCTGCTGACCAACGGCTGGGACCATCAGGAGCGCAAGGCCGTCGCCGAGGAGTTCCATCTCGATGGCACCCAGATGGAGATGCGTCATGGGAAAGCTTTCGAGCCTTGGGAGCGCGGTGAACTTACAGTCGATGAGTATCTCGATGCCGTGATCTTCTATGAGCCCCGCAGCTTCTCGCGGGAGGAGTTCTTTGCCGCCATTTGTGCGCAGTCAAAGGAGTTGACCGATGGTGCGACGTGCATCCTGAAGGAACTCGCGGCATCAGATAAGTACGTGATCGGCTCACTGAACAATGAGGCGCGCGAGACTCATGAATTCCGTGTTGGGAACTTCGGTCTTCGCGAGTTCCTAAAGTTCACGTTTACGTCCTGCTACCTGGGAATCCGCAAGCCGGATCCGAAGGTGTATTGCCGTGCCTTGGGGATTCTCGGAAAGAAGTCGGAGCGTTCGCTCTTTATCGACGATCGACTTGAGAACGTTGCCGCTGCGGCCGCCGTCGGTATGAAGGCCATTCGCTTCACCGGTGCAGAGGCCTTGCGCCGAGACTTGCAGAGTCTTGCAGTTTTGTAGAATTGCGCAACTGCGCAGAACGAGATGGAAGGAGAGCAACATGCAACTGGGGTTGATTGGTTTGGGCAAGATGGGTGGCAACATGGCCGAACGTCTGCGTCTTGGCGGGCACCAAGTGATCGGTTTCGACTTCAACGCTGAAGCGGTAGCCAAACTGACCGCCTCGGGCAATGTTGGCGTGTCGTCGCTCGAGGACCTGACGAAGAAGTTCACTGGCCGAAAAGCCGTCTGGATCATGGTTCCGCAGGGCAAGCCTGTGGACGACACCATCGCCAAGCTGGAGCCGCTGCTGAACAAGGGCGACATCCTCATCGACGGCGGTAACTCGAACTATAAGGATTCGCAGCGTCACTACCGGGAAGTGACGGCGAAGGGTTTCCAGTTTGTCGACGTGGGTACTTCAGGCGGAGTGTGGGGGCTGAAAGAGGGCTACAGCATGATGGTCGGCGGCGATAAGGAAGCTGTCGATTATCTACGGCCAATATTTGAATGCCTTGCGCCGGGCAAGGACCAAGGCTGGGGACATGTCGGGCCCGCGGGCTCAGGTCACTTCGTCAAGATGGTGCACAATGGCATCGAATACGGGATGATGCAGGCCTATGCCGAAGGCTTCACCATCATGGAGAAGAAGGAAGAGTTCCATCTGGATCTGGCGCAGATTTCGCAGATCTGGCGGTTTGGAAGCGTGGTTCGCAGCTGGCTGCTCGATCTTACGGCAGACGCGCTGGGCAAGAATCCGAAGCTCGATGGTTTGGAAGCTTATGTTGCCGACTCGGGCGAAGGCCGCTGGACGGTGTTCGAGGCGATCGATCTCAATGTCTCTGCGCCGGTGATTACGGAATCGCTGATTCGCCGGATTCGTTCGCGCGAGGAGAATAACTTCACCGACCGCATGCTGGCGATCATGCGCAACGCGTTCGGCGGACATGCGGTGAAGAAGGACTGAAACAGGGATCAGGGATCAGTGGTCAGAACAGCTTGACCACCACTGATCATCGTCCGCGGATCACTGAGTACCCACACGGAGGAGCGAAATGGCAACCGCAACTGTACAGATGAAGGTTCATCCCGAAGATCTCTCGCAGGTTCCCAAGACCGGCGAGCGCATTCCGAATCCAGGCATCATGGTCATCTTTGGAGCCTCCGGCGATCTGACCAAGCGCAAGCTGTTTCCATCGCTCTTCCACCTTGAGCAGGACAATCTTCTGCCGAAGAACTTCGCCATCGTCGGCGTTGCGCGCCGTCCGCTGGGCAGTGAATTCGCAGCCGACATGCGCGAGGGCATCATCGAGTTTGGCAAAGTCAGTCCTGACGATCCGAAGCTCGAGGAATTCGTGAGCAAGATCAGCTACTACGCACTGAGCTTCGACGATGCCTCACACTACGCGGGACTGAAAGCGGAACTTGACAAGATTGCGAGCGAAAAAAACATCGGCCCGGATCGCCTGTTCTATCTCGCCACCGCGCCGGAGTACTTTGCGCCGATCATCGAGAACCTTGGAGCGCAGGGAATGGCACAACCTCAGGGTGGTGCCGCGGCCCGAGTTGGAGTTGTGATCGAGAAGCCATTCGGCCACGATCTCGATTCCGCGCTTGAACTCAATCACCAGGTAAACGCAGTCTTTCACGAGAACCAGGTCTTCCGCATCGATCACTACCTGGGAAAAGAGACCGTTCAGAATATATTGGTCTTCCGCTTCGGCAACGGCATTTTCGAGCCCATCTGGAACCGCAACTACATCGATCACGTGCAGATCACCGTGGCCGAAACACTCGGTGTCGAAGGCCGCGGACCCTTCTACGAGAAAGCGGGCGCGCTGCGCGACGTAGTGCAGAACCACGTAATGGAACTGCTCAGCTTCGTCGCCATGGAGCCGCCATCGAGCTTCGAAGCCGAGAGCGTGCGTCGCGAAAAGGTGAAAGTGTGGCGCGCTGTTCCAAATATTCCAATTCTCGATGCTGTCCGCGGCCAGTACGGTCCGGGTGTTGTGGATGGGAAGAAAGTTACAGGTTACCGCGATGAGGAGCGCGTCAATCCAGAGTCGGGCACCGAAACCTATGCGGCGTTGAAGCTCGGAATTGAAAACTGGCGATGGGCCGGCGTTCCGTTTTATCTACGAGCCGGGAAACGGCTGAAAAAGAGGGCGACGGAGATCAGCATCCAGTTCAAGCAGCCGCCACTGCTCATTTTTAACCGCATGCAATCGGGCGGACCGTGCGCCGAGATTCAGCCCAATCTGCTCACCATTCGCATTCAGCCGAACGAGGGCATCGCACTGCGTTTTGGCGCCAAGGTTCCAAACACGCCCAATATGGCAGTCTGTCCGGTGAACATGGACTTCGACTATGCTTCGGTCTTCGGTACCTCAGCGGCGACCGGCTACGAACGTCTGCTGCTCGACGCGATGCTTGGCGATCAGACGCTGTTTTCGCATCGCGATGGGGTGGAGACGACATGGGCCCTCTACACACCGATTCTTGAAGCATGGGCAGCGAAGAACCCTGAAGTCTTCCCCAACTATTTCGCCGGTACCTGGGGTCCAGACTGCGGCAACCGGCTGCTGGAGCGGGACGGCCGAGCGTGGCGGAACAATATCGGGTAAGACTGTGGCCTGCAGCAGGTGGATCATAAGCTTCCGGCTGCAGACAATAAGTTGCGCATCCCTCGCAGGAATCTGATGGGCGTCAGCGGCGTCGCGTGATCTTCATTTCTGCAGGCTCAGTAGCTTCATCACCGCCGCAGTCGGGTTTTCTGGATTCTCCATATTGAGCAGTTTCGCGGTTCGAAGCTGGATCACGTCGATCCAGCGAGGATCGGGAAGGACATAGAACTGCTCCTTCTCGATTGCGGTGAATACCGCATCGGCGACTTCATCGGGAGGGATGCTTGCGTCGAGGGCGGCTTTGAATGCTGCCAGTCCGGCCTGCATCTCGGGTGTCAGCGGGACCGGTTCATTGCGCAGTTCTTCAGGGCGGTTGCGTTCGGCATTGATGATGTTTGTGCGTGTGAGTCCGGGACAGAGCACGGAGACCTTTACGGACGATTTCCGTTGCTGGAGAGCCAAGTAGAGGCATTCTGAAAGCGCAACCACCGCGTGCTTTGTTGCTGCGTAAGTCGCAGAGCCACCTCCGACGACGAGGCCGGCGGTCGAGGAGGTATTGACGATGTGGCACTCGGTGTTTTGCGCGAGCATCAGTGGTGTGAAGACCTTGACTCCGTGAATCACTCCCCAGAGGTTTACACCGATGACCCACTCCCAATCGTTCCAGGTCGCTTCCCAGGGAGCGCCGCCGGCTGCAACACCGGCGTTGTTGAAAAGCAAGTGAACCTGTCCAAATGCGTCGAATGCCTGGCGGGCGAGAGACTCAACATCGGCTCGCTTCGAGACGTCTGTGCGCACGCAGAGCGCCGTGCCACCCATTTGTTTGAGTTCCTGACCTGCTTTGATTAAGGGCTCTTCTTCGATGTCGGCCAGGACCACTTTTGCGCCAGCGCGCACACAGCGGTCGGCGATGGCGCGTCCGATGCCGCTTGCCGCGCCTGTGATGACAGCTACTCTGCCTTGAAATTCCTTCATTCGCTCTCTCCGTGCGATGCGTCTCCGAGTTCGACCAGCCTGTTGACGGTACTCGATCTGGAGCGGATTTACAGGCTGTTTTTTGGGTCCAGGGAGCGCTATTCTGAGAATGAGGATAGGTTCCAAGATCAGCCAAGACCGACTCGCTTCAAGCACTCCCGAGCTGTGCCAGAAGCGATAGGTCCTGCCGCACCTACTCCTTGATGATCTTGACGAAGGCACCTTCTGGGAGTTCGCCGCTGAGCAGGTGGACCACACCGTTCTTTACGTAACCTTCAAGAATTTGCCTCTGTTCCCGGGGTGGCTGCTGCGCCTGCCGCGAGGGAACGTTTTGGCTGGAGACCGATCCGGAGGGACTGTTCCCGGGGGTCCGGTCCATGCCCTTGTCCATGGCTTCGTTTGCAAGGCGGTCGGCTTCCTGGTTGCCGCCACGAAGGGTGTGACGGATCTCGAAGCGGTCAAGTTCGCGGGCAAGACGGCGGGCCTCTTCCCACAAGGGGCGAAGCACCGAACTTGCGACCTTGTACTGGCCCTTCATCTGCTTCACCATCAGCTCGGAATCGGAGACGACCCTGAGCTGGCGCACTCCGTGCTCCCCGGCCCAAGTGAGGACAGACAGGAGTCCCTTGTATTCGGCGAAATTGTTGGTCTGGCGACCGAGGAACTCGCTGAGGCGTGCGACGACCTGACCCTGGGGATTTTCAACGACCGCGCCGTAGCCGGCGGGGCCGGGGTTGCCGCGTGATCCTCCGTCGCAGTGGGCTGTGTACCAGCCGGTGGCGGCATCGCGGGATTCCAGATCGGCGAAGAGCTTTTCGGTCATCTTCTTTAGTGTAAACAGGCGTGTAAGCAGGTCGGATGGAGCGCTCTGCCAGGCCGGAGCGTGCGGGATTCCGGGTTCCGCGTGACTCTGGTCACTTTAGGCAGGGTTGCGAGTGCGAGTGTGGCTCACAAACCGCAATGAGAGCCGTCTACCAAGATGCGAGTACGTCTCAACCACCGGAGAAATCCTCGATGGCAACCTGTCCTTCTTCGCCGAACGGTGTGGCCGCTGGTTTCGCTTGGCCAACCCAAAGAAGGTTACAATCGTCCGCAGGTATGGCCTCAAGGGCAATGGACGGACCGGATCGGGCGCAGGAGCGTCTTCAGGCTCGGGCACCCGAGATGGAGCTGATCCGCGAGGCGCAGGCGGGTTCACGAGCCGCGTTCGATGCCCTGGTCCGCCAGTATGAGCAGCAGGTGCTGCGCCTGGCTCTCCACCTGACCGGCTCGGAGCATGACGCGGAGGACATTTACCAGGAGGCCTTTCTGAAGGCGTTCCGGTACATCGGCAATTTCCGTTTTGAGTGCTCGTTTTATACGTGGATTTACCGGATCGTTACCAATCTTTGTCTGGATCAGCTGCGTCGGCGGAAGACGCGCCGCGAAGATCAGGCAGTGGTGGTGGACCACTCGGGAGAGGAGATCGATGTGCTCGCGTCGGTCTCGGACAATCGGTCATTCTCGAACCCCGGCAAGGAGCTCGATCGCAAGGTACTGGGCGAGCGCATCCAGGCTGCGCTAAACAAGCTCACGCCGCGTGAGCGGATGGTTTTTGAACTGAAGCACTACCAGGGCCTCCGCCTGCGCACGATCGGGGAGATGTTGAATACGACAGAAGAAACCGCCAAGAATACGCTCTTCAGAGCGACAAAGAAGTTGAGAACTCAACTGGCGGGCTTGCGTTAGTCCTGCGGACGGCAGGGTTTTGGAAGAGATTGTTTTACTAAGAGGCTGGAAGGACGTAACGAGATGAATTGCGAACTTGCACATGAGCGAATTGTGCTGGCGGCTTATGGTGAGCTGCCTGATGACCAGGTACACGAGCTCGACCGGCATCTTGCGGCCTGCAACGAATGCAGCCAGGAACGGGAACAGCTTCTTGCCCTGAAGACGCTTGCTGCGGCCTACCCCGCTGCGGAGCTTGAGCCGAACTTCGTAGCCCGTTCAAGGATGCACCTGGAAGAGGCGCTGGATGCGATTCCGCCCAAGCGCTGGTATGAGCGCGTAGGCCAGCGCATTCTGAACAACTTTGCGAACCTTCAGGCTGCCCCGGTCGCGGCTGTACTGCTGTTGATTGTGGGTGCCGGTGCAGGGACCCTCGGCGGCTACGAATATGCACAGGCGCGAGCGGCTCATGAGGAAGGCCGTGCGCTTTCCGATCGGAACAAACCGGTTGCGCAGCCGGCGCCGGCTGCTCCCGCTGAGGTTGCGAACATCTCCAGCGTGGTCCGTCAACCGAACAGCGAGATGATCGACGTCACCTACAATCAGCTGGTTCCGAAGCATATTCAGGGCTCGCTGGACGATCCCGCGATTCGCGAGTTGCTGATGCTGGCGTCGGCAAACGCAACGTCGCAAGGTGTTCGCGACGACTCGGTGGGTCTGTTGGCGGCCGAGTGCCGCGCGGGACACGCCTGCCAGGGAGAGGGAATTCGGGATGCTTTGATGGTGGCGCTGCGCTACGACAAGAGCGAGACAGTTCGCGAGAAGGCTCTCGAGGGGCTTGAGCCTTACGTTGCGGAGGATATGCGCGTCCGGGATGCCGTGCTTGAGGCGCTGCTGAACGACAGCAGCCCGCGGATTCGGACCGCAGCGATCAATATTCTGGAACCCGTAGAGGCGGATACAAGCGTAAGACAAGTGTTGTCTACAGTTGCAGTGTCGGACCATAATCCCCATATCCGCACGGTGTCCCGTGAAGTTCTGAGCCGGGCCCCGGTGATCCAATAACGAGCCCTTACTTTCAGGCAACCACGCCGTCCATAGAGAGTGTGGACCTGGATGAAGGAAAAACGAGGAAGTGACATGAACTGCTTTATGAGGCCTTACATCCAAGTTGGGGTCGCGCTGCTGGGAATTGCTATGTATCTTGCGCCGGGCACGGCGCACGCGCAGCTGACCCGCATTTCACAGATCGTGGATGAGCCGAGCCCGCTGCTGCATTCCACCTCGCAGGGGTATCTTGGCGTGATGGTGGGAGACATCGACGGCGATTCGGCCGCCAAGCTGAAGCTGAAGGAACCCCGCGGCGCACTGATCACATTGATCGATCACGATGCTCCGGCAGCGCAGGTTGGACTGCGCGTGAACGATGTTCTGCTGGAAGTGAATGGGCAGACCGTGGAGAGCGCGGAGGCATTCGGGCGCATGATGCGAGAGATCCCGCCAGGGCGGAAGATCACGCTGCTGATCAGTCGTGACGGTGCTAACCAGACGCTGATGGTGGAGCTCGCCGACCGCAAGAAACTGGACACCGACATCTGGAACAAGCTGAACAGCGGCAGTGACATCAACTCGCCCGTTGTTGGGCAAGGAATACTGGGCACCGGTGGCGCTGGCGATACACCGCTGCCTGGCGGATTCCATATGCCGTTTGTCGGCAGCAGCACCCTGAAGGTAGGCGCGCTGGTTGAGCCACTCACGGCGCAGATGGCCGACTATCTCGGCGTGCCTAACGGCCTGATGGTGAAGCAGGTGGGGCGCAAGAGCGAGGCTGCCGCCGCCGGGATGAAGGCCTTCGACGTGATCCTGAAGGTCGGCACAGACAGCATTGCTACCGTCTCCGACTGGGAGCGAGCCATGCGCGCCAACCAGGGGAAGAGCGTGGCCGTCACGATTCTTCGTGACAAGAAGCAGCAGACGTTGACGCTCATCGTCGATTCGAAGAAGAAAGGCGAGTTGGAGTTTCACGATTTTCTTCCCGATGGTCCATGCACGCTGATGGCGTTTGCTGATTCCGACGCTTTGAGCGATCTGGAGCAGTCCCTGCAGGTCACGCCTGAGCAGGCTGAGGAATTCAGCAAGCAGGCCCAGGAGTTTCGCGATGCACTTAAGGACCAGAACTTCGGAGTTGATCAGCAGCAGTTGGACGAGTTGAAACGGCAGATGGAGCAGTTCAACAAGAATTTCATCAACCCGGAACAGCTTGAGCAGCAGATGCGCCAGTGGCAGCAGAGCTTCGATCCGAAGAAGTTTGGGTTCGACCAGAAGCAAATGGACGAGCTGCAGAATCAGCTGGAGCAGATGCGGAAGATGAACGTGCCGAGCTTCGATGAGCAACAGCGCAAAGAGATGCAGAAGGAGATGGATCGGCTCCGTCGACAATTCGAGGAGATGCAGGCTCCAGGCTTCGATCACATTGTCTGACGATTCGGGCCAGGAAATTGAAGGGCGCCCCCGAAAATACCGGATGGCGCCTTTCGTGCGTCTGGCGTCAGCGCGGCTGCCGTACTCGGCGGCTACGAATCCGCTCGGTCCCTCCCAATTCCTCCAGGCATTTGATAAGCGATATCTTTGTCCGGGCGTAGTTGGGATCGCCGATCGCTTTCTGCAAACGGTTGATGACAACTTCACGGGCTTTTCGCGCAACGCGAATCATCTTCCAGCCCTTGGCGGAGATGCGAATCCGTTTCGAGCGCCGGTCCTTACCAGGCGACTCTTCGAGTACAGCGAACGCGACCAGTTCGGCAACCGCTTTCGATGCAGCCTGTTGGGAGACGCCCATGCGACGCGCCAGTTCCGTTATGCTGCGCTCCGACTCGACCAGGTGCTGAATAAGGTATCCGTGGCTCTCACGGACGTTCCTGAAGCCTGCAAGCCTCATTCGTGCTATGACGAGCTCGTTTATCCGCAGTCCCAGAAAGAGCGCGAGATGACCAAGGTCGATGGCAGCCAGTGCGAGCGGGTTGGATTGCACAACCATAGTTGTGTATTATAGCCGAGCAGAATCTTATGCTGCATTTATCGCTTGTTCACTGATTAGCCGAGGAGGTCATCTCATGCTCATAGAACAGCTATTCACCTCTGGTGTGATGCAGATGGGCCCGTCACGCGCAGATCCGAATCGCGAGGTCGGTATTTTCAATCCAGTGGCCATTTCCGGACTTCCCGCCCTGCGCGCTGACAAGATGAAGGAGTTCACATGGATTGTCGGCGAGTGGTCCCGCGAAAACGTCGTGCCTGCCACACGCGCAAACCCCGCATACACTGATGTCGGCAGTGGGAAGTTCTCAATTTGCGAAAAGAGCAACTGGATCTGCGTGGTTGCTCCTGATGGACGCGAGATTCCCAACATCACCTTCGATCCTTTCAGCCGGCATTGGATTTATGTTCTGACGAACGGAGCGTATGGGATGTTGCGCTCGCAGGATGGCTGGCGCGACAACCAGATCCATTTCAGCGGACTGATGACGATGCTTGGTGTCACTTGTGAATGGCGCATGCGATGGAAGAAGGAAAGTGACGACCGGTTCTCATTCATGAATGAAGAACGCGATGCGGCTGGTTCGTGGATCTATATCGATGAGTGGCACTTCATGCGCGAGGTCTGACCGAGCTTTTAAACGAGGCAGGTGACGATCGCTGTGCCGTTGGCCGCAGCATCGACATAGAAATCGCGCAACTGCCGGAAACTATCGAGCAGCGGCTCGACATCTTCTTCTCGAAAGCCTGGGTAGATGTGGAGTTTTCTCATTTTTGCGAGGTCGAAGCGTGCCCTGGCTTCTGACTCGACTTCCGGCTGGCTGAGAGCCTTGCTCAGCTCGGCAACCTCGTTGACGTTGAAGCACCGTGCTGGGCCGTAGCCGGAGAATCCCTCGTCGTCATCTCCCAAAGTTGTTCCGCCCAATACGGCTTTGCTCAGAAGTGATGGGCCGGGCTCGGCCTCGCCGCACAGAAGATAGTGGACACCGTGCCACTCCTTGTCGAGAGAGAGCTGCGGCCGCCGCTTTTTCGCAGCCTCAGTCATCTCCATGGCGCGCTCGCGCCGCTGCTGCATGAGCTTCAGCAGGGCGTCGCCGCCTTGTCCGGACGAAAACTGCTGTGCGGTTCCGCCAAGCCGCTGTTCGAGTTGTTCGCGGAGGCGCGGATCGAGGTTGACGAGAGCCCGTCCGAGGAGTTGCGGGCCGGCAGTCCGCACCCGCTCCTCCATCTTTTTACTCAGTTCTCCGAATTTAGCGAGCGGCGAGGCAAAGTCCGGCTGGAAGAGCGGCTCGGCCAGCGTCGGATTCGCCTCGATGCGTGCAAATTCATCGGGTTCCACCTGGAGGAAAACGGCGTTCATCGACACGATCGATCACCTCTTACTGCCGCACATGCGAGCGCCTATTTCGGTGGTTCGAGAATGCACCCAGGCGTCGATCGGGCGATCTCCCACTCTTCCTCGTTCATGTCGGGCGAGACATCGGCAAAGAGCGGCGTGCTCAGGTAGCGCTCCGCAGTGTCGGGCAGCATACAGAGGATGGTCGAACCCTTGGCAGCGTGGGCGGCTATCTGTAGCGCACCCGCAAAGGTGCCGCCCGAGGTGATACCGACGAAGATGCCTTCCTTCTTTGCGAGTTCTTTGCTACAGCGCAATGCGTCTGCATTGGCGATGCGCAGGACCTGGCTGATCACCTTTGACGATATGGCGTCGCCTGTGAGTTTGGGGATGAAGTCCGGGCTCCAGCCCTGCATCGGGTGGGGTTTCCAACTTGGATGGCCGGATTTTGGAGTGCCGTCCTCGTTGCGTTCCTGTTCGATGCCGCTGGAGATCATCGGCGCGTCGTCGGGCTCGCAGACCACGATTTTTGTTTCCGGGCGCTCCTTTGCCAGCACGCGTGCAACGCCCTTCAGGGTGCCGCCGGTTCCGAATCCAGTCACCCAGTAGTCGAGACGCTCGCCTTTAAAATCGCGCAGGATCTCTTGCGCGGTGGTGCGGGAGTGCATATCGGGATTGGCTTCGTTTTCAAACTGGCGGGTGTAGTACCAGCCATGCTTTTCTGCCAGCTCTTCAGTTTTCTTCACCATGCCGACAGCGCGCGCCGCTGCCGGGGTGATGATCACTTTTGCGCCGAGAAAGCGCATGAGCTTTCGCCGCTCGATGCTGAAAGTCTCGGCCATTGTGATCACCAGTGGATACCCTTTGGCAGCGCACACCATTGCCAGGCCGATGCCCGTGTTCCCGCTCGTGGCCTCAACCACGGTCTGTCCAGGTTTCAATTTGCCGGTGCGCTCTGCCTCTTCGATAACGCCGAGTGCGAGACGGTCCTTCACCGAGCCCAGCGGGTTGAATGCTTCCACCTTTACGTACAGATTCACATCCGGGGGCGCCAGCCGATTGATTCTGACCACCGGAGTATTGCCGACCGTCTCCGTGACGTTCGCAAACCTACTCATGGGTGACCTCCACTCGCGAGCAATTGTACAAGCGCGCGTTAGCCCGGTTGTCAACAAAACGCAGCAAGATTCGGGAATTCGATCATACCTGAGCTCGATTAGAATTCCAGCGAGGTCGTCTCATGCAACAAGCTGCAAGCATTGCAAACCGCAAAGTTCCCCTCGCCATCTCCTCCGACGAATTCCGCAAGGCAGGTTATCAACTGGTGAATAGGATTGCGGACTTCTTTGATTCACTTCCCGAGCGTCCGGTTACTCGAGGTGAGTCACCCTCAGTGATTCGGCAGGCACTGGAAGCGGATCGTTCGCTGCCTGGGGGCGGTGCGCCGTCAGCACAACTGCTCGATCATGCAGCGGAGCTGCTTATCGAGCACTCGCTCTTCAATGCTCATCCTCGTTTCTGGGGCTACGTCACATCATCAGCAGCCCCTATCGGTGCGCTTGGGGAGTTGCTTGCGGCGGCGATGAACCCCAACTGCGGCGCATGGTTGCTGTCGCCAATGGCCAGTGAAATTGAGGCGCAGACGATTCGCTGGATCGCGGAACTGCTGCGCTATCCGACCAACTGCGGGGGCATTTTCGTTAGCGGCGGCAACATGGCCAACATTGTGTGCTTTTTGGCGGCCCGCGCGGCGGGAGGGGGAGCGAGCATCAGAACGAAGGGAGTAGACGGCACGCGCCTCCGCACCTACTGCTCGTCGGAGACGCACACGTGGATTCAGAAGGCAGCGGATATCTCCGGCCTCGGAACCGATTCCGTGCGCTGGATCGCGGTGGACAAGGAACTCCGCATCGACATCGAGGCCTTGCGGTTGCGCATTCGCGAGGACATCGCAGCGGGGGACACACCGTTCCTGGTTGTCGGCAATGCGGGAACGGTCAGCACCGGGGTAGTGGATCCGTTATCGGAGCTTGCCTCTCTCTGCCGCGAATTCGGTCTCTGGCTTCATATCGATGGCGCATACGGAGCGCTGGCCGCTGTTTCTCCCGACGCCGAGGGCGAGTTTGCAGGTCTTGACGAGGCAGACTCTATCGCCGTTGATCCGCACAAATGGTTGTATGCACCGCTCGAGGCTGGTTGCGCCCTGGTGCGCGACATATCGAAGCTGCGCGACGCGTTCTCATACCACCCCGCCTACTACCATTTTGGCGTCGAGGCCATCAACTATTTTGATCTTGGGCCGCAGAACTCACGCGGGTTCCGGGCGTTGAAGGTGTGGCTTGCACTGCAACAGGTGGGGCGCGACGGATATGCTCAGATGATTTCCGATGACATCCGGCTTTCCCGTGCCATGTACGAACGGGTCGCCCGAGATGCGGAACTCGAGGCGCTTACGCAAGGGCTTAGCATCACAACCTTTCGCTACGTTCCTGCGGACCTGAATAGCGCCGACGAAAATGCGGCAGAGTACCTCAACAATCTCAATCGAGAGCTTCTCACTCGCCTGCAACAGGGTGGAGAAGCGTATCTATCGAACGCGGTTATCGGTGGCAAATACGCATTGCGCGCCTGCATCGTCAATTTTCGCACCATGCTGGCGGATGTTGATGCTCTCGTGCCTCTTGTAATTCGCATCGGCAGGGAAGTGGATGCGGCGCTGAGACCGGCGAGTTTGGCATAGCTCCTGCGAAAATTCGTGCCAGAACGCGCGCTTGTTGTATAGACTCGTGCAAAAGCTCCGGCTCATTGACACTGCTCCAGGCGGAGTCCTCTTCTGTGTATTTCGATTTGGGCCTCTGGGGGTCGATCCATGTCCAGCTCTGCTCAGGCAGCTGCGCCACACTCCTCGTCAAGTGCGAAGCGATGGCCGAAGGTCATCGCGCTCACAATATTGCTGTTTGTCGCCGTTGCCTTTGTTGCCAAATACGTCTTCTACTACTACCTCCACTACGACGAGGCCGGCTTCACCGCCAGTGAGCCACACTTCTGGCGAGAGCGCGGCTGGGTGCTTCTGCACATCACCAGTGGTACGACGGCTCTGCTCCTCGGTCCGTGGCAATTCTCGCGGCGTATCCGGCAACGCTACCTTCAGTTGCATCGGATCTCCGGTCGAATCTACCTCATCGCAATCGTGCTTGGAGCTGTGGCTGCATTTCGACTTGCAGTTGCAACGCCATTCGGTCATGCCTGGAGCTTTGGGCTCGCTATGCTGGCGATAGCGTGGTTGACCACTTCGGCAATGGCCTACTACGCCGTACGCAAGCGGCAGATTCAGATTCACAGGGAATGGATGGTCCGCAGCTATGTCGTCACATTTGCATTTGTGACCTTCCGAGTCTTGAACGACTTTCCGCCGATGTTGACATGGCTCCCTGAGGCAGACCGTGCCAACGTCAGTATCTGGGCGTGCTGGGCGGTTCCATTGCTTTTCACAGAAGTGATTCTGCAGCTCACTCGTATGTCCCAAAGCAGGACCCCCTCGTAAACTTGATCAGGAGCATCCATGACACGTAATCTGCGCATACTCACCATCGCCGGGCTCATTGCGGGGGCTGTTCTTGGAATGGCGGGCTCGCTTGTCGCGGCGTCTAATGTCCGCGCGGTTTGCTGGGCGATCGACGGAACCGGCCTCATTGTCGCGACAGCGATCCTGGCGCTTGTTTACGGTCGTACGGGCAGGCTGGAGATCGCGGCTGGATTCCTGGTGTACGCCATTGGTGAGGCAGTCATGCTCATCGGCACCGCGATGCCGCTCGATGCAAGCGCACCGCCCTTTGCCGCGGGTACTGCGCTCTGGTCGGCGAGCCTTGCACTCACAAGCGTGCCACGTGTTTTCGCCCTTTGGACGCGCCTCGCAGGACTTGTGGCGTCTGTCCTATTTGGTGTGATCTCGCTCCGCATCTTCTGGGGAACGGTCCTCACCCCGATCTCACGCCCTCTGCCTTTCTACGCCTATCCATTTCTTGTACTCACGTTTATCGGGTGGATTGTGACCACTCTGAAATCGAATCCGGCAGGCTAGCAAAGCGTCGCATCGCTCTTAACCCTTGCCCGTCCCAGCCCAAGCTCGATCGGCGTAGCGGTACTTCCTTCCTGTTGCGAGTCCTCGAGCAGAACCAAGACGAGGCAGAATGTCATCCCGCGCGGATGCGGATTCTTGGCCCGGCTTACTTCACGCCCTTGTCGGGGTTCCAGACTCCCTGAAGCTTGCGCACGTAGAGAATCTGCCCGACGTGATATGCATTGTGGGCGCCGACGTGTGCGATGAGCGAGGCGTTTGCGGCGAGCTTCGCGTCGTCGGCATCGTTGACGGCTTTCTCCCAGTCGGCGAGCACCTGATTGAGCTTCTTCACCAGGTCGTTCCACTGGTCAGGAGTGAACTTATCGAAGGTCTCGTTGTTGTTGCCGTCAAAAGGAGCGTTCTTTTCACCCTTGAAATCGCTGAGTGCGCGCTGATCCCAGTACCAGATGTGATACGCGAGCTGCCCTACGGAATGATTTCCTTTTCCGGGGCTCCACATTGCCTGCTGTGCGGTCAAGCCATCTACGGCAATGCTGACGGGCACAAACCAGTCTTCTTTGTCGTGGGTGGTCTGGAGTTGCTCCAGCAGGACGCCGCGTAATGTTGTCGGAGGCTTCTTGTCGGGGGTTTGCGCAAAAAGAGGAGCGGCAAGGAGCAGAAGGCAGGCGAGCTTTTTCATGACTTTGCGACCTCGTGGTGACGTAGTGGGCTGAGTATAGCGCCTGATCCGCGACCGGGACATCCGGGCAGTCCCACCTGCAGGCCGGTTCATCACTTCTCTGTGGGGCCGCAGCACATCTCTCTCGCCATCGAGTTCAGGATTGAGTAGTTTCGAGTCCTTATGAGCCGAAGCACTCAGCCGATCGTCGAGTTCGTAGTACCGTCTTCTTTATCATGCACGTCCTGGCAGAGCCAGCAGCCTGCACTTGCCCTTTTCGCAATTGGGCTGATGGGGATGGGCGCACTGGCTCTTGTCTACGGTGATTTTGCGATGGTATGGCAACCGGTTGCGCCATGGTTCCCTGCAAGAACAGCACTAGCCTACGCATCGGGAGTGCTAATGTTCGGCGGCGGTGCGTGTCTGCTTTTCCGGTCCACGGCTGCATGGGCACTGCGGATCCTGCTGCCGTATCTGTTCGTCTGGCAGATGCTCAAGTTTCCAGCGCTCGTCGTGGCGCCCAAGGTCGAAGGTGTTTACCTCGGCTTTGGGGAACTTGCGGTGCTGCTCGCAGGTGGCTGGACACTGTTTGCGCGACTTGCGGAGGCCCAGGTTCCCAAATGGCTCGGTTGGATCACCGGGGACAGAGGCGCACGGATTGCACGCTACTACTTTGCAGTCTGGGTCATTCCCATCGGCCTTTCGCATTGGATCTATCTCAAGCCTTCCGTGGACCTGGTGCCTTCCTGGCTTCCGCAGAAAGCTTTCTGAGCGCAGCTCTCGGGCGCAGGGCAAATTGCTTCGGGCCTTGGCGTACTCTTGGGAGTCTTTCCGCGCGTGGCGGCGTGGGCTGAGGCAATGCAGATCTCGGTCTACGGGCTTCTCATTTGGCTGCCTGCAATCCTGCTTTCAAACCGTAACCTCGGACCATCCTTCGCAAATGCCGATCGGCGCCTGAGCCTTACGGCATTCTTCATAACGTGGATCATCGCCGCCGGGGCATGGGCTGTTGCACAGAACACCCGGGCAAAATCCTACCGCTCACAAAGATGAGCGCCGTGGTTAGCGGCGCTCAAAGAAGGCAATGGGAAAGCAGCCCCAGGAATCCGACTCAGATTTCGCAGCCTACACGTTGCTCGGCGGCCATCATCATCGCCCCCGGATGTGCCTGAAGATGCCGCGGTCCGAGGCGCCTTGCGAGCGAACGGGCGAGGATGCGCTTACCACGGAAGACCCGGGACTTCATTGTGGCAACGCTCAGATTGATGGAGTTGGCCACCTCGAGCTGCGGGAGTTCTTCAAGCACGCATAGTTCGATGGCGCGTCGACAGACATGACTGAGGTGGCTAACCTCATCGCGAAGGATGTTCTCCATTTCCCTGCTTTCCCACACCTCCTCAGGATTCTTGCCCGGATCCGGGAGGTTGATTTCTACGACTTCGTTGTCGTCTTTACTCATGTATTCGATCGAGACAAAGACGCGCCCTCTGCGACTGCGGAGGTGCTCATGCGCGGTATTCTGCACGATCGCACCCAGCCAACTTGACATCTGCGACTCTCCACGGAATCTCGCGAGAGCCTTGAAGGCTTTCATGAATGCTTCCTGCAAGATGTCTTCGGCGTCTTCGTTACTCTGTGTCATGCGCCGCGCCATGCGCAGCAACTGCGGACGGCGCCGCTCGGCAGTCTCCAGGAACTCCTGGAGCCTGCCTTCGCGCGCAGGTGCTTCAGAATTAATTTCCATTGCACTCAAGGCAATTGGCATAAATACCCGCTCCCATCGGGGTGAACAATCCAGATTTATTTGGTTGTTTTCAATGAGGGCCGGGGGCAGAACGTGCGGTTTGAACACCAACTGCAAGGTACGTGCCCGGACTGCCCGCTATCACCGAACGACAAAACCGAGTCGTTGGGGATCCCGTGACTACGCGAGCGAGGAAAGGGAGATGGGAGGCGCCCGAAGGGGGTGGAGGGGTGATACGAAGGTCAGTATGCGCGACTTAAGGGGGTCGGCATAGACCAGCTTTCGTGAAAGGTGCGGAAGCTGACCGAAACCATCGGCCGCGCATAGCAGGTTCTGGAGCTTATGCTCGCCGTTTTGCTGATGGGGCTGAACGTCGACCGAGTCGTCGCGATGTTCAACCCACATCCGGGTGTGCGACGCCCTGGATACATCAGAATGCTGCAGATATTGGGACAGCTTGTACCCGTAGCTCCAACCGCCAACCGTCACCGCAAGGGCGAGAAAGGCGAGAACACAGGGACGGAAGAACTGCCGCACTGCCAGACTCCAATTCATCGCAGAGTTTCGCCAACCTTTCGCATTCAAGGCGACCGCGACGGGGGAATTGTCGTACAAGGCTTCCTAGCTCCTCAAACCGTGCAGCTAAGGCTTTATCAGTATAGACTCGGCAAGGCTTCGATTCGCCTCAAGATTCTTTTTTGCCGAGGTGACCAGAGAAGCTCACGCGAGGCGGCGTGCGAAATGAAAATGCCCGCGCCACACAAATTCGGCGGATGCACTTCCGAGGGGGGCACGGGTATTGCTCGTCAGTGCGTTGATCTGAGGCTATTGTGCGCCTGAAGGGCGAAATACCATGCAAATCGGGTTGAGGTGGATTGACCTTTGGTTTGCTGGGCTTAGCCAGGATTGACCTGCGGGCGGATCTTGACAGGGAGATGGAGTCAAACCTGGAGGGCGTGTTCAGCGCTGCGGAAGAGCGCGCGGAGGGCGCGCCAGACCAAGCGAATGAGCAGGATCACCACAACGACCAGGGCACCAGCGATGATGCCGGCGGCGTAGGGATGGTGGGTGGCGAGCCAGGTGAGGGAGACGGCGACGACATCTTCGCCGAGGGAGAGGCCAATGTTGGAGAAGGGCTCAGGGGAGGGGGTTACGGCGGCGCGAATTGCGGTTTTGCCGCCGTGAGCGGCGAAAGCGATGGCGGCGCCGAGCAAAGTCGCGAGAAGCTGCTCTTGCGGAGTGAGTGTCGCCGTGGCGCGCCAGGCGAGGAGCGCGGCGACAGGAATACGGATGAAGGTATGGAGGGCGTTCCAGACGAGGTCGAAGGCCGGGACTTTGTCGGCAAAGAACTCGACGGCGAAGAGGGCGATGCTGGCTCCAATGATCCACCAATTCGTGATCGGATGGAGCGCGTCCGGCAGGACAAAGACGTTCGCATGGGCCAGCAGGCCTAATGTAGCGACGGTGGCGTAGACGTTGAGCCCCGCGGCGAAGGAGATCGCGACGATGAGCGCGACGATTTCCGGACCGGGAAGCGGGAGATGCATGGGGCAAGTATAGGCCGAGTGCGGATCCCGGCCTAGGCCTCACCGTTCAGCTGGCGCAGGACGGTAGCGTGATCGAAGTAGACCCGTTCACAAACCAGGCCATCGTCTTCGAAGAGGAAGAAGAGCGCGGCCGCGACCTGCATCGGCCTGCCAGTTGGGGCAAGGCCTGCCCAATCGCCATTTTGGGTGCCGCCGAAGACACACTCGACAATGACAGCATTATCGGCGTGATACATATCGCCTTCGCGCAGCCAGAAGTCGGGAAAAGCCGCGAGCAGTCCGTGCAGCAAGCCGTCGACGCCAGCAGCGCCATCGACTACTCCGCCGAGCGCGGGGACATCGTATCGAGGCCGACGGAAGGTAGCGAGAGCCGCAGCGACATCGTGATCGACTGCTTCGGCGCGGATGTGGGCTTTCACGACAGCTTCGCGACGAGCACGGAGGCCCGTGTCATAGGTCGCGCTCATGCAGAGTCCTCCAGGAAAGGGGTTGCCAAAGCATAGGCTCGAGCTGGAGGGAATGGCAAGAAATGATTCGAGCTGTTGATGAGGCCTGTCTCACTCGCCGAATTGCTGGAGGTGGTGGTCGATGTGCTTGTACATCCACATAGACCACTCGTCGGGGGTGAGGCGACCGAAGAAGCTGTGGGGATGAGTGGTGCATCCGGCGGGGCCAGCGGAGGCGAAGCGGTCGATGATGCGGCTGAGCTTCTCGCATTCGGCGGCTAGATCGCGATTGTCTGAGACCTGGAAACCGGGAATAGTGGGAGAGTTGCGACGCATCGGTTCGCTTTCCTGGAAGGCTTTGGCTTTGATTGCCCGCCCGATGAGGCGGCCGATGAGCATGCGCGGCGGTCGGCGGTCGCCGAGTGCCAGTTCCATGCCGATGGTGCAGTGCGCCATAGCCTGCGCGGGCGTCATTTTGCCCCACAGGCGAGGGGTGTCAGGGCGCAGGCGCGAGATGCGGTCTTTCAACTCCTGCACGGTCTCGGGTTGCCAGAGGTTTTTCATGGAGTGGTCCTCGGGGAGGGATCCGAGGTGATGATAGCAGCGAGCTGGCCCCCCTCCCCCTCCCCTCTCCTACCCGGTAAAAATACCCAGATAATAGAATCCATTTGGCTTATGCGCGACTTATACTCCATGCGGAGCCAACGGGCCATCCTGGGAGCCGCCTTCCCGGTTCTGATCCTCGTTCTGATCAGAGTATGGCTGGGGGGACGCTAATTATCGGCAAATCGGGGCAAAGTTTTTGCGGTTTAGATTAAGGGGGTTAGGGGAATTAAGAGCGGGGTGGCACTTGACAGCGCGTGAGGTTGAAGTCATGACCGATCCCGCCCTAACAAAGTCGGGACGGGGCTCTCGGCTCGGGCGGACCACCTGCCATCGGACCGGAGCGAGACGAGAGTGGTTTCCGACGTCTCAAAATCGAGACCCTTCGCCTTCGCTCGGAGCAGGCTAGGGGCACCCGGCCGATGCGGAATGAGTTGAAAAGCAGATCCTTTACTTACCAACCTCAAGCTCAAGAAAACGGTTTGGGGACCCGTCCGTTGGGGATGACAGCAGAGTGAGGGGAAGGC
>Ga0335080_10001947_pt1 | contig 20560 bp, 22 predicted proteins | sample Lox_Sample_34_FD_206720 | JGI IMG/M metagenome (GOLD analysis project Ga0335080, IMG submission 206720) | Soil microbial communities from Loxahatchee National Wildlife Refuge, Florida, United States - Lox_Sample_3.4 | ecosystem: Environmental > Terrestrial > Soil > Wetlands | place: USA...
ATAGCTGCCCGAATGCGCGGATAAGTACCGCAGCGACAGATATACCTTTCCATCAATAAATTGATATCCTCATCGGTAGGATTGGGTTTGGTTTTCAGTAAAGCTGCAGCAGCCATGATCTGACCGCTCTGGCAATAGCCGCATTGCGGAACCTGTTCGGCTATCCATGCCCGTTGCACCGGGTGTGAATTATCCGGCGATAAACCCTCGATCGTGGTGATTTTCTGATTGACCGCTGAAGAAACGGGAATAGAACAAGACCTCACGGGGTTACCATTAAAATGAACCGTACAACAACCGCATTGGGCAATGCCACATCCGTATTTGGTGCCTGTGAGGCCAACCAAATCCCGGATAACCCATAACAAAGGCATTTGTGGATCTGCATCAACAGTATGACTAATTCCATTGATCTGAAGATTGTAGGATGGCATAATCAGAGTATTTGATGTGAATACGTTAAGTTACAAAAATAGTTGAGGCCAAATTGGGGAAATTATGCAGATGGTATGAAATAATTAGCAGCTCGATTAAAGTGCATATTTCTAATCCAAACTAAGTATGCATTAAGCTGTTCAGGAATGCCTGAGCCCCTCAGCAACCGGAAAGACATGCAGAATATATGGGAATAAAGCCTCAATTGTTTCTTCAGCGCCCCGAACGGAACCGGGTAAGGTGATAACCAGCGTATTGCCGATAAAACCAGATACACCACGGGAAAGCATCGCATAGGGTGTTCGCTCGTGGCCGTAATGCCTGGCTGCTTCCATAATGCCCGGAATTTCCCTGTCGAGTAAAGGAGCAATCGTATCAGGTGTGATATCCCGCGGCGATAAACCTGTTCCTCCGGCAAAAAGCACGAGTTGATAATTTTCCCGGGTTAATTGCGATATTGTACTCCTGATTTTTTCAGCATCATCCGCAATAGCTTCGCAAAAAGTAACCTGCAGCTCGTATTTTTTTAATTTTTCTACTATTGCCTTACCGGTGAGATCTTTGCTTTCTCCTCTCGTCACAGAATCAGAACAAACAATTACTGCACATTTTACTTCTTTTTTTTCCATGCGCTTTATATCCGACTTACCACCCTTCTTTATCAAGAGTTTTACTGAACTTATTTCTATGCCTTTGTCCAGCGGCTTCAGCATGTCGTAAATAGTCAAAGCTGTAATAGCAGCGCCATGCATAGCTTCTACTTCAACACCGGTTTTATAAATCGTATGCACTTCAACGTTAATAATGATATTTAATCCTTCCATATCATAACTTATGGCTGCATATTCTACGGGAAGCGGATGGCAATCAGGAATTACTTCACTGGTTTTTTTTATAGCAAGAAGGCCCGCGGCCCTGGAAAACTCAAACACATCTCCCTTCGGCACTTTCTTATTTTTTATTGCATCGATGGTCTCCTGGGCAGAAACTTTTACTATCGCTGTGGCTATGGCTTTGCGAAAGGTATTTATTTTATGTGTAATATCGATCATATCAATCTTACTTGCTGTTTTCTTTCCACTGATAGCTTTGATTGTCAAAAATTTCTTTTCCCCACACCGGCAATTCTGATTTAATTCGTTCTACAATTTCTTCGCAGGCATCGATAGCTGCTTTCCGATGAACCGATGAGGCAAAAACAAAAAGAGATATTTCTCCGGCTTTAACCTGGCCCAGGCTATGATACACATGCAGACAGGTAAGCGCATATTTTTCAAATATTTCTTCTCTTATCTGATGCATTTTTTCCAGCGCCATATCTTCATAAGCTGAATATTCGATAGCCATCACTTCTTTATCGTTGATCTTATCTGCACGAACCTGTCCTAAAAAAATACTGTGACCGCCGATATTCATCTTGCTCTTATGTTTTTCGATGCTTTCTGCAATAAATGCAGCGGAAATAGCTCCTTGTTTAAAAATATTTTTCATACACTAATTACACGGATTACACTTATTACACAAAATTAACCGCCGGAGTAGGGTGGCAAAAGAGCAACAACCTGATCACCGTTTAACAAAGTATTTCCCGAAATGATGTCCTTATCCACGGCAATAATATATGGCGTCTGGGCCAGTGCCGGATACTGATGATGCAATACCTGAATCAACTGATCCGTATCAGCCACGTCCTTCACTTCAAACTGTTGGTCGCCCATGATATCCTTCACAGGGCCAAACGAGATGATCTTTACAGGCATAACCAAAATTATTATTCAGTTACCGATTTAATAACAATTTGCTGCAGACCCTTGATATAAATATGCCCTCTGCCTTTTCCCAGAACGATCAGGATGGCAATTCTGTCATCGATATCCTTTAATTTTTTCCCATTTTTTTCTGTAATAATATAGGTATTGTCTCCATTCAGGGTATTGAAAATTTCATTCCATGAAAAAACCGTTGTAAATCCATCCGATGCGGTACATTCCATATAATAACTGAATGACTGTTTGGGGCTGGGTGTATTGAGTTGAACTTTACTCAGCACGTCTTTCAATAAAACGCCGCGAACATTTTTTATAGTTGACAATGCCTGGCCCATATGATTCACGGTAACGATGTCATTCAGCATTTCTGTCTTGAAAGTATCCAGAGAGGCGATGGTGAATGCGACAGGATTCTTTATCTTCCCTTTGACAACAAAAGAATCAGTCTGTGGAACATTGTTTTGTGCTGAACCCACCACGTAAATCATCAAAAAAAATACCGATGCAATAATCAGTCGCATATCATCAGGCTTTTGTAAATAATAATTTATATGATGCAAACATCAGCACTACTGCCAAAATATTTTTAAGCCATGTTTGTTTAAATCTCAGCGCTCCAAAATAAGCGCCGCATAGTCCTCCCGAAAATGCAAGAACCACGTAAGTATACATGTTAGTTGTAAAGTGAATCCCTTTTGTAAGTTGCCCAATGAGTCCTGAGAATGAATTTACAAAAATAAACAAAGCGCTGATCGCTGCAGTTTGCTTCTGGTTGGTCCATTTCATCAACAAAAGTATGGGCGATAAAATAATTCCTCCCCCAATTCCAATCAGTCCGGAAAGAAACCCGATGGCAGCACCGATAACCAACGACAGGTATACATTTGATTTTCTCGTTTCCGAAACATTGAAATTGCCGAAAAAAAGAAAACGAATGATAGGAATGATTAGTAGCAACCCAAGTATTTTTTTATACACTGTTCCATCAACAACGATCAAGCCGCCCAAAAAAGCCATGGGAACGGAGGCAATCGCAAAAGGAAGAAAAATTTTCCAGAGAAAATGCTTTCCCCTGTAAAACTGGATGAAGGAAGTTAGCGAAACGAAAAGATTTAACAACAGGGCAGTCGGTTTCATAACCTCGGGAGCAACACCATAGATTGCCATAAGGGCAAGGTATCCGCTCGCACCGCCATGACCAACGGAAGCATACAAAAAAGCGACAAGGAATAATAATAAATAAAATAGCAGCAAACTTGCATCCATATATTCATTTTAAAAAGGTAGCAAATGAATTTCCACCTCGTCTCCTGCTTTCCACTCCTGCCTGTTTTCTTCCATACAGATTAAGCAATTCGCCCTGGCGAAAGAACTCATTCGATAGGACTCCTGCGCATCCAGTGCAGTTACTTTGTTTTCTGCATAAATCCCTTTAAGAAAATGAGTGAGTCCTGTGAATTTGGAATAGTCATGAGTTAATTCAGCATGTACTTTCTGCACGAAGCTATGGCTGATCTTCTGCATTTTTTCGATAACCGGCAATACATATTCATAAAAACAGGTCAATACGGATGAAGGGTTCCCCGGCAGACCAAAAATTATTTTCTTTTCTTTTTTTCCAAAATACAATGGCTTCCCCGGCCTTTGTTTCACTTTGTGGAATATTTTTTCCACTCCGCAATCTGTGCAGGCCTGCAATACATAATCATAGTCACCTGCGCTGATCCCTCCGGTTAATAAAACCAAATCGCTTTTTTCTATCGATTCAGTTAATACAGTTTTTATCAAAGCCGGGTCATCATCCACTTTGGTAATTCTTATTTCGCTCAGGCATAACTGTGCTAAAGCAGCTCGCAAACCGGCCGAATTCGATTCGTATACCTGGCCATATCGCAGTGGAATGCCCGGCTGTTGCAATTCCCTGCCCGTAACAATAATACTTATTGACGGGTGAGGATAAACCTTCACTTCTGTGATACCAATTCCTGCCAAAAAACCAATCGCAGCAGGCGACAAAAAACTGCCTTTTTCCAATGCAAGCTTACCGGCTGCAATTTCCGAACCCCTGGGCCGGACATTAATTCCTTTTTTCAATTGCGCATCATCGATAATGAGCCTGTTATCTTTAATATTCACTTTTTCCTGCATCACTACTGTATCAGCCCCGGGGGGTACGGCAGCTCCTGTAAAAATTCGCATTGCCTGATAAGAACCAAGTGTTATTTTTTCTGTTTGCCCTGCAGAAATCTCGCCCCCGACAAAAATTTGATTTCCTGATTTCCAGTCATCAAAATTAAAAGCATACCCATCCATTGAGGATTGATTAAAAAAAGGAATATCTGAGACTGCAAACACATCTTCAGACAACACAAGCCCTGATGCATGGCGGAGAGCCAGCTTCACAGGTGACAATACATGCGCATGTCCTTCCACGAATGTTTTGGCTTCATTAACAGAAATCGGGTTGCTCATCATGAATCTTTATAACATCGACGAGGGGGGATGCCCGTCTGTTTTAGAACAAACCAGGCTCAACCTCCGATTGAAATCATGCTCCTGTTTTGTATTGCGCCTGCTTCCAGGTGTTCAAAATCTGCATTAAATTGTCCACCCAGTTGCCAGGCTTTTTTGCTGATGCACTGGTGTATCAGCGGCTCTACATCCTCACCCTTACGCATAGCCGATAATAAATCAGTTTCTTCTTTTGAAAAAAGGCAATTCTTCATTTTACCATCAGCAGTAAGCCTGATGCGGTTGCAGCCATCACAAAAAGGAGCGCTCATCGTGCTGATTACGGCAAAAGTGCCTGCATGCCCCGGCACAGCATATTTCTTTGCGGTATCATGTTTTCCATCAGACAAATGTTCAAAAGAATATTTAGTGCCGATCACCGCCAACATTTCCTGCCAGGTAAATACCCTGTTGCTCGTCCAGCGGTTGCCACTGAACGGCATGAATTCGATAAAACGAACATGCACAGGAGTATTTTTCGTCCATGCGATAAAATCATTAATCTCATCATCGTTCAGCCCCTTCATAACCACCATATTTACCTTTACGTGAATGCCATTATCAATCAGCTGGCTGATATTGTTGTACACGACTTCAAATTGGTCCCGACGGGTAACCAAGAGGAACCTTTCCGGTCGCAAAGTATCGAGACTGACATTCAGGGAGGAAATGTTTGCTTCTTTCAGCACAGGCAGGTATTGTTGTAGTCTCGTTCCGTTTGTGGTAAGCGTCAATTCGACGGGCAGACCAGAGAGCAGGAGAATAATTTTTGATGCATCTTTTCTAACGAGTGGTTCACCCCCTGTCAACCTGATTTTTTTTACTCCCAGTCTTACAAAAATCTTCGCAAACGCGTCAATCTCCTCCGGTTTCATAAGTCGTTCGGACGGCGTGAATTCGTAGTCTTCTTCCGGCATGCAATAGAAGCACCGCAGGTTACAGTTATCGGTTAGAGATATCCGTAAGTAATCATGAACACGGTTATAGGAATCGATAATCATTTGCATCAGAACTTGATCAATAAAAATACGATTTTCCTGTGAGGACAAAGGCTCAGCCTTCTCCACCCGCCAGGCTACCCAGGTTTTGATAATCCTGCATGGTATCTATATCTATATAACCCATCGGAAAGGAAATGGTTTCCAACTCGCCGGCATGTTGCCACAGAATTTTTTTTGCTCCATCCTGTCCCTGCAGTTGCATCAATTCCGGAAAGTGCATGCTGCTGAATAGCGCCGGAGTACCCATCGTCTCCTTATATGTGCAGGCAATAATTGATTTTCCGGTCGATTTTTTTTTATCGACCAGGTCGTTAATCAGAGAAACTGATACAAAAGGCTGGTCACAAACCATAAAAATCGCACCGGCCAGAGAGGGGAATTGATTTGTCAAAGCAGAAAGACCACAACGTATCGAGGAAGCCATGCCTTCTTTCCAGTCTTTATTTTGAACAATAAGCACGTCCTGCTGCTGAACATAAGGCAGAATCTGGTCGGCGTTAGCGCCTAATACAACCGCTATTTGTTTGCAAATGGATGACAATGCAATTTGAAGAATATACTCTATAAGTGCCTTTCCCCGATAGGCAAGCAATTGCTTCGGTTGTCCCATCCTGTTAGAAGATCCTGCAGCAAGCATAACCAGGCCATATGACTCCATGATAGTTATTTAAATAAAGTACCTCACGTTTTGGTATCATTTCGGGAGAGAGCCTCATTGCATGACTTCATCGGTCGGGCGTGCATGAATAGCTCCTTCACTATCGCGCAAAAATTTACCCGTTCTCCCGGCAAGTACCGCTTTAATTTCCGCGATGACAGACAATGCGATTTCGTCCGGGCCCTCAGCTCCGATATCCAGGCCTACAGGAGCATAGATATGTGAGAAATCGATTTCTTTGTAAACTTCTTCTTCTTTTAATTCAGCAATCAGCTTTTCAAATTTCTTTTTTGGACCGAGAATCCCAAGATAGGTAACCGGATGAAGAATCAGCTCCCTGAGTACTGCCAGATCATAGTTGTAATTATGTGTCATCAGTACAAAAACGGTCTGGGCATCCGGGGATATTTCAGAAAGAATATTTCCGGGTTTTGATATGACTACCTGTTGAGCCGAGGGGAAGCGGGTAGAGTTAGCCTGGTCCCGCCTTCCATGAACGATAATAACCTGCCACCCCAGCAAGTTCGCCAGCTGAACCAGGGGAAGCACATCATTTCCTGCCCCCACAACAACAAGAGAAACCACGGGCTGAATCAATTCCACAAAGGCTGTAAAATTATTTTCCAGCAAAGGATATTCCCGGATTACTGAACTTTGAGCGGTAAGAACCGATTCAGATTCCCTTTGCAATGGCTGAAATAGCGCATGTCCATCCAGGTTTGTATACAAAAATCCGTCTTCCAACCTTAACATGCAGGTTCCCGGCTGAACACCTGATCTGTCTGATAATGAAAAAACTGTGGTTAATACTGCATTTTGTCTTTTTGCGCAAACCATTTTAAGTAAAGCAACCGGATGATAGGGATTTGAAAGATCAATCGGTTCAAAAAGAATGTGAATAATTCCGTTGCAACCCAGTCCGACACCTAATTTGGCATCGTCTTCATCCATAGTATCGTAAGTAACCAGCCTGTTTTTTTGCCTGGCAATGACGGCAAGGGCCTTACGCAACGCATCCCCCTCAAGGCATCCTCCGCTGATTGCCCCCGTAAGTTTGCCATCGTCTGTGACCAACATTCTTGCTCCGGGCCTGCGGTAAGATGACCCTTCTACATGCACTACAGTTGCCAAAGCCATTTGTCTGCCCAGTTTTTGCGCTTCGTCAAATGCCCTGATAATATCATTAATCTCTTTCATATAATCTGTACACTAAAATTAACAAATTGTCGCGAGGAGTAACCGATCCATTTCTTCAGAATCTATTCAGTTTCGATATAGTAAATTCGGAGTTTTTTTTAAAAAAATGAAACCCTCTTCTTACTCTGTTTTCCCTAAACAGATTCAATTTTAGGACATCCATTTCCTCTTTTGCAGAGTCAGTGATATTGAAATTTCACATTCTTGTATATACAACAATTTTTTTTGTATATACAAGAATTAGATAAACTATATTCGCTCTTATATAAATTCCTGACAACCCTGCTTATTGCAAATACCGTTACTGCTTATGCAAAAATACTCTGGACAGAAACATGTACTTGCTGCTGTTGACTGCATTATTTTCGGATTTGATGGATATGATATCAAACTGCTTTTGATACAAAGAGGATTCAAACCGGAAAAACAAAAATGGAGTTTGATGGGAGGATTTGTCAAACCAAATGAAAGCCTGGAACAGGCCGCTAACCGTGTGCTCAAACAATTGACCGGGCTCGAAGGCGTGTATATGGAACAATTGCAAACCTTCAGCAATCCTTCGCGTGATCCGGTAGAGAGAACCATCTCAACGGCCTATTTTGCCCTTATTGATATCCATGAATACGAGAAGCAGTTGAGCCACGATTACCACGCGGAATGGTTTCAGTTGAAAGACAGGCCGGCTTTGATTTTTGACCATGAGGAAATGGTTGAACAGGCGCAAAAGCGCCTGCGCTATAAAGCCGCCCTACATCCCATCCTATTTGAATTGCTTCCCGAAAAATTTACCATTCCCCAACTACAATGCCTATACGAAGAAGTCTACGATACCCGGCTGGATAACCGGAATTTCAGCAGGAAGGTTTTATCCACAGGACTACTCATTAAACAAAAGGAGAAAGACAGAGTCAATTCTAAAAAAGGCGCTTTTTATTACAAATTGAATAGAAGAAAATATAGAGCAAATTTCCAGGCATTCCTGAATTTTATTCCAAATCCTGACAAATTATTAGCATAGAAGATAAAGGGTCAGGGCCAAGGGGCCTTATACTTTTCAGAGACCCGGGTCTTTCGTTAATATTTTGGCTAAATACATAATAAGTGTTATTTTGACATAAATTAGGTCAGTACTCAGTTGTATGCAAAAAAATGCTTTTGTCATAGGAGTTGATTTTGGTACCGACTCGGTTCGCTCCGTCATGGTAGATGCCCACCATGGTATGGAGATAGCTTCTTCTTTGTTTTACTATCCCCGGTGGAAAGATGGTTTGTACTGTAACGCATCAGCGAATCAATTCAGGCAACATCCCAAAGATTATATTGAAGGTCTTGAACAATCGATCCGAGATTGTCTTAGGAGGGCCGGGTCAACCGCGTCTGCACAGATCAGGGCCATCTCTATTGATACGACCGGTTCTACTCCTGTTGCTGTTGATAAAAATGGAACGCCACTTTCTTTGCTACCCGGCTTTGAAGAAAATCCCAATGCCATGTTTGTGCTGTGGAAAGATCATACCGCAGTAATTGAAGCCGCTGCAATTAACGAACATGCAAAAAAATTCAACACAAACTATCTGCAATTTGTCGGAGGTATTTATTCATCGGAATGGTTTTGGGCAAAGCTCTTGCACATTTTGAGAACCGATGAACAGGTTCGTCATCATATGTATTCCTGGGTAGAACATTGTGACTGGATTCCTTTTTTACTTACCGGAAGTAATAATGTATCAATGATGAAACGTGGAATTTGCAGCGCCGGTCACAAAGCTTTATGGGCCGAAGAGTTCGGCGGCCTGCCTCCCGAAGATTTCTTTGCTTCACTCGATCCTTTGCTCAAAAATTTCAGATCTCATTTATTCACCAGAACCTATTCCGCAGATCAGCCAGTGGGGCATTTAAGCAAAGAATGGGCCGAGCGGCTGGGACTCTCTGCTGAAGTGATCATTGGTGTGGGTGCCTTTGATGCGCATGTGGGTGCAGTAGGGGGGCAAATCGAGCCTTATCACTTGAGCAAGGTCATGGGCACTTCCACCTGCGACATGCTGGTGGCGCCGCTGGATGAAGTAAAGGGCAAACTAGTGAAAGGTATCTGCGGGCAGGTACCCGGTTCCGTTATACCCGGCATGATGGGTATGGAAGCAGGTCAGTCAGCTTTCGGTGATGCCTATGCGTGGTTTAAATCCGTAGTAAGCTGGCCGCTTCGTCATGTATTGACAAAAATACCTTCAATCAATGGCCAGCTTAAACAATCAATTCTTGAAGAATCTGAATCCGGCATCATTGCAGAATTGAGTAAGGCCGCAGCGCAATTACCGCTGAGCGAAGAACATGAACTCGCGATCGACTGGTTCAACGGTCGTCGCACACCCGACGCCAACCAATTGCTGAAAGGGGCCCTGACCGGGCTGGATCTGGGCACTGATGCACCAGCCATTTTCAGAGCAATCGCAGAATCCACCTGCTTCGGTGCAAAGTCAATCGTGGAGCGCTTTCGCGAGGAGGGTATTCCGGTGAAAGGGCTGATCGGATTGGGAGGAGTGGCAAAAAAATCAACTTACATCATGCAGATGATGTCCGATGTAATGAATATGCCAATTCGCATTCATCGTTCAGAGCAGACCTGCGCCATAGGAGCTGCCATGTTTGCTGCGACTGCTGCGGGTGTCTATGAAAAAGTGGAAGATGCGATGAATGCAATGGGGAGCGGATTTGATAAAGTTTATCATCCCAATCAATCAAATACCTGCCTTTATGACAAAAGATATAAAAAATACCTTGGTCTGGGAAAATATATAGAGCACCACCAAATAGATGACAAAATAAAATGAGTAAATACGAGGATTTACGACAGTCGGCTTATTATGCCAATATGCAATTGCCTGAATTGGGCCTGGTCATTTTTACGTTCGGAAATGTGAGTGTGGCGGACAGGCAATCAGGAGTATTTGCCATTAAACCAAGCGGAGTGGCTTACAAAGAACTCTCTCCGGAAAAAATGGTCATTGTGGATTTTGATGGCAATATCGTGAAAGGCAAATTGCGGCCATCTTCCGATACGAAAACGCATGCAGTATTGTACAAGCACTGGGAAAAAATCGGAGCCATTGCGCATACACATTCGACCTATGCTACTGCCTGGGCGCAGGCACAGCGCGAAATTCCGATTTACGGGACTACACATGCTGACCATCAGACAGTGAATATACCCTGCGCTCCTCCCATGCATGATGATATGATCAAAGGAGATTATGAATTCGAGACGGGTTTCCAAATCATCAATCATTTCCGCGATCATGATCTTAATTATGAAGAGACAGAAATGATACTGGTGGGGAACCATGCGCCTTTCACCTGGGGTAAGACCGCAGAAAAAGCAGTGTACAACAGTGCCGTGCTGGAAAATATCGCACAGATGGCTTATCTGACGGAGCAGATTAACGCCAATGCCCCCACGCTGAAAGAGTCCTTAATAAAAAAACATTATGAAAGAAAACACGGCCCTGATTCGTATTATGGACAATGATCTTCATAAAAAGAACATCGCAGATACCCCAAACCTGAAACTTTGAACCTTACCCTTAAACCGTAAACACTTCGACATGATCAATTTAAAAAAATTAGAGATCTGGTTCGTAACCGGTAGCCAGCACTTGTATGGAGAAGCCACTCTGCGACAGGTGGCTGACCACTCGCTGACCATCGCAGAATTACTGAACCATTCTACTGAGATACCCGTGACCGTTAGTTTCAAGCCGGTAGTAAAAACTCCGGAAGAAGTTGATCATATTTGTGCTGATGCGAACAACACTTCCCACTGCATTGGCATTATTACCTGGATGCATACATTTTCGCCAGCAAAAATGTGGATCAATGGATTGAAGACCCTGCAGAAACCGCTATTGCATTTGCATACGCAATTCAACAGGGATATCCCCTGGAGTGAAATCGATATGGACTTCATGAACCTGAATCAATCGGCTCATGGTGACCGTGAATTTGGATTTATTATGAGTCGCATGCGGATGAACAGGAAAGTGGTTGTTGGGCATTGGCAGGATAAAGAAGTATTGAATCAAATCAATGCCTGGTCAAGAGCTGCGGCAGGATGGCATGACTGGCAGGGAGCAAAATTTGTCAGGTTTGGAGATAACATGCGACAGGTAGCCGTTACAGAGGGGAACAAAGTGAGTGCAGAATACCAGTTTGGCTATTCGGTCAACACCTATGGCATCGGAGATCTGGTAAATACGATAAAACAGGTGAGTGATGCTGATACCGACAAGCTGGTTAATGAATATGAAGAAAAATATTCTGTTGCCGACTCATTGAAGAAAGGGAAAAAACAGTATGCCTCGTTAAGAGAAGCTGCCAAAATAGAACTTGGATTGAAATTTTTTCTCGAAGAAGGAAGTTTCAAAGGTTTTACGGATACATTCGAAGATTTGCACGGACTAACTCAACTTCCGGGCATCGCCGTACAACGTCTGATGAATGCCGGTTATGGATTTGGCGCGGAGGGTGACTGGAAAACTGCGGCTCTTGTCCGTGCCATGAAAACAATGGGCAGTGGCTTGCAGGGAGGTAATTCTTTTATGGAAGATTACACCTATCATTTTGATCCGGAAAATCAACTGGTGCTGGGTGCACATATGCTAGAAATCTGTGAATCCATTGCTGAAGGAAAACCTTCCTGTGAAATTCATCCATTAGGAATTGGCGGAAAAGATGATCCTGTACGACTTGTTTTTAATTCCGGAGCAGGTCCTGCTATCAATGCCTCGGTCATCGATATGGGCAATCGTTTTCGTTTACTCGTCAATGAAGTTATTGCTGTTGCACCCGTTCAGGGTTTGCCGAAACTTCCTGTAGCCCGTGTACTTTGGAGACCCTACCCGGATATGAAAAACGGATGTGCTGCATGGATCCTGGCAGGTGGTGCACATCATACCTGCTATAGCCAGAATCTTACGGCAGAACACATGGAAGATTTTGCTTCAATTGCAGGAATCGAATTTGTGCTGATAGGAAAAAATACTGATATCTATCAATTCAAAAATGAGTTGCGCTGGAATGAAGTGTATTATAAGTTTAGCTCATAAAAAAATATCGCGCGAAGGCACAAAGAAAATAAACCACCTGAGCGCCTTTGCCTTTGATAAAATGCTGAACGGAACTCTTGTCACTGAAGAGTGCGATCCCGCATGATGCAGGACTAACTGCAACCGAAGTCCAATAGAAATTCAAATGCCGGGCTCATTAAAAAATTTCAGTCTAACGGGGAAATTGTGTTTTATTTGTAGATCATTACACAAAATATCTAACGCTGCTGTATGAACAATCAACTGGTCTTTAAGGATTATTTTATTTTCATCATTTATTTCGTCATTGTAGCTTCTTACGGTTATTGGATTTACCGGAAGAGAAAAAGCCGGGAACATGATTCCAAGGCTTTTTTTCTTGCAGAAGGTTCGTTGACCTGGTGGGCTATTGGCGCTTCGCTGATTGCTTCAAATATTTCTGCGGAGCAGTTCATCGGAATGAGTGGCAACGGTTTTTTTGTAGGTATCGCGGTTTCGGCCTATGAATGGATTGCTGCACTTGCGCTGGTGATCATTGCGGTCTGGTTCATGCCCGTATACCTGAAAAACCATATCTACACCATGCCTCAGTTTCTGAAAACCCGCTATAATGAAACAGTGGCATTGATAATGGCCATATTCTGGTTGTTCCTTTACGTTTTTGTAAATCTCACTTCTATTCTTTATCTCGGCGCCATTGCAATCAATGGCCTGCTTCCAAATAACGCTTATCTGCACACGGTCATGATTGCATTGGCAGTATTCGCTATCATCATCACTTTGGGCGGCATGAAAGTGATCGGTTATACGGATGTGATACAGGTCAGTGTGTTAATCATCGGGGGACTAGCAACCACATATATGGCGCTGATTGTGGTGAGTGAAAAATTTGGACTGGGGAAAGATGCAGTTGCCGGATTCAATGCCTTAATGAAAGATGCGCCGGACCATTTTAAAATGATATTGGCGAAACCGGATGAAAGCTCATCGCAGGAATATATCGACAAATATCTTATCCTTCCGGGCATTTTGATGTATGCAGCAGGTCAATGGATCGTGAACCTGAATTATTGGGGATGCAATCAATATATCACACAAAGAGCACTGGGTGCAAATCTACAGACAGCAAGAACAGGAATTTTATTTGCGGCTTTACTTAAGCTAATGATGCCCGTTATAGTGATGCTTCCGGGTATTGCAGCGTATGTATTGCATAAAAATGGTCATCTGCCCAATCTCCAGGGAGGAATGGACGGCGCATATTCTGCCGTGCTTGGCTTTTTACCAAATGGATTGAAAGGCTTATCCATAGCGGCTTTGACAGCAGCTATCGTAGCCTCACTGGCGGGAAAGGCAAACAGCATATCAACTATTTTTACACTTGATATTTACAAAAAATATATCAGGAAAGATGCATCAGAAAAAAGGATGGTATGGATGGGAAGATTTGTGGTCCTCTGCGCGATGATTCTTGCCATCATGTTCACCTGGAAGGATCTATTAGGAATCGGAAGCACCGGAGGTTTTACATATATTCAAAAATATACAGGATTCATTAGCCCGGGTGTATTTGCCATGTTCATCCTGGGAATGTTTTGGAAAAGAACTACTGGTCCTGCTGCAATAGCCGGCCTGATCACAGGATTGGTGTTATGTGTATTCTTTAATGAGTTCGCTCCACAGGTGCTTGGTCATGAAACATTTTTCTACAAAGCCTATCCCACACATGAAAATATCGGAGGCACAATGAAAGAAGTATGGCGCATACCTTTTCTTATTTGCATGGGCCTTGCATTTTTCTTTACCATTGCGGTGATGGTTGCGATAAGCCTGGCAGGTCCAAAAATCAATGCAAAAGCATTTGCACTGGACAGGGAAATGTTCAAACTGAAACCTGCAACTCTCGCGCTGATTGTAGTGATCCTGTTGATACTTTCCGCATTGTATATTAAGTTCTGGTAGGATGAAAGAACACCATTTCATGAAATGGCTTGCCCTGGGCGATTCCTATACCATCGGAGAATCTGTCTCTGCGTCCGAACGATATCCGGTGCAAGCAGTAAGGAAACTGGAAATAAAGCATATTCATTTTAAAGATCCGAAGATCATTGCTACAACAGGATGGACAACTGCTGACCTATTATCTGCAATACAAAAACAGGAGATGTCCGCCACCTATGATATTGTAAGCCTGTTGATCGGTGTAAATAATCAATACCAGCAAAAAACTGAGTCGGAATACAGGGAGCAGTTTACTGAACTCTTACAAAAATCCATTCAGTTCTCAGGTAACAGACCATCCCATGTAATTGTGTTATCCATTCCGGATTATTCCGTAACTCCGTTTGCACATGACCGTGATAGAGCTTCGATTACAAAGCAGATCGATTCCTTTAACCTTATCAATAAAACCTTATCTGCTGTTTACCAGGTTAACTACCTGGATATTACGGAAGAAAGCAGGAAGGCCGCAGGCGAACCTTCATTCATTGCAGCAGACGGATTACATTTTTCGGGAAAAGAATATGCAATATGGGCAGACAGGCTGGTTACCCTGATTGAAAGAGCCGGGCTTTTGACATAAACGGGCAAGAGTGCAATAAGCAATGGACAACTCAATATTTGGCAAGATCAGCGATCGTTTTCTTCTCCAATATTTTCAGGTTAGCATCCCGCACCTGGATCATCACTTCATGAAGTCCGCAGTGCTTCTCATCACAGTTTTTGCACTTTTCATAAAAATACAAACTGACGCAGGGCAAAAGCGCTATTGGTCCGTCGATCAGGCGAATGATAGTAGAAAGGGGCACATCCCTTGGGTTTTGGGCAAAATAGTATCCCCCGCCCTTTCCTTTTTTGCTTTCAAGAATTCCTGCTTTTTTTAATTCCAGCAAAATATTCTCCAAAAATTTTAAAGGGATTTTCTTTTTCTTAGATATCTCCGCGATTAATACCGGCTGATTTTTGTCCTTTTCTGCGAGGTACATCAGCGCCTGAAACGCATATTGAGACTTTTTAGAGAGCATTCGCTATTTTTTTCAATCACAAGTTAATTTTTTTTATTCACCGGAATCAGCAAGACCTTGTCCATGTTTCATCCATTGATCCATTCACAATCCCAAAACATCATGCATACTGAAGATTCCTTTTTTCCTATAAATAAATTCGGCTGCAAGTACCGCACCCAGCGCAAACCCCTTCCTGTTATGAGCGGTATGAATGATTTCAATATCGTCGATACTGGAATCATATTTTATCTTATGCGTACCGGCTGCCGGATCTATGCGTTCACTGATAATCTCCAGTTCATCCGGGTTATCACTGATATGGTTCACCCATAATTTTTTCCGTGGTATTCTCCCGATGATTTGCTCAGCCAGGGTGATTGCTGTTCCACTTGGAGCATCTTTCTTTTGAGTGTGATGAATTTCAGTCATCGATACATTATAACCCGGATAATCCGCCATTAGTTGAGCCAGGCGCTTATTTATTTCAAAAAAAATATTTACTCCTATGCTGAAATTGCTGGAATACAAAAAAGCTCCATTTACTGAAGCGCAAATTCTTTTTATTTCTTCATAACGATCAAGCCAGCCAGTAGATCCGCAAACGACTGGAACACCGGCCTGGAGGCATTTCTCCACATTGCTGAATGCACTATGGGGCCCGGTAAATTCGATCGCCACATCCGCTTTTGAAAGGTTGGCTTCAGTTAACTCGCTGAGATTGTCTACATCAATTTTCAATACCACTTCATGTCCTCTCTGCAAAGCCGTCTCTTCGATTGCCTTACCCATTTTACCGTATCCAATCAATGCAATTTTCATTACTCAATATTTGAAAAGAGGCCAACTGTGATTTATTTTCCAGCGGAAATCCGGGAAAATATTTCCTGCCGGCAGATAAAAAATTTCAGGAAAATTAGTACAAACCGGGAAACGGGCAAAGAAAACTGTTTCAATTGCGGAGGTCAATCAGCTTGGGCTTGCCTTTATGAATATCAAAGACAACACTTATGCCAGGTGAGCCCTGTAGCAAAGCAGGTTTGATGCGAAAGCTCAGGTCGTTGCTTACATTAAAATCCTTCAGGTGAGCATCCACGGTAGCATCAACGATATTCAATCCCCAGAAGAGTAAAAAAAACAAGGCTGAATAATCCTGGTTTCTTCGGAACTCATTCCTGTAATTAATAATATCGGTCTGGTCGCCATACAAAACCAGGCCCTGCAGTTTAGGATCAACCATATTTAAACTGTCCGGGTTATCTGCGCTTCCATTCGTTACTACGGCCAATGCGTACTGGCATTTCTGGTACCAGGATTTGTTATAAAAATATAAGTATCCTGTTATGCCCAATGCGGCATACACGATCGGCACTTTCCAATATTTTTTGTTGTATACCTGGCCTGCCCCGGGCAGAACGGCAGACAACACAGTGGCTTTGTGGGGATCATGTTTTTTCTTCACCACAACGGCAGAATCTTTTACGGGAATTGAATCCTTGCGCTGGTGATGCAGTTGAACCGAATCATGATGAATGCTTGCTGAATCTTTTTGTTGGGAGCGAACTTTAGTTTGCAGCAGGACAAAGCAACAAATAAAAAATAGAGTTACCAGCTTCATGCTTGACCTAGTTAACAGATACCCCCAGTTGATCAAGTATTTTGTTTAGTTCCTGGATGGAATAATACTCAATAGAAATGCTACCCTTTCCCTTTTTACTGTAATTGAGCTTTACCCGGGTACTGAAATGAGACGCTAAGTTATCTTCAATTTTCTTGAAAGCTGCTGGCAGCGTGGGTTTTACCGAATCTTTAACAGGCTGGGTTTTATATAACTTCCTGACAAGTTCTTCAGTCTGACGCACAGAAAGCTCTTTATTCCTGATTTCCCGAAAAAGATAGAGTTGTTTATCAACCGTATCTACATTGATAAGTGCGCGCGCATGCCCCATACTCAGTTGATTGCTCCTGACAGCAACCTGGATATCCGGAGGCAGTTTGAGCAGTCTCACATAATTTGCCACTGTACTTCTTTCCTTACCCATCCGTTCGGCCACCTGCTCCTGTGTATAATTCAACTCGTCCATCATACGCTTATAACTAAGCGCAATTTCCATTGCGTTTAGGTCTTCCCGTTGGAGGTTTTCCAGCAATGCTAATTCCAGCAGCTGGTGATCATTTGCCTGACGGATATAGGAAGGAATATCTTTTAATCCGGCAATTTTTGCTGCCCTGTAGCGACGTTCGCCTGAGATCAATCGGTATTTGCCGGAGGGAAGTTTGGCAACAGTAACCGGTTGAATAATATCATGCAATTTAATTGAAGCCGCAAGCTCATTCATTGAGGTCTCATCAAAATCATGTCTCGGTTGTTTGGGGTTGGTTTCAATCTGATCAAGCGAAATACGCAATACGCCGGTCGCCGCTTCGACAACGGTATGCCTGAGATCCCCCGAACTGGTTTTTAAGTCCGTATCTATACTTTGCAATAGAGAACGAATGCCCTTACCCAGCGCTTCTTTGTCTTTTTTATTAGGATTTGTCATGATTTCATGTTAGCGAAAGTCAATAGATAGAATGCAAACCGGAATAAGGCTTTGAATTATTCCAAGCCGGTCTCATTCGACATCATTCCAATATTCTTTCTTCCTGTTTTATCCTGGTCAAATTATTTTTCTGCAGCACTTCCTTAGCGAGATTCAGGTAATTCACGGCTCCCTTGCTGTATGCATCATACAATATAACCGGTTTTCCTACGCTTGGGGCTTCGCTTAGTTTTGAATTACGATGAATAATTGTATTGAAAACAATCTCATCAAAATGCTTGCGAACCTCACTAACCACCTGGTTACACAAACGCAACCGGCCGTCATACATGGTCATCAGGATCCCCTCAATGACCAGGTCGGGATTCAGTCTGCTTTGCACGATCTTCACCGTGTTCAGCAGTTTTCCTAATCCTTCCAACGCAAAAAATTCTGTTTGTACGGGAACGATTACCGAATCAGCTGCTGTCAGCGCATTCACTGTAATCAATCCCAATGAAGGTGAACAATCAATGATAGTAAAATCGTAGTCATTCCTTACTGGTTCCAAAATTCTTTTCAGCACACTTTCCCTGTTGGGATAATTGATCATTTCTATTTCGGCTCCGACAAGATCTATGTGTGAAGGGACGAGTTCAAGATGTGGGATATCAGTTTTCAGGATTACATCCTTTACATCTGTACCGTTAACCATGCAATCGTACAGGCTTTGGGTGATATTATGCAAATCAAAGCCTACGCCGGTGGTACTGTTCGCCTGGGGATCCGCATCTACCAGCAGGGTCTTGAATTCCAGCACGGCCAGACTGGCGGCCAGGTTAATGGCTGATGTGGTTTTCCCCACTCCGCCCTTTTGATTTGCTACGCCGATTACTCTTCCCATACGATTGATCCTGATAGAATGAATTTATAATTTTATTGTCGATCCGAATAAATTCAGTAACTGTTTCCTGTTTTGGTCTGATCGTAAAGATGTATCCTATTGACAAAACGGCAAAATTTAGTTTTGCCCAAATACATACAGTTTTGCCTACCGTTTTATGGTTCCCGGGATTTGCTCCAAAAAACTGAAACCAGCGGTTTTTATTTCATAATTGACAAAAATACAGCTTCGTCATAAATTGCGTGAACATTCATTTCCACAGATTGTTACAGAACAGCTATTACAATGTATCTTATTATTTCAGGAACGAACAGGCACGATAGCAATACCATCAAAGTTTCACAGCTATACAAGGAGTTGCTAGATAAAAAAAATATTGAAGCAAGGCTGCTGTCACTGGAAGGATTAAATGTATTAGAAAGAAACCCGGAGTTTGAAAAGATTGAAAAGGAAATGCTGATCCCTGCGCAAAAATTTATTTTTGTATCCCCCGAGTACAATGGGAGTATCCCGGGTGTCCTGAAATCCATGTTCGACATATCGGATGTAAGAAAAGTGTGGGCAGGGAAAAAAGCACTGTTGACAGGCGTTTCAACAGGAAGAGCCGGCAACCTGAGGGGAATGGAACATCTAACGGGCATTCTGCATTATATGCGCGTAGTGGTTCATCCGAATAAATTGCCAATATCCGTCATCGACAAATTATTCAATGGTTCGGATATGCTCGATCCGGATACGCTGACAGCAATCAATACGCAGCTGGAAGAATTTGTAACGTTCTGAGAAGAATCAGAAGAAGTCATTGGTCAGTAGTCATTGGTCAATAGGCAATAGACAATAAGCAATGTTTTTCAAAGTTAAGAGTTCGTTGACAATTTATTACTCAAAACTCACTACTGACTAATGACTACTGACCAATGATTACTGACCAACTGACCATTGACCATTGACTTAAAATACTTCAATTAAAAATTAACATTATATCATGCGCAATTCAGGATTTATATGGATCATCATTCTCATCATGGCAGCTCTCGATCTCTATGTATTCCAGGCTATCAAACTGGTCAGCCAGGGAAGTTCGTCAAAAACAAAAATTATTATTTACAGCAGTTATTGGGGAATTTCGATCGGAGCCATTATCATCCTTGCCCTGCTTCCCCTGGTCAACTTCGATGAATGGCCAAGAGCTGTCAGGAATTACCTCTTTGCAACTATAATCGGACTTTTTTTTGCCAAATTGCTGGCGACAGTTTTTTTCCTGCTCGATGATATCCGAAGAGTGATTCAATGGGCAAGCGGTAAATTATTTTTCAGAAATACAGAAGGGGAAAATCTCAGTGGTGAAGGCGTTACGAGGTCCGTATTTCTCAGCTGGCTGGGCCTGGGAATTGGCGGAGGCCTTTTTTCTACGCTGGTATATGGTTTCAGTAATAAATACAATTATAAGATGAGACGCATGAGTTTATCGTTTGATAAT
>Ga0335080_10001948_pt1 | contig 20550 bp, 12 predicted proteins | sample Lox_Sample_34_FD_206720 | JGI IMG/M metagenome (GOLD analysis project Ga0335080, IMG submission 206720) | Soil microbial communities from Loxahatchee National Wildlife Refuge, Florida, United States - Lox_Sample_3.4 | ecosystem: Environmental > Terrestrial > Soil > Wetlands | place: USA...
GTGCTGGGGCTGAGTTTCCGTTCTCCAGTCAACCTCTCTGCAAGCGCCGCGTTTGCGGGAGTACCCATCTTACAAACACAACGATCGTCGCAAGTGGCCACGATCACGACCGCGACCGCGCACGGCTTCCGGGTGGGCGACATGGTGACGATCATGTTCACGGACGACAACGCTTATTGGGGAGACGCGATCGTGACCGCGGTTCCGACGGCGACGAGCTTTCAATATGCGCACTCGGGCGCCGATATCGCCGTCCAAACAACTCCCGGGGACGTGGCGCTCGCCTATGTCGCGGTGCTGGACAACGGCATGAACACGCATTTCACCGATGTGTCGTATGACAAGGTGGGAGAGAACGGGTCGTTCAATAATTTCTTTGACTTATGGGACGACGAGAACGCAACCATCGAGCACTTCGACAGCTCCATCAATTTGACGGGAAACGCGACGTGGACGGGCTCATTTGTGTTCTCGGCGGGGAACCAGGGATCGCTGAAGCAGATTGCCCCAGTTATCACGATGCGGGACTCGACGATCACAGCGCTAAACCCGGGCGTAACGGTGTATAACTCGAACGGCATTTACATCGAGAATACGGTTCTGCAGTCAAGCGGACCGTGGCAAGTGTACTCAGCGAACTCGACAGGGAATTACCAGGGCGCGTACCTGAAGAACATATATTCGGAAAGCAGCACGGGCGCCAATCCCCTGTCGCCGGCGCGCTCACCCTTTGCCGGCACGGGGATTGCGGGGTTGATTGCCGGGAGTTCGACGGGTGCAGCCAGTTTTTTTGTCCGCGGTTCCGGGGGGATGGAGGGCAGCGTTCCCGGGGGCGGAAGCGGGGCAGTTCCCTACTCGTACTTTGTGGTAGCCAGAGACACGACGAATGGCAGCCAGACCTCGCCGATGCAAGTTTACAACTACAACTCGACCGGAAGCGACGCGATCACGGTGCGCTGGCCGCGTGTGGCAAATGGAACGGACGTAATTACCTATGACTTACTGCGCGCTCCCACTCCGGTCGGTGCAACAGCTGTCTACCCATATTATGGAGGATGTACGGGCGGGACTGCGACGGCGTGCGGGTCCGCCGCCACTAACATTGCGCAGTGCTCCGGACTTGTATGTTCCTATACTGACAATGGAGGCACTGCTACCAGTAGTTACACGATTCAACAAGGCAATTATGCGGGTAATCTGCTTTTCTGGCCAGGATCACTCGTTGCAGTGAACCACAGCGTAAACGTAGACAGCGAACACTGGGCGGCGGTAGGCGTCGGGCTGGGCGGAAACCCGCTGGAGATTGCCTCGCAGTGCACGCAATATGGCTCCACTTCTCCGGGTGGGTACATTGAGTGCGCGTACAGCACGACGAGCAACTCCTTGCCGAACCAGGCAGCGACGCTAATGACGGATGGCGGCGCAGTGGGGGGCGGAGAGACACTTTCGAAGGGCCGATTGAACTTCTCGACCAGCCCGTGGGCGGCGCTGCAGCCACATCACATTTTAACGTTGGTGGATTCGCAGCCGGCATTAACGCGTTCGACGTGGGGGTACCGGCCGGCCGCGAGTGCAAACGATACCTGGATCGGCACCGATGTCCCGAGCGGAGGAGTAGGGCTAACGCAGGGACAACTGGCGTTCGGCGCGCCGGTGTCCATAACGAGTTACATAGCGGCGACCGGCGATGGCGTACACTCCAACTGGCTGGAGCGACTTAGCGGGACGGTCAAGGAGTTTAATGTGCCCGTCAAGTTCGACCAGAGTGTGACAGTCGCCGGACTTAGCAACGGATGCCTGAATGTAGCATCGGGAGTTATTGCGTCGACCGGGAGCCCGTGCGGATCAGGCGGCAGCGGCGGAGCCGTCAGTTCGGTATTCGGACGAACGGGCGCGGTTACGGCACAGGCAGGAGACTATGGAGTTGGGCAGATAACAGGAGCTGCCGCCGACACCGCTGTGGTGCATAACTCCGGCAATGAGAGTGTCGGGGGCACGAAGACGTTTACAAGCGGGATAGCGGTCAGCGGCAGCATGGTATTGCCGCAAGGAAACGGGTACCTGCCTCCGAGCGGAGGCATTGGCATGGATACGCAGGCGGGCATGCCGGTCGTGAATATCGGCGGTACCACGCAGCAAATGGCACTTACGAGTTCGAACATCAGCGGCCAGGCCGGAACGGCGCTTGCCCTGGCGCAGCCGCCGACCCAGTGCAGCGGGTCGTTCGCAACCGGGATCCAAGCGAATGGAAATGCGAACTGTACGACACCGAATGTGATACAGCTGGCGGAAACGACCCAGCCGGCGGGCATTCCGAACTGGGGCGTTTTCTGGTTTGACTCGGCGACTCACACACCGCGAGTGATCGACAACAACGGGCAAGTCTCGCAAGTGGGCCTGGCAAACCTGTTTAACTCCGATCCCAACGGCGACCCGGAAGACAACCTTGAGGAGCGGAACGGAAGCACTCCGCAAAATCTTCGAATCTACGGGAACTATGTGAATAACTCTACCTGGAACCGGATCTCGCTCGGTTCAGAGGTGGTGAACCAAACAACTTACAACGTCCTGCGGAGTGAAGACGCCACGAGCGCGAACGCGCTAAGCATCGGTATTCATATCGGGTCAGGAATCAAGTGGCTATTCGATCCCTATGGAATGCTGAAGCCGAATACGGATAACTCTTATGACATAGGAACGGATTCAGGCCAAGCTGCGAGAAGCGTGTTCGCCAAGACATCGTTCAATATGTACAGCGCGGGGCGACAGGATTTCGAATTCGCGAACGATGCGACGGCCGGGACGACACTTAACCAACTGGCCGTCTACAACAGCGGTGCGACGGGGGTCCAGAACGCGAGCACGTCGAGCACGGACGGAGTGGTGGGAATCGTGAGCGGCGGCGCGGGGACGACGAAGAATGCCGTGATCACGTGGGCGGGCGTGGCAGCGTGCAACTTTGACGCGGCTAATCCGGTCGCGGGTGACTATGTAGTGGCCAGCGCGACATTGGCGGGTAAGTGCCATGACACGGGGTCGGCGAACCGCCCCCCGGGAGTGCAAGTTATCGGGCGCATTGAGAATGGAGAGGTTCGTATAAGTCTCGGGGCACCGAGCGGAAGCGGCAGCGGCGGGGCGGTTACTTCCGTATTTGGACGAACCGGGGCGGTAAGCGCGGCGGGAGGCGACTATGCCGTTTCGCAAGTCACAGGCGCCGCGCCGCTTACGTCGCCTACGTTTACGGGAGTGATGACGCACCCCGATGGCACCATGGTGAGTACGGCGGGGTGGGCGGGGAGCCCGACCTTCCTGAATAACGTGACGATCAGCGGGAACTTGAACGTGGCAGGAAGCATCAACCAGACGGGCAGCAGTCCGACGCAATGGTCGGGAAAACAATGGCCGGGCACAAATGCGACGGTGCCAACGGGAATGGATTACTCGATGGGGGTGGGGTCAGACGCGGCATTTCATTGCCAACTGGCGAGCGGAGCATCTTGTCTGTCATTTGTGCCAACGAGCACAACAATCAACGGACATGCCCTTAGCGGCAATGTAACGCTTGCCCCTGGCGATCTGGCGGCAGGCGCGTTGGTGAATGGAATGACGGCGGCGACGCAGAGCGCCGGCGATAACTCAGGCAAACTCGCGACGACCGCATATGTGGACGCAGGGAGAGGCGCTTACTGGAGTACGCCGGGCTCGACGGGCACGACAACGCCGATAGGTTGCGACTCGAATGCGAGTAAAGCCTATATCTGGGGAATATCGATCCAGTATCCGCTGCTGACATCGAACGTTATGTACTACGTGAATGGCGCCGATAACACGAGTAATACATATGATATCGGTATTTACGATGCGGCGGGGAGTTTGAAGGCGCATACCGGAGCATTGGCGGGGACGACATTTGCGCCGAGCCCGGGGTATAAGACGCAGGCCTGGACGATGGCGGGTGTCACGATCGCGCCCGGGCGATATTTTGTGGCGATCGCATGCAGCGCAACGAGTGGGACGGCGACTTTCGGATATGCATATGTTCCGAACTGGGTGGGTAAGACGGAGGAGTCGGTAGCGACCCCTGGATCACTGGGAACGACGATTGTAGTGCCAACGACTCCGTCGTGGGCGAATGGTGGGATGCCGACCCTGGCATTTTACTGAGATAGCGGAAGAGCGAGCCTTACTTAGGACAATCATGAAAAGATGGATGGCGGGTTGGCTCCTAGTTATGGGGGCGTGGGTGATGTGTGTCTCACCGATGGCGCGCGGTGCGACTTACTATGTGGATTGCAACTACGGTTCTAACGGCAACGCGGGGACAAGTCCGCAGGCTGCATGGCGGACGCCTCTAGCGGTCACACTGCATTCGGCGATTGGCACGTTTCAGCCGGGAGACGGAATTTACTTCAAGCGAGATTGCACGTGGTATGAAGGCGTGTCGCTGACATCGTCGGGGACGAGCGCGAGCCACATTTATGTGGATAGCTACAATCGGGATGGTTCGGCATCGGGAGTGACGAATGGCGGGCGGCCTCCGCATCTGACGGGGTATCTGCCGATTGGGAATGCGTACTGGTCGGCGTATGCGGGCAATCTCTGGGTGACGAAGCCGCTATTCGACGACAACGGGAGCGGCGGAGATAACTGTCCGAATGACGGCGGTAACTGCGTGGCGTGCCCGACGATGGGGATTCTTTATAGCTGCCTGTCGCAACCGCTGGAGCAAATGGCGGCGGTACGTTTTGGGACGGTTTGGGGCAATGGGTCGTTTCCAGGCGGGACGGCATCGGGCGGAGCGGCGTCGATCGCGGGGTTGGCACACGATCGGGATTGGTTCTTCGATCCGACGACGCAACTGCTTTACGTGTACTGCGCGGAGTGTGGGGCGGGAGTGAAGCCTGCGGATGTTTATGGGCAGGTTGTGCCGATTGTTTCGCCGACGACGATGCTGAACCTGAACGGCGCGCAGTATGTGGAGGCGCAGCATCTGCTGATTGACTGGTTCACGGGGTATGGCGTGCAGGTGCAGGGAGCGAGCGATCACCTGTGGCTGGCGAACATGGCCGCAAACAGCGAGGTGGAAAACGGAACGACGCCGCTGGGATTTTACGTGCAAGCTACCGGGACGCCGACGGACATCCACTTATATAACACCGACGCGAACATGAACTATGTCGGGTACCTGTTCAATGGATGCGCGGGCGGGGGCTGTGCGTTTGAGATCAAGAACTGCCGGGCCTACGGAAACCGAGAATACGGGATCATCGACAACGTCCAAGGAGCAGTGAGCTATGACTTCTGTCACTTATACGGGAACAATCTTGCTACGGCTCTGCCAGTGGACACTTCGGGAACGCCGGGGCCGATAGCGGGCGCCCACAATGTGCCAGCAGAGACGCCGGCGTGGGTGCGCGAATGGCGACGGTGGCCCGCTTATACGACAGTAAGTTATGACGATCCAGGACTTGTGCAATATAGCGACACTTATATCAGGTCGCTGCTGCCAATTATGTCGTCCCGACATATCCCGCTCTCGATCGCAGTGGTAACCGGCGGGACTTACTCGCAGGCGATTGTGAGCGAAGTGCAGGGGTGGATCAATGCGGGATGGGACGTAAATGCACACTCGATCTCGCATGAATACTGGAAGCCGCCGGCGGCAAGTTGCGGCGCGAGCGGGCCGTATCCGGTGCCGTGCCATGCGTTTGAAAGTCTGCAGTATACGGGGACAAAAGCAACGGGCGTGCAGTTGACGATTTCGCACTCGCAGAGCGTGTGCGGAGCGGGAAAGCAGGCGTGCCTGATGGTGACGACGAGCCCGGACGATCCGGCGGCGGATATTACGTGGAACCTGACGCCGGCAGCACCGGGACAGACGCCGACAGGACTGGACACGCTGGGCGGGATTTTGTACACGCTGGAGCAGCGGGGCGTGTTCGCGGTGAATCTGGACACAAACGCGAAGAGCACGGCGCGGAGCATCTCGCTGGCGGACGTGACGAGCCTGGACATCCTGAGTTCGCCGCAAACGCTCGATCTGGACGAGACGCTGCTGGAACAAGAAGAGATGAGCTGGGCACAGGGATGGATGAACTTCAACTTCACGGGACTGCCGGCGACACGAGTGTATGTGATGCCGGGGACGTATGAAGATGCGGCGACGGAAAACATAGCGGCGGGGCTGGGCTATGCGGGTGTGCGGGGCACAGGGAGCCTGAAGCCGTGTTGCGGCGCGAACACAACTCTGGCGAATGGGTACGACGTATACAACATTTTGAGCCAGGGCTCCGTGCCGAATTATCAAGGATTGAGTTATGTGGCGATGCGGAACCGGGTAAGTCAGGACTTATTCAAGAACGCGCTGTGGGGACGGCCGATTGGATACTTCTGGCACGTGAACGAGCTGCGACCGGATGAAGTGGAAAACTTCATGGATGCATTGGTGGAGGGCGGGGCGGCGCTGAAGTCGAATACGGGGATGGTTTCGTTCCTGTTGAGTTGCACCGCGAATGACCAGGCGCCGGCGGGATATGTGGCGGGGTCGTACTATGTGTGTCCGTCGAATGGAGTGGAGGCGGATTTCAGGCCGACGGCGAACTCTCCGGTGCGGGATGCGGGGGCGAGCCTGGATGCGAAGTATCAGTACGATCTGATGGGAGTGAACCAGAATTCGTACGGGACGAAATGGGAGATCGGGGCATATGCGTATGTGCCGGAAAGCGTAAGTGCTGTGCATTAAGTTTAGTTTTGAGTTCTCAACTCCCAGTTGCCCAGAATGCACGGCGGGCCAGGTTGTGACCTCAGCGGTTGAAGCCGCAAAGTTAAGACAGGGTGAACCGCAGCGCTGAAGCACTGCGCCAGCAAAAGCTCACCACGTCGAAATTCGTGGAATCCCACCCAAGCCAAAACCGGGCTTGCGTGGGGGCACCCGCAGATTGCAGAAATCGGATTGCAGAAGTTCTCAGGTCTCGGGTCTCAGAATGCGGGAAGGGACAGAAAATAAATCGGGGATGAACGGGTAGGGGCCTTGGGGAGACAAAAGAAGAAGACTGAAGAGGAAGAGGGCGACTGGCAAGAGCAGGTAGAAAGCCTGATTGATCTAGGGAATTCATTGGATTTTGTTACGACGCTGCGCCGTCAGTGGAGGGAAGATCCGACAACGGGAGAGTCGTGGAAGCCGACGAAACGGGACGCGTGGATCGCAGAGAACCTGAAGATCCGGACGAAAGCAGGAGCGGGGATTCCTTTTGAGCTGAACGCAGTACAAAGGGAGTATGCGCGGGTGTGCCGGGAGAAACAGTCAAAAAAGAATATTGTGCTGAAGGCACGGCAAGTAGGGATGACTTCCTACATTGCGGCGCGTTGCTTTGTGCAGACGATCGCGCGGCCGGGGACATTGACGATGCTGGTGGCACATGACCGGGAAGCGGCGGAAGAGATTTTCCGGATCGTGCACCGGTTCTGGGACCGCCTCAGCCCGAAGTGGCAGAGGGGGGCTCTAAGGACATCGCATTCGAGCGCGCGGGAACTGGTTTTTCCGCGGATGGACAGCGAATTTGCGGTGACGTCGGCGGACGACAATGCAGGGCGCGGAAGAACGATTCAGAACCTGCATTGCACGGAAGTGTCGAGGTGGGGAAAAGCAGGAGGCGAGGCGCTAGCATCGCTGCGGGCGGCGGTGGTTCCAAACGGCGAGATCGTGCTGGAGTCGACGGCGAACGGTGCGTGGGGAACTTTTTACGAGGAGTGGCAACAGGCGGAGGAAACGGGATACACGCAACATTTTTTCCCGTGGTGGTTTGAGGGAAGCTATGTTGCAGATCCGGGTCCGGCGATATTGCTGTACACGGAAGAGGAATCGGCACTGGTGAAGAATCCTCCGCACCTTACACGGGGACAGATCGCGTGGAGGCGGCAGCAATGGGCGACACTGCGAAGAATGGCGGCCCAGGAGTATGCGGAAGATGCGGTGTCGTGCTTCCGGGCGTCGGGGGAGTGCGCGTTCGAGGTAGAGATCATCGAGAAAGCGCTGGAGAAGGCGGTTGAGCCGTTGGATAAGCGAGACAACGGGCGGATCAGCGTCTGGCTGCCGGCGCAACCGGGGAAGAAGTACGTGATGGGAGTGGACCCGGCGGGCGGGGGAGCGGAAGGGGACTACTCATGCGCGGAGGTGATCGAGCGGGAAACGGGGATGCAGTGCGCGGAGTTGCATGGACACTTTACGCAACGAGAATTGACGAAAAGAATCGTTGAGTTAGGAGAGGAATACAACTCGGCGATGCTGGCGGTGGAGAGGAACAACCACGGCAACGGCGTGCTGGCGCACATTGAAAATGCGAAGTACGAGCCGATCTTCGAGCAGAAAGGACTGGCGGGTTGGAACACGACGGCTCAGAGCAAGGCGGCGATGATCGAGAAGATGGCGGATGTGCTGGTGGGGAGTCCGGAGCTGTTTGTGAGCAGCAGGTTGTGGAACGAATGCCGGACGTTTGTGAGGCATAAAGATGGGACAACGAGCGCGGCACCCGGGACACACGACGATTGCGTGATGGCGATGGCAATTGCGCTGGCGGTGAGGTCGGTGATGGCGGGAAAGAAGAAAGAGAGTAGCTAGTTGTAGTCAGTAGTCAGTAGTCAGTAGGTCAGCACTCAGTACCGAGTACTCAGTACTCAGCATTGGGAAAAAACTGACCAAATTTCGTGTGGCGGGGGTCACAGGCAGTCGCCAGGTTGGGGGCTAGGCTGGGTAGGTCAAGTACCTAATAACCGGTACTCAGAGCCCGATAACGCAAAACCATTGGTGCCTGGTTTCCGGGTACTGAGTGGCGGGTAATGGGTACAAGATACCGGCTTTATGGCGACGTCGGCGGTACAGCATATAAAGAGGATGAGGGGCGGGGCGCAGGGTCATCTGATGCGCTGCGAGGACGGACATTATTATGTAGTGAAATTCCGCAACAATCCGCAGCATGAGCGGGTGCTGGCGAACGATTATCTGGCGACACGGCTGGCGGAGCGGGTGGGATTGCCGGTTCCGGCGGCGGAAGTGGTGGAAGTATCGGCGTGGCTGGTGGAGCACACGCCGGAATTGTCAATCGTGCTGGGTGCGCAGGAAATCCGAGTAGAGGCGGGGCTGCAGTTCGGATCGCGGTATGTGGTGAGTCCGGTGGAAGGGCAAGTGCTGGACTATCTGCCTCCGGAGATGCTGGAGCGGGTGAAGAACCTGGAGACGTTTGCGGGGATCCTGGCGCTGGATAAATGGACGTGCAACGCAGACGGGAGGCAGGCGGCGTTCTGGCGGAAGATGCGGGAGCGGAAATATTCGGCGTCGTTTATCGATCAGGGATATTGCTTTAATGCGGGGGAGTGGACGTTTCCGGATTTTCCGCTGCGGGGAGTGTATCCGAGGAATGAAGTGTATGCGCGGGTGAATGGCTGGTGTTCGTTTGAGCCGTGGCTGTCGAGGATTGAAAAGCTGGAGGAAGACGCGATCTGGCGGGTGGCGGGAGAAATACCTCCGGCGTGGTATGGGGCAAGCTGGGATGAGCTGGAAAAGCTGGTGCTCCGGCTGATTGAGCGGCGGGCGATGGTAAGAGAGCTGATTCAGGCGTTTCGAATGTCGCCGAGACGGCCGTTTCCTTCCTGGGCCGAAGAAGCGTAAGGCAGAATTGTCGCTACCGAGACGCCGAGAAATGCACTGATGGCTGAGAAACGACAGTTCGAGTTATTGCTGGTGCGGTTGGTGCCGCATGCGCTGCGGGATGATTTTATGACGGTGGGAGTCGTTGTTGTAGAGAAGGAGGAGAATCGTCGGCCGGCAGTGGGGGGCCGGCAGGAACATCAGGGGCCTGGGTTTGCGGATGTGCGGTTCACGCGGGATTGGAAGCGGGTGGGATGCTTCGCTCCAGAGATTGAGGTTGAGATGCTGGAGCGACTGGAAGCGGAGTTGCGGGCGGGGCTAGGGGGAATTCGGGGGCGCGAGGATCTGCTGCGGATGGTGGAAGAGCGGTTTGGGGCGTTGTTTGACGTGGGGCCGGTGAAAGCGCTGGTGGCAGCGGATCCGGCGGCAGAGATGCGGGTGCTGGAGCGAGATTACCTGGAACCGTGGCGAGCGGGAACGCCGACTCCAGAGGAGCGTCCGCGGCACACGGGACGGTTGGGAATTGTTTCGCGGATGGAGGATGCGTTTCGCGAGGCGGGCGTGCTGGAGTTGCTGCAACGCGATCTGGAGATGAAAGAGTTTACCGGGGAGAACGATCCATTTCGGGTGGACTTTGGATTTCGGGTGAGGAATCACTCCAGCAAGCCAACATCGGGCTTCCACCCCAGAACGGCAAGCTCGGCCACTCTGGGGACCCCGGGCTCGCCAGGGACGCCGGGAGAAACGCTGAAGATGTTTCAGGGGCTGGCGCTGAACTTGAGCCGGGAGCCAGCGGTGACGCTGGCGTACCGGTTTGCGCGCATTCAATCGGGAATGCGGAGCCGAGGGGAAGAAGCGCTGATGACCGCCATTATTCATGATGAGGCGATGCGGGCGCGGGGAGAAGTGGGATCTGGGATCGCGATGCTGCGGGCGAACGGTGTGGAAGTGCAGGCGGTGGAGGACATGAGTGGGATCGCGGAGAACGTAAGACGAGAAATAATGGCATAAGTCAGAAGTAAGAAGATAGATCGGCGAGGTAACATTCGAAAGGCGCGGCGAAAGCTGCGCCGTTTGTGTTTACGGGGAGAATTCCCGACGGCAAATGTGGAAACTGAGAACGGAACGCGGGGCCCTGCGACTACGCAGAAGGTTCACTACGTGAACCTTCCGCTTCGCTCAGGATGACAGTCCCTAAGTAGACGGACGGAGATCATGAACATACGAGAGAAGTTACGCGGCGCGATGCGCCGGGCGGGAGACGTGTCGGTGCGGCTGTCCGCAGGCTTGTTTGCAGGCAGGGGAGTTCGCGGGAAAGGTATGGGGCAGAGTCCCGTTTCCACAGGAGATCTGTTTGCCGGAAGCCGCGCCCCACGGCGGACGGCGGGAACGGGGTCGAACCTGGCTCCGTTCTCGTTCGCCGATTTCCCCGCACCGATGGTTCCGACGGCGGGCAGACGTGCAGGAATGCCCGCGGCACAGGCGTTGCCGAAGGCGACGCCAGTGAATCTGCGGCGGCTTGCGGAGACTCCGGTGGCGCGGAGAGCGATCAATGTAATCAAAGATCGCATTGCGGGGATGCGATGGCGAATTCAGCCGCGGAGCGGGCGCGTGCTGGAACAGCTTCCGGATGGAGCGGAGAGGATTCGGATACTGACAGACAATTTTGAAGCGCCGAATCCGGATGATTCGTTTCGATCGCTGCTGGAGCAGGTGCTGGAGGACGTGATTGTCGGAGGATTCGGAGCGATTGAGATTGGCCTCGGCAGTCAGGCGCCGGCTATCCGCGGTCAGGAAGTTGTCAGTTCTCCGTTCTCAGTTCTCGGTGAAGGCAGTACTCAGTCCGCGGCGCCCATTACACAGTCAGACGGAGATCGCAGACAAGCCGCTTCAACTCTATCGACAACAGATCTACAAGAAATGCCGTCGGTCCAGGCTGAGCTTGGGCGCACAGGAGTGTCCGCCCTACACGGGCCGCTGGTGCTGTGGCCGGTGGATGGCGCGACGATCAGGATTTTGCCGGACTGGGATGGGCGACCGGATTCCCCGAGATATGTGCAAGTAACAGGGCTATATGGCCCGAATAGTCAGATCGTACTAAATGACGATGAGCTGAGTTATATCCGGTTGAATCCGAGGACGCACACCCCGTTCGGATTAGGGCGGGTAGAAGTCGCGTTCGAGACCATCAATACGTTCCTGAACGCGCATCGGTATGCAGGGCGACTGGCCTCGAATTCGGTGGTGCAGTATGCGCTCTGGATGCAGGGGCTGACTCCGGCAAATCACGAGCGGCTGATCCGGTGGTGGCAGGATGAGATAGAGGGCACGGGACGCGTGCCGATCATGTCGGTAGAGACGAAGCCGGAGGTGCTGCGGTTTGGGGCGGGGACGGACGCAGACCTCCGGCTGGCATGGCAGGAGTTCCTGATTAGAGTTATCGCCGATGCGTTCGACTTACCTGCACAATTCCTGGGAGTCACGAGCGATGTGAACCGGGCGACGGCAGCGGAGATGACGGAAATGGCATTCCGATCGGCAATTGTGCCGACGGCGAGGCTGCTGGCGGAGCATCTGACGCGGGATGTGATTGGAAAGAAGCTGGGATGGACAGACCTGGAATTTGTATTCATCGACGTCGATGCAACCGATGAGATGGAGCAGGCACAGATCGACGAGATATTGCTGCGGAATGGAATCGTTACGGTGGAGGAGGTGAGAAGGCAGCGGGGACTGGGGAACGTCGTGGGGTAGGGTTCCGGCGTGAGTCGCCAGCCGTGAGTCGTCAGCCGTTCCGCCGTCTGCCGTTCCGCAGTCTGCCGTTCCGCAGTCTGCCGTCAGGATGAGAAAGGTGTGGCTTGGATACGGGTCCTTCGCCGGCGGTTGCCGCTCACTAGGTGAGCGGTACTCCTGGCCAGGATGGATAGATGGAAGCTCGCGCGGACAGGAGCGCGCGCGCCACAGGATGTTTTCGCGGGCAAGGCGCCCGCGTCACACAAATCAGGAGAGAGAAATGGGATTGTCGTTGGAGTCGATGGCGATTGAGATGCCGGCGGTGTTTGGGCATCCGAACCGGGTGGCGTTTCGAGGAGTGTTGACGCTGGTGGATGTGGCGTCGGATCGGGCGCCGGCGGGAGGGCGCGGGCATCGGGTGCTGCTGACGAAGAAGGCAGCAGAGAAGGCGATCCCATCGCTCCTGGGGATGGCTCTGGACTACTCTCCGAAATTCGATGCGCACGACACGCGGCGGAAGATCGGTGTGATTACCCGGGCGGAGATTGTGGGACGAGAAATTGTGGTGGGCGGTTTCTTGTATGGCCGGGATTTTCCGGAGCTTGTGGAGGCGGTAGGCGGTCGGCGGTCGGGAGGCGGTGGTCGTCTGGCGATGGACGGCGTGGGGATACATTCGACGGTCGACAGGAGCGCGGCCAGGATTGGTCGCGCTACACAGGCAGCTCTCGCGGGCGATGGCGCCCGCGCCACACAAGCGGCTCTCGCGGGCGATGGCGCCCACGCCACACAGGCGGCTCTTGCGGGCGATGGCGCCCACGCCACACAGCCGGCTCTCGCGGGCAAAGGCACCCACGCCACACAGGCGGCTCTCGCGGGCAAAGGCACCCACGCCGCACAGGCGGCTCTCGCGGGCGAGGGCGCCCGCGCCACACAAGCGCAGCTGGGGATGTCGTATGAGATTGCGGATGCGGTGGTCGAAGACATCAAGGCGGCGGTGTGGGTCCTGAATCGAGTAACGTTTACCGGAGCTGCGGTGCTGCGGAGAGATAAGGCTGCGTATCAGGCGACGTGGATTGAGCTGGAGTAGCGCTCAGTACCCGATACCGGCGCTCAGCTAGTTATTGGATGCGTTGCCGATAGCTAATGCTGGCCTATACGTTGTAAGCCGAGTACATAGTGAGTGTCTTACTCGGCCTGCGGAATGCGTCGTATTGTGAGGCGACCTGGCGAAGGGGTTCGTAAGTCATTTTTCGAGCACGAGGTGATGGATGAATGAAGAGATGGTAAAACAGATGATGGAAGCGGCGGAGCGGTTGGCGGCGGCAAGCGAGACGCTGGATCGCGTTCTTGGAAAGCTGGATGCGCAGCAGGAAATGCTGAATGCAAAGGTGGACCGGATTGTAGCGGCGGTGGAGGAGACGATGGCGCGACCGGACGAGCAGGGCGGGGATGGGGCGATCAGCGAGGGTTCTCGTGTCTCACACGGCCAGGACGAACTGGAAGCGCGCGCGAGCGAGGGTGCCCGCGCCAGCCAAGCGGATCTGCAACGGCGAGTGGAGGAACTGGAGAAATCGAATGCCAATCTGAAGGCGCAGGCAGCGCGGTTGGCGAGGAAGACGATCTCTCCGGTGGTAGCGGCGTTGATTGGAAAGAACGACATTGAAGGCGAGCGGATGGATCCGGCAGTGCTGAATAAGACACTGGCATCACTGAGCGTGGAGCAGCGCGTGGCAGTTAAAGCAGAGTTAGCACGGGCAGGGGTGATCGAGTAACTGCCGCTGTCGAGTGTCAGGTTAGGCAATTCTGGGCGCGAGAGATCGCGCCTTTTGTTTTGGACGACATAGCGCGGACAAGAGTGTCCGCGCCACACAAGCAAAAGGAGAGAACATGAAAGCACAGTTTCTGGATTTGAATGCGGCGGCGGACTACCTGGGGCCGGGCGCGGTGGAAGTTGAAAGGTATCAGACAGAGATCACCGACATGGTGCGGCGGCGCGGTGTGTTCGGGCAGCGGATCAAGCAGGTGCCGGCAACGGGGCATCCATCGCGATTTTTCGAGGAGACGGCGATTGCGTCGCCCACGGCGGCGCAGGCGTTTGTCGATCCACGGAATATTCAGCCGACATCGCAGGCTCCAACGCGCGTGGAGTGCAGTGTTCCGCTGAAGGCGCTGGTCTCGCAGATCAACTACAACCTGTTTGACATGGAGGTGGGGTCGCAGCAGAGCCAGTTCGCATACTTGCAGGCAAAAGACCTGACGGACGCAGTGGAAGGCTTGCTGCGGACGCACGATGTTGCGCTGTGGAACGGGACGGATACGTCGCTAAGCGCTCCGACGACGGCGCAATATTTTGGGGCGATGGGGCAGATTGCAGCGGGCGGGAACACGACCACGATTGGAGCGAACGCAAGCATCGTGGACGGACTGAAGAGCACGGTCGCAGCGATGGTGGCGAACTCTTCGTTTGAAGTGCGGCCAACGGCGATTTATGCGAACCCGGTGCTGCTCGATTTGATCGATCGCGAGATGAAGACGGAGTTCAACGTGGTGCTGTCGACGACAGAGATTGCGGCCGGACTGCGCGTGAAAACGCTGAGCACGCAAGCGGGCGAACTGCCGCTGATTCCGGAGTGGGCGCTTTCGTATACAGGGACTCCGGGAAGCGGGAGCGCGGTGCTGCCGGCATACATCGTGAGCGAAGACATGATCGAGTATCACTGGCTGACGGATCCGAACCCCCGGATCTTCAAGCTGGGGCTGCCGAGTTCGCTCATGACGCAGAGCGTGGTGGTGAAGTTCGGGGCGCCAGTGGTGAAGGGCGCGTCGTATGCGCACTACGAAGTAAAAGTGAACCGGTAGCTCCCACCTACCAGTCGCCAACTCACCGGAGAGACCCTGATGGACGGGGCAGGCAGGGAAAGTTCCCACCCAAGTCACACACGGCCTGGGTGGGACACCCGTCTCTGGACGAAAAGCAACAACACGAAGTCGCCCGACTGCGCAGATGATTCACTCTCGTGCGGCACCTGCGCCGGCCGGGATGACAAGGACTAGACATGATTTATCTCGATCCAACGGAATATGTGACTTATGGGCTGGAGGCAACGACGGACACGTCGTGGATAACCAGCGCGTCGGCAATGGTGGATGCGCATTGCCGGCGACCGACACTGGGAGTAACTCAGTACACGGAGCGACTACGATCGGAGGATCAAGCGCGACCGGTGCGACTAAGTTACCTGCCTTTAACGGCGGTGGCTCCGACGGATTCTCCGATTGTGTCGGCGCGGGCGCGCTATGCGATGCCGCGGCGCGGGGAGTTGCCGGATGAGGAGTTGGGGTGGCAAACGGCGCTGGCATTTGGGATTCCGGGGGCGTGGGTGGAGTTGAACGTGGCGGACCTGGATGTATTCGCGGACACGGGGGAAGTGACGTTGCCACTCAACGCGCTGGGCTGGGCATTCGACGAGGTGGAGATGGTATATACAGCGGGGCTGAATCCGATTGCGGAGGCCGTGAAAGTGGCGTGCGCATTAATAGTGAAGAACGCGCAGGCAATGCCCGCGTTGAATGTGAAGAAGGGCGTGATTGACAAGATGCAGCTCTGGTATTTCTCCGATTCGCTGCTAAGTGACACGGTGCGGGAACTGCTGGCACCATTCGTGGCGCAGAAGGTGGGATGACGATGACCGGGATCACGGGAAGCGCGGCGGCTCGAGCGGCGGATGCAATGATGCGCACTTTCGGCGGGACGCAGGTAACGCTGTTGTTTGCGGCGGCCGGCATGCCGGCGGAAGCGGCGGCGGAATTAGGCTTGGTCGATCCCGGCGTAACGCAGGCCGCGATAACTCCGGTGCTTGTGCGGGAGCTGACAACCGAAAACAGCGGTCCACGACGGCGGATTGAGTTAGTGGTAGGGCGATCAGCGCTGGCGGAGCAAGTAAGCCAGAGAAATGTCGCCTCGGCAGACGTGCTGTTTGAGACGGCGTTAGGGGTGGTCTATGAGGGCGAGATATTCCACATAGAAGGCTTCGTCGTGGAGCGGTTTGCGGGCGTGGCGTATCTGTACCGGGTGCTGGCGGTGGCGTGAGGCAGTCGTCAACGACCGGCCATGAGCCGTCAGGAAAACCTCGCCCCAGGCAGGCGCGGAGTCATACAAAGGCTGTGTGGCCCTATCTGTAGTTGCGGTACACGGGCGAAGGTATGACTAATAAGCCAGATTGTGGAAGCACAAGCCGGAAAGATGTTGGGGACTTGCAAACAAGGGCAGGTGAGATATGCAGGCGGCGAAGGACAGTTTTTATATGGCGTTGCGGGCGCGGCTGGCAGCATTGAACCCGGCACGCACGGTGGTGATCGACGGAGTTACGGTGCCGGGAATCCTGGTGCGGGAAAACATGGAAACGCGATTTACCGAGGCACAGGCGGGCGTGTTCTACCTGGATTTTGGAGACGTGCTGATCGCGGAGAGTTCGAGGCCGATGCTGGGCATGGATTGCAACATCTGGTATGCGAGCGAAGGGACGACGGGCGGAACGGGCGTGGACCGGGGACGAATGCTGGCGGAAATGGATGACGAACTGATGCGAATCTGCACGCCCCCGCATGTGGCGATGCTCGATTACAGCAAGAGTCCGGCGGCGGATTGGGGCGCAGGAATTTTCTGGACGATGCCGGAACTGGGGAAGGCGCCGGGAGCCGCGGCCATCGCACAACGGCAGTGGAGCGCGAGCGAGTCGCGAGCAGGACGGTATGCGCAGATGCGGATTTACTTTTTTCTCCCGGAGGCGGAAGCATGACGCGAGTGGGACTCAGACCGATTGCGCGGCAGACGCGCGCATACTTCGCGCCGGTGGACAGGGTAAGCGGGGAGACGGCAATTTTTGATCCCTCGAAAAATGCGCAGTTTCAACTGGATGCGCCCCCCGCACCATGGATCGATCTGGGATGGATCGAGAATTTTCAGCGGGTGAGCACATCGCAGATCGAGAGCCTACCTGGGGGCGGCGCGGGCGCGGTGACGGGGCAGGCTCGGCACACACTGGGAGCGCGCGTGGAGTTCGAGTTCCGGGACTGGGGCAAGTTGCAAATGGCGCTGGCGGGAGGGGCAGAACACATGAATGTGCTGGCGACGGATGCAAACGCGTCGCCGGCGGGGTCAGGAGGAGTGCCGCTAGCCGCGGTTCCGGTGCTGCCAGGTTCAAGCGCGGAGGAATTAGTGGTTGGAGCGGGCTCATCGGCGGCGTTCGGGGCCGGCGACTTAGTCGCGTGCGATGTGGATTATACGCAGCAGATCGGATTTGTTGGTACCGGCATCGCCGCGGCGTATGTGAAGGCAGCGGGCGATGTAAGACAAGACGCGAACTACATAAGGCGAGTAACTTTCAATGTCGGGCGGATTGCACAGGTAACGGCCAATTCTCTGGTGCTCTCGCAAGCGTTGCCGGGAGGAGCACCGGCGGCGGGAGCGTCGATACAGCGGGTAGTCGCGTTCCTGGACCGCGAGGGGGGCGCATTCCTGCAGCAGTGGTCGGCGCTGTTCGTGGTGGAAGAGGAGTCGGGAGGACGAGTGTGCTTCTTCTATCCACTTCTGAGTCCGACGACGACCAAGCCAGCATGGCAGCGGGAACACGTGACCCCGATCCAGAAGCCGATTGGTGAGATAGCGCTCGAGGCGGCATTTGCCGCGTTGCCGACAGTGGATGGAAATGACGGAGCGGTGGTGCTGTGTTACCGGAGCTACTTTCCGGCAAGCGGAGCGGAGGTGTATTGAAGGCAGCCGTCGTTCCCAGCACTAAGTATCAGCGAAGAAGACATCGACGGGAGATTCGCGGGAGCGTTGATTTTGCGGGGACTATCGATTCGGGGAAAAAGCACCACACCGACGCAGGGTTTAACCCGGCGGGCAAGGCACACCCGGATTCAACATGGGAGATATGAAATTACTGATTGACAATCTCGATGGGCTGGGAGCGCTGGACTACACGGCGTGCTGGGCACCGCAGAAAGGCGCCAGCCTCGTGCGGAAATTGAATGCACTATCAGAACTGACAATCGGGCTTGTGCTGGGGCGAACGGGCCTGGCGGTTCCTGCGACAGGGGCTCGAGTGGTTTTGGCACGTGACGATGAGCACGACTTATTCAGCGGATATGTCGCGGCGGGACCTACTTATCAATACACAGGTTACGCGGAGGGTGGCGCGCAGTATGTGTACCAGTTCGTAGCGTTGAGCGACGCGATGATGCTGGACCTGAAGCCGACACCCCCACATCCTCCCTTCGTGGCAAGAACGGCGGGAAGCGCGCTCGGGCAGTTAACGGAAGGCACATTGGCGGGATGGCTGGATACATCCGGAGTTCAGAGCGGAGACACGATCCCGTATCTCAGCGTGGATCCATCGAGGAATTGGGCGGAATCAGCCGGAGAGATTGCGACCGTAGCGCGATGCAGTTATCGAGACGATAACGGAAAGCTATTATTCGCACCCCTGGGGCAGAACACTTATCCCCTGGCCGAAGGCGATGCCGCATTCTCACCCGAGGACCTGCTGCTGCAGAGTTTCAACCGCCCCGTAAACGACCTGACTGTGCTGGGAACAGTGGAACCGGGCGCGCACGTGAAGGACTACTTCGTCGGAGACGGAAAGACGGCGGCGTTCTACCTATCGCAGATTCCGTTTACCCGAAAGAGCGAGGTTCCGCTTTATAACCGCACGATCCTTGATGAGCAGTACAAGAGCCTGGATCCGACGCGCTGGAAAGCGACGGGAGCGCCGAATGTTTTTTCCGTTTCCGGAGGGCAGTTACAGGTGGCGGGCGGGACGGGGGCGGATGGGCAGACGTGCCTGGAGTTCGTGGAGCAGGTCGAACTCGGCGGGGCCACCGTGCTGGAACACGGCGAAGTAACGGTCGGCGCGCAATCAGACGGCGTGATCGGGGGGCTCTACGCGGGCACGGTTACGATCGCGAACTGTGTTGCAGGTTTTCGCATAACGGCTTCAAGCACGGGCTGCAACATTCAGGCCTTGGCGAGCGGCACCCTGACGGGCGCGGTGCTGGCGACGACGCCGGGTCATTGTTATGCATTTACGACGCAGTTATATCCGACTGAGACTTACCGCATGGAGCAGGTCTACCATTCGTCGGCACATGCGAGCGGAAACGCCAGAGGGGGCGGGGCAATCAGTTGCGATGTACGGGTGGTGCTGGAGGTGCAGGACATTGACCCGGCAAACCCGGCGACACAAATCGCGCCGGCGACGGTCTTATATGACGGACTTATCAGCACGGCACCCGGGTATTGCACTTATGCGCTGATCAATGCGGCAAATATGAAATGCTCGGTGGGCTTCACTTATGCCTACCTGACAATTGATGCGCTGGTGAGGAGCACATTGCCAGGCCAGAATATGCAGACGCAGCGGGTTGGGTCGTTGCTGCAAGGCGGAGAATGCAGGGTTTCGGATACGCCGTCAGTAGAGTTTTATCCCGAGTATGTGCCGGTGGGCAACCAGACGATGGAAGTGACTTACAGAGGGCAGAGTCATGCCATGGCGCGAGTGGTGGACTCAGCCAGCATCGCGTCCCGCAAGAACGGCGCCGATGACGGAGTGCGCGGAAGCATGCGGCATGTCCTTGGGCCGGCACCGCGGACGTCAGCAGATTGTGAGACGGCAGCGCTGGCGATACTCGACGATGCGGGGCCAGGGTGGAGCGGCGAATACGGGGCATGGAGCAAGTGCTTGCCGGGAGGAGCGACGGATATGTATCCGGGGGATGGGCTGGCCATAAATGTGCCGTCGCGGGATGCGTCATTCGCCGCGATCGTGCGCGAGGTCGCCATCACGGTACTGGACGCCGAGGCCGAGAATGCCCGCTATGTGTTGAAGTTTGTGGACGCCGGCGATCCGTCGCTAGGTTTTACATTCGGGCAGGCGCAAGTCAAAGAGGCAGAGCTTCCCGCACCAGTGGATATAAGTCAGGTTGGGTCCAACTATCTTGCAGACCTGACGAGCGCGGAGGCGGTGAATGTGACCTCAACGACAGTGACGGTGGATGCGCAGTGGACTCCGCCGGCGGGATGGGGCATCGAGGTAAGGCGCTCGGACCTAGGATGGGGAACGAGCAATGCAGGCAACCTTATTGGACGATACACCTCGGCAAGCATCACACTG
>Ga0335080_10001949_pt1 | contig 20548 bp, 18 predicted proteins | sample Lox_Sample_34_FD_206720 | JGI IMG/M metagenome (GOLD analysis project Ga0335080, IMG submission 206720) | Soil microbial communities from Loxahatchee National Wildlife Refuge, Florida, United States - Lox_Sample_3.4 | ecosystem: Environmental > Terrestrial > Soil > Wetlands | place: USA...
CTGTCATGTCGAGTCCGTACGCCGTGCCCGTCGGCCCGACGCGCTTCCCCGAGAGGATCACGTCGATGCCGCCGCCGGAGCCGAGGTCGAGGACGGTCTCGCCCTCCCGCAGCTCCGCCACCGCCGTCGGGTTGCCACAGCCGAGCGAGGCGAGTGCCGCCGCGTCGGGAACCTCGCCGATCTCGTCAGGCGTGTACCCGTAGTCGGTCGCGCTGTTGCAGCCGCAGCTCGAGCCGTTCGTCACCTCGAGCGCCGCCGCCGCGTAGCGCGCGCGCACCTGCTCGCGGAGATCGTCCGCCGTCGTGCTCATCCTCGTCCTCCTTCGAAGTCGACCAGCCCGGCGAGCCGCTCGGCCGCCTCGGGCCTGATCGAGAAGTACGCCCACTTGCCGCGGGGCTCGCGGTCGAGCAGCCCGGCCTCGGTCAGCTTCTTCAGGTGATGACTGACCGTCGGCTGCGCCAGCCCGAGCAGCGGCTCGAACTCGCACGCGCACACGGGCTGGCCCGCGGTCGCGAGGCGGTTGACGATCCTCACCCGCGCCGGATCTGCGAGCGCCCCGAACAGCTCCGCCGTCGCCGCCGCCTCCTCGTCGGAGAGCGCCGGCGCGTCGAGCCGTGCGCAGCACGCGATCGCGTTCGACATCCTGTCGACAACATATCGATATTTATCGATATGTCAAGGCCCGCCGACACGGCCTCTACGATCGATCCACGTGGAGCACGAGGGCGAGCGCACCCGGTCCTGCCACGTCATCCACCGGGACGGCCACACGGTGGTCGACTTCGACCGCGAGACCGCGGAGCGGCTGCTCGCAGGCGGCGACTTCTTCTGGCTCGACCTCGACCGGCCGAACGCCGACGACTTCACGGTCCTCCGCGACGTCTTCAAGTTCCATCCGCTTGCGATCGAGGACTCGGAGCATTTCGGCCAGCGCGCGAAGATCGACGACTACGACGACTACGCGTTCCTCGTCCTCTACGGCGCGTCGCCCGACGAGGACCGGCTCGTCGAGGTGCACTGCTTCTACAGCACGCGCTATCTCGTCACCGTCCACCGCGACGAGGCACCGGCCTTCACCGAGGTGCGCGAGCGGTTCGCGAAGCACGCGCAGCCGATCGAGCACGGCGCGCGTCTCCTCTACCGGATCGTCGACTCGCTCGTCGACAGCTTCTTTCCGATCCTCGCCGACTTCGACGACCGGATCGACGAGCTCGAGGACCAGACCTTCGTCAACGCGAGCGATGCCCAGCTCCAGGAGATCTTCGCGATGAAGAAGCTGCTGGTCGGCCTGCGCAAGGCGATCACGCCGCAGCGTGACATGTTCGCTCGCATCGCCGGCGGCATCCAGGTGCTGCCGGGGACGACGCCGGACGACGAGCGCTACTTCCGCGACGTCTACGACCACCTGATCCGCATCAGCGACCTGATCGACACGTACCGCGACCTGCTGACGAGCTCGATGGACGTCTACCTCTCCACCGTCTCGAACCGGCTGAACGCGGTGATGAAGCAGCTGACGATCATCGCGACGATCTTCCTGCCGCTCGCGTGGCTGACCGGCTTCTTCGGCCAGAACTTCGGCTGGATGGTGCGCAGCGTCAGCAGCTGGGAGGCGTTCCTCCTGCTCGGAATCGGCACGGAGGTGGCCGCCGCGGTGGCGATGCTCGTCTACTTCAGGCGGAGGGGCTGGTTCTGAGCCCGGCCGGCGAGACCGAGCGCGAGGAGGAGGTCGAGTCCCGCTGGGAGGCGACGCCCGCCGTCGCCGCGCTGATCGCCGGCCAGGTCGTGCTCGCGCTCGTCAGCCGGGACCGCGGCTGGACGATCTGGCACTTCACCTGGTGGATCTGGCTCGTCCCGGTCGTGCCCGAGGCACTGCTGCTGGTCACGCTGGGATGGAGCCGCCCGCGCCACGCGCTCGAGCAGACGGGCCACCGCCGGATGTTCGCGGTCACGCTGCTCGGCCTGCTCAGCGTCGCGAACGGCCTGATCGTGCTCGCGCTCGTCGCGTCGCTCGTGAACGGCGACGTGCGGAGCGGCGGCCAGCTCCTGTTCGAGGCGATCGTCGTCTGGGGGACGAACGTGATCGCGTTCGGGCTCTGGTTCTGGGCCGTCGACCAGGGCGGGCCCGTGCGCCGCCGCAAGCCCGACCCTCCGCCGCACGACTTCCAGTTCCCGCAGCTCGAGAATCCGCAGCTCGCGGCGCCGGGCTGGTTCCCGCGCCTGTTCGACTACGTCTACATCTCGTTCACGAACTCGATCGCGTTCAGCCCGACGGACGCGATGCCGCTGACCGTGCGGGCGAAGGCGCTGATGCTCGCCGAGTCGGGGCTCTCCGCCGTGACGATCCTGCTCGTCGCCGCGCGGGCGGTCAATATCTTCCACTGACGGCCGCGAGGAGCCCGAGCGCGGCGGCCGAGTCGCGGAAGACGTCGCGGCCCGGAAGCGAGTACGTCGCGTTGAAGTCGGGCGAGCCGTTCAGCTCGATCACGGTGTAGCCGTCGCCGTGCGGGAGCAGGTCGACACCGACGAAGTCGCCGCGGATCGCCGCGGCGGCCGCGATCGCGAGCGCGCACGCGGCGGGTGGCGGTACGACGGGATGGCGCGTCGCGCCGAGGCTGACGTTCGTCCTCCACTCGCCGGGACCGGCGACGCGACGGACCGCGCCGACGACGGTGCCGCCCGCGACGATCAGCCGCAGGTCGTGCCCGACCGGCGGCACGAGCTCCTGGACGAGCGTGCCGTGACGGCGGTACCACGGCCTCGACTCGATCTCCTCGTAGCAGCGGCGGAACTCGTCCACCGTGTCGCAGCGGAAGACGTCGACGCCCCAGCTGCCGAGCCGCGGCTTGAGCACGACCGGCGGCGCGATCACCGGCACGGTCCCGTCGTGCCGGACGTGGACGGTGAGCGGGTGCGGCAGCGCCGCGCGCGCGAGCGCCCGCGCGGTCAGCAGCTTGTCGTGCGCGGCGACGAGCGTCCGCGCCCGGTTGAGGACGCGCGCCCCGCGCCACTCGAGCCGCAGCAGCTCGACGAGCCCCGGCTCGACGCCGTCGATCGTCGGCAGGATGTCGAGCCGCGCGACGACGAGATCGTCCGGCCGCACCTCGGAGACCGCGACGATCTCCGCGTCGACGCCCGCGTCGCGCCAGGCCTCCTCCAGCTCGAGGTTCGTCCGGCTCGTGACGCTCCCCACGAGCGCGACGCGCGTTGCGGTCGTGACCGCGCTCATGGGCGGCATCGTGACCCACGCGCCGCCTCGACGCCATCCGTCCTAACTACCGACGGCGACGGCCCGGCTTCAGGCGGCGGCGAGCTCCTCGAGCTCGTGCGCGGGCAGCTCGCCGCGGCTCAGCTCGAGCGCCTGCACGACCCGGTGGAAGCCGGTCCGGTCGAGCCGGCGCGGCAGCTCCCACAGCGCGACGTCGCCGTCCGCGTGCCAGAGGTCGTACGCGATCCGCACGAGCAGGCTCTCGCCGCTCGACATCGTCTCGGCCTCGACGAGCAGCGGGTGCCAGCGGAAGCCGTCCGACTCGATGTGCGGCGCCGTCCGCTCGGCGATCCGCGGGCTCGTGAGGATGTGCCGGACGGCGAGGTAGCCCGGGTTCGACGGGCGGCCCATCAGCCGGCCTCGTGTCGGCAGGGGCGGCAGACGCCCTCGCTGCGGCCGAACGGATCGGCCCGGAGGATCGCCTCGCCGCAGCAGCGGCAGGAGCGGCCGGCCTCGGCGCCGGCAAGCGCCCGGAACAGCCGCCAGGTGGTGCCGGGAATGGTGAGACTCATCGTTCTCCCTTGTCGTTGCGAAACGCTCCGTAGCGTTTCTTGTCCTGACGGTAGCAGACGCGCTACGCTACGTGTCGTTTCAGGATGGTGACGACGCTGACACCACGCGGAGCCCGCTCGGACAGGGCGATCCTCGACGCCACGCGCGAGCTGCTCGCCGAAGGTGGCGTGCGCAAGCTGACGGTCGAGGGCGTCGCCGCCCGCTCCGGCGTGGCGAAGACGACGATCTACCGGCACTACCGGGGCAAGCACGAGCTGGCGCTCGCCGTCCTCATCGACATGGTCGAGCAGGTCGTGTCGACGCCGGACACGGGCGACACCCGCACCGAGCTCGTCGACTTCGTCGACGCCGCCGTGTCCATCCTCGGCTCGACGCTGATGGGCCGCGTCATGCAGGGGCTCGTCTCCGACCTCGCCGCCGACCCCGGCCTGGCGAAGGCGTTCCAGGAGCGGGTCGTCGCCCTGCGGATCGCCGAGGCCGACCGGCTGCTCGCGCGCGGGATCGAGCGCGGCGACCTGCGTGCGGACACCGACGTCGAGCTCGCGCACGAGCTCCTCTTCGGCCCCGTCTACTACCGGCTGCTGCTGAGCGGCGCGCCGCTCGACGAGGGCCTCGCCGGCCGGGTCGTCGACGCGGTGATGACGGCCTTCAAGCCGTAATCCGTTCTTTACCCGGCGCGCACGGCTCCTTGACCTTCGGCGGCTACCGTCGCCTCGATGCGCAGACTCGCACTCGTCCCGCTCGTCCTCCTCGCGCTCGGCGCGGCGCCCGCGCTCGCGTTCATGCCGGCGCACCCGGTGCCGGCCGCGGTCGAAAGGCAGATCGCGAAGAAGGCCGGGATCGAGAGCTACTCGCCGGCGCGGATGATGACCGGCTGGCACTACGTCACCTGGCAGTACGTCTCCGGCGAGCTGCGGATCTGGTTCACGAACCGCTCGAACCGGCAGGTGCGCTTCGACGTGACGCCGCTGCTCGCGTCGAGCTGCGCCGCCGGCAAGCAGAAGACGTTCCAGCTGTCCGGCAACAAGGTCTACTGGTCGCAGAACACCGACGCGAGCGTCGACACGGTGCAGCAGCAGGCGTGGCGCTGCGTCCGGAATCCGTCCGGCCGCTGGATGCGGATCGTCGTCTCGAGCACGCAGCCGCCGACGAAGCTCGCCGCCGAGGGCCTCGGCGGCGTCGCCGCCTCGGCGCGGCTCATCCGGCCGTAGCCGGGACGAGCACGAAGTCGCTCTCGACGGAGAACCAGTCGCCGTCGACTCCGGCCGGCCGCTCGGGATCGTCGGCCGCGCGCGGAACGAACTCGCGCAGCAGCGAGGGCTTCACCGCGAAGACCGCGTCGGAGTCGAGGTACGCGCTCGCCGCGTCGAAGATGTGCGTGACGAGCGTCCGGTGTCCGTCGGCGCGGACGATCACGTGGATGTGCGCCGGCCGCCACGGATGCCGTCCCGTCGCGCCGAGCATCGCCCCGACCGGACCGTCGTCGGGGATCGTGTACGGAACCGGGCGGACCGCGACGAAGCCGAAGCTGCCGTCCTCCCGGGTGAGGAAGCAGCCGCGCAGGTGGTCCTCCGCCGCCTCGGGCCGCTGCACGGCGTAGAGGCGGTCGTCGCCGTTCTGCCACACGTCGAGCTCGGCGCCGGCGATCGGCGTGCCGTCGAGCGAGAGCACGCGCCCGTGCAGCCAGGCCGGGTCGCCGGCCGGCTCGGAGGCGAGGCTCGCGCCGTACTCCTTCAGCGGCGCGCCGGCCGTGTAGAACGGTCCGAGCACCGTCGACTCGGTCGCGCCCTCGGGGGCAGGATGAGCGAGCGCGTCGACGAGCATCGACAGCCCGAGCGTGTCCGACCAGAGGATGAACTCCTGCCGGCGCTCGTCGGTGATGTGCCCCGTCTCGGTGAGGACACGGATCGCCTCGTCCCACTCCGCCTGCGTCAGCCCGACCTCGACGGCGAACGCGTGCAGGTGCCGGACGAGCGCCTGGAGCAGCTCGCGCAGCCGCTCGTCGGAGCAGCCCTCGAAGCTCGCCGCAGCAGCAGCGGTGATCTCGGCGGGGGTGACGCGTCCCATGCCCGCCTACAATGCCACCGCCCCGCCCCCGTAGCTCAGTGGATAGAGCAGCGGTTTCCTAAACCGCGTGCGCTGGTTCGATTCCGGCCGGGGGCATTAGCTGCGGGTGTTTTCCGCGTTGAAACGCGATGCCGCCGTGCCCTCCTCGGCGGACGGCTCCTTCAGCAGCCTGTGCCGGAGCAGTTGTCGGGGACGTTCTTGACGATGGTGTTGTCGCGGAGCGTTGTGGGGATGTTCGTGAACAGGCCGGCTCCTTGAAGCAGGATGCTGCTGTTGCTTCCCGAGAGCGCGTTGCGGGTGATGCTGCTGTTCTCGATCGTCAGCTGCTCCGGGAACGGGGCGAACGGTCCAGCCCAGATGCCGCCGCCCTGCACGGTTCCTCCGGCGGCGATCGCGGTCTCGGTGTTCTTCTGGATCTGGTCGTCGTTCAGCACGAGCTCGCCGACGTCGAAGACGCCGCCTCCCATCATCGTCGCCCGTGCCGGGGTGATCGCGGTGGTCGAGTTCCCGCTGATCGAACTGTCCGAGATAACGGCCGGGCTCGTGTCCGGCGTGGTCGCGGCGAGGATTGTGCCGTTGGTATAGAGCGGCCCGCTGAGGCCGATCAGCACCGATGTGTTGCCGGTGATCTGGGTGTGGGTCACCGTTGCGGGGCCGTCGACCTCGAACGTGCCGCCGGCGGTGAACCCGATGTCCTGGAACAGGTCGCCGTTCGTCGCCATTACGGCTCTGAGCGTGTTTCCCGACACGGTCGAGTCGCGGAGCGTGAGCGTGCTGGAGTTTCCGCAGAGGCAGAGGCCGGCGTCGAACACCTCGAGCTGCCCGTTCGGATCGCTCGCCGAGACGGTGTTGTCGTCGATGTGGCTGTCGCTGATCGTGTACGTGCCGTTGTCGCCCAGGTGGACGCCGGCAGCGTGCGCGCCGAGCTCGAGGACCTGACCGCCGCCGAGCAGGAACGGGAAGCTGCTCGTCAGCCTGGCGGCGTTGGCGGTGACGCGGCTGTTGGTGATGGTGACCGTGTTGTTGACGACGGCGAAGATGCCGGCGCCTTCGGCGAAGCGGCCGTTCGGGTCGCTCGCCTGGGCGAGGTTGCCGCTGACGCTCGAGTCCTGCATCGCCAGCGCCGCGTGATTCGAGAGCCAGATGCCCGCGCCGTCAGCGTCGCTGGTCGTCCCGCCGCGGGCCTGGTTGTTCGAGACGATGGTGTGGACGAGTGTGACGTTGCCCTCGTCGCCGATCCCGCCGCCGGCTCCCTCTGCGAACGGACAGGGCACGTCGCCGGGGCACGGCGGTCCGATCGGTGCGCTCGAGGTCGGCGTCACCTGGTTGCCGCTGATCACGCTGTCGGTAACGGTGAGCGTCGCGCCCTGCGTGAAGTTCGCGGCGAAGGGAACGTAGATGCCGCCGCCGATCGCCCAGACGTTCGGGTCGCCGAAGAAAGCCTCCGACTGGTCGCTCGAGTGCGTCAGTCCACCGGTGATGGTCACGCCCGAGATCGAAACCGTCGGCTCGCTCGAGGCGCCGAAGGTGCCGACGGTGATCACCGGGCCACCACCCTTGATCGTGGTCCTCCACGCGCCGGCGCCGACGAGGTTGACGCTCTTCGTGATCGCGAAGCCGCCCGCATACGAGCCGGGGCCGACGCTGACGGTGTCGCCAGGGTTAGCCGCGGCGACCGCCGCGGAGACCTGGTTGAACGCACATCCGTTCGGACACACGGTGATCGTTGCCGCGGAGGCTCGGCCGCAGACGACCGCCGCGGCGGCCGTCCCGACGAGCAGTAGGTGCTTCGGCGTGAGCTTCTTCATCGGTGAGCTCCTTGCGTTCAGTGGGCGCGGGTCCAGGTGCCTTCGAGGATCGCGACGCGGTCGCCGCAGCTGTCGTGGCCGTCGGGGCTCAGCTGCATGCTCTGGTCGTCGGCGGCGACGGTCACGGTCCAGGTGAAGAGGGTGTCGACGCCGCAGAAGCCGCCGGCCTGCTCGTCCGGTGTGTCGATCTCCGGGGCCATGACGACCTTCCCGTCGGTGAGGTAGCGCACGTCCCACCGGTCCTTCGCGGACCAGCCCCAGCCGACCGAGGTGACCTGGAACGTCCAGCGGCCGGCCGGCGGCCCCTTCGGTCCCTTCTTCAGGTCGGCCTTCGTCACGACGCGTGTCCAGGTCCCGGCCAGCTTCGTCGGCGGCGCGGGCGCGGCGATCACGCGCGCCTTGACGCTGTCGGCCGCCGTCTGGCCGGTCTTCGTGACGGCACGGACGGTGAACGTGTGCAGGCCCGGGGACAGCCACGACGTCACGAGCCAGTTGCCATAGCTGCCCTCGTTGGCGCCGTAGTAGTACGGCGCGTGGTGCTCGACCCAGGCGCGGCGGCCGTCGATCAGGTAGTCGACCTCCTGCACCTGCGCGACCGGGAACTGTGGCGTCGCGATCCAGCGGATGCGCAGCGGCAGCACGGTCTTCCCGTCGAGCGTCGACGTGACCCGCAGCGAGCCGCCGGCCGACGACGCGGCGGCCACCGCGGCCACGAGAGCAGCAATGCCGAGGATGCGCAGTCGGCAGGACATCTCCTCGCTCCTTCCGTTCGACGATGCGGAGGCGCGATCGTGACCGGCCCACCTCGGAAGAACCTCGAAAGCGGGTCGGAAGCCGTGCTTTCATACGGCGTGTGGTGGAGTTCGGCGTCCTCGGCCCGGTCGAGGCGTGCCTCGACGGCAAGCCGCTTCCGCTCGGCGGGCCGAAGCCGCGGGCGCTGCTGGCGATGCTGGTGCTCCGCGCGAACGAGGTCGTGCCGCGAGACCGTCTGATCGAGGGTCTCTGGGGCGGGCAGATGCCCGCGAGCGCGGAGCACGGCCTCGACGACTATGTCTCCCGGCTGCGCAAGGTCATCGGCGCCGACCGGCTCGAGCGAAGCCCGCCCGGCTACGTCCTCCACGTCGAGCCGGGCGAGCTCGATCTCGACCGCTTCGAGGAGCTCTGCGAGCGCGCCCGCGGGCTCTCGTCGCGGGGCGACCCGCGCGGCGCGGCCGACGCGCTGACGGAGGCGCTGGCGCTGTGGCGCGGCGCCGCGCTGGCCGATCTGATCGACGAGCCGTTCGCTCCGGCGGAGATCGAGCGGCTGGGCGAGCGCCGGCTGCTGGCGATCGAGGACCTGGCCGAGGCGAGGCTCGCGTCGGGCGAGGGCGCGGAGCTCGTCGGAGAGCTGACGCGTCTCGTCGACGAGCATCCGTATCGCGAGCGGCCGGTGGGGGAGCTGATGCTCGCCCTCTACCGCGCCGGCCGCCAAGCGGAGGCGCTCTCGGTCTACCGGCGTGCACGGCTGCGGTTCGCGGACGAGCTGGGCTTGGAGCCCGGGCCGGAGCTTCGCGAGCTCGAGCGACGCATCCTCCAGCACGATCCGGCCCTCGGCGTGCAGACCGCGCTGCGCTCGCGTCCGAGGCGGCGGCCGACACGTCGGGTGGCGGCGGTCGTCGCGTGCCTCGTCGTCGCCGCCGCAGCGCTCGTGGCTCTGCTGCCGCGACTGGGGCACGGCGGCAGCGCCGGTGCGACGGTTCGGCGGGACGAGATCGTCGGCCTGAGCCCGTCGTCCGGAGGAACGACCGCCGGTGTCGCCCTCGCCGGTCCGTCGGATGCGATTGGACCCGGCGCCGACGCTCTCTGGGTTGCGGACGGGAGCCTCGGGGAGGTTTCCCGGATCGACCTCTCCAGCCGGTCGGTCGTCGATCGCGTGCCCGTCGGCGGCAGCCCGGGCACGGTCGCCGTCGGGGGCGGATACGTCTGGGTCGCGAGCGTTCCGGGAGGATCGATCGCGCGAATCGACCCGTCGACGGACACGCTCACACAGACGATCTCGCTCGCCGGAGCTCAGGCGTCGTCGCTCGCATACGGGGAGGGCGGGCTCTGGGTCGCCGATACCACCGACGACTCGCTGATCGAGCTCGATCCGAAGACGGGCGGCGTGCTGAACACGGTGCCCCTCGACCTGACACCGACGTCGCTCGCGGTCGGCGATGGAGGCGTCTGGGTCGCGGACTACGAGACGAACACGGTCGAGGAGATCGACCCGCGCTCCGGCCAGGCGCTGGCGAGGATCGGAGTCGGCGACGGGCCGTCGGCCCTGACGCTCGGACCCGGCGCCGTGTGGGTCGCCAACACGCTCGACTCGACGGTGACCCGCATCGACCCCACCAAAGGCTCGGTCGCCTTCACGATTCGTGTCGGAAACTCGCCCGCCGCGCTCGCGCTGACGCCCGGCGGTGTCTGGGTCGCGAACCGGTGGTCGTACGACGTGTGGCGCATCGATCCCGCCCGGAACGTCGTCACGCGCACGATCCCGATTGGCGGACAGCCGACGGCGCTCGCGGCCGCGGCCGGCCGTCTCTGGATCGGCATCACCCCGGCCGTGGAGCACAGGGGCGGGACGCTCGTCCTGCTCCACACGCGTCCTGTGCTGCTCGACCCCGCGCTGCAAGGCGACATCACGCCTCCCCAGTCGGACGGCCTGACGAGGGATGTGCTCGTGACGTTCAACCACGTCGGCGGTGCGGCCGGCGTCCAACTCGTTCCCGATCTCGCGCTCAAGGTGCCGACGCCGACCGATGGCGACACGACGTACACGTTCCGGCTGCTCCGCGGAGTCCGGTACTCGGACGGGCGACTCGTGCGAGCCGGCGACTTCCGGCGAGCGATCGAGCGGGACTTCGACCTCCGCTCGTACGGCACCGACCTCCTCGACGGCATCCGAGGATCGGCGGCGTGTCTCCCACACGGCCGCCGGCCGATCGACTGCAACCTTGCGGGTGGGATCGTCACGAACAACGCGGCAGGCACCGTCACGATTCATCTCGCCCAGGCCGATCCGTACTTCCTCCTCAAGCTCACCAACGGTGGGCTCGCTGCACCGGTTCCGCCCGGAACGCCGATGCACCGAAGCCCACGCACGCCGATCCCTGGCACCGGTCCATACGAGGTCGCGTTCGTGGGCAAGCGCGAGATCCGCTACGTCCGGAACCCCTACTTCCACGAGTGGTCGCATGCCGCCCAGCCCGCGGGCAATCCCGATCAGATCATCTGGCGATTCGGGCTCTCTGCAGCGGCCGAGGTTCGCCTGATCGAGCAGGGACGCGCCGACTGGATGGCCGACCCCATCCCGGCGTCGCTCATCCCCAGCGTGAAGGCACGCCGGTCGAGCGAGCTCCACAGTTTCCAGACGACCGAGACCGACTTCTTCCAGCTCAATGCTGGCCTGCCGCCGTTCAACAGCGTCCGGGCGCGGCGGGCGCTGAACCTCGCGATCGACCGGCGCACAATCGAGCGCATCGTCGGCGGCACATTGGTCGCGACTCCGACCTGCCAGATGCTCCCCGCGGGCGTTCGCGGTTATCGCCACTACTGCCCCTACACGAGCGCGCCCGATCTCGTCCGCGCCGAGCGCCTCGTGGCCGAGTCGGGAACGCGCGGCGACAAGATCACCGTCTGGGGCTGGAGCGGCGACCCGTTACTCGGGCGGGCGCTCAGCGCCTACACCGCCCGCGTGCTCGATCGCCTCGGCTATCGCGCTCGGGTCCGGTTGATCTCCCACGAAGCCTTCGACGCCCTACCGCCGGCGGTCCAGCACAGCGTCCAGCTGATCCCGACCGGTATCGAGGACTCGACGCCCTACGGCTTCCTCTGGACTTGGTTTGCCTGCGACAGCCCCAACAGCGGCGGCTACTTCTGCAACCGCCACGACGACACCTTGATGCGACGAGCGCTCGACCTCGAGAACACGAACCCGCGCGCCGCGGCGGCCCTCTGGACGCGCGTCGACCACGCGCTGGTCGACCAGGCCGCGTCGGTGCCGCTCGTGAACGAACGCCAGGTCGACTTCGTCTCGCCGCACGTCCGCAACTTCGAGCACAACCCGTACTGGGACGTCCTAGTCGACCAGCTCGAGCTGAGATAGGAACCAGACCGGGCCACGCCCGATCGTCGCGTCGCCAGGCGAGCTCCTTTCCTCAGGCGGGCCTCCCTCCACCAGCCGTCTACCGGGACAGGCCGGGACTCCTCGGACTCAGGCGTACTTCCGGGTACTCCCAGGGAAACCGAGCCCGTACAGGAAGGGACTCCTCGAACACACCGGGACTCCCTGGGACTCAAACCAGCGGCTTCCCAAACCGCGTGAGCTGGTTCGATTCCGGCCGGGGGCACTGACGCACCGGTCCCTGCGCGGGGCCGCGTGGCTTGAGACCACCGGCCCCGCCGTCGGATCCGAACACAGTGCTGTTCCGCGATCGGTTTACCGAAGGACTCTGAACGCGGCCCGCAGTTCCTCGGTGAAGAGTTGCGGCTGCTCCCAGGCTGCGAAGTGGCCGCCTCTGTCGACCTCGTTGAAGTAGACCAGGTTGGGGTAGGCGCGGCGGGCCCAGCTCTCGGGAGCCCGGTAGACGTCGTCGGGGAAGACGGTGATCGCGACGGGGACCGAGATCTCGGCGCTCTTGAGTGCGGAGGCACTGGTCGGCTGTGCACCGTGGTTCTCCCAGTAGATTCGCCCCGCCGACGCGGCCGTGTTCGTGAGCCAGTAGAGGGAGAAGTTGTCGAGGACGTCGTCCTTCGTCGGGGATGCGTCCGGATCGTCGCCGTAGGACCAGTTCGCGAACCCCGGATGCCAGAGGAAAAACGCAGCGAGCCCGGCCGGGGAGTCGGTCAGGCCGTACCCGACCGCCTGTGGGCGCGAGGTGAGCGCGATGAAGTAGCCGGCATATCCGGCTTTGCGGTAGGCGATCAGGGAGTCGAACACCGCGCGCTCCTGCTCGGTCATCTCCGGCAGGGGACCGGTGCCCGCAAGCGCTGCCTCGATGTCGGCCGGCACCGCCGCCGGCAGGTTGACGTGGATCCCCGCGAGTCCGGCCGGTGCCTGGCGCGCCATCGCCTCCGAGATGACCGCACCCCAGTCGCCGCCCTGCGCGACGTAGCGGTCGTAGCCGAGCCGATCCATCAACGTGCCCCAGGCCTGCGCGATCCGGTCGGGGCCCCAGCCGGGCTCGGTGGGCCGACCCGAGAAGCCGTAGCCGGGAAGCGACGGGATGACGAGGTGGAAGGCGTCTGCGGCGTCGCCGCCGTGTGCGGTCGGGTCGGTCAGGGGCTCGATCACCTTGAGCAGCTCGACGCTCGATCCCGGCCAGCCGTGGCTGATGATCAGCGGCATCGCATCCTCGTGGCGCGAGCGAACGTGGATGAAGTGGATGTCGACCCCGTCGACCTCGGTCATGAACTGCGGAAGCGCGTTCAGCTTCGCCTCGAGCTTGCGCCAGTCGTAGCCGGTGCCCCAGTAGCTGACGAGCTCCTGCATCTTCGCGAGCTGGGCGCCCTGCGACTGATCGGCGACGGTCTCCTTGTCGGGCCAGCGCGTCGCTGCGACGCGCCGGCGGAGATCGGCGACGAGCTCGTCCGGAACGTCGATCTGGAAGGCGCGGATTGCGGGGGTTGCCGTCATGTCGGCGATCGCAGACACGTGGCCTCCTTTCAGATTGATTGGGACGAGTGTGTTCGCGGGGCCCCCGCGTCGCCTCCGGCGACACCCTGGTGCGGGTCACTGGCACCAGGGGGCTCAGCCGGCCGCCGCCGCGGCCAGCTTGGTGAGCACCGCGGCCTGCCGGTCGAGCGTCTGCTGGTGGCCGTCGAGGGCATAGCGGCCGGCCAGTTCGCGGGGATCGAGGTAGCCGACATGCGTCCCGTCGGGGTCCTCCCAGATCAGCATGCGCAGCGGCAGCTCGATGCCGACGCGGGGGTCGGCCTGCATCAGCGGGGTGCCGACGCGCGTGTTGCCGAAGATGAACAGGACGTTGGGTCCCAGCTCGACATCGGCCTTGCGGGCGCCGGCCGCATGGTCTATGCGCGCGAACAGCTGAAGGCCGTGCGCGTCGAGCGCCTCCTGAAGCCGCGCCTCGACCTGGCGGGCATCGCCGCTGCCGGTCACCTCGACCATGTGCGTCCTCTGCGACATCTGGTCTCCTTCACGTCGGGTTGGCCCCCTTGTTCATCGCTGGAGGTGATCCCTGCGTCGCCGGCCATCAGTTGGTGGTCAATTCAGGTGCTCACGGTCGTAACTCGCCTGTGGTGCGCTGCTCGAGAGCGCGGCGGACGCTAAAGGCCCGTTCCCGAGATTCCGTCGAGTGCGTCAGCGTTGTCCTCGAACCATTCGGGTTCCCTTCCCGGCGGCGGGAGGATGAGTCCGTATTCCATCGTGATGTCGGATTCGATCTCAGTCAGGCCGGCGAGGACTTGCTTCTTGGGCTGGCCGGTGATCTCAGACCAGGAGTCGACGATTTGCGCGAGCAGGTTCTGTTTGACCTCGAGGGGTCTGCCCTGGCGAATCGCTCCTTGGATTCCGGATAGCTTCGTGTCTGGTTCACCGGCGCTATAGGAGATCCCTGGCGGCAGCTCGTTGAAGTAGACGTGGACGAATACTGCGGGAGCACCGGTTGCTTCTACGTGAGCATCGGTGATCGCCTTGGCGATCTTCGGCTTCATATCTTCAGAGAGCAGACCTCTTTGGAATGCGCACTGATAGATCGGCATATCGTCTCTCCCAACGGGTTGAACGTGGTTGATGGCTCATGCGAACGGGTTGTTGCAGACGTCGAGTGCTCTTCGAAGCGCGTTCGGAGTAGATCTGAAAGGCGTTTCCGTCGATCTCTTCTCCTTCGACAGTCGGCGAACTGTCGAGGTCAAGGCTCTCGCCGCAGCGCGGGAATCGCCTCCGTCGATGCACGGGCGTGTCGCACTGGCGTTGCGCCGGCCGCCGAGGCGATCGGAAGCGAACAAGCCTCTCATTCGGCCGTTCCTTTGACACCGATCGCCTCGAGGATCGCGGCCGCGTACTCTTCCGGCGCCTCTTCCCAGACGAAGTGCCCGTGGTCGAGCAGCACGAGACGGCTGTTGGGAAGCCGCTCGTGAAGGAACGCAGCGTTTGCGACCGGCACGACGCGGTCTTGGCGTGCGTTGATAACCGTGACGGGCGTCGAGATCTCGGGCAGCAGCTCGGCCAGCTCCGGCAGCTCTACCGGGTATCTGCGCGCGTAGCGCATCGACTCGACGAAGCGGTCGCCCTCGTAGCAAGCGAGGTAGTCGGCGCGGACTTCGTCGGCGACGCCGCCGGGAATGGTGCTCAATGACGTCTCGACGATTGCGTGCGGGTCGACGGTGCGGTACTTCTCAAGGTCCGGGTCCAGCACCCACGAACGGAGCGGCTCACCGAGCTCGAGCGGGACCGCCGCACCTCCCTCGCCGACAACGAGGCTCGCGAACCGCTCCGGATGAGCCGCCGCAGCGAACAACGCCGCTGAACAGCCAACGTCCGGCGCAACCAGGTGAGGCTTCCCGAGACCGACCTCGGCGACGAGCCCGGCAATGAACCCGCCCATTCCACGCGGGGAGAGAAGATCGTCCCGGCGCTCCGACGCGCCGAACCCCGGCAGGTCGATCGCGAACAGCCGAGCGTGCTCGCCCAGGGTGCGCCAGACCGGCGTGAAGGCATAGATGCTCTCCGGCCACGGGCTTGTCAGCAGGATGGTCGTCTCCCGCGGGTCGCCGGTGTCGGCGTAGCGGATGTTCAAGCCGTTGATCGTCCGGAACCGGGGTTCGATCGATGCGGTAAGCGAAGTATTCATGTGCACTCCTTCGGAGTCTCGTGGTCGACGTTCACGTCAGCAGCTCTGTTCCAAGGCGAAGAGCATCGCGGCGCGGTCGCGCTCCCAAACAGCCCCGTTGACGTCGCGCTCGCATCCGACCGAGTCGCCCCCATTTGGCGCCACCTGCCTCTTCGTTCAGCACATGCGAAGTCTCATTCCAGCCACGTTGCGCTGGCACCCGTCGAATCACTGGTCGTTGCCCTGACCGGTGTGTTCGAGGCCATTGCCCTAAGGGCGCCGCTGGGACGCGAAGTCGAGCGGATCGCCGTATGGCTCTAGGGGACAGCGCCAGGTATCTGACCGGCGCGAGTGAGAGTCGCCTGCTCGATCCTCGCGGAGTAACCCGACCGAGGAGGAAGCGATGAGCAGCATCAACCAACTGACCGCGGAGAATCGCCGCGCCGAGGTCGACGGCGAGACCTTCGTCTATCGCCGCTTCGGCAACGACGGAACCGAGGCACCGCCCCTGCTCTGCCTCCAGCACTTCCGCGGGAATCTCGACAACTGGGATCCGGCACTGGTCGACCGCCTCGCCGAGGACCGCGAGCTGATCCTGCTCGACAACCGAGGCGTCGGCTCGTCCACGGGCACGGTCCCGGACAACGTCGCCGACATGGCCCGCGACGCCCTTCGCTTCGTCGACGCCCTCGGGTTGCGCCGGATCGACCTGCTCGGGTTCTCGCTCGGCGGCTTCGTCGCACAGGAGCTCGTGCTCGTTCGCCCGCGGCTCGTCAACAGGCTCATCCTGGCCGGCACCGCACCCCGGGGCGCTCCCAGGCTCCACCGCATGTCCGACGACGTATACGCGCTCGCGACGCAGGACGTCCTCGACCCGGAGCGGTTCATCAAGCTGTTCTTCTCCGGCTCGGCCGAGAGCCGCGCGAAGGCAGTCGAGTTCCTCGGCCGCATCACCGCCCGCAAGGTCGACCGCGACGAGCCGACCGACATCGCAACCCGTGATGCCCAACTCGAGGCGGTCACCCGCTGGGGAATCCCCGACCCGTCGAGGCTCGCGCAGCTGACCGCGATCACACAGCCGACCTTCGTCGCCAACGGCGATGACGACCGCTGGATGGTCACCGAGAACAGCCACCTCCTCGCCCACCACCTCCCGAACTCCGAGCTGAGGATCTACCCCGACTCCGGGCACGGCTTCCTCGACCAGTACCCGGAGCTGTTCGCGGACCACGTCAGATCGTTCCTGAACGGAGGCTAGACCGGCGCGGCCTTTGTGGAAGACTCCGGGCGGGAGGAAGGATGCGCCACCCGCAACCGGGATCGAGCAGCGCCGACGTTTCGGCGGGGCGGCAGGCAAATCGAAGCGCGCGCGAGCTCGTGGGGCGCGAGCACGAGCTTGCAACGCTCGAGCAGCTCCTGGAGACGGTGCGAAACGGTGGAAGCGGGACGATCCTGGTTCGCGGTGAGCCGGGCGTCGGCAAGTCGGCGCTGCTCGAGCGCCTGATCGGATCGGCCTCGGGATTCCGAATCGTTCGGGCTGTCGGGGTCGAACGCGAGGTCGATCTCCCCTACGCGGGGCTACAGCAACTGTTCGGGTCGACGAGCGACACGATCGACGTGCTGCCGCCGCCGCAGCGCCGAGCACTGCAGGTCGCATTCGGGCTCAGCTCGGGAGACGCCCCCGATCGCTACCTCGTCGGACTCGCGGTCCTCAACGTCCTCTCCGAGGCGGCAAGCGTGCAGCCGCTCCTGTGCGTCGTCGACGATGCGCAGTGGCTCGATACCGAGACGACGCAGGCGCTGGCATTCGTCGCTCGCCGTTTGGGCGCCGACACGGTTGCGCTGATGATCGCGAGCCGCGAACACGTCGACGACTTCGACGGCCTTCCCGCAATGCACCTCGGCGGGCTTGGGATCGCCGACGCGCGCGCGCTCCTCGACTCGGTGGTCGTCGGCCGGCTCGACGAAGCAGTGCGGGAACGCTTCCTGGCCGAGACGCGGGGGAACCCGCTGGCCCTTCTCGAGCTCCCACATGCGCTCACGCCCGCCGAGGCGGCCACCGGCATCCTCGGTGGGTCGAGCTCTCTCTCCGAGCGAATCGAAGACAGCTTCAGACGCCGGCTCGAGCCGCTGCCGGTGGACACGCGGAGGCTGCTCGTGCTCGCCTCGGCGGAGCCGCTCGGCGACCCGCTCCTGCTCCTTCGTGCCGCAGTCCAGCTCGGCCTCCGCGTCGAAGCCGCCGACGCGGCGGAGGAAGCCGGATTGCTCGAGATCCGTGAACGTTGTTCCTTTCGCCACCCTCTGGTCCGGTCCGCCGTCTACCGGGCCGCAACGCAGCTGGAACGGCGACAGGCGCACGGCGCGCTTGCCGAGGCGACCGATCCACAGCTCGATCCGGATCGGAGGGCGTGGCACCGGGCTCAGGCGACAGCGGCTCCCGACGAAGATGTCGCAGCGGAGCTCGAGCGCACGGCTGTTCGCGCACGAGCGCGCGGGGGGCTCGCCGCGACCGCCGCGTTCCTCGAACGTGCGGCTGCGCTCACCGCCGAGCCCGCGCGCCGGTCGGAGCGGGCGTTGAGCGCAGCGCAGGTCAAGTACGAAGCAGGCTTGCTCGACGACGCTCTCACCCTCCTCACGACAGCCGAGATCGGACCGCTCGACGACGGCCAGCGCTCCTGGGTGCTCTTGCTCCGCGCCCGGATCGCGTTCACGGAACGACACACGAGCGAGGCGCGTCCACTCCTGGTCGAGGCCGGCCGGAGCGCAGAGGCGACCGATGTGAATCTGGCGCGTCTCGCATACCTGGAGGCATTCCATGCGGCGATGCACGACGGCCGGCTTGCGCCGGAAGGCATGGCCGAGGTGAGCGCAGCGGTGCTTGCGTGCCCTCCGCCGCAGGGGGAGCCACGCCCACGGGATCTCCTCCTCGACGGGTTGGCCACGCGAACGCTTCAGGGGTACGCGGCCGGAGCACCGCTTCTCAAGCAGGCGCTCGTCGCCTTCCGGCGCGAGACGGACCTCCCGGCCGAGGACACACACTGGGTATTTCTCGCGACGCGCGTCGCGTCGGATCTGTGGGACGACGATGCTCACGCCGAGCTCTTGGCGAGAGAGCTCGAACGCGCACGGCAGACCGGTGCTCTGGCTGCTCTTCCGACTCTGCTCGACACGCGCGGCACGAGCCACGTCATCGGCGGCGAGATGGAGGAGGCCGCATCGGTTCTGGACGAGGCGCGAGCCGTCAGAGAGGCGACGGGGATCAAGGGACACGGCGACGGCGGACTCTTCCTCGCCGCAATGCGAGGTCGGGAGGCAGAGGCCGTCACCGTCATCACGCACGCCGCGGAGAGAGCCGCAGCACACCGCGACGGGCTCGGTCTCGCTGCTGCCGACTACTGCACGGCGATGCTGTACAACGGGCTCGGCCGGTACCAGGAGGCGATGGCCGCGGCCCGCGAAGCGGGCGAGCACCCGTACGAGATCGGAACATCGACGCGGGCGGTTGCGGAGCTCGTCGAGGCGGCGACCCGGAGCGGAGCCGACGACGTCGCGGGCCGGGCGCTCGAGCGGCTCACGCAGATCAGCGGCGCCAGCGGCACGCCGTGGGCACTCGGCGTAGAGGCCCGCTCACGCGCATTGCTCAGCGAAGGCACGGTCGCGGAGGACCTCTATTGCGCAGCGATCGAGACCCTCCGTGGTACCCGGCTGCGGCCGGAGCTCGCCCGCACGCGTCTGCTCTACGGAGAGTGGCTACGCCGCGAAGGTCGGCGCGCCGACGCGCGCGAGCAACTTCGGACGGCCTACGAAAGCTTCACCGAAATGGGCATTCTCGGCTTCGCTGACCGCGCGCAACGAGAGCTTGCCGCAACCGGCGCAACCGCTCGGAAGCGCACCGACGACACCCGCGCCGATCTCACCGCCCAGGAAGTCCAGATCGCGCGACTCGCGCTCGGCGGGCTGACGAACCCGCAGATCGGCGCGCAGCTCTTCCTTAGCCCTCGCACGGTCGAGTGGCACCTGCGCCACATCTACCCCAAGCTCGGCATCGGCTCCCGCCGCGAGCTGCACCGCGTGGCGCAGCGGCTCTGACCAGGGACTCCACGGGCGCGAGCGCGAACGGGTTCGTTCAACCTTCGCTTCGTCACTACGCGACGGCCCGTCAGGACCACGGAAGGAGGCCTGCGATGGCCGAGGAGATCGATGCGCCTGCCGAGGAGGCAACGCCGACCTATCTCAAGGCGGGGGATCCCGCTCTCGCCGACTACTCCCCGGCCTGGCTTCGCAACCTCGCCGACGACGTCACCCTCGAAGGCTCGATGATGGACGGCGCCGTCCAGGGCGCCGACGCCGTGAGGACGCTGCTCGTCTACATCCGCTCGCTCTACGAGGACCAGGAGTTCTGCTTCGCCCGCCCGATCAGCGAGAACGTCTTCCTCGAGGATTACACCGCCCGCGTCCAGGGCCAGCCGATCGGGAACCTCGTCCAGATCACCTTCAACGCCGACGGGCAGACGCAGCACATTGTCGGCAACTACCGGCCCCGAGGCTCGCTCCTCCTCCTGTCCCGCCTGATCGGCGACCAGTTCGCCGGCACCCCTTACGGCCACCACTTCGCCCACGACGAGGAGTGAGAGGACGAGCGAGATGGCCGGCACCGCCACGCGAACGGGTGGTGGTAAACGTCGAGCGCGAGGTAAGGGCTCCGGTCAGGATCTCCCAGTGCTCACGCACCAGCGCATCGACGGAGGCGACCGATGCCCGGCGCCGCCACGCTCGGTTCCGACAGTTCGTCGCAACCGAAGGAGTAGGCATGCACCACAGGGACAACACGTTTGCAGTGGCGCTACGGAAACACACCGTCGCCTGGGCCGCCGCGATCGCAGGTGTCGTTGCGCTCGCGGCGTTGTTCGCCTCGTCGTCGTCCGCCCGGGCGGTTCCGGCCCACCACACCAAGGCGCCCGCCAAGCCGACCATCGTGCTCGTGCACGGGGCGTGGGCGGACGGTTCCAGCTGGAGCAGCGTCACGGAGCGCCTCCAGGCCGACGGCTACACGGTCGATGTTCCGCCGAACACGCTTC
>Ga0335080_10001951_pt1 | contig 20546 bp, 21 predicted proteins | sample Lox_Sample_34_FD_206720 | JGI IMG/M metagenome (GOLD analysis project Ga0335080, IMG submission 206720) | Soil microbial communities from Loxahatchee National Wildlife Refuge, Florida, United States - Lox_Sample_3.4 | ecosystem: Environmental > Terrestrial > Soil > Wetlands | place: USA...
CGGGCGCTGTGGAGGGAGAAGGCGCCGGACGCGGGCCCGGCGCTGTTCCGCCAGGGGTTGAGCTTCGCGATCGGCCTGACGCTGCTCCCGATCCCGCTGATGGGCCTGTCGTGGCTGGCGCGGGTGCTCTCGCGCCTGTTCTGAGCGCGGAGCGGGCCGGCGCTCAGCGCCCGTGCGCGTTGAACAGGGGCAGGACCCGGAACGGCGGCGGGTTGTTGCGGGCGATGTTCAGCAGGCCCACCTGCACGCCGTGCAGCTCCCGCGCGTAGTTCAGCAGTCCGATGCTGAGGCCCCGCTGCGCTCCGCGCACCTGGTTGAAGGCGCTCACCGAGATCCCCGACATCGCGTAGGTCATGAGATTGATGGCCGCGATCGTGACGCCCGCGGCGCGCGGCGTGCGCACCTGGTAGCCGGCGACCGTCAGGCCGGCCACCTCGTCCTGGCTCACCACCGCGAGACCGCCCACCGTGATGCCGCGGGTGCGGCCCTGGGCGACGACCGCGAGGCCGGCGACGTTGAGGCCCGTCATCGAGCCCTGAGCGACCGTGGCCATCCCGCTCACCGTGATGCCGGCGAGGTCCCCCTGCGCCACGATGGCGAGGCCGGCGGCGTGCAGGCCCACGACGTCGCCCTGCGCCACCGCGGCCATGCCGCTCAGGCTGACGCCCTCCACGTGCCCCTGCGTGACGGTGGCGAGCCCGGACAGGAACAGGCCGGACATGCTGCCCTGCGACACCACGCCGAGGCCGGCCGCGACGAGCCCGGTCATCGGCCCTTCCGACACGACGCCCAATCCCGCGAGGCCGGCGCCGGTCATCCCGCCCTGGGAGACGACGCCGAGGCCGGAGACGTTGATGCCGTGGAGCGGGCCCTCCGTCACGACGCCGAGGCCGGCGACGCTGAGGCCGTCGAGCGAACCCTGCGACACCACGCCCAGGCCGCCGATGGTGACCCAGCGCGCCCGCGACTCGGCGATCACGCCCGCCAGGCCGATGGACGCACCGTTCAGCTCGGCGGCCGCCGGCCCGACGCCGATCGACAATCCGTTGACGGCGCCGGTCACGGGCTTGCCGGGCTTCCAGAGGGTGACGTTGACGCCGTCGATGCGGTCGAGGGCCGCGTCCTGCCAGTTGAACCGCAGGCCCGTGAAGCGCGCCGCGTTGCCGAAGGAGATGCCGTAACCGCGGACCGGGAGGTCGAGGCTCCAATGGCCCGGCGCGCTCTCGCTGTCGGTCGAGACGGCCGAGTCCTGGGCGGCGAGCAGGGACGGGATGCAGGCGAGGCTTGCGGCGCCGAGCAGCGCGCGGATTACCGGACGCACGACGACCCCCCGGAAGAGCGGCTCGGCCTGCCTTACGCGGCCGGAGCCGTCGGGTTTCGGTCGCGCTCGTCGCCGAAGATCCGCTCCCCGTCGAATCGCCCGTTCTCGATGAAGATCTCGGACGTCGCGCGCCCGGCCTTGATGCTGCCGGCCAGGTAGAGGCCCGGGACGTTCGTCTCCAGCGTCTCCGGATCGCAGCGCGGCCGTCCGGTCTCCTCGTCCAGCTCGATGCCGAGGCGCCGGAACAGGTCGAAGTCCGGGTGGTAGCCCGTGAGCGCGTAGACCCGGTCGGCCGGCAGGCGCTCCTCGCGGCCGTGCGCGTCGCGGATCGTGACGGCCCGGGGGTCGATGCCGAGCACCTCGGCGCCGAACCGCGCCGCGATCTCGCCGGCCTTGATCCGGTTCTCGACGTCCGGCTTCAGCCAGTACTTCACCGTCGGCTTGAGCTCCGCGCGCCGGTAGACCAGCGTCACGCGGGCGCCGGCGCGGTAGAGCTCGAGCGCGGCCTCGATGGCCGAGTTCTTTCCGCCGATCACCACGACGTCGAGGCCGAACGAGCGGTGCGCCTCGTCGAAGCGGTGGCTGACGTGGGGCAGGTCCTCGCCGGGGACGCCGAGCGGGTTGGCGTGGTCGTAGTAGCCGGTGGCCAGGACGAGCCGGCGACACGGCGCCTCGTACGTCTCGTGACGGTCCCGGAGCACGCAGCGCAGTACGTCGCCGGCGCGGGTCAGCGCCTCGAGCGCGGTGTAGGTGCGGATCCGCAGGCCTTCGGAGCGCACCACGCCGCGGTAGTACTTGAGGGCCTCCTCGCGGGTGGGCTTCTGGCCGGCGCAGGCGAGCGGGTGGCCGCCGATCTCGAGCAGGTCCGGCGTGGTGAAGAACGACATCCCGATGGGGTAGTGGACGATGGAGTTGACGACGGCGCCCGCGTCCACCAGCAGCGGATCGCCGCCGTGGCGCTTGGCGGAGATGGCGCACGCCAGGCCGATCGGACCGGCTCCGGCGACGATGACGTCCTCGACTCCGCGGACGGCGGTCATGCGAACCCCTTGTGTGGATGTCGGGCTGACAGGTTAGAGTACACTCCGAGACCGACGTTTGAACACCCTCGCATTCAGCGCGACCATCGCCGGGGCGTCCTTCTGTGCCGGCTTCCTCGGCTCCCTCACGGGCCTGGGCGGCGGCTTCATCATCACCCCCTTGCTCACGCTCGTCTTCGGCGCGGACATCCGCTACGCCATCGGCGCGTCGCTCATCTCGATCATCGCCACCAGCTCGGGGGCCGCGGCCGCCTACGTGAAGGAGGGGTTCACCAATCTCCGCGTGGGCATGCTGCTCGAGATCGCGACGGTGCTGGGCGCCCTGGTCGGCGCCTCGCTGGTGACGGTGTTCCCGGCGCGCGGCATCACGATAGCGTTCGGCACCGTGCTGCTCGTCTCGGCGTACCTCACCACGCGGCCGCACGCGGAGCACCTCACGGCCGGACTCGCCCCGGACCCTCTGGCGTCGCGGCTGCGGCTGGATTCGTCGTACCCCACCAGCGACGGGTCGCTGCGCTACCGGGTCCGCAACGTCCCCGGCGGCTTCGCCCTGATGTGGATCGCGGGGGTGCTCTCCGGCCTGCTGGGCATCGGCTCGGGGGCGGTGAAGGTGCTGGCGATGGACCGGGTGATGTACCTGCCGTTCAAGGTGTCGACGGCGACCAGCAACTTCATGATCGGCGTGACGGCCGCCGCGAGCGCGGGGATCTACCTGCGCCACGGGTTCGTGGATCCCGGGCTCGCGATGCCCGTGATGCTCGGCGTGCTGGCGGGGTCGGTGGTGGGCGCGCGGCTGCTGTTCGGGGCGAACACGGCGCGGCTGCGGCTGCTGTTCGCCGTGGCGCTGGTCGCGGTGGCCGCGGAGATGATCTACAAGGGCGCGGCGGGAGGCCGATAGCGTGCGCGTGTCGTGGCGGAGGGTGCAGGACGCGGACGTGCAGCGGGCCGTGGGCAACCTGCTGCGGGCCGGCGTCCTGCTGGCCGCGGCCGTGGTGCTGGCGGGCGGCGTGATCTACCTGTGGCATCACGGCGGCGAACCGTCGAACTACCGGGTGTTCCACGGTGAGCCGTTGGACCTTCGCGCCTTCGGGGGCATCGTGCGCGACGCCTTCTCGGGCAACGGCCGCGGGCTCGTGCAGCTCGGCCTGCTGATCCTGGTGGCCACGCCGGTGGCCCGCGTGGCGTTCACCGCCGTCGCCTTCGCGCTCGAGCGCGACCGCACCTACGTGCTGGTCGCCCTGCTCGTGCTCTCCCTCCTGCTCAAGAGCCTCGCCGGCTGACCGGTGTTGCGGGTCGTCGGCCGGCGGACCGCCGTCACGGGGCGGCGTGCCGACCGGGGACGAGGACCGCCGCGCCGCGCAGCTCTCCCGCCCGCAGCCGGTCGAGGGCGACGGCGGCGTGCGCGAGCGGGAACTCCTCCACCGTGGTCCGCACGGGCACCCGGGGCGCCAGCGCGAGGAATTCCTCGCCGTCCCGGCGCGTGAGGTTGGCGACCGAGCGCACGACGCGCTCGCCCCACAGCAGGTCGTAGGGGAAAGCCGGGATCTCGCTCATGTGGATGCCGGCGCAGACCACGGTGCCGCCGGGCGCCACCGCCCGGAGCGCGACCGGCACCAGCGCGCCCACCGGCGCGAAGATGATGGCCGCGTCGAGCGGCTCCGGCGGCGCCTCGCCGGACGAGCCGGCCCACGCGGCGCCCAGCTCCCGGGCGAAGCGCGCGCCCTCGACGTCTCCCGGGCGGGTGAAGGCGAACACGCGGCGGCCCTGGGCCCGCGCCACCTGCGCCACGATGTGGGCGGCGGCGCCGAAGCCGTAGAGGCCAAGGCGCTCCGAGCCGTCGCCCGCGGCCACCAGCGAGCGGTAGCCGATGAGTCCGGCGCACAGGAGCGGCGCGGCCTGCGCCGGCTCGAGCGCGTCCGGCAGCGCGAAGCAGTAGCGCTCGTCGGCGACGGCGTATTCGGCGTAGCCGCCGTCGAGGTCGTAGCCGGTGAACCGGGCGCGGTCGCACAGGTTCTCGCGCCCGGAGCGGCAGTAGCGGCAGGTGCCGCACGTCCAGCCGAGCCACGGGACACCGACGCGCTCGCCCACGGCGAAGCGCTCCGCCCCGGCGCCGCGGGCCGCCACTTCGGCGACGATCTCGTGGCCGAGGACCAGGGGGAGCTTGGGCCGGTTCAGCTCGCCGTCGGCGATGTGCAGGTCGGTGCGGCAAACGCCGCACGCCAGCACCCGGAGCAGCAGCTGGTGCCGCCCGGGCTCAGGCGGAGGCAGGCTCGCCGGCACCAGGGGGCGGCCGGCGGCTTCGAGGAGCATCGCGAGCATTTCGCCCTGTAGTGTACATTCGTGCCCGTGCGACGCTCAGTGCTGGCCGTTCTGCTCGGGGCGGTGGCGTGCTACGGAGTCCTGGCCGTCACCGAGCCTCCCGGGCCGGGACTCGACCCCGACACGATGTCGTACCTCGGCGCGGCCGAGTCCCTGGTGCGGCACGGGACCCTGCGGATACCGGCGGCGCACTGGCCGTCGGCCGACAGCACCGAGGCCCTGGGGCACTTCCCTCCGGGCTTTCCGATCCTCATCGCGATTCCGGTCGCGCTCGGGGCGCCGCCGGTGCAATCGGCCCGCGGGATCGAAGCGGCGGCGGCCTTCGCCACCGTCGCGCTGGCCGTCTGGCTGGTGGGCGCCGTGGCGGGGGCGGGCGCCGGCGCGCTGGCCGGCGCCGTCCTGCTCGTCTCGCCGAGCTTCGCGTTCGATCACTGGCAGGTGGTGAGCGAGCCGCTGTGCCTCGCCCTGCTGATGGCGACGCTGGCGTTGATGACCTACTCGTCGAGGCCGTGGACCTACGGCGTGGCTGCGGCGGCCGCGGGGTTGGTGCGCTACGCCGCGGTCGCTTCCACGGGCGCGGTGGCGCTGTGGGCCTACGCGGCGGGCGGCAGCCGGCGTGAGCGGCTGCGCCGGGCGGCGGTCGCGGCGGCCCCCTCGGTGGTTGTGCAGACGCTGTGGGTGCTGCGCTCCGCGGCGGAAGCAGGAGAGGTACGCAGCTTCGGTCTTCGGGGCGGGCTGGGCGCGACGTTCCGCGAGCTGACGGCCACGCTCGGCGCCTGGCTGGCGCCGTCGGCGCCGGGCGCGTGGCTGCGCGGCGGGCTCGCCGTCGTGGTGGGAGCGGTCGCGGTGGCCGTCCTGGTGCGCGAGGCGCGCCCCCCGCGGCTCGCCGACCCCGAACCCGGTGCGCCGCTGCGGCGCCGGTTCCTGGCGGCCGCGGCGCTGCTCGCCGGCTGCTACGCCGCGTTCGTGACGTTCTCGCGGTTGTTCGTGGACGCGACGATCCCGTTCGACGTGCGGATTCTCTCGCCGTTCATCGTGATCACCGAGGTGGCCGCGGCGGCGGCGCTCGCCGCGGCGTGGGGCCGCTCGGGCTTGCGCGTGCGCGCCTTCGCGGCCGTGGCGGCGCTGGCCTGGCTCGCCGGGTCGGCGCTGGCCACCGTCCAGGCGGTGCGGGACGCCCTGGATGGCGGCTGGGGCTACGCGAGCGACGAGTCGCGGACCTCGAGGCTCGGCGCGTGGCTCCGGGCGGAGGGGGCCGGCCACGCCATCTTCTCGAACAACACCGCGACCGCGTGGTTCTTCACGCACCGCCCCTCGCGCGACCTGCCCGGGAATCTGGACGCCGACTCGCTGGCGTCGTTCGGCCGGGTGCTGCGCGCCGAGCGCGGCCTGCTGGTCGAGTTCCCGTTCGATCTCGATGCGGGCGCGCCGCCGGATTCGCTCGCCAACCGCCTGGGGCTCATCGAGATGGCGCGGTTCCCGGACGGGGCCGTGTGGGCGCCGCCGCGCGCAGGCGGCGCGGCGGGCCGCCCGCCGGGCTAGCACGGCCCCCCGGTCGGGCATCCCGCCGCAACGCGGCCCGTTGCCGACTCGTATAGAATTTGCTACAACCGCTGGCGCTGACCCGCAGTCACTTCAACGGAGAGTCTCTATGCATCGAGTGCGTCTCGCTTCACTGCTCCTCGTCTCCGTCTGCCTCGGCGGCGCCACCGCGCTTCGCGCGCAGCAGCCCGCGCCGGCCGAGTACCCGGGGATCGAGACCGGAAAGATGTGGACCTTCGACGTGCCGCCGATGGATTACTGGGCCCGCCGGTACAACTTCCATCCGAGCCAGGAGTGGCTGGATCACGTCCGCCTGTCCGCCGGGCGGCTGCCGGGGTGCTCGGCGTCGTTCGTCTCGCCCGACGGCCTCGTGATGAGCAACCACCACTGCGGGCGCGGCTGCATCGACGCCGTGACCAAGCCGGGTGAAGACCTGCTGCGGGACGGCTTCTACGCCAAGACCCGCGACGAAGAGCGGCCGTGCCCGGGGATGTCCCTCGACCAGCTGCTGTCCATCACCGACGTCACCGACAGCGTGAGCGCGGCCGTTCCGGCCGGCACGCCCGCCGAGCGGGCGGCGACGTTGCGCGACGCCGCGATCAGCGGGCTCGAGAACCGCTGCGCCGGCGGCGCGGCGGACGTCCGCTGCCAGGTGGTCACCATGTACGCTGGCGGCCAGTACAAGCTGTACCGGTTCCATCACTACACGGACCTCAGGCTGGTCTTCGCGGTCGAGAGCCAGACGGCCTTCTTCGGCGGCGACCCGGACAACTTCACCTACCCGCGCTACGACCTCGACATGTCCATCGTGCGGGCGTACGTGAACGGGCAGCCCGCGCACACCGAGTACTTCCGCTGGAGCCCGAACGGCGCGAGCGACCACGACCTGGTGTTCGCCGTCGGCAATCCGGGCGGCACCGGCCGGCTCAACACCGTGGCCCAGATGGAGTACCTGCGGGACGTCTCGTATCCGGCGAACCTGCGGATGCTGGCCGACCGGATCCGGATCGCGCACCAGCTCTCCAACATGAGCGAGGACCGCGCCCGCGCGCTGCGCAACCTGATCTTCGGCCTCGAGAACTCCTACAAGGCGATCGACGGGTACCAGGCCGGACTCACCAATCCGGCGATGATGGCGCACAAGCGGGAGTGGGAGCGGGACTTCCGCGCCAAGGTGGACGCCAACGCGGAGTGGAAGCGGCTGTACGGGACCGCGTGGGACGAGAGCGCGGCCGTCTGGCACCAGCTCGGCCAGATCGCCGTTCGACGGCGCTACTACGCCTTCGACGCCTACGGCGCCCAGCTGCTCCAGTTCGCCGGCTACATCGTGCGGCAGCCGGTCGAGGCCGCGAAGCCGGACAGCGCGCGCCTCATGATGTTCCGCGACGCGATGCAGCGCCGGGTGCAGGGCATGCTCGCGGCCCCGGTGGATACGACCGCCGAGATCATGACGCTGACGGCCTATTTCACCCAGATGCAGAAGGACCTTCCCGCCGCCGATCCGCTGGTGCGGATGGTGCTGGCGGGCCGCACGCCGGAAGCCGCGGCGCGCGCGATGGTCGGCAGCAGCCAACTGCTCACGGCGGACCAGCGGCAGGCCCTGATCCAGGGCGGCGCCGCGGCCGTGAAGGCGTCGACCGATCCGTTCATCAAGCTGGCCCTGTTCATCGACCCGCAGGAGCGGGCCCTCACGCGGCAGGCGACGGAGCTCAACGCCCGCGACGCCCAGGCGTCCGAGCGCATCGCCCGCGCCCTGCTGGCCGTGTTCGGCAACACCGTGTCGCCGGACGCGACGTTCAGCCTCCGGATCCAGGACGGCGAAGTGATGGGGTACCCGTACAACGGCACCCTGGCTCCCCCGTTCACGACGTTCTACGGGATGTACGACCGGTCGTACAGCTTCGGGCAGAAGCCGCCGTTCGACCTCCCGGCGCGGTGGACCTCGCACCGTGACTCGCTCAATCTGTCGACGCCGCTCGACGCGGTCTCGACCTGCGACATCATCGGCGGCAACTCCGGCAGCCCGGTGATCAACAAGAACGCCGAAATCGTCGGCCTGATCTTCGACGGCAACATCGAGGACCAGCCGCTCCGCTTCCTCTACTCGGAGGCGGTGGGCCGCGCGGTGTGGGTGGATTCCCGCGGCATCATCGAGGCGCTCCGGCACGTGTACGACGCCGGGCCGCTCGCCGACGAGATGACGGGCAGGCACTAGGCAGCCCCTTGCCTGACGCGCCCGGGCCCCGACGCAGTGCCGGGACCCGGGCGCGCTGCGTCGGGCGCCCGGGGCGCGGCCGGCCCGCCGCGCCGGCGCGGAGAGCGGGCAACTCGGCGGCTGGCAACCATTTCCGCTCTTGCTCGTGATTCCGGCGATTCTTATCATTGCACAACCTTCCCCGGGGAGTCCTGCTCGATGTCCGATCCGTTCCTCAGCTCGGACGAATACGATGAGCGTGCTCACCAGCTGTACAACGAAGGGCGTTACGACGAAGCCGTAGGCATGCTGAAGGAAGGGCTGGGCCTGTATCCCGACGCGCTGGAGCTGCTGGTCGGGATGGGGTACGCGCGCCTGGCGAGGGAGGAGTACGCCTGGTCGCGCCAGAGCTTCGAGGCGTCGCTGAAGCTGGACCCCGACCACGAGGACGCGCTGGCCGGTCTGGGGGAGGTGCTCCTCAAGCTCGGCGGGCGCGAGGCCGGGCTGAAGTGCTTCGATCGCGTGCTGGAGCTGGGATTCAAGGACGACCTGGACATCGTGCTCCAGATGGGGCGCGCGCTGTTCCGGGAGGGGTTGCTCGAGGCGGCGCGCCGCTTCTTCGAGGTCGCGCTCACCGGGCATCCCGACAGCGCGGAGGCATCGGCCTGCGTGGGCTACGCCGCCCACCGGCTCGCCGCCGAGACCGACGCGATCCGCTGGCTGCGTCACGCGCTCACGCTCGACCCCAAGCACGGCGAAGCGCGCATCTACCTGGCGAACCTGCTCTACGACCGCGGCGAGTACGAGCCGGCGCTGGCGGAGTTCGAGCACACCGAGCCCGACGACCACTGGGACGAGCTCGGCATCTGGCGGCTGATCGAGCTGAAGCGGAGCATCTACCGGCTGCCGGAGGACGACCCCGAGCTCAAGCCGTGGCTGGTGCGGCTCGGCGACCTGGCCGGGGACGCGGACGCCACCGACCTGCTGTTGGCGGAGATCGAGGCCGCGGGCCCCGACGGCACCGGCTCGCGCGATCCGGCGCAGCTCGAGCTGTTCGGCACGCTGGTCACGGAGCTGCAGGCGATGCACCGCCAGCCGCGCGGCTTCGAGGTCCACCGGATCACCACCCGGGACGGCGCGACCTACGTCGGGACGTGGGAGGACATCGTCGTCGCCATGAGGGACGACGACGCGGCGTTCTCCGGCCGGCCGATCGAGGAGTTCCTGGCGGGCGCCGCGGCGCGCGCGTCCCGCCTGACCGGCGTGACCATCCCGGCCACCGATCCGGAGAGCTTCATCCGCGGCTACGCGGATGCGGGACTGGTGAAGATCCTCAAGTAGGCAGGGTGTAGGGTGGTAGGGTGTGAGGGTGTAGGGGTGTGAGGGTGTGGCCGTGTGAGGCCCCTGACACCCCGACTCCCTAACACCCCGTCGCGTCTCTCACGGACACACGCTCCCCTCACTCACCAGCGGCACGCTGAACGTGTAGACGGCCGCGAGCGTGTCCGGGCCGCCGCCCGGCCCCAGCTGGCCGTTCACGCTCCCCCGCACGCGGAAGATCATCCGCCCGCTGACCGATCTGGGCGCCTGCGTCGTGTAGGTCGTGATCTCGGCGGCGGCGCCCCGCAGGCCGAACAGCAGCGTGACGGCGGCCTGGTCGGTGTAGAGGGCGAAGGGACGCGGCGGCTGGCACGCGAGCGAGCTCGTCACGTCGGTGGACTTCAGGGAGTCGAGCGCGTACGTCCCGATGCCGGCGAGCGCCACGGTGTCCTCGTAGAGGAAGGCGCGGGACGGATTGAGCGCGGGCCCGACGAGCCCGGAGACCTGAAACGCGGGCTGCCCGTTCGTCCGGGTGAAGTCGATGGCCTGCGCCGGAAGCCGCACCCTCACCTGCGCCGCTCCGGAGAGCCACAGATAGCTGGCGCCGGTCAGCGAATCCGCCGGCACGAACACGTCCACCGCGCCGCCGCCGGTCTGGCCGCAGGCGCCGACCGAGAAGCCCGCCCTGCCCGTGTCCTTGGCCGTCACCAGGCCCGAGGCGTCGATGGCGGCCACCCGCGTGCTCGCGGGCGTGATGGCCGGCGCATGGCTCGGCACGGGCCCGCTCGACGCGCGCCGCAGCCGGACGCCGAGCGTCATCGTGTCGCCGGGAGCGAGGACCAGGCTGTCGGGCACGAACTCGGGCAGCAGGTCGGCCGGCACGTCGAGGGCGGCGGGCAGGCTCCGCGCGCCTCGGCTGGACGCGGTGATCTGCGCGCTGCCGGTCGCGAGGGCGTGCGCGACGCCGCGGACGGGGTCGATCGAGACGATCTGCGGCGCGCTGGAGCTCCACGAGAGCTGCGGCGAGGCGACCGCGCCGCCGTGTTCGTCGCGGACGTCGGCGGTGAAGGCCACGCTGTCGCCGACGCACAACGCGGCCGCGGTGGGCGACACGGTCACGGTGCCGAGGGGAAGCAGGTCGGTGCAGCCCGCGAGGGCGGCGAGGACGGCGCCCACCAGCGGGGCCCGTCGGGCGAAGCGGAGGCGGTGAGACCGCACGGCGCCCAGTCTACTCCGCGCGGCCGCGAATGCCAAGCTCACGCCTGTTCCACGCCGGGCCCCGGCCTTAGGTTCTTGGCGTGCCTGACTCGATTTTGCGACCCCGGTCCATCGCCGTCGTCGGCGCGTCCCGGCGCCCGAACACGATCGGGTACCAGATTCTCGACAACCTCATCCGCTACGGCTTCAACGGGCCCATCTATCCGGTCAATCCGCAGGCCGAGGTCATCCACTCGATCCGCGCGTATCCCACCGTCACCGCCATCCCCGATCCCGTGGAGATGGCGGTTCTGGTGGTGCCCCGGGACCTGGTGCTCGGCGCGGCCGAGGAGTGCGGCAGGAAGGGCGTGAAGGGGTTGGTGGTGATCACCGCCGGCTTCGCGGAGGTCGGCGGCGAAGGGGTCGAGCGGGAGCGGCGCCTGGTCGAGGTGGTGCGGCGCCACGGGATGCGGATGGTCGGCCCCAACTGCATGGGCGTCCTCAACAGCGCGCCCGACTTCTCGATGAACGCCACCTTCGCGCCCACGATGCCGCCGTACGGTCCGGTCGGGCTCGTCAGCCAGTCGGGGGCGATGGGGCTCAGCATCCTCGACTACGCCGGGGAGCTCGGCATCGGCATCCACCAGTTCGTGTCGGTGGGCAACAACGCCGACCTGTCGGGCAACGACCTGCTGGTGGACTGGGCGGACGATCCGGAGATCCGCACCATTCTGATGTACCTCGAGAGTTTCGGCGACGCGCGACGCTTCTTCCAGATCGCGCGCAAGCTGACGCGCAAAAAGCCGATCTTCGTCGTGAAGGCGGGCCGCACCGCGGCGGGGGCGCGCGCGGCGTCGTCGCACACGGCGGCGCTGGCCGGCACGGACCTCGCCGCGGACGCGCTGATGGAGCAGTGCGGCGTGATGCGCGCGCAGACGGTGGAGGAGCTGTTCGACTACGCGATGGCCTTTCCCCGGCTGCCGCTGCCCAAGGGCGACCGGGTGGCCATCATCAGCAACGCGGGCGGCCCGGCCATCATCCTGGCCGACGCGTGCGAGTCGCTGGGACTGCGCGTGGCGGAGCTGGCGCCCGAGACCCAGGCGGCGATCCGCGCCCTCCTGCCGGAGGAGGCGGCGGTCCGCAATCCGGTGGACCTCATCGCCTCGGCCACGGCGCCCACGTTCGGCACCGTGCTCACCCTGGTGCTGAAGGACCCGAACATCGACGCGGTGATCGTGTCGGTGGCGCCGCCGCCCCTCAAGGGCAAGGAGGGCGACGTGGCGGAGGCCATCGTGCAGGCCACCGCCGCGCGGCGCGACGTCCCGGTGATGGCGGTGCTGCTCGGGCGCCAGGGCGTGAGCGCGGGGATGCGCAACCTGCTCCGCGCCGGAATGCCGGGGTACATCTTCCCCGAATCGGCGGCGCGGGCCCTGGCGGCGATGAACCGCTACCGGAAGTGGCTCGAGCGGCCGGAAGGCGCGGAGCTGCACTTCCCCGCGGACACGGCGCGCGTCGCCGCCATCATCGAGCGGGCGCGGAAGGAGCGGCGGGAGAAGCTGAGCGAGACCGAAGCGCTCCAGGTGCTGGACGCGTACGGAATCCCCACGGTGCCCTGGCGGCAGGCCGCGACCGAGGACGAGGCGGCCGAGGCCGCCGGCGCGCTCGGACATCCGGTGGTCCTGAAGGTGATCAGCCGCGCCATCGTCCATAAGAGCGACGTCGGCGGCGTGGTCGTGGGGCTCGGCTCGGAGCGCGAGGTGCGCGAGGGGTACCGGCGGATGCTGCAGCGCGTGAAGGAGCGCGCGGGCGTCGTCCCCGAGGCGGTGCTGGTCCAGCAGATGATTCCCGGCGGGCGCGAGACCATCGTGGGCTCGGCCCGCGACCCGAGGGCGGGGCCGCTCCTCATGTTCGGCCTGGGGGGCGTGGCGGTCGAGGTGCTGAAGGACGTGGTGTTCCGGGTGCACCCGCTCACCGACGTGGACGCGCGGGAGATGGTCCGGGCGATCCGCGGCTACCCGCTGCTCGAGGGGGTGCGCGGCCAGGCGGCGGTGGACGTGGTCGCGCTCGAGGAGATCCTGCAGCGGGTGTCGCAGCTGGTGGGCGAGCACGAGGCCGTGCTCGACATGGACATCAACCCGCTGGTCACGTTCCCGGACCGCGCGCTCGCGCTGGACGCCCGGTTCCGGATCGCACTCTGAGTCCGGGGGACGGTGCGGCGGGCACGCCGCTCAGAACATCGACATCGCCAGGAACGAGCGGAGATTGTCGTTGGTGACCCGCAGCCGGCTGGAGAGCAGGCGGACCACGGCCCACAGCACCTTGTACGCGATGTCGCGATTGAAATCGAGCAGCAGCTCGAAATCGGAGCGCGTGATGGTGAGCAGGGTGCAATCGGTGTTGGCGATGGCGTCGGTCGAGCGCTCCGACCGGTCGAAGATGCCCATCTCGCCGAAGCAGGTGCCGGGCTTGAGGACGGCCAGCGCCTCTTCGCCGCTGCCCGGCACGATGCGGCTGATCCGGACGTCGCCCTCGGCGATGATGTACAGCCGGTTGCTCGGCTCGCCTTCCTTGAACACGGTGGCGGCGCTCTGGAACTTCTGCTCCTTGCAGATCTCCAGGACGCGCGCCAACTCCCCGTCGTCGAGGTCGTGGAAGATGGCCGCCTGCTTGAGGAGCGAGAGGTCCATGCGTGAAGGCTGAAGGTATCCCGCCCGTCGGAGAGCAGCAAGTCCGCTCGGGAAGGGTACTTACGGCGGCGAACGTGGTCTCGGCCGCGCGGGTCCCGCTGGCGGTCGCGTTCGCGTGGAACCCCGGAGTCGGGGTGCGGCTGGGGGTGCTCGCCGCGGCGGCCGCGACCGACCTCCTCGACGGCTGGCTGGCGCGCCGGCTCGGGCCCTCGCGGCTCGGCGCCTGGATGGACCCGGTGGCGGACAAGATCTTCATGCTCACGGCGTTCGGCGCGCTCCTGGTGTCCGGGGCCCTGGGGCCGTTCGAGGTGGCCGGCGTGCTGCTGCGGGACGTCCTGGCGCCGGCCGGGTATCTGGCGAGTGTGGTGGCGCGCCGGCCGTTCCGCGTGCCGCCGGCCCGGGTGGGCGGCAAGGCCGTCACCGTGGGCCAGACGCTCACCCTGTTCGCCTGGCTGCTCGACTCGTCGCTCCTGAGGCCGCTGGCCTGGGCGACCGCAGCGATGGCGCTGTACGCGATCGCCGACTACGGCCGCCTCGCGGTCAGGAGGAGCGAGCGATCGCCTTCGTGAGGAGGATTTCGATGCGGGCCGTGATTCGACTCATGCTCGGGGTGGCGCCGCTCGCGTGCGCCGCGCCCGCCGCCGTCGCCCAGGAGTTCCAGCCCCCCGCGTCCGCGGCGGCGGGCGCGTCCTCGGGCGGCTCCGGATTCGACATGGACCTCTACAGCTTCTCGGTGCGGGGAGGCGTGGACGTCACCCGGCCCGCCCAGTGGGTGGTGGGCACCACGCTCGACATCGCGGAAATGTGGTCGCCGCGGGTGCGCCTCCGTCCCTCGTTCGAGGTGTCCTCGAGCGGAAGCAACGTCCAGCTGCATCTGGCCGGTGAAGTGGTGTACCGCTTCCAGCCCGACGACGCTCCGGCCATCCCGTACGCGGGCGTCGGGGTCGGGCACATGAGCCGGTGCCCCGGCTGCACCACCATCTGGCCGACGGTGGTGATCGGGTTCGAGCTGCGGTTCCGGCCCGCGTTCAACTGGCTGGTCGAATACCACGCGCTCGACCGCCTGGGGCGCCACCGGTTCCTGGTCGGGCTGGCGACGCGGGGAGCGCCGTGATGGCCGAGGCCAAGCGCGTCGCCCTGCGGTGGCGGGAGGGGATGGCGTTCGAGGGCGGCGTCGAGGGCAAGCCGTCCATCGTGCTCGATGCCGACGGAAAGACCGGGCCGGGTCCGATGGACACGCTGCTGCTGGCCCTCGCCGCGTGCACGGCGAGCGACGTGGTCTCGATCCTCGAGAAGATGCGCTTTCCGGTGCGCGGCATGTCGGTGGACGTGACCGGCGAGCGGAAGCCGGATCATCCCAGGCGCTTCACGTCCATCGCGCTCACGTTCAGGATCCGGGCGCCGGGCGCGCCGGAGGAGCGCGTGCGGCACGCCATCGACCTCTCGCTCGAGAAGTACTGCTCGGTCAGCCACTCGCTGGCTCCGGACATCGCGCGGCGCTATGAGCTGGTGCTGGAGGCGTAGCGCGCTGCTGCTGCCCGCCCTGGCGTTCGCCGTTCCCGTGCGCGCCCAGAGTCTCTCGGAACTGCAGCTGTGGGGCACGGCGGTGGCGTCGAAGCCGGCCTTCTACGGCGCCGGCGTCGGCCTGGGCTGGCGCGACGAGCAGCGGGATCGATTCGCGCCCGCGGTCGCCGTCGGCGGGTTCGGCGACGGCCGCTTCGGCGTCCGCGCCGACCTCTCGTACCAGTTCCTGCTCGATCCGGTGAAGCGCGTGGGGTCGGCCGTCTACGCGGGCGGCGGGCTCAGCGCGGTGGTGCGGCGCGGCCGCGTCGTGCCGTACCTGCTGCTGGTCGTGGGGATCGAGAACGCGCCGGGGGGCTCGGGCGGGTCGTTCCTGGAGATCGGCGTCGGCGGGGGCGCGCGTGTGGCGATCGGGTACCGGTGGCGGAAGCACAACGCCCCGGGCCGCTAGGCGCCGGGGCGTGACCCGTCGGGATCAACTGCCGGATCAGGCTACGCCGGCGGTCTCCACGGATTCGGGCCTGGCCACGACCGGCTGGCAGTAGCGCTCGCCCAGGGTCCGCAGCTCCCGGATCTGGACGGGGGTCAACTCCTCGTAGCGCTCTCCCAGATACGCCATCGTGTCGTCGAACCACTCTTTCCGGTGCTCTTCGGCGGCTTCGAGGACTCCACAGCGCAGGATGTGGCTGAACAACTCGTCGCGGGCCAACTCAAATGCAGTAGGCACTTGGACTTTGCGGTGGTTACTACGCTTCGGCATCACACCTCCATTATGGGCGGGACGTTCCCGCCGAACCGCAATATAAAGGGTCCCCCCGCTCCCGGGCAAACCTTACAGCAGGTCCGCGAAGACGGTCGCCGCCGCCTCGGCCGCGCGGGTGCGCAAGGGCCGGCGCCGCCACTCCTCCGGCAGCACGGGCGCCGCCTTCTCCAGGTCCGACTCGAACAAGGCCCGCATGGCTGCGCCGGTCGCGGGGTCGGCGATCAACGCGTTCAGCTCGTAATTGCGGCGCAGGGAGAGCGGGTCGAGGTTGCTCGAGCCCACCAGCGTCACCACGCCGTCGGCCACCGCGGTCTTCGCGTGCAGCATGACGCCGCCCCATTCGAAGATCTCGGCGCCGGCATCCAGCAGCGGCTGGTAGATCCGGCGCGCCGCCAGGCCGGCGACCGGGTGGTTGTTGCGCCCCGGCACGAGCAGGCGCACGCGGACGCCGCGCCGCGCCGCCCGCATCAGCGCCTCGAGCACCCGGCGCGGCGCGACGAAATAGGCGTCCGTCAGCTCGAGGGATTCCTCCGCCCGGTCGGCGATCCACTCGTACATCGCCGCCACCCGTCCCAGGCCCGGCCGGTCGCCGACCACCACCACCGCCGCCTCGCCCTTCTCCGGCGGCCGGCGGCCGGGCGGCGACTCGGCCGGCTGCTCCAGGCTCGCCCGGCTCCACATCCGCTCGAACGCGCGCTGGAAGTCGGCCACCGCAGGTCCGCGGATCGAGACCGCGGTGTCGCGCCAGCCGGCTCCGCCGCGATCGGATGGAGCCCAGTGGTCGGCGATGCAGATGCCGCCCACGAAGGCGATGAGATCGTCGCAGACGAGGAGCTTGCGGTGGTCGCGGTGGCGCAGCCTGAGCCAGCTCCAGGGCGCGAGCGCCGACAGCGGGCGGAACGGCCGCACGGCGATGTCGGCGTCGCGGAGCTGGCGGGCCACCGACCCGCCCTTGACCAGCAACGTGCCCACGGGGTCGTAGATCACCCGCACGCGCGCGCCGCGGCGCCGCGCCCGCGTCAGCCCGGACGTGAAGTCCCGGCCGGTGGCGTCGTCGGCCATGATGAAGTTCTCGAAGCTCACGCTGCGCTGAGCGGCGCGGATGCCGGCCAGCATGGCGGGGAAGGCGAGCCCGCCGTCCCGGAGGACCCGGACGGCGTGGCCGTAGCGCAGGGGGGCCGAAGCGATTCCGGCCAGCTCGAGCAGCGCGCGGGGCGAAGCCAGGCGCGGAGACGCATCGGCCGGAGAGGGCACCCCTGATGATAGGAAGAAGCGCGCCGGCGGGCGAGTTGGCGGCGGTGCCCCCCCTGGGTATGATAGACCCGACATGACCCCCGACGAGACCTGGGATCCCCGGCGCGCCGAGCAGCTGGTCGAGATGCTGCGGGCCCTGGCCCGACGCATCGTGGATCTCGACCGCGGCGGCGACCTCCTGGGCGAGTCCTCGTCGCTGCTGCGGGCGATGGGGGACATCCGCTCGGAGCTGTTCCGCTACGAGGTCCGGCAGACGTTCGAGTCGCCGGAGGCGGCCGAGCACCGCCGCATCGTCGAGGAAGCGCGCGGGTGGACGCCCGACGAAACCGGTAGGGACGAGGAGGAGCCATGGCGGAAGCCGGACGGTCGCTGAGGGTCTTCTATCTGGCGCTCGGCGCCATCGCGGTGGTCGGGATCGGGCTGATCGTGCACGCGGCGACGGGCGGCAAGGGCGCGCCCATCGTGATGGCGGAGTGCGGCGGCCCGCCGCTCGACAACGTGCCGCCGCAGGGCGTGGTGGCGGGTCCGGATTCCGCGCCCGTGCACATCACGGAGTACGGCGATTTCGAGTGCCCGTCCTGCGCGCGGTTCGCCATCATCACCATGCCCGACGTCCTGCGCCGCCTCGTCCCCACGGGGAAGCTCCGGTGGGAGTGGCTCGACTTCCCGCTCCAGCAGCACCAGAACTCCCCGCTCGCCCACATCACCGCCGAATGCGCGGCCCGGCAGGGCAAGTTCTGGGACATGGAGTACGCGCTCTACGACCACCAGGACGACTGGTTCGCGGACGCCAATCCGGAGCGCAAGTTCCTCGACTACGCGCGCGCGGCGGGCCTCGAGGTCGACTCGCTGAAGGTGTGCATGGACCAGCGCCGGACCTGGCCGCAGATCGAGGCCAACCGCTGCTCCGGCGAGAAGCTCGCGATCAGCGGCACGCCGACCTTCTTCGTGAACGGCCGCGAGCTGTCGGGGACGCCGGCCTACGACGACCTGGCGCGGATCGTGGACTCGATCAGCGCCGCGCCGGCCGCGGCGCCGCGGCCGTCCGGGAAGCGGTGAGCTGACGATGCGCCATCGGATGACGACCGCGGCCCTCGCGCTGGTGGGTCTCCTGGTCTCGACCTATTTGCTGCTCTACAAGCTCGGCGTGGTGGGCTCGCTCAAGTGCGTGGGGAGCGGGGGCTGCGAGCGCGTCAACACCAGCGCCTGGTCGACGCTCGCCGGCGTGCCGGTCGCGGCGTTCGGCGTGGCGGGCTACCTGCTGCTGCTGGGGATCGCGCTGCGCGGCTTGAGCGGCGACGCGGCGGCCGGCGGCGGAACCACGCGCTGGATCGCGGCGCTGTCGGGCCTGGGCGTGCTGTTCTCGCTCTACCTGCTGGGGCTCGAGCTGTTCGTCATCCACGCCGTCTGCCTGTGGTGCAGCGTCTCGGGGGTGACGATCCTCGCCATCTTCCTCGTGGCGGCGGGCGCGCTGCGCGGAGCTAGCCGGCCACCCGCACCGTGAGCACCGGGCACGCGGCCGTGCGCGCCACGCGCTCGGCCACGCTGCCCAGCAGCAGGTGCGGCAGGCCGGTGCGGCCGTGGGTCGCCACCACGATGAGGTCGGCGTGGTGGCGCGAGGCCGCGTCGGTGATGGCCACGTACGGCGGGCCGAACACCACCTCGGCCGTCCACGGCACCGCGGCGCCGATCTCGCGCGCGCCGAACTCCTGTAGCTGCTCGCGCGTGATCGCCGCCAGCGAGGCCATGTCCTCGGGCACCGCTCCGGGGTGCGGAACCGCCGCCTCGAGGGCGTGCACCAGCAGGATCCGCCCGGAGAACTGGCGCGCGATCTCGATCGCGGGCCGGACCGCCACCGCGCTGTTGGCCGAGAAGTCCGTGGTCACCACCACCGTCTGAAACACCGTCAGGCCTCGCCTTCCTCGTACTGCGTCTTGAGACGCTGCACCACCGCCGGGTCGGCCAGGGTGGTCGTGTCGCCGAGCGCGCGCCCTTCCGCGATGTCGCGCAGCAGCCGCCGCATGATCTTGCCGCTGCGCGTCTTCGGCAGGTCGGCCGAGAACAGCACGTCGTCCGGACGGGCGATCGCGCCGATCTTCGTGGCGACGTGCTCCTTGAGGTCGTCCTTCAGCTCGTCGTGCGCCTCGAAGCCCGCCTTGAGCGTCACGAACGCGGCGATGGCCTGGCCCTTCAGCTCGTGGTGCTTGCCGACCACCGCGGCCTCGGCAACGGAAGGATGGTCCACCAGCGCGCTCTCGATCTCCATCGTGCCGATCCGGTGGCCCGCCACGTTCAGCACGTCGTCCACGCGCCCCAGCAGCCAGAAGTAGCCGTCCTCGTCGCGCTTGGCGCCGTCGCCGGGGAAGTACATCCCCGGCCACTTCGACCAGTAGACCTCGCGGTAGCGGTCGTCGTCGCCCCAGATGGTCCGCAGCATGCCCGGCCAGGGCGCGGTGAGCGCGAGGAAACCGCCGCCTACCTCCACGCGCTGTCCGGCGCCGTCCACCACCTCGGCGGCGACGCCGGGGAAGGCGCGCGTCGCCGAGCCCGGCTTGGTCGCGACCACGCCGGGCAGCGGCGTGATCATGATGCCGCCCGTCTCGGTCTGCCACCAGGTGTCCACGATCGGGCAGCGCTGGCCCCCGATGTTGTGGTGGTACCACATCCAGGCTTCGGGGTTGATCGGCTCGCCCACCGTGCCCAGGAGGCGCAGCGTGGACAGGTCGTGCCGCGCCGGCAGCTCGGCGCCCCACTTCATGAACGCGCGGATCGCCGTCGGCGCCGTGTAGAAGACCGACACGCCGTAGCGCTCGACGATGTCCCACACGCGGTCGCGCTCCGGCCAGTCGGGCGCGCCCTCGTAGATCACCTGCGTGGCGCCCAGCGCCAGCGGCCCGTACACCACGTACGAGTGGCCGGTCACCCAGCCGACGTCGGCCGTGCACCAGAACACGTCGTCGTCCTTGAGGTCGAAGACCAGCTTGGTCGTCGCCATCACGTGGGTGAGGTAGCCGCCCGTCGTGTGCACGATGCCCTTGGGCTTCCCGGTCGTGCCGCTGGTGTAGAGGATGAACAGCACGTCCTCGGCGTCCATCCGCTCCGGCTCGCAGAAGGGCGCGGCGTCCTGCATCAGCCGGTGCCACCAGTGGTCGCGGCCCTCCTGCATGTGCACGAACGCCTCGTCGCCGGTCGCGCCGAGCCGCCGCTGGTAGACCACGACGTGCCGGATCGTCGGGCACTGCTCGAGCGCCTGGTCGGCCGCGCGCTTCAAGGGCACGACCTGGCCGCGGCGGAACCCGCCGTCCGCCGTGATCAGGGCGACCGCGCCCGCGTCGTTGATGCGGTCCCGGAGGCTTTCCGCGCTGAAGCCGCCGAACACCACCGAGTG
>Ga0335080_10001952_pt1 | contig 20545 bp, 18 predicted proteins | sample Lox_Sample_34_FD_206720 | JGI IMG/M metagenome (GOLD analysis project Ga0335080, IMG submission 206720) | Soil microbial communities from Loxahatchee National Wildlife Refuge, Florida, United States - Lox_Sample_3.4 | ecosystem: Environmental > Terrestrial > Soil > Wetlands | place: USA...
TTTGATCGCCCGTCCGGAAGATGTCGAGGATGTCGCACAGGAAGTTTTCCTGCGGCTTTATTTTTCCCTCGATCAATTGCGGACGGCAGAGGTCTTTGAACCGTGGCTGTACCGCTTGACGGTGAACGCGGCGTACGATTACTTACGCAAGCAGCGGCGCCGCCAGGAATTCCGCATGTCTGATCTCAGCGAGCAGCAGGTCATGATGGCCGATGCCATGGCGGGCGGCAAAGCGGAACAGGAAGACCAGCATCAGAAGAAGGTTCGCGAGGCCGTCGATTCGCTCCTCGGCGGCGTCAGCGAAGCCGATCGCATTCTTCTGATGTTGAAAGAGGTAGAGGGCCTTTCGTTGAAAGAGCTTGAAAAGGTGTACAAGGTCAACGAAAATGCTCTTAAGGTCCGATTGTTCAGGGCCCGCCAGCGGGTCCTGAAAGCCTTCGGATCGGCGGAGAAAACGGAGGGAGCCGGCTAATGCCGGTGATGTAGAGGTAAAATGAACCCGATGCGCGGCAGCGACGACGAAAAATTGGATGCGCTGTTCCAGGCCTATCGCGAGGCTTGTGTGGCCCCGGAGACGAGCGCTAACTTTATGCCCAGCCTGTGGGCACGAATTGAATCGCGGCAGCGGTTCACGTTCTCATTCAGCCGTATGGCCAATGCGCTGGCCACGGCCGCGGTTGCGCTGTCCATCGCTCTCGGGGTCTACATGGCCATTCCACGCACCACTCCTGGCCTCGATGCTCAAACCTATGTCGAAGCCTTGGCCGACTACAATAGCGCGGACGCCGTGGACCTGACTAGCCCTGCCGTCTTGGGCCTTGCCGATCACCGCTAAAGAGGCGTCATGCCCAAAACCAGATTCTCCGCCCTCCTCTCCCTGCTCCTCGTGTTCTTCAGCGGGGCGGTTCTCGGCGCGTTCGCCTACCGGTTGTACTCCGTGGGCTCCGTCCAGACTCGGGGAACGAACGCCGCCGGACCGGGACACCGCCCGACCCCGGAGGAATTCCGCCGGAACTATACCGCCAGCCTGACCAAAGCCGCCAAACTCGACGACCAGCAGATCACCGCCCTCAACGGGATTCTCGACCAGACCCGCGACGAAGTCGACAAGCTGAACGAGAAGATCAAGCCGGAGCGCGATGCCCTCAACGAGAAGTGGCGCCCCGAGCGGGAAGCCATTCAGAGCCACCAGGTGGAGCGCATCACCGCCATCTTGCACCCCGACCAGCGTCCGTTATACGAAGCTTGGCGCACCGAGCGCGACCGGCAACACAAACTCCACGAGCAGCAGCGGGATCAGTTCAAGAAGTAGCGTTTTCAGCAGCCGGGCGCGTCAGCAAACGGCTTAGGTGGTCGGCTGCGCTTTCTTGCCGCCGCGCGTGCCCTGATACTTCTTTTCGAAGCGGTCGATGCGCCCGGCGGTGTCCACCAGCTTCTGCCTCCCGGTGAAAAACGGATGGCAAGAGGAACAGATTTCCACGCGGATGTCGCCCTTGTGCGTCGAGCGAGTCTTGAACGTGTGCCCGCAGGCGCAAATGACGTTCACTTCGTTATACGCGGGGTGAATACCAGCCTTCATTTTGTTGCGGAATCCTTTCGATACGGGGAAGTTATAGTATACCAGAAACGCGAACCCCCGTGCGCCCTATGGCGCACGGGGGACGGTTAGCCTTGTAAGAGATACCTGAGGCTTTAGCTGACGCGAAAAGGCAGCCGGTCCACAGGAACTTGATCCCGCCACTGAAGCGGAATCGGCTACATTAGAGGCTCGACTTCAACAGTCGGCCACCTCTCGCGGTCTTTTACTACTACTATCCATGTTTGCTGGACCACCTCCTTCTTCAGTGATAACCGCATATTCTCACGGAGGTCGCGGATTGTCAATATGAGTTTTGGTAGAATCCTCGACCCAGCGCAGCATCCTGTGGCATGATGCCCCTTGACTCCTATATGCAGTGGTATAGTTACAAGGCGCGCGCCGCAAAACGGCACATTGCCAGCCCGTCCATCAGGTTGAAAGGGAACTGGCCCGTGGTGTAGTGCCCGCAGGGTAGGTTGAACACCTCATGCGGCAGCTCCAGTTGGTGGAAGCTCTCAAGCACCTGCTGCGAGTACACCGGCAGAAATGTGGAATCGTGGCTCGCCCACACCAGCAACGACTTCAAATCCCTTCCTTTCATACGCTTCAGGTAGCTCGCCGGCGAGATCACGCTCCAGTAGCGGCGCAGGTCGTCCTGGGTGACGCGGTCGCCAAACCCCTCGCGCACGTTCTGAGTCGAGAGCCCGGTCCATACCACGTCGGAGAAGTACATGGAGACGTGATTGAAAATCCCCATCCGCACGCGGGCATCGTGCGCCGCCGCGATGAACGCCACACACGAACCCAGGCTGGTGCCCAGGATCCCTAGCCGCCCATACCCCTGCTGCGTCAGCCAGTCCAGGCAAGCCCGCACGTCGATCACGCTCTGCCGGGACGCGTGAATGGTCCGGCCGATATTGCTCGAACAGTGAAAATCGGCGCGCTGGGTCTCCGGCGGGCGGCGCTCCGCGTGGTACGCCATGGTCATGCGTAAGGCACTGATCCCGAAGCGGTTGAGCAACTTGGCCAAGCCCACGTGGCCATCCGGCCCGGAGTTCCACTGCGGCAGCACGACCAGTGCCCGGCCACCGTCTTTTTCGGCCGGGAACCAGAGGGCGCGGGCCGTATTGTTCCCTGCGTATGCCGTGTGTACCGGGCTGGTGAACGTCAGTTCGCCGCCCTCGATCCGGTAGTCGCGCACCGGCTCGTAGGCGAAAAACCGGGCGCTATCCGCGAGGGCCGCGGACACAAATCCCTCCACACACTCCGCCGAGTTGCCGTTGACATGCACGGGGAACTCCGGAAATCCAATGCCCGCAAGCCATTCCGTGCCCCACTCGAACGGCAGGACCACCCGGTTTGTGTCACGGGTGGCGAGCTTTCGCTCCCAACGATCCATCCATCGCGCATAAATCCCTGGCATCGGTTGAAAACTCAGTGTAGCAGGCGGGAAGAAGACAGAAAAAAACCCCGCACGCGGGAGATGGTTCCTTCACGCGCGGGGCGGCAAACAGCCTAGACGAGGCAACTCACCAAAAGCGAGGAAAAACCCCTTAGAACCCGCCTTTCCCGTGTGCATTCCACCTGCCAGCCGCAACTCATTGAAAACGTGCCGCCGCCCCCACCAATCTCCAGGATTCGGGATGGGCCCCCTACGATTTCCCGTAGAAAGCTGACGGAAAATACCTCAGAACTTTCAAAAAGACCGACTCGCCGATTCGGTGGTATACTCTTGGCGCGAGATGGACTCGCATGCTGACAGGGTTTTTCGCAGGGAAGAGCCTCATCCGGATTTCATACTCACCTCCAAGGGGGTGCTCGCTTGTTTGACTTGGTTATTGCACGGGTACTCTTTGTCATCGTCCTGACAGCTTCCGCCTGGTTGCTGCATCCTTTCCAACTCAACCCCTGGATCGCCGGATCCTTCGGCTTTATCCTGGGCGCCGCCATCATCTTCTTCGAGATCCGCCTGGAGCAAGTCAGCCTGAAAAGGTTGATCGGCGCCGCCTGCGGATCCGTCATGGGCATCGTGGGGGCCTACGTCTTTTCCCTGATCCTGGCTAAAGCCACACCCGAGCCCTTTCTGCATGTCAGCCTGCTCCTGCTCATGACCTACATCGGTCTGATCGTGGGCGCCAAGAAGGGCGACATGCTCAACCTGGCCGCGCTCGGCGGCATCTTCGGCGGCGAGAAGGCCTCGAAGAAATCCTTCAAAATCCTGGATACCTCGGTTATCATCGACGGCCGCATCGCCGATATCGCGGAAACCGGCTTCCTCGACGGCGTGCTGGTCATCCCCCAATTCGTCCTGCGCGAGCTTCAACTGGTCGCCGATTCGGCCGACTCCATGAAGCGCAACCGCGGCCGCCGCGGCCTCGACATCCTCCAGCGCATCCAGAAAATGGCGCACCTCAACGTGCAGATCGTCGAGGAAGACTTTCCCCAAGTCCGCGAGGTCGACATGAAGCTGATCGAGCTCGCCAAAGTCTACGACTGCAAAGTGGTCACCAACGACTTCAACCTCAACAAAGTCGCCCAGCTTCACGGGGTCGAGGTGCTCAATATCAACGAGCTGGCCAACTCTCTCAAGCCCATCGTGCTGCCCGGCGAGACGATGCGCGTCTTCATCCTCAAGGAAGGCAAGGAATACAACCAGGGCGTGGCCTACCTCGACGACGGCACCATGGTAGTGGTGGACAATGCCAAGAAGATGATCTCCAAGACCATCGACATCTCCGTGACCAGCGTGCTGCAGACCACCGCGGGCAAAATGATCTTCGGCAAGTTCGACGAGCGCCAGCACGCCGCGGCTGCCACCGACCGCCACGAGCGTCCGCCGCGCAAGCCCGAAGCACAGGCCGCCGCCGCGGCTGCCCCGGCAGTCGCGCCCGAAAAAACCACGATAGAATCGTAATCGAATGAAAGTCGCCGTCATCCTGCCCGCCGCGGGCCTCGGTACCCGCATGGGCAAAGGCCCCGCGGAAAAGGCCGGCACCAGCCGAAAACAGTTCATGCTCCTCGACGGCTCGCCCATCCTCATTCACACCGTCCGGAAATTCGCCGCCAATCCGCGCGTCGGCGAGATCCTGGTCGCCGTCCGCCCGGAGGATATCGACTGGGTCCGCGACATGCTCGCCGGCGAATTCGGCTCGCGGGTGCGCGTGGTCGCTGGAGGTAATTCGCGCCAGGAATCGGTGGAAAATGCCCTGCGTACCCTCCGGCCCGATACCGACATCGTCGCCGTGCACGATGCCGTGCGTCCCTTCATCGACCCCGCCACCATCGACCAGGTGCTCGACGAAGCCATCGAGACCGGAGCCGCCATCGTCGGCGTGCCCGCCGTCGATACCGTCAAGCGGGTCACGCGCGGCACCAGCCACGTCAAGATCCGCGAAACTCTGCCGCGCGAAAAACTGGTGATGGCGCAGACTCCGCAGGTGTTCCGCTACGACATTCTGGTGCGTGCGTTTCAATCCGCGCGCCAGGACGGCTTCTCCGCCACCGACGAAGCCAGCATGGTCGAGCGCCTGGATGTGGAAGTCACCGTAGTCCCCGGCAGCGACCGCAACATTAAGATCACCAAACCCACCGACATGGACCTGGCGCACCTCTTCCACTCCGAGGAGCACCGGTAGGCTGCGCCATGCCCGAACTCCGCACCGGCCTCGGCTGGGATGTCCACCGCATCGCCCCCGGCCGCCCGCTGATCCTCGGCGGCGTGACCATCTCTTCCGAATTCGGGCTCGAAGGTCATTCTGACGCCGACGTCCTGGCCCACGCCATTACCGACGCCATTCTCGGTGCCGCCGCGCTGGGTGACATCGGCATGCACTTCCCCGACACCGATCCGCGCTGGAAGGGCTGCGACTCGCTGGTGTTCCTCCGCCACGCCCAGGAACTGGCCGCCGAGCGCGGCTATCACATCGTCAACATCGATTCGACTGTGATCCTCGAGCGCCCGAAACTGAAGGATTACCGCATATCCATCCGCGAGCGCCTTGCCGAAACGCTCGAGCTCGACATCGACCGCGTCAGCGTCAAATTCAAAACCGCCGAAAAAGTCGGCCCCGTTGGCGAAGGCCGTTCCGCCGAAGCGCAAGCCCTCGTCACAGTAACGCGGGCCACCCGGTCCGCACCCGCGGGCAGCGCGCTATAACTTCATTTCCCAACCCTTGCGCGTTGCCGGTCTTACATACTTGTTCGCTTCCGCGTTATTCGTAAACCGCAGCCCCTTGCTGTCCCAATCCAGCTTCCCCGGCACCCGGTAAGCGATCGGGATCAGGCTCAGCCACTCCGCATACGGCGCCGTAATCGCGAAGTCTGCGCATCCGGGGTCGCCGCCTTTGCAGGCCCGCACCCAATCCAGCATGTGTCCCGGCGAGCGCGTCAGTAGCTGTGGAGGCAGCCGGTACTCCGCCCATCGCGCGGCCGGCAGTAGCCACACGCCCTCCCCGCGGCTGGACGTCGCCATAATTCCCTTGGTCCCGACGAACACGCTCCCGTTGCCCGAGAGGATTCCGGTCTGCGCCGCGCCGGGACGTTCGCCGAACACGCGCACGCCCGGACCGCCGGCGCCCTGCCGCGGAGCGTTCGGATCGGGAGTCCCGCGTCCACCCGCCGCCGCGCCTCGTCCCGCGCCTCCACCGCCGCCCGCACCGCGTCCACCGCCCATGGGACGGCCCTTGTCGGTGAGATTGTTGACCGGCGGCAGGATGACCTCGTTCTCCATGCCCGGCACGTGGAAGGTTTCCGGATCGCCGGGTTGGCAGGAATCGTGGAAGAAGACCTTGACTGCGGACATCTCGCCGCGCGCCGGAAAGTCGAGCCGCACCACGCCGCGCACCGGGAACGTGTACTTGCTCGGCGTCACCTGGCTGACGCACTCCACGCCCGTCGGCGCGCCGAGCATCAGCGCCGTGTGCACCGGCCCGGCCGTATGCGTCGCCCAGTTACCCACCTGTCCGGTGCCGAAATCCCAGAAGCCGCGCCAGTTGTAGGGAACGTAATAGCTCGAGAAGGGCCGCATGGCGGCCCCGCCGAGCCAGAGGTCCCAGTTCAACGTGTCGGGGACGCTTTCCTCGGGCGGCAGTTGCTGGAGGCCGGTGGGATGGGTGCCGGGCGTGACCGAGATGTGGGCCTCGGTCACGTCGCCGATGGCGCCGCTCCAGACGATCTCGGCGGCGACGCGGTTGCACTCGTGCGAGAACCCCTGGTTCCCCATCTGTGTGGCTACCTTGTATTTGACGGCGGCGTCGCGCAGAAGCTGTGCTTCCCACGGGGTGCGGGTGAGCGGCTTTTCGACGTAGACGTGCTTGCCGCGCTGCATGCAGGCGAGGGCGACGGTCGCGTGCATGAAATCGGGGATGCCGATGGTGACGGCGTCGATGTTCTTGCCCTCTTTATCGAGCATCACGCGGAAATCTTTATACTTCGGCTGCTTTTCGAAGCGCTTGAAATTGGCCGCGGCGCGCGCGTCATCCACGTCGCAGAGCGCGACGATGTTCTCCGTCTGCGCGGCGGCATTGAGGTCGGCGCCGCCCTGCCCGCCGCATCCGATGGCGGCCACGTTCAGCTTGTCGTAGAAGGGTTTGTATCCGAGCGCCTTGAGCGATTGCACGCTGCCGAATCCGCCTGCGGGCACCGCGCCCGCAAGCAGCGAGCCGAAAAAGAAGTGTCGTCTGGAAACACCGTCGTAGGGCATGACCTAAGTGGTATCGGAGTGCGGGGGCGGGTGTCAAGTGATGCTGGTGCGGCCGCCCTGGAGGAACCGGATTGGGCCACGCGATGCCGGTGTTGCCGCGAAGTTCTCGCTTCCAAGCGCTGTAATGGGATAATAGGCTTGTGCTGACATCGTATATCCGGGCCGCCATGCGACAGGCGCGGTACGAAATTGTCGAGGACGATGGTTCGTTCTACGGCGAGATCCCGGTCATTCCCGGCATCTGGGCCAATGCCAAGACCCTCGAAGCTTGCCGTGAAGAATTGGAGAGCGTGCTGGAAGGATGGCTGCTTCTCAGCGTCGCCGATCACTCTCTGATTCCGGAGATTGACGGAAACCGCATCGAAATCCGGGAAGTCGCTTGAGTGCCGGCCATCGGCCCGATCAAACGGAGAGAGTTGATCGCATACCTGCGCGCCCTGGGTTTCGACCCTCCTGTATCCGGCGGCGATCACCAGTACATGCGCGGGCGAGGGCGAAAGCTGCGCATTCCGAATCCTCATGCGGAGGACATCAGCCGGGGCCTACTGGTGCGCATTCTTCATCAGGCTGGAATCGATCGTAACGAATGGGAAAAGCTCTGAAAACCCGTTTCGCGTTTTGCTCGTCACGTTGAATTAGCCAACCAACGCCGGGACTTTAAGCACCGATCCCGTCTCGGCCTGCGCCGGGTGTACACTCAATCAGACAAAGGAGTCTCAAAATGAGATTCGCACTGATCATCGTCTTGGCGGGCCTGGCCTGCGCGCAGGGCGGCCCGGCCGGCCACTGGGAAGGCACACTCCCGGTGAACGGCCGCGAGATCGGACTGACGCTTGACCTGGCTCAAAATGCGAAGTCGGAATGGATCGGCAGCATGGGCGTCGCTTCCGCGAATGCCACCGGGCTGGTGGTGATGGATATCGCGGTGAACGGCGCGTCCGTCAAGTTCATCGCCGTCGAATTGCAGATGGCCCGCTTCGAACTCACTCTCGGCCCGGACGGAATCCTGAAAGGCACGGTGACCAACGCCCAGCGGTCGGCGCCGGTCGAGTTCAAGCGCACCGGCGAGGCGAAAGTCGAGTTGATTCCACCGAGCCCGGCGGTGTCGAAAGAGCTGGAGGGTGATTGGGAAGGCTCACTGACTACGCCGAACCGCGTGTTCCCGCTGGTGGTCCACTTCAGGAATCAGCCGGACAAGACGGTAGCGGCGACCATGGACAGCCCCGACGCCAACGCGATGCACGTGCCGCTCAACGACGTGAAGCAGACGGGGCAGTCGGTGGACTTCGGCATCAAGGTGGCGCATAGCAGCTTTCACGGAACGCTCAACAAGGAAGGCACCGAGATCACGGGAGCCTGGACTCACGAAACCGACAGCATGCCGCTCACGCTGCGGAAGAAATGACTGCGCCGCTTACTGCCAGCTAAGTTTCATTATGAACGTATCGTCGAAGGCGGCTTTGAGAGGCTGCGCGGCGTTCACCACCGGAAAATCGTCCGAGTAAGTCTGTCCTACGATCAAGATCGCGCCTTGCGGCTCGACCGCAACTGCGCGTGCCCCGTCGCTGAAGCCTCCGCCCAGGTATGTCGAGTACAGCAGGCTGCCGCCATCCGGGGAGAACACGGTCACGAAGACGTCCAGGAAATTGCCGGACGCGGATTGCCAGGCGTTGACTGTGGGAAAGTCCTTCGAGCGCGTGGCGCCGGTGACCACCACGTTGCCGGCGGGGTCGAGCGCGATTCCCTGGGCATACGTGGTGCCGCCCGACACATAAAGGTTGTTCTGAATAAATCCGCCTCCGTTACTTTGCACCGGATCGAAGAGCTGATGGCCGCCGAGAAACGTGGAGAACAATAGCGTCCCTCCATCGGCGCTGAGCTCGGCCACGAAAGCCGCGCTGTGCGAGCCCTGCGCCACCGCCCAGAAGATGCCCCGCGCCGCCGCGTCGGTGGCCAGCAGGCCGATCGGCGGCACCGTGCCTTGAGTCCCGGTGAACGGCGTGCCGGGCGCGGGCTGCCAGGTGGCCGCGTGATCGTATGAGACGTAAATCCCCACGCTGGGATACTGCACGGCGGCATAGAGCGCGCCGGTCGAGGGGTCCAGCGTGAGATTGCCGGGGATCGCGACGCCCTGCGGTCCCGCGATCTTCGTCCAGGTCACCCCGCCATCGTCGCTGCGCAGTCCGGGCCCGGCATAGACAATCGACGGCTGCTTACTCGCGTCGATGACAAAGTTGCCGATGCTGTCAAAAATGTTTTGGGCGCCGGTCCACGAGGCCCCGGCGTCGGTCGAGCGGTACAGTGTCGGCTTGCTGGGCGGCGGTGGCGGCGGGCCGAAAAAGCCCGGGAAGAGAATCGGCGGGACTTCGCCTGCGAACACGTTGCCCGTGTTCGGATCCACGGCCAGCGCCCCGGTGCAGTTGCCGCAAGCGTCGGTGAGCGTGGCCATCACACTCCACGAAGCTCCGCCGTCGGCAGTCTTGTAGACCGATCCCGAGGCCGCGGCATAGAGCGTGCCCGGTCGCGTCGGGTCGGCCGCCAGACGCTGCACGGGAGCATTCGCGGGCAGTCCCGCCGAAGCAGCGCTCCACGTCTTCGCGCCGTCGGCCGACTTGTATACACCATTCGCCGTGCCCACGTAGAGCGCTCCGCTCCCGTCGCGCACCAGCGTGGAGATGGCTCCGCCGGTCAGTCCCTGGTTCGCCGCCGTCCACGTGGCGCCGCCGTCCGTAGTGAAGAAAAGGCCCCCGTCGAAGGCGGCGACGTAGAGTGTCCCCGAATCGGCAAACATCGCCGAGATCTGGCCGAAGGGCGCGTTGTCGATCGGGTTCCACGTGGCCGTAGTATCGCTGGACTTCCACAACGAGCGCGCCCCAAACAGATTCTGCGCGGGACGCACCAGCGGGAAGTCGGCGGACCCGGTCATGCCGGTGACCCACGCGCGCGCGGCCGAATCCACCGCGACCGCGGTGCCTATGTCGAACAGCGAGCCGCCGAATGCCGCGCGGTAGACCTCGCGCGATCCATCGGCGCTGAGCTTGGAGACAATCGCGTGCGACGTTTGTGAGATGCTCTGCCCGGCGCCCGTGAGGTAGACGTTGGAATCGTGGTCCACAGCGATTCCGCGGATCGTGAGGCTGCCGAGAAACGACGTGTAGACGATGCTGCCCGCCGGCGATAGCTTCACCACGAAGGTGTTCGAGAAGCCGCCGGGAGGCGCAACCGTGCCGTTCGGCCCCGGGAAGATCGACGATTCTGTGTCGCCGGCGACGTAGGCGTTGCCCGCGGCATCCACCGCCAGGGCCCACCCCAGATCGCTGCCCTCGCCCCCGAGATAGGTCGCGTAGAGCAGGTGCGCGCCATCGGCGCTGAACTTGGCGACAAACGCGTCGCGGTAATACTTGAGCTGGCCGTCGTCGAGCGAGGGCTGGGCGGCATTCACCACCGGGAGATCGGTGGACGATGTCGTTCCCGCGATGATGACGTTGCCGGCAGGGTCCACGCCGATCGCGTTGGCCGTTTCGAAGCTGGATCCGCCATAAAAGGTGCACCAGAGGAGCGCCCCGCCAGGCGAGAATTTCGCGACGAATGCGTCGTTGTCGCCGGAGTGAGTCGTCTGATAGGCCCCGGGCGTGACGGGGAAATCGTGCGAGGCGGTGAGCCCGGCTGCGTACACGTTGCCCGCTGAGTCCGTGGCCACGGCGGTGGCGAACTCGCCCCACATGCCCCCGAGGTAAGTGGAGAATTGGGGACCGGCAGCGCGGGAGAGGGAAGCCGTGAGGAGTAAGATGAACACTGGGGCCCGGAACACAAATTTATTATAAGATCCGATGTTCGCCATTATCGGGCCTCCAGCGTGAGCTGCCTCACCAACGCGGAGGAAAGATGAGAAGCTTTTTCAAGTGTCAACCGGGGCTGCTGCTCATACCGGCTACCCTTGCATTCGCGGCCGATTTTACCCCGCCGCCCACCAAAGCCGAGCCGGTCACCGAAACGCTGCACGGCGTCACCATCACCGACCCCTACCGCTGGCTCGAAGACCAGAACAGCCCGGAAACGCGCGCCTGGCTCGCCGCTCAGGACAAATTCGCGCGGGCGTACCTGGATAACATCCCGGGGCGCGAGCAGCTTCGCAAGAAATTTGAAGCGCTGCTCAAGATCGATTCCGTCGGCTCGCCGGTCGTTCGCAACGGCCGATACATCTTCAGCCGGCGCTTGGCCTCCGAGGATCGCCGGTCCATCTGCGTGCGTCAGGGCTTCACGGGGAAAGACGAAATCCTGGTCGACCCAGCCAAGGTAACCGACGATCCGACATCGTCGGTGCAGATGCTGGGGCTGTCCGAGGACGGAAATCTGCTGATGTACGGCGTCCGCCGCGGCGGAGAAGATGAATCCGATGTCCGCCTGCTCGATGTGAACACGCGCAAGCCGCTCCCCGACCAGCTTCCCCGCGGCCGCTACTTCACGTTCGCGATCAAACCCGACAAGAGCGGTTTTTATTACTCCCGCTTCACGGTGGGACAGGGCACGCGCGTCTTCTACCACGCCATGGGCAGCGATCCCAGGCAGGACAAGCTGATCTTCGGCGAGGGCTACGGTCCGACGCAAGGAATCGGAGTCGAGCTTTCCGCGAATGGGCATTGGATGCTGATCCAGGTCGGCGACGGAGTGCCGACCAGGCGCACCGAGTTGTACTTCCACCGGGTCGGGCAGCCGGGGTCGCTCCAGACGCTGTTGAAAGAGGATGGCGAATTCGATGCCGATTTCGCCGGCGACATGCTGGTGATGAACACCAATTGGAAAGCGCCCAACCGGCGCATCCTGCGCGTCGACCTGAACCATGCCGCTCCGGACCAGTGGAAGCAGATCGTGCCCGAATCCAAGCTGGCCATCGCTCGCACCACCCTGCACGGCGACCGGCTCTTTGTCAGCTACCTCGAGAACGTCACCACGCGCATCCGCCAGTTCGATATCGATGGCAAGCCGCTGGGCGACCTGGCGCTGCCGGGGATCGGCACCGCGGGCCTGTCGGCCGGCCGTTGGGAGGACGACGAGGCGTTCTTCGGGTTCACCTCTTTCGTGGAGCCCGGCGCGACCTACCGGTTCAGTGTATCCACCGGCAAGCGGGATCTCTGGTTTCGTCCGAAAATCCCGGTGGACACCGGCAACATAGAAGCCAAGCAAGTCTGGTATACGTCCAAAGATGGCACCAAGGTGCCGATGTTCGTGGTGCACCGCAGCGATCTTACGCTGGATGGCAACCGTCCGACCTACCTGACCGGCTACGGCGGGTTCAACCTGTCGAGCATGCCGACCTTCAGCTCGGTGGCCGCGTTGTGGGCGGAGGCCGGCGGCGTATACGCGGTCGCGAATATCCGCGGCGGAGGCGAGTTCGGCGAAAGCTGGCACAAGGCCGGCATGTTTGAAAAGAAGCAAAACGTCTTCGACGACTTCATCGCCGCCGCCGAGTGGCTGCAGCAGAACAAGTACACGCAACCCGCGAAGCTGGGCATCGTGGGCGGCTCCAACGGCGGCCTGCTGATGGGCGCCATGATGACCCAGCGTCCCGGCCTGTTCGGCGCGATCATCTGCGGCGCTCCGCTGCTGGACATGCTGCGCTTTCAGAAGATGTCGGTGGGGGCATGGTGGACGGCGGAGTATGGCTCCTCCGACGACCCGAAGCAGTTCGAGTATCTGTACAAGTACTCGCCCTATCACAACGTCAAGAAGGGCACGAAATTCCCCGCGATCCTGTTCGTCAGCGGCGATTTCGATACGCGCGTCGACCCGGCCCATGCGCGCAAAATGACCGCGCTGGTGCAGGCGGCGAATGCTTCGGACAATCCGATCCTGCTGCGCTACGATACCAAGGGCGGCCACAGCGGCATCGCCAACATCAGCAAGACCGTCGAGGAACAGGTGGACCAGGTCGGATTCCTGGCGGCGCGCCTGGGCCTGAAGTTTGAGTAGATTCAGTGGGGCAGGTTCCCGGCCTGCCCCTTTCCGATGGCCGCGTAGTTCCCTTCCGTCGCCCGGATCAAATCGTCCGGCCTAAGCAGCATCTGGCAGCCGCGGATTCCGGCGCTCACGCTGATGGTGTCGAACAGAATCGCGGTCTCGTCCAGGAAGAACGGATACGGCTTCTTCACCCCGATCGGTGAGACGCCTCCGCGAATGTAGCCCGTCAGCCCGAGCACCTCCTTCACGGCGACTAATTCCACCTTCTTATTGCCGCTGGCTGCGGCGATTGCCTTCAGGTCGAGCTCCGTGTTCGCCGGGATACACGCCATAAGCACGCCCGCCCGGTCGCCGCGCGCCACCAGCGTCTTGAAGACCTGCTCGGCCGGCATGCCGATCTTTTCGGCGACGTGCGGCGCGCTCAGGTCGTCCTCGTCCACCTCGTACTCGCGCAGCTCATAGTGGACGCCGGCGGCGTCGAGTATGCGGGCGGCGTTGGTCTTGGCGGCCATGGTCCGATTGCTACTCGAATACGGGCATCCGCGCCAGCTCTTCGGCTGGTATCGGCTCCACCGGCAATCCGGCCCGGCGCCAGGCACTGAGGCCGCCTTTGATCACAGCGGCCGGAATCCCCTTCGCGATCAGTACCGGCGCGACACGCGCGCTGGTGGCGTCGCGCAGTCAAGTGCAGTAGAGATACACCTGCTGCCCGGCGGCAAGGTCTCCGACCGGCATCTCCTCGATGGCGGCGGGGTCGATGCGCCGCGAGCCGCGGATCCGCACCGCGTGGCGGTCGTAGTAGCCGTGGCTGCGGACGTCATAGATCACCGCGGTGCCGCCGGCGAGTGACCGGGCCGCTTCCGCGGGCAGGACAAACGGCACCGCCGGGTCGCCGCGCGACATCCACCATACGCGAACCTTCACCGCGAGATATACGGCGATGGCGATCGGGATCAGCCAGGCAAGGACGTTGCCGGCCGCCTGGTAGCCGTGAAAGAAGGCATTGACCAGGTCGCCGCCGATGTATCCGGCAGCCAGATAGACGCCCGTGTAGAGCGCCGCGCCGCAGAAATCCCAGCGCAGAAACCGGGCGAACCGCATCTGCATGGTGCCCGCCATGGGAGCGGACAGGGCGTTGATCCCCGGAAGAAATTTGGCGATCACCAGCAGCGTGCGGCCGCGGCGTCGGAAGGACTCCGCCGAGCGCAGCACGCACGACTCTGGATTGATCGAGATCCGGCACAGCACGCCGAGCAGCCACCAGCCGGCGTGGCGCCCCATCGCGAACAGCAGGACGTCGGCGGACATCATCGCCGCGATCGCCGCCCCATAGGCCAGCGGAAAGCTCAGCGAACCGCGCGCTCCCGCGGCGCCCACGATCAGCAGAGCCGGCGCCGCTGGAATCGGCAGCCCGATCGCTTCCAGGAACACGACCAGGCAGAGAATCGAATAGCCATGTTGGATGAGGCCGGTGATCCAGGATTCCATCGCGGGCGACAGAACGATGATCGCACACCGATGGCGGCTATCGAAAAGCCGCACTTACGCTCGTCATTATATGAATCGTTGAAATGCCCGTTTTGCTTGACTGCAAACGCCTACATCGTTATACTCCGGACAATCATAAACGCGATGCTCCGTCGCACATCGGAGCATGAACGGGGTCGTTTAACAAGTATTTCGCGCACGCGTACCGGAGGTCCCTGTGAGACACTTGCTCCTCGCGCTGCTTTCCATGGCAGCCCTGCTCCACGCCCAGGAAAACCGCAGTACCATCAGCGGCAGTGTCGCCGACTCAACCGGCGCCCCCATTGCAAAAGCCAAAGTCACCGCCACGGAGACCCGGACCGGCGTGAAGACGTCGGTCATCACCGAGAGTTCCGGCGCGTACACCATCCCCTACTGCCCATCGGCGAATATGAGATCTCCGCCGAGGCACCCGGCTTCAAGAAATTCGTGCAGAGCGGCATCACGCTGAGCGCCGGGGCACACCCCGTAATCGATATCCGGCTCGACGTCGGCGCCATCGTGGACACGGTCGAGGTGCATGCCGACGCGCCCATTCTGGAGACCGCCAACCCGACCGTCGGCCAGGTGATCACCAACGAGGAAGTGGAGAGCTTCCCCATCAACGGCCGCACGCCCATGATGCTGGCCAACCTGGCCATGGGCGTCATCTCGACCTACGAGCCGGGCCCGGTTCGCCCCTTCGATAACGGCGCGCCCAACTCCATCTCCATCGGCGGCGCGCCTTCCAGCCGCAACGAAGTGCTGCTGAACGGCGCGCCCAACGCGGGTTTCAGCAACCAGATGGCCTACAGCCCGCCGCAGGATGCCGTGGTGGAAGTTCGCACCAATACGTTCCAGATGGACGCCTCGTACGGTCATACCATGGGCGGCACGGTCAACCTCGTCACCAAGGGCGGCACCAACGACCTTCACGGCGTGGCCTACATCTTCAACCAGACCTCGGCGGTAGACGCGAACTCGTTCTTCAACAATGCCAGGGCCGTGCCCCGTCCCCCGTATCACCAGAATCAGTATGGTGTGAACGGCGGCGGCCCGCTTTGGGTACCGAAGGTCTATAACGGCAGGAACAAGGTGTTCTGGTACGTCGGCTGGGAAGGCATGCGCGATTCCGACCCCGCCAACTCGCCGCTCGAAACCGGCAACCCGGTGAACTTCACCAGCGTGCCCACTGCGGCCGAGCGCACCGGCGACTTTTCGGCCTTGCTTACCGTCAACCAGATCAACCCGGCCGACAAGAACAACTACACCATCTACGATCCCAACACCGGCGTCATGTCGGGCAACAACGTCGCGCGCTCTCCGTTTCCGGGCAACGTGATTCCCTCCAACCGCATCAACAAAATCGCGCAGAACTACCTGACCTATTTCCCGCTGCCCAACACTCCCGGCCAGGCCAACGGGCTGCAGAACTTCGTCATCAACGCGGTGGACAGCGACGGCTACGACAACGAGCTCGGCCGCATGGACGTCAACCTGAGCGCCACTAACCGGCTGACCTTCGACGCCCACCACAATTACCGGGCGCAGAACAAGAACAACTTCTTCGGCAATGCCGCCACCGGCAACTACCTCTACCGCATCAACCAGGGCGCGGGCCTCGACTACGTCGCCACCATTTCTCCGACCGTGGTGGCCGAGCTTCGCGGCAACTGGACGCGCTACCAGGAGCATCATTTTTCTCCCGCCGACCAGGTGAGCCCGACCGACCTCGGTTTCCCGAGCTACATCGCGGCCAATGCGGGCTTCCTGACCATGCCGTACGTGGTCTTCACCAGCACCAGCGTTGCGGCCGGCGCCCGCTCGGGCTTCGAGCCGCTGGGCTACAACGGCGACGGCACCAACTACTCCGATGTATTCCAGATCTTCGGCAACGTAGTGAAGATCCGCGGCAACCACACCATGAAGGCCGGCACCGACATCCGCGCCTACCGCTACAGCCTCTACACCTTCGGCAATCCCTCCGGCACCTACACCTTCAACGGCAGCTTCACCAACAATCCGGCGGTCAGTAACTCCACGGTCTTCGGCCAGGACATGGCGGCCTTCCTGCTCGGCCTGCCCAGCAGCGGCAGCCTGGACCTCAACGCGCAGAGCACCGTGCAGAACCACTACCTGGCGTTCTTCTTCAACGACGACTGGCGCGCGAAACCCAACCTCACGCTGAGCATGGGCCTGCGCTGGGAGCACGATTTTCCGGAGATCGAGTGGCACAACAAGTCGCTCAGCGGGTTCGATCCCGATGCGGCGAATTCAGCGTCGGGCGCGGCGGCCCTGGCTTATGCCAAAGCTCCCAGCCCCTTGCTGCCGCCCAGCCAGTTCAATGCGCTCGGAGGCCCGTCATTCGTGACCTCGGGCAGCCCGGAGATCTACCACACCGTAAGCAAAATCTTCAGCCCGCGCTTCGGTTTTGCGTGGACGCCGCGCGCACTGGGCAACAAGACCGTCCTGCGCGGTGGCTTTGGCATCCTGGTGGACCCGATCCTATTGCCGGCGCCTAACCAGCCCGGATTCAGCCAGCAGACAGTGTATAACTCGACCAACAACAATTATCTGACGCCCGCCACCACGCTGTCCGATCCGTTCCCTGGCGGCTTCCTCCTGCCTGCCGGCTCCTCCGGCGGCACCAGCACCAACCTCGGACAGAGCATCACGTTTTACAATCCCAATGTCCACAATCCGTACACGGTGCGCTGGCAATTCAGTGTGCAGCGGCAGCTTCCGCTCGACATGGTGCTGGAGGTCGCCTATATCGGCAGCCACGCCGTGCGGCTCATGATCAACACCCAGTTGGATTACATCCCGGCGCAGTATCTCAGCAAGTCACTGGTCCGTGACAACACGGTGATCAACGCCTTGTCCGGCTCGACTTCCAATCCGTTTAAGGGCCTGGTTCCCACGGGCACGCTGGCGACCGCGACAACCGTGGCCACCCAACAGTTGCTGACGCCGTTTCCGCAATACCTGGTGCCCACGCCGCCTTCCAGCACCAGCAACGGCATCGTCATGCAGGGCAACAATGCCGGCTCTTCTTTTTACGAGAGCCTCAATATCCGCCTCCAGAAGCGATTCACCAACGGCCTCACGCTGATGAACAACTTCATCTGGAACAGGCTGACCGACCGGCTGGCGTATCTCAACGACAGCGATCCGGCGCCCGAGAAGCGCGTCTCCAGCGACTCGCGCCCGATTCGCGAAGTGCTGGCCTCCACTTACAACCTGCCCATCGGCCGCGGCTTGAAGGTCAACCTGCAGAACCGCGTGCTCGATTCCTTCGTCGGCGGATGGCAGCTTAGCGGCATTCTCACCCTGCAATCCGGGCCGGTCCTTACATGGGGTAACTATATTTACTTCGGGGGCCCGATCAATCTCAATCCACACCAGCCCAACGGAAACGCCTTCGATACATCGCAGTTCGTCACCGCGTCCGCGCAGCAGCTTGCCGATAACATACGAACCTTCAATAACCAGTTCAATAGTCTGCGCCGCGACATGACCAAGCAGCTGGATCTCACCTTGAGCAAGAGCTTCCGGTTCGCGGAGCGGCGGTACATCCAGTTCCGGCTCGAAGCGTTCAACGCCACCAACCGCGTGACCTTCGGCGGGCCGCAGACCAACCCGACGAACTCGGCATTCGGCACCATCAGCAGCCAGGCCAATACTCCGCGCAGAATTGAATCCGGTTTGCGATTAGTCTGGTAAACTAGAGCGGGGCAGCCCACCCTGCCCCACCAGGCGGGGCGCCCCGCCCCACACCGCCCGGGCGCCCCGCCACTTCCAAACCTGCCCCTTTCAAACCAACGGCACGTGAATCACCGTCAGCAACTCCTCCGCCCGGGTATTCTGCGGCGTATTCAGGTACAGCTCGAAGCACGGCACATCGCGCAGCTCGCGCCCGCTGCCCGGCAGCCACCCGCCGAAAATCAGCCGGTACGTCGCGCTCAGCTTCTCGTACGGCCCCTTGTGCATCAGGGTCGCGTACTCGCCGCCGGCCAATTCCGTAACGCCGAACTCGCCCTCGGGTTGAATCGGCCGCGCCAGCGTGATCGCCGCAGCGTAGCGCAGCTTGTCGGGTGGAGTGATCTCCGGGTCGTCCCAGGAAATCCCCAGGAACCGGCTCGCCGGACCGATCAGCCCGCGCATGCCCGCCCACATAGCCAGCCGCCCCCAGGTCGCGCCCACCTGGTCGTACGGCCCGACGTGCCGCAGGAACACGACGGTCTGCGGCTCCAGCGTCCGGATTTCCACCGGCGCCGGCGCGCCGTAATCCGGCGGGTCATAGCCGCCGGGCTCGCGGAGCTTCTGGCGGCTGTTGCGGAACTCGGAAGGAGACATCCCGAACATGGTGTGAAACGCTCTGGTGAATGCTTCGTGAGTTTCGTAGCCTGCCTCGAATGCAAGGTCCGTGACCGGCTGTTCGTCCAGCTTCAGCCGCTGTGCCGCGCGCTCCAGCCGGAGCCGCCGCACGTACTCGTGGACTCCCTCGCCGGTCAGCGCGCGGAACACGCGGTGAAAATGACATGCCGAGAAGCAGGCGACGCCCGCCAGCTCCTCCAGCGAAAGTGGCTCGTCGAGCCGCTGCTGAATATGCCCCAGCACACGCAGAAGGCGCTCGTGATAGCTGGCCGAAGTGCCGGTCTTCATCGCAGCACCCAGGCCGCACCCCCGAGAAACGCGGGATAGAGCAGGTAGCCCGCGCCGATCTCCGCATAGTAACGGCCGGCGGTCATTTTCATCGGCCCGTATGCGAACATCGGGTAGTCGAGAACGAGGTTCACCGCCAGCCAGACGAAACCGAGCAGCACGGCCTCGCCGATCCGCGGCGCCGCCTCCCCGCGGAAGTATCTGCGCGCGAGGAGCGCGGCCACGATGACCACCGCCAGCGACATGACGGTATCGAAGAGCGCCGGGTTGGCGTGCTTGAGCGGAAACACTGCGAAGGCGAACACGAAAGGCGCCAGCCAGCTCAGAAATCCGAGCGCCAGCGCCCGTTTCCAGTGAGTCAGAAGCATAGGTGATTCGATGGTAGCCGAGAGTAGGGGAGGGCGCTTGACGATTTTTGCGCTTTTTGCCGGCAACCAGCGCTCGCCCGGATGTCAATATCTGATCAATGTTATTGGGATAACTGCTTGAGCGTGCAGTTTCGTGCGCGCCATTCCGCATAGCAACATCTTCACCCTTCGGGCACGCCCGAACCTCCCCCCATGCTTCAGTTCTCGACCGGCACTTTCTCGGCGTGGTCGATCACCACCAGGTCCACCGCCATCTTCTTCGCCTCCAGCTTCAACCCGAGCTCTTCCTGCAGCGCCCGCGTGACGATGCTCATCGGATCCGGCGGCGCCTCGTGCGTGCCGCCAGCGCCCGGCGGATTGATGTCGCCGATATATTTGGCCACATTCACCGTGATGTCGTACTTCCCTTTCAGCCCCGTCTCATCGATCACCGGCGCGCGGAAAATGTTCGACAGTATGTCGATCAACTGCGCAACCGCGGTGCGCTGCACCGACACCGTCATCCTCTGCTGATCCGGCTTGATGTCGGGCTCCCCCTCCGAGGTCGATTCCTTCAGCTTCACGCCGCCCTTTGCCGGCTGCAGCAGGTATGCCTGCATCTCCTTGGTCTGGCGATGCACCGTCATCTTGAAACGCTCCACCAGCAGCGTCTGCATCATCAGGCGAAGCTGGTCCTCCGGCACTTCGCCACCCGCCTTCGCCGTGATCATGTAACGCTCGGAGCCGATCCAGTCCGGCCCGGTGACTTGATAGTCCAGCACGTGATAC
>Ga0335080_10001953_pt1 | contig 20545 bp, 18 predicted proteins | sample Lox_Sample_34_FD_206720 | JGI IMG/M metagenome (GOLD analysis project Ga0335080, IMG submission 206720) | Soil microbial communities from Loxahatchee National Wildlife Refuge, Florida, United States - Lox_Sample_3.4 | ecosystem: Environmental > Terrestrial > Soil > Wetlands | place: USA...
AACTCCTCCCACAGCCGGGCCGCTGCCGGGTGCGGCGCGTTCTTGGTGATCGCCTGCGTGTAGTACCCGCCCAGCGGGACGCCCGGCGGCACGAACACCTTCCAGTTCGACACTCCGACGTAGCTGGGAAGGTTGAGGTAGTCCCAGTTGAACACGACCTGGGTCGTGCCCGCCTTGATCGTGGCGCCGGTCGCCGACACGGGGTTGAAGTTGCCGGCCTGCTTGAGCTTGTGGAACCATGCCACGCCCTTGGAGATGTCGCTGGGCGTTCCGCCCGCCAGCAGGTTTGCCAGCATGACGCCGTTCAGCCCGGCGTTGGCCGAGGTCGGGTCGCCGTTCAGCGCGACCGCGCCCTTGAACTTGGGGCCGAGCAGCTGGTTCAGCGAGGTGATCGTCCCGAACTTGGTCGAGTAGCCGATCGCCATGTAGCCGCCGTAGTCCTCGTACCACACGCCGTTCGCGTCCTTCTGGGCGGCCGGGATGCTGGACCAGGTGGCCACCTTGTAGGGCGTGAACAGGCTGGTGTTGGCCAGCGCGACCGCCTGGCCGACGTCCACCACGTCGGGCGCCGCGGCGGTGCCGTTCTCCTGCTTGATCGCGTTGACCTCCTGCTGGCTGGTGCCATCAGGGTTGGCGGAGTTGATCTTGATCCCGTACTTGGCGGAGAAGTCCTTGAGAATGGTCCCGTAGTTCGCCCACGTCGGAGGGAGGGCGATGACGTTGAGCGTGCCCTCCTTCTTGGCCGCGGCGATCAGTGCGCTCATTCCGCCTCCGGCCGATGCGGAGGTGACGGTGGCCCAGTTGGTCCCGCCGCTGGAACTTGACGAGCCTGAGGAGCACCCGGCCCCCAGCAGTGCCAGGGCGGCGATCCCCGCCATGGCGAGTCGATACGACGCTCTCACGCGATTTCCTCCTGTCAGCTACCCATCCCCCACACGGGGCCCGCGCCGCCCGAAGGCTCGCGCGGTACGGAGCCACTCAGGAGGTCGGCGGACCCCGCCCCGGTGTGCTAGACCGGGCAAAACGCCTTAAACGTTTAGCAGTCGGTATGCTCACCCACTCCGACCTGGGTGTCAAGATTCGTTCACCTGGGTGTCATCGTTCGTTACCGAGTTGACGCACGGGCGGTACCGTGGCGCCCGGACCCGGTTAATCCGCGGTGAACGGGGCCTTTCCGGAGCCTGAAGAGAGGCCCGCTCCATCAGCTCAACCGGCGCCACGTAGTCGCCCGGCTGGCCCTCCTCCAGCAGGCGGAGCATCAGCATCCGGCCCATTTCCCGCCCATCCAGGGAGATGGTCGCCAGCGGCGGGTCGAGCAGCTCGGATGTGGGCAGGTCGTCATGACCGACGACAGAGATCTCCGGCCCGATCCGCAGCGACAGCTCACGCGCGGCCTTGTAGACCGCGTGCGCGGTGTAGTCGGAGTTGGTGATGACCGCGGTCGGGGCGGTCCTGCCCGCGAGCATCGCCAGCGCGGCCCGCCGGACGTCGGCGAGCGTGAGCGGCGAGTACATCACCCGGGGCCGCAGGCCGAGCCCGGGGGCGAGCCGCCGGAAAAGGCGCAGCCGGTCCGGGTCGGCCATCAGCTGGCGGGGGGCGGACAGGAACGCGACACAGGTGTGCCCGAGCTCAGCCAGGCGGCGCAGCGGCAGCTCGACCGCGGCGGCGTTGTCCGGGCAGACCCGCACGACTCCGGGGGCGCCGTCCACCACCGAGTTCAGCGCCACCACCGGCGCGCCGGCCCGCAGCCGCTGCCAGAGCCGGATCGACTCGCCGGTGCCGACGGAAGCGATGGCCAGCCCGGCCAGTCGCTGGGCGGCCATCTCCTGCACGTGCCGGCGCTCGCGCTCCAGCGAGTACCGCGAATCCAGCACCAGCAGCGTGGCGCCGCGCTCACTCGTGATCTCCTCGGCCCCACCCAGCACTTCGAGGAAGAACGGGTTGGCGAAGTTGCGGACCACGATGCCGTAGGTGGTGGTCTGTCCCCGCCGCAGTGCCCGGGCCTGCGAGTTGGCACGGTAACCGAGCTCGGCCGCGGCGGCCAGGATGCGCCTGCGCGTGTCCTGCGCCACGCCCGGCTGGCCGTTCAGCGCGAAGCTGGCCGAGGCGACCGAGACACCGGCCAGCCGGGCAACGTCCCGTATTCCCGCAGGCCGCTGCCGTCCATCCTGATGAGTTGCCATGGTCTTCCCCGGGGGCCGGCAGCGCCTGCCTCCGGTATGGCGGGCCCGCCGACGCGCACACTAACCATGGACGAACGGTGGCAGCAACACAAGCAGCGGCGGCGGCGCCACGTGTTCAGCAGGCGCGCATCCGGTTGTTACGCGGGTTGTGCTCGACCTCGGCGAGCCCCAGCGCCTCCAGCACCGGCGGCACGTAGTTGCCGAACCGGCCGCGCAGCCCCTTCTTCAGCCCGTACCAGCCACCAGCCGGGTTGGCGGGCGAGCGGCCCCACGCCTCGACCGTGCCCCCGGCGGCCGGCTTCTGCTCGTCGGCGTTGCCCAGCGGCACCCAGCCGCCGCGCTCCTTCAGCATCGCGTGCAGGTCGTCGATGCAGCGCAGCAGGTAGCGCAGCTGGGTCGTGCCGACCTGGACGACCAGGGCCGGCGGGTCGGAGCCGGTGTCCCGCCACGCCTCGAACTCGGACTTGCCCGGCGGCGTGGTCAGGATCCACGGATCGGCGGCGGTTCCCGATCCATCGGCATGAGCCGTCATCGCGGTCGCTCCCTTCACAGCATGACCAGGCAATTATGGCAGCCGATACCTGACATCTGCTGTCATGTATTGATCTATCCTCGGGCCATGCGAGCCAGCCGCCTGGTCGGGCTGCTGGGCCTGCTGCAGGCCCGCGGCCGGATGAGCGCCAGCCAGCTCGCGGGCGAACTCGAGGTCTCGCCGCGCACGATCCTGCGCGATATCGAGGCCCTCAGCTCGGCCGGGATCCCGGTCTATGCCGTCCGCGGCCGCCTGGGCGGCTTCGAACTGATCGACGGGTTCGCCAGCGGTCTGCCGGGTGCGGTCCCCGCGCCGGTCCGGCCCGAGGCCGGCGCTGGGGCCCGGCGCGCCCGCATCCGCCTGTCCCCGCGCGGCCGCCGCCTCGCGGCGCTGCTGGGCCGCCCGGCGGGCGTCCGGATCCGCCGGAACGCCCCGGCCGCCGCCGGCCGTGACGGCTGGGCCGAGGCGTGGGTGCGGATCGACTCACTCGACGCCGCGGTGCTCGACATGCTCGCGCTCGGAGCCGAGGTGGAGGTCATCGGGCCGCCCGGCCTGCGCGACCGGGTCCGGCAGACAGCCAGGCAGATAGCTGGCCTGCACGCGTCCCAGGCAATAGGAAATGATCGTGGCTGAGTCCCTCTCGGTGGCCGGGCTCCGGCTGGCCTACGACACCGCGGGCGCCGGTGATCCCACCATGATCTTCGTCCACGGCTGGTGCTGCGACCGCTCGTATTTCGCCCCACAGTTCCGGCATTTCGCCAGGGCCCACGCGGTGGTGGCCGTGGACCTGCGCGGGCACGGCGACAGCGGCCGCCCGGAGACGCTTCCCGGCAGCTATGAGGTGGACCGGCTGGCCGACGACGTGCTGGCGGTCGCCGCCGCTGCCGGTCCCGGCCTGCCCGTGCTGGTGGGCCACAGCCTGGGCGCTCTGGTCGGGCTGGCGTGTGCCGCCCGCGCGGGCGCCATCGGTGCGCTGGTGATGGTCGACCCGGCGCCGATCACGAACGAGAAGGCCAAGAGGTTCTTCCGTGAGTCGGTCGGCGCGGTGGCCGCCGACGGCGACGGGGCCTGGCGCAAGAGGTTCGTGGAGCAGATGTTCCTGCCCACCGACGTGGCCCGGCGGGCGGCCATCATCGAGCAGATGCCCGCGACCCCGGCCGGGATCGCCGCCGCGGTCCTGCGGGCCATGGGCGAATTCGACGGCGCCGGCGCGCTGGCCAGGGCCACCGTGCCGGTGCTCTCGATCGGGTCGGCCGTTCCCAGCAACTCCTCCGCCGACCTGCGCCGGCTGTGCCCGGCGATCGTCATCGGCCAGACGGTCGGGGCCGGTCACTTCAACCAGCTCGAGGTGCCCGGCCAGGTGAACGCCATGATCGAGCGGTTCCTGGTCATCACCGGCCGGTAGCGCAGATCACGGCCGCCGCGAGAGCCCCGGCCCTGTCATTGCCGTCCCATCCGGTCAGTTCATGCGCCGCCGCCACAGGAGCCAGCAGGCCCCGCCGATCACCACCAGGCCGCCGGCCACGATGCCTGCGATGGCGCCCGCGGGCGGCCCGGGCTGACCGGCTGGCTGGCTGGGCGGGGGCGCCGCCCGGGTGGTCACGGCCGCGGTGGGCGTCCCGGCGCGCGAGGCTGCCGCGGAGAAGGCGACGACATCCCGTGCGGCCGGGGCCAGCAGCAGGCCGCCGGCCACGGTCGGCGTCGGGAAGTGGTTGGCCACGGCGCCGATCGGTGCCTGCTGCCGGATCCTGCCGGTGGCCGGATCGAGCCCGTACAGCACGCCGCCCTGGCCGATGGTCCAGACCAGGCCAGCGGCCACGATGGCGGGGCCGCCGCCCGTCCCCGAGCTCCACAGCAGATGCAGCGCGGGCGGGGACCTGACCGCCCGCACCGCCACGACGCCGGCCAGGCAGGGCAGGTAGACCGTCATGCCCACCAGCGCCGCGCCGCCGTCTATGTCGTCCTCGCATGCCGATCCCAGGGTGGCCTGCTGCCCGCCGATGCCGCCGAGGTGCGCGCCGTCCAGGAGGTAGACGATGCGGGACTTCCCGGTGAGGATCACCTGGCCGTCTGGCAGCAGGACCGGTGCCGTCGACATGTCAAGGTCCTGGGAGTTGTCCGTGGCCCAGGTGCCCGGCGCGAAGAACTGCAGCAGCCGCAGCGACGGCGACAGCTCGAGCACGGCATCGCTGTCGTCATACGCGTGGGAGTAGGAGTAGACCGAGCCGTTCCCGGTGCTGACCCAGATGTTGCCGTGGCCGTCCACCACCGGTGCCGCCCCGCCCATCCAGATCGCGCCCTGCGACTCGCCGGCCGCTGCGTCCACGGTGAAGAACGCCGGCGGCCCGCCGGTCTCGGGGACCGCCACCACCCGGCCCCGGTAGCTGGCGCAGTCCCCCAGGTTCCCGCCCATGCCGAACACCACCCGGCCGTCGTCCAGGGTCAGGCCGGTGCGCTGCAGCAGCGCCGCGGTGTCCGCGCCGGGCGGGTCCACATCCCGGGTCATCTCGGGCTTGCCCGAGGCCACGGCGAGGCCGGCCAGCAGGTGCGCTGGCCGGCCGTGCACCAGTTCGTCGGCCACCACGAAGATCTCGCCACGGGAGCGGTCAATGACCGGCGTGCCGGTGATCCCGACGGTGGGCGCGATGTCGCCGCACGGCAGCGAGCCCGCGGGCACCGGGGTGCCGAGATGGACGGACCACACCACCGAGCCGGTGGCGGCGGAGAGCGCGTACACCGTGTCGTTCTCGGTCGCCACGTAGACCCGCCCCGCGAACACCAGCGGCTCGCCGTAGATCTCACCATCGAGCCCGGGCGAGGTCCACGCCCGGGTCATGGTGTCGACGGCGGCGACCGGCGCCGCGGCGCCGGTGCCAGCGGCGTTCCCGTGGTACACGGTCCAGGCGGCCGTCGCCGCGGCGCCGGGGCCGCCCGCCGTCACCCAGGCCGCCGCGGCGAGGGCAAGCAGGCTGCGCAGCGGCCCTCGCATGGCGGCAACGATAGCCCGGCAGCCGCCCGGCGGCCGGGTCAGCTGGCGAGGCCGGAGCGCAAGGCGATGACCCGGTTCAGCGCCGCATCGAACACGCTCTTGCTCAGCGCCCCGCTCTTCAGCCCGGCCGCCAGCGCGTTCCTCGCCTGCTGGCCCTGGCCGGCGCTCTGCGCCGAGCAGAGGATCAGGTCCATGCCGGCCCTGACCGCCAGCGTCGCGCGGTGCCCGGTGGTGCCGAATGCCTTCAGGGCGCCGGCCTCCAGCGCGTCGGTGATCGTCACCCCGGTGAAGTGAAGCCGGTCGCGCAGCTCACCGCCGACGATGGCGGACGACAGCCCGGCCGGGGTGTCGTGGGCCAGCGCCGGGTACACGGCCCAGGACACCATCACCAGCTTGACCCCGGCGGCGATGGCCGCCCCGTACGGGTACTCGTCGATCGTGCGCAGCGCGTGCAGGGTCAGGTTCAGGGTCACCGGCTTGGCGTCGGTGTCCTGTGACCGGGCCGCCGCGCCGAGCCCCGGGAAATGCTTGGCTGTCGCCGCGACGCCGGTGGCCTGCTGGGCCTTGATGAAGTCGGCACCGAGCGCGGACACCACCCGGGGATTCTTGCTGTAGGAGCGGCCGAACTGGTCGTCGAAGTCGCCGGCCGTGCGGTAGACATCCAGCACCGGGGCCAGGTTCACGTTCATGCCGACTCCGGCCAGGTTCCGCCCCGCCCCGGTGCCGGCGGCCTTCGCGGCCGCCGCGGGATGGGCCGCCTCGCCGATCTGCCGCTCCGACCGCGCCGGTTTCCCGGGCAGGCGCCGGACCAGGCCGCCCTCCTGGTCGGTCATCAGCAGCAGCGGCACCGCGCGCAGCGGGTTGGACGCGCTGGCGTTGGCCTTGTCGAGCTCAGAGATCACGCCGGCGATCTGGGCACGGCTGGAGATGTTGGCGCCGAAGAAGATGACCCCGCCGACCTCGCCGTGGGAGATCCAACGCAGCAGCGCGGCCGGCGGATTGAGCCCGGCGTAGCTGTAGATCACCCGCTGGCCGGCCATCTGCGCCAGCGTGAGCGGCGGCAGCGCCCGCGGGCTCGGCACGGCCGGCTGCGAGGCCGCCTGGCCGGACCCGTCCGTGGCAGGCTGCCCGCGTGGGGACGACCGCCCGCCCGGGGACGACTGCCCGCCCGGCTGCCCGGCCGCGCCCGGCCGGCTGCCCGCGGCCGCGCAGGAGATGAGCGCCAGCGTGGCGAGGGCCACGGCCAGCGGGGGGACCGCGTGCAGCGACGACCGCCCGGGCAGGCGGACCCGCGGTACCGGCCGGGCGGACGGCGCCCGCCGGGCCCAGTGCGCCCGCCGCCCCTGGCGATCCCTGGCAGAGCTGGTCATCTATCCCCCGGCGGCGCGGAACGCGGCAGCTGACATGTCCAGGGCACAGGGTAGGGCACGCGGTGCCGCGGGGCGCACCATGCCGCTGATCCCGGCCGCGCGCCGGCCGGGATCGCGATGTTCATCTGGCACACCCGGCCCGGTCCGTAGAATTCGGCTGTGGTCCGGCACCGGGTCCCAGCTCCCGCCGGCCGCCGCGGAACGCGCCCTGGCGCTCCCCAGCTGGGTTTCCGCGCAGGCTTGCGGCGAAGACAGGATGCATGTCGGACTCGACGAACCGGGCAGCAGGCAGCGGCCGCCACCGCCGGCGGGCGGGCGCCAGAGCCGCCAGGGTGGTCGTCATCGTCGCCGTGCTGGCGGTCATCGGCGCCGGTTACCTCAAGTCCGTGGACGGCCACCCGGCGGCCCCGGCCAGGCTCGCACCCATCCCGATCCACATCCCCGCCGGGCCCGGCCGGTTCGCCGCCGAGGCCGCGGTGGCGGTCACGCAGCTGCAGCGCAAGGCCGGCAACGCCTACCTCCACTCGCATTCGTGGCAGGCCGCGAGCTCGCTCTCGGCGACCATCGGCTTCATGCGCGCGACCGGGTCACGGGCCTATCTCAGCGACCTGAGCGCCATCTACCGGGGGCACTTCGCCGGCGGCGCGTACCACACCGGCTTCTACGACGACATGGGCTGGTGGGTGCTGACCTGGATCAAGGCCTACGACCTGACCGGCGACACCACCTACATCCGCGAGGCGAGGAGGCTGTTCGCGACCATGTCCAGGGGCTGGACCCGGGTATGCGGCGGCGGGGTGGTGTGGAACCAGCACCGGCGGTACAAGAACGCCATCACCAACGAGGAGTTCATGCAGGCCGCGGTGCTGCTGCACGAGGCGACGCCGGGCGATACCTGGTATGCGCGCTGGGCGCTCAGGGACTGGGCGTGGTTCTCGGCCAGCGGCATGCTCACCCGTTCCGGCCTGGTCGTTGATGGGCTGGCGCCGGACTGCCGGCCGAACCTGAGCTCGCAGACCTGGACCTACAACCAGGGGATGCTCGTCGGCGCCATGGTCTCCCTGGCCACCCTGACCGGCCACAAGTCGTTCCTGGTCACGGCCGGCAAGGTGGCGCACGCGGTCATCCGCAGCCCCATCCTCAGCCCGGGGGGCATCCTGCGCGAGCCGTGCGCCCCGCTCCAGTGCGGGCGCGACGCGCCGATGTTCAAGGGCATCTTCATGCAGAACCTGAAGCTGCTGTACGACCGCGTTGGCGGCGCCGGATACCAGCGGTACATGCGCAGGAACGCGGTGGCCGCGTGGGCCGACGACCGGCAGGGCGCCACGTTCGGCATCAGCTGGACCGGGCCGTTCCTCGCGCCCACCCTGCCCTCGCAGGCGTCCGCCCTGGACCTGCTCACCACCCAGATTCCCTAGCCGGCCCGGCCTCGCCGCCAGCGTAGGCTGCGAGGGGAAAGAGGAGGCCGCGATGGGATTCGAGCACATCCTGGTCGAGCGGTCGGGCGACTTCGCCACCGTCACCATGAACCGGCCCGAGCGGCGCAACGCCCTGTCCCGGGCACACATGCAGGAGCTGATCACGGCGCTGCGCCAGCTGGGGGACGGCGACGCGCTGGGCATCGTGCTGGCGGGCAACGGCCCGGTGTTCAGCGCCGGTCATGACCTGGCCGAGGTGGTGGACGGCGATCTCGCGGCGATCCGCTCGCTGCTCGCGACCTGCACCGAGCTGATGACGCTCATCCAGCAGGTTCCCCAGCCGGTGGTGGCGCGGGTGCACGGCCTGGCCACCGCGGCCGGCTGCCAGCTGGTCGCGAGCGCCGACCTCGCCGTGGCCAGCGAGGAGGCTGGCTTCGCCACTCCGGGTGGCCGGGGCGGCTGGTTCTGCCACACCCCGATGGTGGCCGTGGCCCGCAATGTCGGCCGGAAGCGGGCCATGGAGCTGGCCCTGTCGGGCGACGTCATCGACGCGCGGACCGCGCTGGACTGGGGCCTGGTCAACCGGGTGGTCCCGGCCGCGCAGCTGGATTCCGCCACAGCGGACCTGCTGGAACGTGTCACCCGGGGGTCTGCGGAGAGCAAGGGCATCGGCAAGCAGGCGCTGTACGCCCAGATCGATCTCGACCAGCCGAAGGCCTACGCCTACGCCATCGAGGTGATGGCCGCGACCAGCCAGCTGCCGGACGCGAAGGAATTCATGCGGGCGTTCCTCGGCAAGCGCAAGCCGCAGTGGCGCCGCGGCCGCCGCTGAGCCGCAGCCTGGCACCCTTCAGGAGGCGCCAGCGGGTGACCGGCCCCCGCCGTGCTCGAGGATCTCGGCGGCCCCCCGCAGCACGCACCGCAGCGGGTCGTCCACGACCAGGACCGGGATGCTGGTGGCCGCCTCGATCCGGCTGGCCAGGCCCGGCAGCAGCGCCCCGCCGCCCGCCAGGCGGATCTTGCCGCGCACCACGTCCTCGGCGAGGTTCGGCGGGATGTCGGACAGCATCTCGCGCACCGACGACACGATCATCGCGACCAGGTGCTCCAGCGCGCCGGCCACCAGCCGGGCCGGCACGTGCTCGACGCGGGGGTTCCGGCTCGCCGTATCCACACCGACGGTTTCCACCCATCCAGTCCCGGCATCGGTGAGGCCGAGGTTCATCTTCAGGTTCCGGGCGGCGTTGCGGCCGATGAGCAGGCCGAGGTCGGCCTTCACGGCGTTCACGATCGCCTCGTCCATGGCGTTGCCGCCCAGCCGCAGCGACTGGGCGCGCACCAGGTAGCCGCCGGTCACCACGGCGACCTCGGTGGTGCCGCCGCCGATGTCGACGATGAACGCGCCGGACCCGTCGGCCGGGCCGAGGCCCGACCCGGCGGCGGCGGCGACCGGCTCCTCGACCAGCCTGACGTTGCACCGGGGCTTGACCGCCGCGGCGGCCACCGCCAGGGACCGCTGCTCGACCCAGGTGGCCCCGCCGGGGACACAGATCACGGCCGACGGCCGCAGCAGGCCGCGGCGCAGGCCGGCCCGGCGCAGGAACCCCTGCAGCATGGCGACGGACGCGTCCAGGTCGGCGACGACCCCGTCCCGCAGGGGATGGATGACGTCGATACCCTGCGGCTCCTTGCCGGCCAGCATGTCCGCGGCCTCCCCCACCGCGTTCACCGCGCCGGTCGCCTGGTCAATGGCGATCGCGGAAGGCTCATCGATCACGAGCCCCCGCCCGGCGACGTAGACCAGCGTGTTCACCGTGCCAAGATCGATTGCCACACCCGCCCGCAGCCGCATACCACCCACTCCGTTGTCCTGAACTCCTCGCGTGGTCCCCCTAATGGTGCCCTCTCCAGGTGCCGGAGGCTAACGACGGGGCCCTGGTCAGCCACCCGGAGATGGGACGCGCACGGTCAGCGCGCGCCGGAGCAGCGTGACGCAGAGCGAGCGTCCCGGGGCGATCACTTCACCATCGACCTCCCGCGGCAGCAGCGTTGCGGCCGTTATCTCGACCCGTCGTGCCTGGTGGCTTTCCAGCTCCGGGCCGTCACGGCCGCTCCCGGTCACCACCTGGCGCGCCACCCGCAGCCAGCCGGCCGGGCCCGAGGGCGCGAGGATCCCCACGTCGAGCAGGCCGTCGTCCAGCCGTGCGCGCGGCAGCAGGGTGAACCCGCCCGGCAGCAGCCCGGCGTTGCCGACAACCACGCAGCGGGCCTGCCTGGCCAGTGGCTCGCCCCCGTCGAGGCGCACCATGAACCACGCGCCCCGTCCGGGCAGATGCGCGGCACCGGCCACGGCGTACGCGAGCCAGCCGGCCCGCCTCTTGAGCAGGCGCGGCGTCGCGGCGACGACCTGGGCGTCCAGCCCGATGCCCGCCATGGCGCCGAAGGCCAGCGTCCCGGTGCCGCTGACCGGCCAGGCGGGGCCGGCGGCGGCCAGGTCGATCCGGCGCTCATGCCCGCCGAACGCGGCGGCCAGCGCGGCGCCGGTCCCGCGCGGCACGCCGAGCGCCCTCGCCACCAGGTTCGCCGTTCCCAGCGGCACGATCGCCAGCGGGACCTGCGTGCCCGCCAGGGCCTGCACACAGGCGCGGACCGTGCCGTCGCCGCCGGCCGCCACGATCAGCTCGGCGCCGCTGGCAACCGCACCGCGCGCCAGCCCAAGCCCCCGCTCGTCCCGGGTGGTCTCCAGGAAGGACGGCTGCCAGCCGCGCGGCGCCGCGGCCGCCCGGCACCGGCGGCGGAACCGGCCCAGGTCGCGGACCAGGGTGCGGTTGACGACGACCGCGGCGGGTGGCATCGGCGGTCAGGGCCGGACCCGCCAGGGGGACCACCGCAGGCTCACGGCCATCGCCACCGCGCACGCGGCATCCACCAGGCCGCCCACGAGGTAGACCGGGCGCCAGCCCACCGCATCGACGAGGAAGCCCGCGAAGGCGAAGCTCGCGGCCGTGGCGAACGTCATGATGGCGCCGACCGCGGCGAACACCCGGCCGCGGATCGCGTCCGGGGTCCGGCGCTGGTAGATCCCGTTGAAGCCGACAAAGGCGAACGAGTCGCTGACGGCGAACAGCAGCGTGAAGAGCGGGATGAGCGCGAACCACGGGGCAAGGCCGACGGCCGCCACGAAGGCGCCGAACACCAGGCAGCCGAGCACGCCCGCCGCGGGCTCGGTGGCCCGGGTCACGACCCGCGCCGCCACCAGCGAGCCGGCCAGCCCGCCCGCTCCCCATGCCACGTTCATGATCCCGTACCCGACGCCGCCCACGCCGAAGTGGTGGATCAGCGGCAGGTCGGCCACTGCGGCGATCTCGGTCGCCATGAACGTGATGGCACCGACGATGGTGATGGTCAGCAGGGTCCCGTGCTGCCGCAGGAAGCGCACGCCGGCCCACACCCCGCTCTCCCCGGCCGTGGCGGGCCGGGGCGTCTCGCCGCGGAACCGCCCGCGCACCGCGGTGATGAAGGCCGCCGAGACCGCGAACGAGGCGGCATTGGCCCAGAACGCGGGCCCCGCACCGACCGCGGCGTACAGGACTCCGCCGAGGGCCGGGCCCGCCAGCTGCCCCACGTTGGAGGCTGCGCTCAGCGTGCCATTGGCCCAGGACAGCTCCGCCGCCCCGGCCAGGTTCGGGACGGCCGCGCGAGCGGCCGGGCCGAACGGCGCATGCAGCAGCGCGGCGAGCGAGCCGAGCACGATCAGCGGCAGCGGCGCGCCGGTGACGGCCATGCCCGCATATGCCGCCGCCCCGAGCAGGTCACACCCGATCATGATGCGGCGGCGGTCGAGCCGGTCCGCCATGATGCCGGACAGCGGGGCCACCAGCGCGGACGGGATGCGCGTGAGCAGGAAGGCCAGCGACAGCCAGACGGCTGAGCCGGTCTTCGCATAGACCGCCAGCGAGAGCGCGGTCGTGGCGGCCCAGTCGCCCGTGCCGGAGATCGCCGACGCGGCCGCCAGCCGCCGGATGTCACCGCGCCCACGGTTGGTCATCAGCTGCTCCTGGCCGAAGCGCACGGAACGCCCCATTGAACCACGCCCGGCGCCGCCTCCGGCCAGCCGCCGCGGCGGCCTGGGTGCCCCCCGGTGGACAGGCGTGCGGGCCGGTGCGAGCCTGGACGCCAGCAGCCGGGCCGGGAGGCCGGCGGCTGGGCCCTACCACCGCGACCATGGGAGGCGGCCGTGGACAGCACAGCCCTGCGCGCCGTGCAGCAACCGCTCAAAGACGCCTACCGCGACGATCCGCAGGCGGCCTGCATCACCCTGCGGGCCGATGGTGAGCTCGGTGAGGAGGGCATCAGCTGCTCGGTGGCGACCGGCCGGGCGCTGGCGGTGGCGGGCCTGCACCCGGCCAGCGGCGGGGACGGCTCGCTGGCCTGCTCCGGGGACATGCTCCTGCAGGCGCTCGTCGCCTGTGCGGGCGTCACGCTGCGGGCGGTGGCCACCTCGCTGGGGATCGACGTCGCCGGCGGCACCGTGCACGCCGAAGGCGACCTGGATTTCCGCGGCACGCTGGCAGTGAGCAAGGACGCGCCGGTCGGGTTCACCGCCATCCGGCTGACCTTCCAGCTCGACACCGGCGCCAGCGACGAGCAGCTCGCGACGCTGCTGCGGCTGACCGAGCGCTACTGCGTGGTCTACCAGACGCTGGCCCGGCCAGCGCGGCTGGCGGCGTCGGCCACCCGAGCGGCAGCCCGGTGATGCCCGGCGGCCGGCTCCGTGAGCCTGTCCGGTTCCTGGTCTTCTCCGCGTCCCTGCGCCGCGACGCGCTCAACACGACGCTGGCCAGCCTGGCGGCCGCGGCCATCGAGGCGGGCGGCGGGGAGGTCGACGTCGCGAGCATGCGCGACTTCGACGCCCCGTCCTACGACCAGGACGTCCAGCAGGTGGAGGGATTCCCGCCGGGCGCCGAGGAGTTCCGGCGGCGGCTGGCGGCCTGCCACGCGTTCGTGGTGGCGTCGCCCGAGTACAACGCCTCGATGCCCGGGGTGCTGAAGAACGCCATCGACTGGGTGTCCCGTTTCCAGCCGCAGCCGTTCAACGAGCGCCACGGGCTGCTGATGTCCGCATCGCCGTCGATGTCGGGCGGGAACCGCGGCCTGTGGGCGCTGCGGGTACCGCTGGAGCATCTCGGCGCGCGGCTGTACCCGGACATGTTCTCGCTGGCCCAGGCGCACCGGGCGTTCACTGCGGACGGGCGGATCGCGGATTCCGAACTGCAGCGGCGGTTCGACACCAACATCACCAACTTCATGGACCTGGTCGAGGCCTCCACGCACTACCCGTGCGTGAAACGGGCCTGGGTGGAGTACCTGGGCGAGCACCCGGAGCCAGCCCTGGACCGGGTCGAGTAACGCTCAACGAAAGTGCCATCCACCCCGCTGCCCCGGCCACGCCCGGCGCTGCCCGCCTTCGCGGCCGGGGCTGCCGCGCCGGTGCGCGCTCACCGCGCTGCCAGCCTCGTCGCGGGCGGCCGGCGGGTCAGGGCGGGGCGGCAGGGTCAGCATCCGCAGCGCGATGACCACCTCGGCGGCGAGCGCCAGCGTGACCGCGGAACGCTGCAGGACGCCGTTCCACGGCTCCACCACCCGGGACGCGAAGACCGCCAGGGCCACGCCGCTGGCCAGCGCGAGCACCTGGACCGGGCGGCCGATGGCCGCCCAGCGCGGGTCGGCGCGGAAGCGCCGCCCGAGCAGCAGCGGCGCCGCGAGCATCGCCCCGTACGCGACGCCGCTGGCCAGGTCGTGCACCTGGTTGTGCCAGGACTCGCCGGTGAAACCCGGGCCGGTCAGCAGCATGTGGTCGCGCCGGAACACGCCCGCGGCAACGGCCGCCGCGCCCGCCACCACGACCAGCCACGGCCCGGCCGACCGGGGCGGGGTCACCCGGGCGAGGGCGGCCCCGAACCCGATCGAGCACACGCCCAGCACCACGAACCCGCTGATCATGATCTGCGGGTCCCTGGCATCCTCCGCGGCCAGGCCGCTCAGCTGGATCCCGGCCGGACAGTGACCGGCCTGGCGCAGCGAGCCGGCCACCCACGCCACGGTGAACAGCACCGGGCCCGCGACCCCGGCCAGCGCAGCCAGCCTGCTCACCCTCATCGGCCCGGCCTCACCTCCTGTCATACCGTAGAAGGCGGTCGGGGTGGTCCGCATGGCTGGTGATGACGCGCGGCCGCGCAGGTACGCGGTGATCGGCGCCGGGGTGCTCGGCGCGTGCGTAGCGGCCCGGCTGGCCGAGGCGGGCGCCGGGGTGACGCTGCTGGAGCAGGCCGAGCCGGCCAGCGCCGCCACCCGGTGGAGCTTTGCCTGGCTGAACTCCAACGACAAGGCACCCCGCGCATATCACGAGCTCAACCACGCCGGGATGCGGGCGTGGGCCGCGCTGGCGGCGGGCTCTGGCGGCGCGGCGTGGTACCGGCCCGCCGGGAACATCGAGTGGGCGGAGGACGAGGCCGGACGGGCACTGCTCAGCGCGCGGGTGCGCAGGCTCGCCGGATGGCGCTACCCGGCCGCTCTGGTCGGCCCCGCCGAGGCGGCCGGGCTCGAGCCGTCGCTGCGGCTGCCGCGATCGGTGGCCGAGGCCGGATGGTTCCCCGGCGAGGGCTATCTGCTCACCCGGCCGCTGGTCAGCGTGATGCTGGCGCGCGCGGCCCGGCACGGGGCCACGGTGCTGACCGGTGAGCGGGGCCGGGTGACCGGCTGGGACACCGCCGGTGGCGCGGTGCGGGCGGTGCGGACCGCCGCCGGCCAGACGGTAGCGGCCGACATGGTGGTGTGCTGCGCGGGGCGCTGGGTTCCTGAGCTGGCCGCGCTGGCGGGCGCGGGCTGCCCGGTGCCGCTCGTCCCGTGGGCGGCGCCGGGTGCGCCAGCGCCGGGACTGGTGGTGCGGGCAGGGCCGGTGGCGCCGCCGGGCCCGGCGCGGGTGGTGCACGCACCGCAGGTGTACCTGCGGCCTCACACCGGCGGGCTGGTGCAGCTGGAAGCCCCGGACGCGGCGGTGGATCTGCACACCCCCGAGGCGGAGCTGCGGCGCTGGGCGGGAGAACTGCTGCGCCGGGCGCGCCGCGTGGTGCACGGGCTGCAGGACGCGCGCGTCGCCGGGTACCGGGTGTGTGTGCGCCCGATGCCGGCCGACGGCCGGTCCATCGCCGGGCCGGTCCCCGGCGCCGACGGCCTGTACCTGGCGGTGACACACAGCGGCGTGACCCTCGCCGCGTACCTGGCCCGGCTCATCACCGCCGAGCTCGTCAGCGGCACGGCAGCCGCCGAACTCGCGCCCTACCGGCCCGGCCGCTTCGCCGCCACGCCAGCGCGGCGGGCGGCCGATGGCCCAGCGGGCGGCGGGGGCGCTGGGCCCTGACGCCTCCCCTGTCACGGCGCTGGCGTTCCCCCGCCGCCCTCGCCGAACGCGTGGGCCCGGACGAAGCTGAGCAGCCGGGCATGCTCGGCCGCCTCCGCCGGGTCGTGGTCGTGCACGGGCCCAACGGTACGGCCGCGCGATGGCTGACCGCCCGTTCAGGCCGGCGCGGGCGGATATGAGAATGTAGGCGGACGGCCCGCGCGCCCAGCGCCGCGGGCAGCCGGGGCATGGGAGCGGTTCAGCTGGACGGAGACGGCATGGCGCGGGCCCCGGCGAGACTGACCACGCCGGTGCGCGCGCTCGTCGTCTTCGTGTGCGTGCTGGTGCTGGTCGACACCCTGTTCTTCACGGCGCTGACGCCGCTGCTGCCCCACTACGTGGCGGCGACCGGGCTCACCAAGGCCGGGGCGGGGGTGCTGGTCGCCGCCTACCCCCTCGGCACGCTGATCGGCGCGCTGCCGGGCGGGCTGCTCGCCTCCCGGCTGGGGTCCAGGCTGGTGGTGCTCATGGGCCTGGCGCTGATGAGCGCGTCGGCGCTGGTCTTCGGCTGGGCCTCGAGCCCGGCCGTGCTGGTCGCCGCCCGGTTCGTCCAGGGCCTGGGCGGGGCGTGCACCTGGGCCGCGGGCCTGGCCTGGCTGGCGACGGCCGTGCCCGCCGGGCGGCGGGGTGAGCTGCTGGGCACCGCGATCGGCGCCGCGGTCGCCGGGGCGCTGCTGGGCCCGCTCGCCGGGGTGATCGCCGACCAGGTGGGAACCGGTCCCACGTTCTCGGGCGCGGCCGTCGCTGGCGCGGCCCTGATGACGGTGGCCCTCCTCGTGCCCGGGCCGCACGACTCGCCGCCGCAGGGGCTGAGCGCCGCATGGCCCGCCATGCGCGACCGGCAGGTCGGTACCGGCATGTGGCTCACCACACTCGCGGGGCTGGCCTTCGGGGTGCTGGATGTCCTCGCGCCGTTGCGGCTGGACTCGCTGGGCGCCTCCGCGCTGGTCATCGGGGCGACCTTCCTGGCGGCGGCCGCCGTGGAGGCGGCGCTCTCGCCGCTGGCGGGGCGGCTGTCGGACCGCCGTGGCGCACTGACACCGGTCCGGCTGTCGCTGGCGGTGGCGGTGGCGGTCAGCCTGCTGGCGCCGCTGCTGGCACCGGCGGCGCTGCTGGTGGTGCTGCTGATCGTGGGGATGCCGTCGTTCGGCACGCTCTACACGCCAGCGGCGGCGCTGCTGAGCGCGGGCGCGGACCGCCTGCGGCTGAACCAGGGGCTCGCGTTCGGGCTGTCGAACCTCGCCTGGGCGAGCGGGCAGGGCGCGGGCGCGGCGGCGGGCGGGGTGCTCGCCCAGGCGACCACGGACCTGCTGCCGTACACGCTGCTGGCCGGCGCCTGCCTGGCCACGCTCGCGGTGCTGCGCTCACGCCCGCCGTTAGGCCAGTAGCCGCGCCCGGCAGGCGAGCTGCAGCGCCAGCCGCTGATCGGGGTCGTCGAGGTCGACGTCGAGCAGATCGGTGATGCCGCGCAGCCGGTTGGCCACGGCGTTGCGGTGCAGGTGCAGCTTTTGCGCCGTCTTGACGATCGACCCCTGCTCGTCCAGGTAGGCCGCGAGCGTCTCGATCGCCGTCTCGGCCCGGCCGGGGCCGAGCTTCTCCAGCGGGGCGAGCTGGTCGCGCACCGATGCCCGGGCGGTGTCCGAGGAGTACCACTCCATGAGCATCCGCTGCACCCCCACCACGTCATGCGCGGCGACGCCGGGCGGCCGGCGCGCCGACCGGGCGGCGAGCAGCGCCCCCCGTGCCTCGGCGGCCGAGGCGCGCATCCCCATCGGGCCCTCGTGCGGCGACCCCACCCCGGCCCGGAACCGCAGCCCCCGCGCCCTGCCGCCGATGGCCTGCAGCGCCCGCTCGGCCGACCGGGCGGCCCGGGCACCTGCCTGCGGGCCGGGATCGGAGCTCGTCACCCGGATGAGCACGATCGCACGCGCGATCCGCGACAGGTACCAGATGCCGCCGGTCGCGGTCACGGCCTGCAGCGCGAGCTGTCCCGCGGCCTCCAGCAGCTCGAACCGGTGGACCTCGTCCGGCTCGGCCTCCTCCAGGTCGTCGGCCTCGATCCGGATCGCGACGTGCCAGCCGCCGACCGGGATGGCCAGCTGCCTGGCTCGCTCGAGCAGGTCCTCATTGATCGCCGCGTCCGACATCAGCAGCTCGGCGAGCAGCTCGCTCCGGGAGCGGACCGGCAGCTCCCGGGCCCGCCGTGCCAGGTCGAGCATGCGCCCGGCGGCCAGCGCCGCGGTGTGCAGGACCAGCCGGGCGCCGATGCCCGCGTCGCCGAGCGCGTGCGGGGCGGCGAAATGCCCGATCGGCGTCTCCCCCACCACGACCGGCACGCTGACCTCATCGCCGTCCGGGTCATCCGGGCCGCCCCGGCTGGCCGCGCCCCAGCCGCGTGCCGCGGCCGTCCGCCGGCCGGTGTCCCCGTTCGCGGAGGGGCCACCGCCCAGGGCGGACAGGCTGCCGTCGCCGGGCGCGAACGGGCGGAACTCGACCGTGGTCCCCAGGGCCTGGCTGACCGATGCGCACATCTTGTCCAGATCGGCGCCGTCCTGCTCGGCGCGCAGCACCGCGTCCAGTCCATGCTGGGCCCGGCCGAGCGCGCGCTCGGCGCCGCCGCCGATCTCCCGCATGATCGCCAGCACGAGCTCGGTCAGGTCGGTTTCCATCGGAATGGACACGAGCGCGATGTCGGCCCGGCCAGCGATGTCGGTCACGGTCACGGTCGGCCGCCATCGCTCGGCCGCGAAGGCCGCCACAGCGGCCACCTTGTGGATCGATGCCCAGCGCAGGGCCATGTCCAGGCGGTAGTCGGTGACCTCCGCGGAGGCGGACCGGGAAAGCACGACCAGGCTCGTGTGCGGGGCATCATCCAGCTCGGCGAATCGCTCCGCCAGCCTGGCCACGGTGACCTGGCGATCACCGCCGCTCCGGCTGACCCGGCGCAGCCCGGCCAGCGGTGAGCTCGCGAGGATCTCGTCAACGGTAGGCATCGGGAGCCCCACCCTATTCATGGCGTCAGGAGGCCACCTTATGCGGAACGCACACATCAGTCACTATCGCGGTGCAATCTGCCCATTCACCGCAGCCTGGGGGGCCTGGGATCATATGTGATTGAACGAGGATTTAGCAGCGGGCGTGGCTGATGGCGCGCCGAAGACCGAGGTCCTCCAGGGAGAGCGATGTCCGAGGCCATGACCAGGCAGGAGGCCGCTGAAGACAAGGCCCCCGACTGGTGGCCGTATGCTCCTGAGTTCCCGGACTGGCATGTGTGGCGCGGGGTGGCGGGCCTGCTCTATGCGCGGCGGCCCAGGTCGAGCCCGCCGAAGGTGGTGCGCGGCAAGAGCACCGTGGACCTTCGTGACCAGATCCTGCTGGCGGAAGTGCCCCGGTAGCCAGTCCGGCCCTTCGGCACCTCCCGGCGGTTCACCGCGCCGGCAGCGTCTCCCGCCGGTAAGTCCCCCCTGATCCTCGTCGTCGCCACTGGCCGGTTCCCGCGTCTGCCGCTGCCTGAGTCCCACCGGCCGCACCGGTCTCACGTCGGCACCCGGGTCAGCACCCGGGGCGCGCCAGCAAGGCCACCAGAGGTAGCGGCGGAGGTCATGGGGCCGCCCTGGCGACAGCGCCCCCGGCGCAAGCTGCCAGGTATCCTGTGCGAAGTTCAGCAATCCGGTGCATCACAAGATGACATCTGTATCTCATATCAGCCCACATGCCGGTGACCATGAAGAGATTGCTCGGCCCTGACACACTCCGGGCGCTGGCACGCGGGTGCGCGGTGCTGGGCGCTGGCGGCGGTGGCGACACCCATTACGCCCTGCTGCAGGCCCTGCAGGCGAGCGAGGACTTCGGTCCGGCGCCACTGGTCGACGTGGACGAGCTGCCGGACGACGCGCTGATCATGCCGTGCGGGGGGATCGGCGCCCCGACGGTCAGCGTCGAGAAGATCGAGAACGGGGACGAGGGCGAACGGCTCCGGGAGTATCTGCAGTTCCTGACCGGGCGCCGGGTGGCCGCGCTCATGGCCGGTGAGATCGGCGGCGGGAACGGGCTGCTGCCGGCCACCTGGGCCGCGCGGATGGGCCTGCCACTGGTGGACGCCGACGGCATGGGGCGCGCCTTCCCGGAGGTCCCGCAGGTCACCATGCAGCTGGCCGGCATCTCGCCGAGCCCGGCCGTGGTGACCGACGAGCGCGGCAACCTGATCGTGTTCCGGGCGATCTCGGGCCCCTGGATGGAGCGGCTGGAGCGCGCGGCGGCGGTGGAGTTCGGCGGCGCCGCGTCGTCGACCGAGTTCTCGATGACCGCGGCGCAGGCGCGCACCGCCACGGTGCGGAACTCGGTCTCGCTGGCGATCAGGATCGGCGAGTCGACCATCGGCGCGACCGGCAGCCCGGTCGCTGCCCTGATCGCCGAGCTCGGTGCGTTCCGGCTGGTCAGCGGCAAGATATCGGATGTCGAGCGGCGCACCGTCAGGGGCTTCGTGCGGGGCTCGGTGGTGATCGAGGGCCTCGGCGAGGACACGGGCCGGCTGATCCGGCTGGAGCTGCAGAACGAGAACCTGGTGGCACTGGAGCGCGGCAGGCTGCTCGCC
>Ga0335080_10001955_pt1 | contig 20541 bp, 20 predicted proteins | sample Lox_Sample_34_FD_206720 | JGI IMG/M metagenome (GOLD analysis project Ga0335080, IMG submission 206720) | Soil microbial communities from Loxahatchee National Wildlife Refuge, Florida, United States - Lox_Sample_3.4 | ecosystem: Environmental > Terrestrial > Soil > Wetlands | place: USA...
CGCCGCGGAAACGCACCCGCGCACTCCTCGTTCTCCCAAACCGGACGACCGTCGGAACTGTGGTAATGGGAAGCACTCCAGTGGGCAAAACCGGATCTCCAAGCAAGGCGTTTAGGACTGTGGATTTCCCGCGTTTGAACTGCCCGATGCAAGCTACATAAAAGCGACCCTCCGCCAGGCGGTCGGCCAGCCCAGAAGCATCATCCGCAACAAGTTCGGAGCCGAACTCGTGGGCAATTTCCGCAAGTCGCTGAAGTGTCGAACCAACGTCAACTCCTCCGTGAGCACCGACCTCAGTGTTGCCGCTTGGGCCGTGAGAAGCGCTATTCACCAGAGTATCTGTCCTCTGCATTGTCATCATGCAACCTTGCCAAGCCTTCCCTAGCCGTGAGCAATTCAAGTGTTACTTCAGAAATTCCGCTTGCGCGTTGAACTCGCCGGAAGGCTTTCACAATGGTTCATCAGATAATCCACATGGAGCAGCTTGGTTTTGATACGCCCCTCGTAGTGGTAGTTCGAGTTCACAGCCGCTGCGCACATTTGGACGATGGTGCCCGGGAGCAGCCCGCTGAATTCGAGGATGTCTTCGCGAAATCCTTCCAGGTCAAACTGGGATAGGGCGAACCGGCGGATGCAGGTTTCAAGCAACTCTTTCGCGGCAGGCAAGGGCAAACCTCCCACGTGGAGCCGATGTCGGTCCGTCCAGTAAAGGGTGGCGGCGTGTCCCACTTCCGTGTAAGTCCAGCCGGGAGCGACGAGGTACACAGGGGTCTTGCAATTCCACATCAACGCTTTCACGATCCGCGCCAGAATATGTGTAAGTGGGGCCACGTCCTCGAGAAAGATCCAGTAGTCGGCCTCTGCGGCCGCTTTGTAGAGGAGTCCCCGCAACCGGAGGCTGGTCTGCTGCTTAGTCCAATGCACGAACGATTCGCCATAGCCGGTCTCCGCGCGGAACTTTCTTCGCAACAAGGGGCTGTCCGCGTCCTCAAATTTTTCAAGAATCCCACGAAGGATTTCTTGTGGGCTTCCGTGACCACTGGCGCACAGACACCGGCGCGCCACCTTCTCCGGCAGTTCCGAGAGCACTTTTGAGAGGAGGGCCGTCTTACCTGCGTCGGGAGCTCCCCAAATGAGTACGCTCTCTCGTTTCCGAATGGCTTCCCGCAACCGGTTCATTTCCGCGTGGCGGCCGAGGAAACAGCCCGCAGCATTGTAAGCGGCGACCATGGTTTGCGGTGCACTCATGCGTGCCTCCCCGCTGCTATTCCGAACGCGCACCTTCCTGGTGCACGTACTTGATAACCTCAACGTCCGACATCGCAATCAGCCCCTCATCTACCATCTGATCGAGCACCGGAATGAGCTTGCGGATCTTCTCTTCAGAGTCGACGACGCTTACCATCACTGGCGCGTCGTGTGAAATGGACAGAAGATGTGAGCGACGGATGAGCGTACTTGCTCCGTAGCCCTCCACGCCCCGATAGGCTGTCGCACCAGCAATGTCCAGTTCGCGGCACTTTTCCACGATGGCACGGTACAGGGGTTTTCCCTGCCACTTGTCGTCTTCGCCGAAATGGATCCGCAGCAGCTTGGCTTTTCCTTCGAGTTTCATACGCGCTGCTCCTTTCGGCGTTCATCGGCGACGTAGTCGTGCGTGTACTTGATGATGTCAACATCCGAAAGCACCACCAAACCCTGTTGGACCATCTCATCAAGAACCGGCATCATCTTTCGCAACTTCTCTTCTGTTTCGATCACCGAAAGCATAATGGGGTGGTCGTGTGAGAGGCTCAGCGCCGAACCCTGGTGGATGCGCCGGTTCGCGCCGTAGCCGAGGATTCCCTTGTATACCGTCACCCCGGCGATTTCGTTCGCTCGCATGCTTTCCACGATCGCTTTATACAGAGGCTTCTCATGCCATTTGTCGTTTTCGCCCACGTAGATGCGCATGAGTTTGGCCTTCCCCTCGCGCTTCAGCGCATGCTGCTGTTGTTCACGGAACTCGGCCTTCTTCGCAATTTCGGCCGGCTTCACAACCATGGTGTCCTGCACTTCGATCAACCCTGTGCCGGCCATCTCATGGAGCTTCGGCAGCAACTCCTCGGCCTTTTCCGGGCTCTCGATGAATTCAATCTTGATCGGAAGGTTTTCGGTCAAACGCAGAATGCGCGTGGTATGCAAGTGATGGTCGGCACCGAACCCGGCCATGCCGCGGATCACGTTTGCGCCTGATACTCGGTGATAGAACAGGTAGTCCAGAATCGCCGAATAGAGTGAATTACCGTGATACTGATGATCTTCACCGACATAGATGACAACTTTCTTAGCAGGTCCAGCTTTTAACAAGGCGTCTCCTCTCCAGGAATGCCCCTCTGACATACCAGAAACTCCGCTGCTCGGCCAAGCACTCCCCCTCCCTCATGTGCTCCTTCCCGGGCATTCTTGCCGTATTCCTCCAAATCCTGTTCCAACTCTGTCAAGGTACGCGACAGAAGTTCCGCGATAGCGGCGCGTGCCTCATTGGGCAGCCTGTCGGCAAGTTTGCCGGCATGACGCAGGCACAAAGTCCCGTTGATGCGCATCCATTCCAGAAAAACTGGCGTCTTCAGTTTTTCCACCAGCTCTTTCAGCTTTCCTGCTTCTTCTTCGCGCAACGTCTGACAAAAGTCACATTTCCCCGCCTCACTCCGCATCCCATCATGCTGCCGGGCGTAGAGCGACTGCAGAAAGACTTCGCTTGCTACCGCAGCGGGTGCTGAACGCGCGAGAGACCAGGCGTGGTGATTGCACAGATGCGCCGCATTCGGTATCCCTTTTTCTTCAATCAACTGCGTCTGGCGGTGGCGCAGCACCGTGCAAACGGGACAGGTACCGCGAGCGACCGCCTCCGACACCGCATACTTGCGAACCGCCCTTGCTCCGTTCATAGGCTTAACCTCCCGGTGATCACGCCCAGCCACACCGCAAAAAAACCGACGATCACGCTCAGAAAAACGTTGAGAAAGGCGAGGAGGACTTCGCCTTCCTGAAAGACACGAAATGTCTCGTACTCGAAGGTCGAGAAAGTGGAATAGCCTCCGATGAAGCCGATGGGAATGAGGAAGCGTAAATTCGGGTTCCAATGACTCTTTTCCGTCAGCAAAGTGACAATGAAACCGATGAGAAACGACGCTGTACAGTTGATCACGAACGTGCCATAGGGAAAGCGGGTGCCCATTCTGCCGCCGATATAGCCACCGACCCAAAACCGCAGCATTGAGCCGAGCGCTCCACCGATCGCGACCATCCAATATTTCGTCATCTCGATTTCATCTACCTCCCATGTCATCGTCCTTCGTCGCTGGGTGCGGGCTAATCGCTTGCCGCAGCTGGCATGCGTATTTCGGTATCGGACGGCGTCGCACCGAGGCTGTGCAAGTCGCTCAACAAGGCTTGTTCTTCCTCCCTCCCCAAAGTTGAGCCCGCTTGCGCTCGTTCCGCCTGAGCCCTGTAGCTATCCGCGTAATTCGTAAATCGCGTCTCAATCTGCTTTAAAACCCCGGAACTCCAATCCTTAAAGACACCGCCATAAACGGACAGCACGTTCGCCAAAGATTCCTCCAGCTGTGAACGCAGTGTTCGTCGTGCGGCCGCGCGCAAGCCCATCTTTCCAAAAAGTCGGCTCCAAAGCGGGGGAGCTAACCGCAAATCCCGCGCGGCAAAATCGAAAACGGGCATCGCGCGAATGGCTGAGGTGAACTCCTCTTCGGAGAGTCCGTGCGGAAGGCTCAATGCCTTTTCCGCATTGTTCAACTCGGAATGAAGATCGTGAGCAAGGCTCTCTAGGTGTTGTCGGTATACTTTCGCTTGCTGGTGAACGTCTCGAACGATGCTCTCGAAAACCACCGAATCCAGACCTGCTGAGCCGCCCGCTCTTCGCCCCCACTCGTCGGCAAGGTGGCCGGCCGCATGTTCCAAGAGCCAGTCCGTGTCTTTCGAAAACGCATCAATGTCCCGTTCCAATTCGATTCTCGTCTCAGTGATCCGGCCAGTAGCGCGCCGTAACCGCGCCTCTACATCGCGAGCGTTCTCCGGGGCAGTTCCAGAAAGACCGCGGCTTCTACACACCCGCATCGAGAGCGCCGACGCGACGGCGTCCCGCAGAGCCCCCACCTTGCGTTTCACGGACAGCGACTTCAGTTCCCGGCTGCGGCCGTAGAGCGGAAGGATTTCGCTCTCAAACCAGCAGTCGAGAAAGCCGCGGTGGCTCGGCAGCGCGCTGACAGGGTATACGGGAAGATTTGTGTGGCATTCCTTGACTACATTCTCATTCACATACCCGACGATTTGTTGCACTTCCCCCGAAGAAAGGAGGTCTGCCTTACTCACAAGAATTTGGACCGGAACAGCCGCTTCTTGAAGGGTCTGGATCGTTTGCAAATCATCGTCTGTCAACGTCGAACCTGCGTCGATAAGCACTACGCCCAAGTCGCATTTGGGCAAATAGGCGAGGGTTTCAGCAGCGCCCGTCGTCGCCAGGGAGCCCAGGCCTGGTGTATCCACGAATGTCACACCATCGCGGAGACGTGCGGATGGCAGATTCACGAGAATCCGCGTGACCCTTTTTTCGTTGTGGGGATTTCCCTTTTCGCTTGCCACTTCCGTCAAACGGCTGATATCGAACGCCTGTGCGGGCCTTTCCGCATACCACACCCTGAGTAAAGGGACCTCGCCATAGCGGATGTGCGTCGGCACAGCCGTGATCGGCGTTACGCCGACCGGCAAAATATCTTCACCAATCATTGCGTTCAACAGCGAAGATTTCCCCGCACTCACTCGCCCGAATATCGCAATTTCCAGGCTCTGGTCTTCAAGCCGGTCCATGATTCCGGCCATCGTGCTTCGAAATTCCACAAGGCCGCGCTCTGCAACGACCCGTTCGAGCTTCGCAAGCAGTTCCAGCTCCGCCGAGGTTTGCTCCAGGCGTTGCAACCGCTGACGCAAGTCCTGACCTGCGCCTTGCAACAAAAACTGGTTCAATCTGGCGACCAACCCACGTAGTTCGCCGCTGATTCCTTCGAGCTCCGTCGCCAACTCCTGACCAACGTCCCCGCAGCCGCGCATGTAGCGCGGTCGCAGTTCTTCGGCCGCAATATCGATCGTGGTCAGACAGGTGTAGATTGCCCGGCTCGTCGGACACCAAGCGTCTGGACGCGGAATTCCTTGTCCGTCAAGAACTCGCGCGAGCTGCGCACGAATTCGCGCGAGGTAATCCTCGATCGTCCGTCTCTGAATCGGAGTGAGATCTTGAATGTACTGGGGAAAAGCGGCCTTCGACGCCGCGGAGTTGAGGACCTCCTCAATATCGCCGATCACCTTATCGATGTACTTGCAGGTGACACTTAGACGCCGGGCCTGATGTTCGTTCAGGCCAGGAGGAGAGTAATTTTCGCCGGAAGTCATGCCGCCCTCACAGTCCGAGCGACGTTTTGTCGGCAGACACTCGACAGTCACTCAGCTCGTGATCAACTTCCAGGATTTCTGGTGGTGGGAAGCTTCAGAAGAAACAGATGCCCCACCAAGCAAGAACATCCTGGTAGGAGTCATCTGCCCAAGAGGGGCGGTTAAGGGTGAACTCCAACACCCACAAATACAACCTACAAGACTTTCGGCGAACGAGTCAAGCCATTCTCTTGACTGTAAGTACGGCTAATGTCGCAGCTTACGCATCGACGAATGCTGCGCGTTTGGATGCCCCACCAGCATGGCCAAGCCCTGGTACGGCGCCTGCAACTCTTCGTCGGTAGTCAGGTCTCTCCTTCGACCGTCAAACCGAAGTGCGTAGCGCTGCAAGTTCTCGCCGACGCGAGACAGGTTCTGGCTCTGCCGCAGCAAAAGAACGCGTCCCACCTCGGTATCGCGTAGAGCAAGCAGCAAATCATGGAGATGCTCCAAGCAAAAATTCTTTGAGGCCAAGCTCTTCGCAGCAGTCCCCACAGAGGGCGAGGCGGCGAAAGTCCCCAGTGCACTCTCCTCTGTTTCCGCGGCGATCCGGCACGCCCGGCAGGTTCCCCGTGGCGGTATGGGTGGATCCACAACGTTACACGACGGATGGCCTTCCGTCCCAAATTCGGCAAGATCGCGCAGTTCGCGGCTGAAACGGAAAAGCACGTGCGGATAGGCGCTGCTCACACCCTGTGGAGACGCAAGGTGCGCGTACTGCCAGGTATGAAATGGACAGAATCCGCCCGCCTGTGCATGCGCCAATTGCGTCTCTTCGGATACGCTTAGGTCATACTGATAGATTCTCAGGAACTCGAAAACGGCGTTGATGATCTCATCGCAGATCGCGCAGCTCCATCGCAGAAGCGGGACAGTTCCTGGCATGTCCTTGCGATGCGCCCGGCCTCGTACCTGGGCGTTCTCTCCGCTTAGACCAGACTCCTGAATGATTGCGCTGCGCACTTCTGCTACACGCTCCAGCACACGCTCCAGCACACGCTCCGTACCGTTCAATCCGCTGGTTCGGAGCACACTCTCGATCCGATCGCACGTGCCAAGCAGAAAGTCGTCTTGCTTTCGCGCTGTCAAATAGTGAATCAGTTCTTCTTCGAGAGCAGGCAAACGACTCTGCGCCAAGCGGTCAGGGTCGCCTTTGACTTTGGCATCGAGCGCATTACGCGCAGACACGGAAAAGACGCGTTCTGTCGGCGCGTTTAATTCTTCTCGCACCTTTGACTCCACGAAAGTCAGTATTTCCTCCCTCTCACCCCCAGCGGCCAAATCGATCTTGTTCACTACCACGAATAAGCTTCGCACCTGGGCGCGGCATTCCCGCAGGTAGATGAGTTCGGACTGCGTCAGTGGCGCGTCGCAACTTGTTACAAATACGATGGCATCGGCCTCGGGAAGAAAATTCAGTGTTGTCGCTGTGTTCTCGCTGACCGCCGAGCCAAGTCCCGGAGTATCCACAAAGAAAAACCCCCGCCGAAGGATTTCAACCGGAGCCTGCACTTCCGCCATCGTGATGCCGCGGCGGTTCCCCGGATTTGCCTGCTCGGTCACATAATTCACAAGATCGCGGATCGGAATCTCGTGCGTGAGAATGCTGTTGCCTACTCGCAGCACAACACATTCTCGGCTGCCGTAACTCACTGCCGTAATCACCGAGGTCACTGGGACGATCCCTGACGGCAAGTATGCTTTGCCAAGGATAGCGTTCATCAAGGTGCTCTTGCCCCGGCTGAATTGCCCCACCACCACGAGGTTGAAGTGGTCTCCCGCCAGCTTAGCAGACACTTCCTGCAAGGTGCGCTCGACCTGCTCGTTCTTTGCCTCACGCCCCGCCGCCACACCTTCCCGGACGATCTGAGCGAGTTCATGCTTCCGCCGGTCGTAAGAACGGAGCGCCCCCTCTGGGGAAACGCTTCGCTCCCACCCGGCGTCCTGCTCTCTACCGCCGCGATCCGACATCTCGGCCCGCCTCTGCCTTTCCCAAAGTTTCGCGCGCTAGCCTCACCGCCAGCAAAATCCTAAGCACGTGATCGTTCCCCTGTTCCCGGCGCGGTTTCTGCTGACGCTTTTCAATCTCCTTGGCGATTAAGTCTCGGACCAGTGCATAGTGTCGGTCCAGACCTCCGTGAATCTGAATTTGTTGGAACCAAGGTGCACGCTCAAGGGACCTAATCAACAGTTCCGCTGCTTCGCGCTTTTCCGCGTGGGGCGCGGCCTCCATGGCGAGCTGCGCCGCGTCCACGGTAATTTCCGTATCCCTATCTTTGAGTAGCGGGCGCAACGTTTCCCATTCTTCCGGGCTGAGCTTGAGGTCCGCGAGAATGCGCAAGACCCGCCTTCTTCGATAAAGCGCTGCTGGGCGCTCCTCTTCAACGTTTGCCTGCACCGCTTCGAAAAGCGTCGGCTTCGCACGTCCTGCGATCCTGCGCAGTGCCGTTTCGGCCGCCGGTCGGCAAACGTCATCTTCGAGCGCCCCAACTAAAAGACCCGCAGCCTCGGGCCGCTCGAACGAACCGAGCGCTTCAATCACGCCGATCAGCCTGCGGCGTTCTCCGAACTGCATTAGAAACTGGAAGACTTCCTCCGTATCCCAGCGGCCTAGTTCCCGCGCCGCGCTGCTCTCCACTGCTTCTTCGCCAAATCGCACGACGGCATCCTCGATCTGCCGCTCCTGGGAAAGGAACTCCAGCAGTACATCCCGCGCTCCAAGTTCCGCAAGCGCCTCGACCGCACGCTGTCGTGGCTGAAAGATCCCGCGCGGCTTGCCGTGAAGAAGAAACTCCCGCAGTGGTGCGATCGCACGCGGGCCACAGCCGACGAGCAAGGAGACTGTCAGTCCACCGCTCTGAAGTGATTCTAGGTCACCGACGAAGGAGCGAATTTCCTCGTCCGTGTAGTCCCGGCGGAGTGTGGCGTCAGCTCGATGCAGTGCTTTCATGACTCTGTTAGGTCGCTCTGGCGCGGGCCGAGGGACGCTTATATGCCGAGCGCCCCGCGTACGCCGCATGCGAACCAAGTTCGCGCTCAATCTCGATAAGCCGGTTGTACTTCGCGACTCGCTCCCCGCGGCAGACTGAGCCCGTCTTGATCTGTCCTACTCCTGTGGCCACCGTAAGGTCCGCGATGGTGGTGTCGTCGGTCTCTCCTGAGCGGTGGGAAACCACGCAGGTGTAGTCGTGCTTCTTCGCCAGATCAATGCAGGCGATGGTTTCGGTCAAGGTGCCGATCTGGTTCAGCTTGATGAGGATCGAGTTGGCGATTTTCTTTGCGATTCCCTCGCTGAAGATGCCTGTGTTTGTGACGAAGATGTCGTCGCCCACTAGCTGAACCTTATTCCCAAGCTGGGCCGTGAGCTTTTGCCATCCGTCCCAATCGTCTTCCGCCAGACCATCTTCCAGCGACAAAATGGGATACTTCTTGATCCAGTCTGCCCAGAGAGCGATCATCTCCTCAGAACTTTTGCGTTCACCGCTTGACTTGTGGAAGACATACGCTCCATTTTCGTAGAACTCGCTCGCCGCCGGATCCAGATGGATAGCGATTTCTGTTCCCGGCTTGTAACCTGCCGTTTGGATTGCTTGCAACAACAACTCCATCGCTTCTTCATTCGACCGCAACTTGGGCGCAAAACCGCCTTCATCCCCAACCGAGGTTGAGTACCCAGTCTTGTGTAGAAGAGCTTTGAGCGCCTGAAATGTCTCAGCCCCGGCCCGCACAGCGTCTGCAAAAGAAGGCGCACCGATTGGTGCCACCATAAATTCCTGGAAATCGACGTTATTGTCCGCGTGCTTTCCTCCATTCAAGACATTCATCTGAGGAAGCGGGAGGACATACTTTTCGCGCTTTTCCAAGTGCTGGTAGAGAGGCACGCCCTTCTTTCTAGCTCTTGCGCTCGCAAAAGCAAGAGAGACGCCCAGGATCGCGTTCGCACCGAGCTTGGCTTTGTTTGGCGTGCCATCCAGCCCGATCAACACCTTGTCCAGAACCCCCTGCTCTGCAAAGTCCTGCCCGCGGAGGGCTGGCGCAATAATTTCGCGGACGTTCGCTATTGCTTTCAGTACTCCTTTTCCGTTGTATCGTTTTTTGTCACCGTCGCGCAGTTCCACGGCCTCCCGCTTTCCGGTCGAAGCCCCTGAGGGTATCTTCGCCACACCAATGGCTTCGCTATCGAGGACAGCGGTGACCTGAATGGTGGGATTTCCTCTGGAGTCGAGAATTTCTAGTGCATCAAGCCGAACGATCTTGGACATGTTTAGCTTCTTTCTCCAATTTGGGTACAACTCCGGTTTCGAGCAATCTAACCAGAAATTCTTGGGCGGAAGCGCTAACGGGCATGGCTCGGATGCGGTTCACGGTTTTCTCCACGGGGTATTCGTAGTCGTGCAGCGTGACCGCGCCGTCTTGCCAGATCGCATAGTTGGCATGCGCCGTTCCCATTTTCGGCTGCCCGACACTTCCGGGATTGATGACCCACTGTTCTCCCTCTGGAAGACAAAATTGCAGGTGCGTATGACCCACAAATAGAAAATCTGTTCCTGCCACTGCTAATTCTTGCCGCCATTTTCTAGAGTCTTCGCCGCAATACGTGTGTAGGGGATCGGAAGGCACGGCATGGCAGAGGTAAAAGGTCCACCTTCCCCGGCGAAGCCAACGGAATTGAGGGAGATCTGCAAGATAGCCCTTGTGTTTGTCGCTCAATACAGAAGCGGTGTATCTCTTGGTTTCTTCAGCTGCCCGCCGGAATGCCGGCGAACACCGAGGATCGCGGTCGAAGGCCACTGCATCGTCGTGGTTTCCGCGCACGACCAAAGTCGCATTTTCGCGCACGAATTCAATTACCTCGGCCGGCTGCGGTCCGTAATTCACCAGGTCTCCGAGTACCCATAATTCGTCATACTGACCGGGCAGTGCCTTGAGTGCTTCGAAATTTGCATGAATATCTGAGATGACCATGATCTTCGCGCTAGGCGTTCCTTGCTTGTGTGGGGTGCCCATTCCTCGGTCCGTTCGCTTCTCCTACCAGGTCGGAGTTGCAAAGATCGAATCTACCGCTCCTGGTTCAAAGCCGGATGCTTTGCTGGGGAAACAGCCTTGGTATTCGGCGTACCTGGTTCCGGTAGACGGCCGCTCCTCAGCAGTGTCACCAAGTCCGCCTGCACGTCCTCTGGAATCGGCATGGCTTGCACCTTTGCGATCGTCGTCTCCACGTTATAAACCGTCTGACACAGACTCACGATCCCGTCTTCCCACACCGCATAGCAGGCCAATGCAGTTCGATTGTTGGGCTGTCCCAGACTTCCCGGATTAACCACGAGGCAGTCGCCAAAATTCTCCATAAACGGCGTGTGCGTATGGCCAACGAGAAGAATATTTGCAGTAACGTGTTTACACTCCTCTTGCCACTGGTCCGATTTCTTTGGTGCGTACCCGAAGAGCGGGTCTGAAGGTACCGCGTGACACAACCAGAAGCGTGTTTGGTGTACTTGGAGCTTTAGTTGCAGGGGAAGATCGCGCAGGTATTCCCGGTCGTCCGGCTCTAACTGGTTGTTGGTAAATTGACCCGTCGCGCCTGCCAGTTCGCGGAAGCGGCCACAGCAGCGAGGGTCTTCTCCGAATCCAATTGCGTGGTCGTGATTCCCTCTCACCACTTTCGACGCATGGCTGCGCACATATTCCACGACCTCTGCTGGATTGGGACCGTAATTCACCAAGTCTCCGAGTATCCACAGGTGGTCGTAATCACGGGGCAGCACCGCCAGCGCTTCCTCATTCGCATGCAGATCCGAAGCAATCACGATCTTCACGACGCCCTCGCCCCGGCACACGCCTAATGCACGATCATCACCGGGCAATGCGCGTATCGCAGCACTTTTTCGGCAGTGGATCCCACAAGCATCCTTTCGAACTTCGTCCGTCCGCGACGGCCGAGAACAATCAAATCCACATGATCTGTTTCAGCGCGGTGAACGATTTGTTGGATTGGGTGCCCGACAGCTATGGCCGTTTCCAATTCAACGTCCAGTTCTTGCGCGCATTTGGAGATTTTCTCAAAGCTCTCTTCATAATGCTCGCGTGCATCGTCGAGCATAGCGTCAACCTCCACCATGGTTGCAGGCTCGGGTGGGCGCGCAACGGCAAAGACCAGCACTTTGCAGTCAACGGATTGCGCTAAGGACAACGCGACTTCCACCGCTTTGTCGGCCGGTTTGGAACCGTCGTACCCGACCATGATTTTACGGAAGTGGGGATTCTGCCTTCGATGAGGCATGACTTCCTCCTTGATCTGACTCTCAGTCGGCATTAACGACTTCTTTTTGTGTAGCCACAGGTGTTGGCTGTGTCGACTTCTCCTCTCTCGGAAGTAGGTGGCGTGGCATAAACCAAGCGTTGGCGAACATGGTTGGGACAACGGCGCTCCCGATCACGGTGGCGACGAGGTGAGAATACTGCGTTTGGTCAATGACTCCGTGGCTGAGACCAAACAGCGCCGAAATCGTTCCAAACGTGAGACCTGTGGACATCATCAGCGTAAAGTAAAGCCCCTCTTCGCGCTGATACTTGAAGGCCTTTACCGTTGGGAAGAGCCCGACAATCTTCGAAACCATTTTCGCCCCAAACAGGACCACGAATACGACAGGCGCGGCAAGTAGCGCTGGAACAGAGACGAATGAACCGGCGCGTATGAAATAAAAAGGTGTCAGCAGACCGAATGTCAGAGTCCGAAGCCTGCGGATCAAGACGTGATCCTTCCCAACTGTTCCAGCCAGGACCATGCCGATGATGTATGCCGGTAGAACTGCTTCACTTCCAGACCATACGGCCAGACCACCCATCCCAAAAAGAAGAAACAGAAGGTATTTTGCCTCTAGCTCCGAAACCCGCCCGCCGTAATGTTTGAAGAATCGGGGCGTAACAAAGGGCAAGATGAAGAAAACTACGACGCTAACTACAACGAAAACCAGCGTGCGCACAGTGAACGGCGAGAAGATCAGCCCGAGAGCGATAACTGTTCCCAGATCATTCACAAAACATGCGGCGAGAATTGCTTTCCCGAAATCCGTTACGTTAAAGCCCACCTCCAGCATGACGGCATAAACAACCGCAACCGACGTGGTTGACAACGCAACCCCAGCCAGCCAGCTTGATCGCACTGTCCAGTGCAGCACGTAGTGCGCAATCGCCGTGCATCCCAGGAAAGGGCCAACAAAACCAACCAATCCAACGACGGTCGCCTCTTTCCATTTTGTGCGGAAAATCGTGGGATCAAGCTCTGCGCCCGCAAGGAAGGTCAGAACGATTGCTCCAGTCCCTGCGAGAAACGTAATCCACTCTGTTTTTGCGGCTAGTCCAGTTGTTCCCACCAAGGCGCCAATGATCAACTGTGCGACGGTGCCGACAACGATCTCCGTGAGCGCGGTCGAAATCTTGAACCAGATGGCCAACAACGTGGCGATGAGAGCCAAGCCGACCCACAATGAAGCTAAGACCCACACATTCTGCATGAGCTACCTCGTCCTGATTTGTTTGGATCGTTGCCGGGTTACATGACTCCGCGACAAGATCCATTATCCTTGTCAGGAGTCATCATCTGTCCCGGCTTAAGGTGGGACAGCGGTTATGAGGCGAACTCCCTCGCCACTTTTCATTCTAGCATCGGCTTACCTCCTGTCAACTCGACATACAACGGTCGCGTGCGCAAAATTCAATCAGATGACGCTTCATGCTTGCTCTTGGTTCTACCCACAATTTCAAGGTTTCGTGCGCAGTCGTAAAGAAATATACTGTAACCGGGAGATGGCATTCCTCCCCCCGCGTGCAAACCGCCGAAAGGCTGATGATGCCTGCAAGTAAACCTGGATAAGGACTTGTGGGTGCATCATGCGGCCTAGATTCCGCGACAGTCTTGCGGATAATCCTCAATCTGATTCCTCGAACAGCCAGCCTGATACATCCCGTGTTGCAAGTTCCGACGATGGCATCACTCAACCGAATGTCGTCGAACCGTCGACCTCAAGATCAGCCGCGACTGGACTGCCTGATTCATGCGCCACTAGGGGATTTCACAGCATTCTGTTTCGCGAGCTAGACGTAACAGGCAGTCGGGAAACACCTGAGCCCCCGGCTTTTTTCCATGACTTGAATCTCGATCAAATCGTCGACGCCATCACGGCCGACTGGAAGGACTACGACCTTGCGCCGTTCTATTACACCCAACTGAATGACCTCGGCGTGATCACGTATCGTCAGGAGGTCATGCAGGATCTCGAAGACAAGAGCCTGATGGAAACGATCAAGTTATTCTCGGGACAAATGCGCGCCATGCGCCAGCGTCTCGACCAGACGAAGAAGCTCGAATACTACAAGTATGCCAGGGAGCGATGTTTCTTGGGCGCGGTCGAAGTCTATTGCGAAGCGGTCGAGGGTCTCTCGCGAGATCTGTCCTCACACGACACAAAATCGCGAGGCCTGCGCGGGCTCCGTGAATTTGTCGCCGAGTACGTTGCTTCGTCTCCCTTCTGCGATCTCGTGGCGGAAGCCGGGAAACTCAAGTCGGACCTCGCCGCCATCAAGTATTTGCTGCTCATCAGAGATGGAAGTGTCACTGTCCGCCATTGTGATGCTGGAATCGACTACAGCGCCGCCGTCGAAGAAACGTTCGAGAAATTCAGGAGCGGCGCGACTAGCCACTATTGGCTCGAGACCCGCAACTGGGAAGGAATGAACCACATCGAAGCGCAGATTCAGGATCGCGTCGCGCTCCTCTACCCCGGCACGTTTTCCGCCCTCGACATATTCTGCTCTGCACACACCGAGTATCTCGATAAAACGATTTCGCGGTTCGATCGGGAGGTTCAGTTTTACGTTGCTTATTTAACTTATATCGAGAAGTGCCTGCGCCGCGGCCTTGGATTTTGCCAACCGCAGCTTTCGCAAACCTCCAAAGAGCTTCGGGGCCGTAAGGTTTACGATCTCGCGCTGGCGGGTAAGCTCCTCGACGGAAAGGCCGCTGTAGTTTGCAACGATTTCTTTATGAGCGGTCAGGAACGCGTCTTTGTCGTTTCTGGGCCGAACCAGGGTGGGAAGACGACCTTTGCTCGCACTTTCGGCCAGCTGCACTATCTGGCTGCTCTAGGCTGTCCGGTACCTGGCGAGGAAGTTCGCCTCTTTCTCTTTGACCGCCTCTTCACGCACTTCGAGCGCGAAGAGGACATCCGCAATCGTCGCGGCAAGCTTCAGGACGACCTCGTTCGTGTCCGTCAAATACTGGACCAGGCCACGCCCCGTAGCCTCATAGTGATCAACGAGATTTTTGCATCGACCACGCTCAAGGACGCGGTCTACTTAGGCCGGAGAATCATGGCAAGAATCTCCGCACTGGACTCGCTCGCCGTATGCGTTACGTTCCTGGAGGAATTGGCGTCCCTCGACGAGAAAATGGTTAGCATCGTCAGTATGGTCGATCCGGTTAATCCGGTCGTTCGCACCTACAAGTTGGAGCGAAGACCAGCCGACGGGCTTGCCTACGCGCTGGCGATCGCTCACAAGTATCGGGTGACGTACGACTGTCTGATGGAGCGCATCAAGGCATGAGAGCGCTGTTGATGTATCGGGATCGGGATTTCGACGCAGATCAATTGCTGCAGATCGTGATGTCTCCCTATAGAAGAGATGTCGACCGGAAACACCAATTGCCGCCTCACGAGCAGGCCCTGATCCAGGATCTGGAACTGGATACGCTGCTCCACGCTATGGCGGGCGATGACGAGTTTCTACTCGGGGTGGGAAAGAAGGCGCTTCTATCCGGATTTCAAAACGATGCGAACACGATCTTGTACCGGCAGAAAGCATTGCTGGATTGCTTGAATAATCCCGAAGTGACTTGGGCTCTCTACGACCTGACGGTCCAGACCATCGATGTTTCGCGCAAGCACTCTTGGGGATTGTCCTCGCACTATCCCGGCTCGTTGCTCTACAACGCTCTCTATCTGCTTGAGTCGTTGTCGGTCATGCTGCGGAAACTTAGGGACATCGCCGCCGCGCACACCGGCCGGTTCGCATCGGAAGCCTTCACCACGCTTTTCGCGATGCTCGCCAGGGAACTGGATGACAACTACCTCGCCACGATCCAGGACTATCTGAGGGATTTGAAGTTCCGCAGGGGCGTGTTGCTGAGTGCCGAACTCGGCGAGTGGAACGAGAGCACCAACTATGTGATGCGGCTGGTTCGTGGTAAGGACCTAAATTGGTTCCAGCGACTTCTTGGCAGAAAGCTCCCCGGCTACACGTTCGAGCTCCACGAGCGTGACGTAGCCGGCGCGCAGATTCTCGGGGATATCCGTCACCGCGCGATAAGCCGCATCGCGATCGCCCTTGCTCAGTCCGCGGATCATGTCCTCAATTTCTTCAAAACGCTGCGGACAGAACTGGCCTTCTATATCGGCTGCCTGAATCTGCGCGACCGACTGGCGGCTAGAGACGAACCGCTGTCTTTTCCGATCCCGGAGCCACCGGGCGCGCGCATTCACTCTTTCCGTGGCCTTTACGACGTATGTCTGTCATTGCAAATGGACGGCAGAGTCGTGGGCAACTCTGCCGATGCCACCGGCAAGAGCCTTGTGATCGTCACCGGCGCCAACCAGGGCGGAAAGTCGTGTTTCCTGCGCAGCATCGGTCTGGCGCTGGTGATGATGCAATGCGGCATGTTCGTCGGAGCCGAAGCGTTTCGCGCGGAACTCTGCCCGGCGTTGTTCACACACTACAAGCGCGAAGAGGACGCCACGATGACGAGCGGGAAGCTCGATGTGGAACTCGCCAGAATGAGCGGGATTGTCGATCGCCTGAGTCCGAACTCGATGCTCCTCTTTAACGAATCGTTTGCCGCGACTAACGAGCGGGAAGGATCTGAGATCGCGAAACAGGTCGTCCGCGCCTTGCTGGAGAAGCGCGTCAAGATCTTCTACGTGACGCATCTTTATGAATTCGCGCGTGGCTTCTTCCAAAGAAACAGCGACGGGGCTATTTTCTTGCGCGCCGAAAGACTGGCCGACGGGACGCGAACCTTCAAACTGCTCGAAGGCGAGCCGATGGAGACCAATTATGGCGAAGACTTGTATCGCCAGATTTTTGACTTGAATGGGCAATTCGAGAACAGACAATCCAACGGCGGGAGTTCGACCAATATCGGCTAGGCCTATGCGGGGAGATGACATAAATTCTCTTAGCGACTCTCATTGAGATGAGGAGGGCGAAAGCTTAAACTGCCTTCGCCATGTACTGCGGTCCGATTCGCGGAAAGGAAGTCGAAAGTTGAAACAACAACGTGCAAAGCTTGCGGTTGGCATCCTCTTTTGCGCTCTGATCACGTATCAGGGATCCTTGTCAGCGCAATCCTCCGACAACTGGTCGTTCGCTGTTTCTGGCGATTCCAGAAACTGTGGAGACATTGTGATGCCAGGCATCGCCGCAGGTGTGCGGAACGACGCTGCAAAGTTTTATTGGCACCTCGGCGACTACCGGGCGAACTACGACTTCGACCAAGACCTGCTCGCTGCCCCGGAGTATCGCGACAAACATCTTTCCATCGCCGACTACCAGCGGATTGAGTGGCAGGACTTCATTTCCCATCAGATCGATCCATTCGGCGACATTCCGGTCTATCTCGGAATTGGCAACCATGAACTTGTTCCTCCCAAGACGCGGTCGGATTTCATCCAACAGTTTGGTGATTGGCTCAATTCTCCAACGATCCGAGCGCAGCGACTTCGCGATGACCCGAGTGATCACACACTTCGGACCTACAACCATTGGATTCAAGGAGGCGTGGATTTCATTTCGTTAGACAATGCATCCTACGACCAGTTCGATGATGCTCAGGTCGCCTGGATCGAACGCGTGCTTGCACGCGATGAAACCGACGCCAACGTGCGCAGCGTTGTCGTTGGCATGCATGACGCTTTGCCCGACAGCATCTCAACGGGCCACGGTATGAATGAATCTGCGCAAATGGAAAGAAGTGGACGGCGCGTATATCAGGATTTGCTTGCGTTCCGCAGCAAGACGAAGAAGTACGTTTATGTACTGGCGAGCCATTCGCACTTTTTGATTGAGGACGTGTACCACAACGCATGCCATCCGAAACGGGAAACTGTGCTGCCGGGCTGGATCGTCGGAACGGCTGGAGCTGTCCGTTATCGGCTGCCCGCAAATGTCGCCGGAGCAAAGCAAGCAAGAACCGATGTGTACGGATACCTTTTTGGGACAGTTCATCCCAACGGAGAGATCCAGTTTGCCTTCAAGGAAATCAAACCCGATAACATTCCCGCTCAGACCGTCGAGCGGTACGGAAGCAAGCAGCTTCAAGCGTGCTTTGATGAGAACAAGTCGACCTATGCCCCCGAAGGGCCGAGTTGCACAACCAGTGCCGCAGGCAGCAACTAGGTGGGACTGCTCTGAGCACCGCGCCCCCTCATGAATGGAGTCTCCATGAATTTACGCACGCCACGCCGGAAATTTCTGGCCAAAGCTGGCATGCTTTCGGCGGCAGGAGTGATCGGCCCATCTCTCCGGTTGCTGCGCGGCGTTCCCTCTTACTTCGAGGACCGAACGGCACCTGATTACACCGTGCGCATTCGCGCTTCCGCGGTTGACATCGGAAATAAACACATTATCTCGGCCTTCACCTACAAGGATTAGTTTCCCGGTCCGCTCCTGCGATTCAAGGAGGGCCAGCCAATAACGGTTGAGATTCACAACGACACAGACACGCCAGAACAACTGCATTGGCACGGACAATTCGTTTCGCCAGATGTGGATGGCGCGGCGGAAGAAGGGACACCATTTGTTCCCGCACATGGAATGCGCCGCATCACGTTCACGCCGCGGCCTGCGGGCTTTCGCTTCTATCACACGCACTACCGGGCCGGGTCGGATTTGCGCGCAGGACAATACAGTGGTCAGGTCGGACCGGTGTACATCGAACCAAAACACAACTCGGGTGCATACGACCGCGAGATATTTCTCGTTCTGAAAGAATTTGAGCCTTCCTTCAGCTAGGGCGGCGACATGGCGCAGGATTTTCTGACTCCCGCAACGAAGGTGAAGGAACTCGAAACCGGATCGAGACGGTTACTTTAGCGGACCTTGAGGTCGCGTGGGACCTTGGCGTTTCCTGGCGTGATCAGTATTTTTCCATCGTAGATCGCACGAGCTTCGCTGTGATGCGACGTCTGGGTATCGACCAAGTGGCGTCTCTCGATGCTCATTTTGCCGTATTTCGATTCGGTCCAAAACGGCGCCAATCCTTTCATGTTCTTAGATAATGTAAGCCGCCCCTCTCGAACGCCTGCCTTGGGTGCACGACACTCGACTCCAACAATTCCGGCCATTACTTCTAACTACTAACGTTTCCAACAAATCGGGAAATCTGCTTTTCGCTCAAAAGTAACCCGAATGGAATGAAAACGTTGGATTCTTGCACAGTTCGTGCACAGTCGGGCGGACAGCAACCGTTCCAGCGTGGGACAATCACGAAGATGTTTTCCTCCCTAAAACGAAACTACCTTAGAATTTCAGAATGCCTCTTTGGTGCGTTCTCATCCTTGCTGTCGTGCAAGGACTGGCGGAACTCCTTCCCGTATCGAGTTCGGCCCATGTCGTTGTAACGGAAAAACTGCTTGGCCTTGACCCTTCCTCGCCGTCCGCGACATTGCTGCTCGTCATGCTCCACACGGGGACGATGTTTGCTGTAATCGTCTATTTTTGGAGGCAATGGCGGGACACCTATTTCGAAAGCATAGCTACTTTCAAGAGGTTCGCTGGACTTGTCGTGTTAGCGACCGCGCTCACCGGATTGATTGGTGAAGTCATCATCAAAATTGTGGAAAGGACTTTCTTCCGGGGCGTCCCGCACGCGGAGATCGAAGACCTGTTCAGCCACCTAGAACTTGTTGCTCCGGCACTGGCGCTTGTGGGAGTCCTGATTCTCGTAGCTGGCATCCTCGGGAAGAGAAGATCGACTGAAAGGTTGACTCAAGCAAACGATTTGAACGCCAGAGAGGCGGGAATTATCGGAGCCGTCCAGGGGCTCTGCTTGCCATTTCGCGGATTCTCGCGTTCCGGTGCCACAATCTCAACGGGAATGCTTTTGGGAGTGGCAAAATCACGCGCAGAAATGTTCAGTTTTGCCTTGGCGGTGGTCTTGACTCCCGTTGTGGTGGTGCGTGAAGTGATGCGCCTCTTTCATGTCGAACACACAAGTGGACTAGCAGTCTTCGCGGCGGGAGCATTTCCTAGTTTGCTCGGGGCCGCGTTCGCGTTTCTCGCTGGTCTGATCGCACTGAAGTGGCTGAGTGGATGGCTTGACAGCGGACGGTGGTACCTTTTCGGCATCTATTGTCTGCTTGCCGCAGCAGGCGTGGCTTATCTGCACCACTTGGGCTACTGAGTCAAAACCCGCGCAATCAGTGGGGAACCCTTCGCCCTCACTTCCCAAACAGAACTCCGAAGGCATAGGGAAGAGTTCTATCTGCTTGTCAAATACTATATACTGTACTAGGGTATATTATATTTCCAAGGATGTGATAGATGGCCCACACGACGAAGGACAAAACAAAACTCTTGAGCCGGGTTCGTAGGATTCGCGGACAAGTAGAAGCCATTGAGCGAGCCCTCGACAAAGAGGCTGACTGTTCCAGCGTGCTACAGCTCATGGCGGCTTGCCGCGGCGCCTTGAACGGACTCATGGCGGAAGTGATGGAAGGGCATATTCGATTCCACGTTCTCACTCCCGTGCGAAACGGCAAGAAATCCCCGCAGGCAGCAGCGGCGGAAGAGCTTATCGACGTGGTCCATGCCTATCTGAAGTAGCCCTCGAACTTTCTAAAGTACTTTGAAATGGAGATGCGCTCATGGCTCAAGCAAAAATGAAACCGATTGACGCTGAGAAACATGCCCACGACATTGAAGAGCATGGATCCTCTGGCCACGCCGACCACGAAGAAAATCACGATCACGAACATGCAGTGAGCTGGCGCGAAATCAACCGCG
>Ga0335080_10001956_pt1 | contig 20538 bp, 19 predicted proteins | sample Lox_Sample_34_FD_206720 | JGI IMG/M metagenome (GOLD analysis project Ga0335080, IMG submission 206720) | Soil microbial communities from Loxahatchee National Wildlife Refuge, Florida, United States - Lox_Sample_3.4 | ecosystem: Environmental > Terrestrial > Soil > Wetlands | place: USA...
TATAGAAGGTTTTGCGAGAAAGGGCGTAATGCCGACAGGTCTGCGCGACGCCCCTAGGCATCTCCTCAGCTTGACGCAGGATCTTTAGACGCCAAGCCACCATGCGGTTCTGTTCGTTCTTGTTCATGGGCTCCTCCTGGGACGGGAAAGGAGCCAGAATGTCACCCTAGATCTGGGACTTCACATTGACTTGATGGTGGCCAGGGGCGGAATCGAACCACCGACACGCGGATTTTCAATCCGCTGCTCTACCAACTGAGCTACCTGGCCGCCGGGTGGGGGCGCGTATTAGACCGGCCAGCCCCGTGGGCGTCAAGCAAGCGGTCACCCAACCCATTGATTTCGTAGAGTGTCGCGGGATGCCTAAAAGTCGGGGCGACCCATCCGGGCGGGGTCCGCTCGCGTCCCTCTAACGATAGAGGAGGCCCTGCGGTGGGCCTGATGGCAGCGGCCCCGCGCTAAACTGCGGCCATGAACGCCAATGTCGCGCCTCTGCATCCGGAGGCCAAGCCGGTGCCGTGCGCCGAGAGTCTGACGCGGGCCAACGAGTCGCTGCAGGCGCGCGAGCGCCTCCTGACCGCTACCGCGCGCGCCAGCCGCCTGCTGCTGCAGGCCCCGGACGTGCGTGCCGCGATCCCGGACGTCCTCGGACTGATCGGCGAAGCCGCCCATGTCGATCGCGTAAACCTCATGGAGACGCGCACCGGCCCCAATGGCGAGCCACTGCTGGTGGTGGTGAGCGAGTGGGCAGCCGAGGGCGTACCCCCTCACCTGCAGGATGTCGCGCTGTGCTCCTGCGATGAGCGCAAGTTCGCCGCGATGTGCGCCGAGCTGCGCGCCGGGCGCAGCGTGTGCTTCAGTAAAGGCGAGTCCTCTGCGGAGAACGGCTCCTCCTCCAGCATCGAGGGCCTTGGCACCAAGACCAAGGCCATCGTGCCGATCTTCGTCGCCGGCGAATTCATCGGCGTGGTGGGTTTCGACAATACCCGGCAGCTGCGCGCCATCGACGCCGCGGAGCTCGCCGCCCTGGAGACCGCCGCGGGCGTGATCGGCGCCGCCCTGCACCGCGAGCGCCTCGTGGACGACGTACGCCGCGAGCGCGAACGCGCCGCCGAGGAGCGTGTCACCGAGCTGGCCAAGGCCAACGCCGTCATCGGCACCAACCTCGAGCGGCTTGCCGGGGCCACCGACCTGCACAGCTTCATGGGACACATGCTGCTCGAGGCGACCCGCCAGTTCGAGGCCGTTTCCGGGGTCGTGATCGTGCTCAAGGACTCGTTGCAGGAGTGGCGGATCGTCGCGCACGTGCGCGACGGGCAGCTGGCGCAACCCACCTACGCGGGCAGCGTGCCGGTGAACGGCTCGGTGTTCACCGCCCGCTTCGGCGAGCTGCGTGAGCCGGTCTACCTGGACGTCGCGCACGACACCAACGAGATCTGGCCAGGACTCCTCGCCTTCCACCGCAGCGAGAGCGCGCAGGGCACGGTGGTGTATCCGCTCGTGTTCGGCGGGCGCAACGTCGGTTACCTGGCGCTAACCTTCCAGCGTCACGCCGAGGAAGTCCTGCGCAGCGGGCTACTGCTGGCACTGGTGCAACAGGCGACGCTCGCGGTGCAGCTCACCCGTCTGGCCTATTCCGCCAAGGAGTCGGCGGTGCTCATGGAGCGTGCCCGTATCGGCCAGGAGATACACGACGGCCTGGCGCAGGCCTTCACCGGCATTCTGCTGCAGCTGGGCGCGGTGGAAGAGTTTCCCTCCTGCAAGAAGCGCGGCTCGGAGCTGGCGCTGACCCTGTCACGCATACGCGAGCTGGCGCGCGACGGCCTCGCCGAGGCGCGCCGTTCGGTGATGGCCCTGCGGCTCGACCAGACGCGTCGCGCCGGACTGGAGCTGGCGCTGCGCCAGCTCGCCGATCGCTCCACGGTCCCCGGCGGGGTCACCTGCACCTTCGATGGCGGCGGGCTGGCGACCGGACTGCGACCCGAGCACGAGCATGAGCTGCTGCGCATCGCGCAGGAAGCCGTGAGCAACGCCGTGCGCCACGCGCACCCGCGCGCCGTGCGCATCAGCATGACCGACGAGCAGCAGCACTGGACCCTGGCGGTCGCCGACGACGGCATCGGTATGCAGCAGCGTCCGGAGCTTTCGGCGCGCCTCGGCTTCGGTCTTGCGAGCATGCGCCAGCGCGCCGGCGCCATCGGCGGGGAGTGGCAGATTGACAGTGAACCCGGCGTGGGTACCCGCGTCAGCGTGCGCATGCTGAAGCGAGCCTCCTAGTGTCGGCGGTCATGAAGGAGAAGATCCGCGTCGTGCTCGCCGATGACCACCCGGTGGTGCGCGACGGGCTGGCCGCAATGGTGAACCAGCAGGTCGACATGGAGGTCGTGGGCGAAGCCGGGGATGGCGAGGAGGCGATCACGCTCTACGAGCGCCACCGTCCCGATGTCATGGTGCTCGACCTGCGCATGCCCAAGCGTGATGGTGTCGCGGTGGTGCAGCGCGTCCTCGAGCTGTATCCCAAGGCGTGCATCCTGGTTATGACGACCTACGATGGTGATGAGGACATCTTCCAGTGCCTCTCACAGGGCGCCAAGGGGTATCTGCTCAAGGATGCGCCCCGCCAGGAGATCCTTTCGGCCATCCGCGCGGTCAGCGAGGATCGCCCCTATACCTCGACCACGGTGGCCGCCAAGGCGCTGCAACGGATGGGCAAGCCGAGCCTCACGCAGCGCGAGCTCGACGTGCTGCAGCTGGTGGCGCAGGGGCGCAGCAACAAGGACATCGCGCGGCGGTTGTCGATCACGGAGGGCACCGCCAAGACCCACGTCAAGGCGATTCTCACCAAGCTCGATGCCATCAGCCGCACCGAGGCGGTGGCGGTCGCGCACAAGCGCGGGCTCATCCACCTGTAAGGCGCCAGCCTCAGGGCTTGGGGGGCTGGTAGCCCTCCGGCGCCGCCGAGCCGGCGCCGAAGAAGAACGTCTCCATCTCGCCCTCGAGAAATTTGCGAGCCTTGGGCTCGATCGGGGTCAGGCGGTACTCGTTGATCAGCATGGTCTGCTGCCTCAGCCACTGGGCCCAGCCTTCCTTGGAGACGTTCTCGTAGATGCGCCGCCCGAGCTCGCCGGGGTAGGGCACGCGCTCCAGGCCCTCCGCCTCGCGCTTCAGGAGCACACAGTTGACACGGTGAGCCACGAGTTGCAGAACCTCCGCCCGGCGCTCATGCCCGATCGAACAGCGACGCCTGCGCCAGGGTGCCCAGCAGCGTCGTGATCGGGGCCGGCAGGCCAATGCGCGCCGGCATGCGGATGTTATACCAGAGGGTGCCAGGCTCCTGCGCGACGCCATCCCCGGGGCCGCAGCGCACCAGCAGCGGCATGATCGCAAGGTCAAAGTGCGTAAAGCCGTGCTCAAGCGTGGCGAGCTTCTGCGGGCCCGCCCCGCGCGCCTGCAGCGCATCGCGAATGAAGGCGCCGGCGGCACTCGGGCTGGCGAACTCGGGCAGGCACCACAGCCCGCCCCACACGCCCTGCTCGGGGCGCCGCTCGAGCAGCACCTCACCACTGTCCTTTAGCGCCACCACCATGTAGACACGCCGGCGTGGACGGACACTGGCGCGGCGCGGCGCCGGGATCTCATGCTGGCGGTTGCTGCGCCGCGCACTGCAATCGGCCCCGAGCGGGCACTGCGGGCACAGCGGCCGTCGCCGCACGCACACTGTGGCGCCCAGATCCATGATGGCCTGGGTGTAGTCGGCCACGCCGGTCGCCGGGGTCTGTTCGTCGGCGAGCTGCCACAGCCTCTTCAGCGCCGGGCCGTTGGCCACCCCTGCGGCGATCCCGAAGTAACGGGCCAGCACGCGCCGCGCGTTGCCGTCGAGGATCGGGAAGCGCTCGTTGTGCGCCAGCGCGAGGATTGCCCCGGCGGTTGAGCGCCCGACGCCTGGCAGCGCGGCGAGGGCGGCGAAGGAGCGCGGAAACTCGCCGCCATGCTGCTCGCACACGGCCTGCGCTGCGCGCTGCAGGTTGCGGGCGCGCGCGTAGTAGCCGAGCCCGGACCACAGGTGCAGCACCTCATCCAGCGGGGCCGCCGCCAGCGCGTCGACTTCCGGGAAGCGTGCCATGAAGCGCTCGAAGTAGGGAATGACCGCGGCGACCTGGGTCTGCTGCAGCATGACCTCCGATACCCACACGCGGTAGGGCGTGCGTCGTGACTGCCAGGGCAGGTCGTGCCGGCCGGCGCGTTGGTGCCAGGCGAGGAGGCGCGCGGCGATGGCGGGTCGGCCCATGCGAGGGCATTGTAGCCAGCGCCGCGCCGGCCCGGCAGTCAGCTCAGGTGCGGTCGCACAGCTCGATGTCGCCGCTCATGGTCTTCAGGCGCACGTGTCCGGCGCCGCTGCCGAGCGTGCCCGAGAGCGAGTGGCCGACGTAGCCGCTCTTGTCGCTCTTGGCGCCGAAGCAGTTCTCGAGGTCGCCGCTGAAGCTGGAGAGCTCGTAGGCATAGCCGCCGTCGGCGCCGGCACGGATGTTGAGGTCGCCGCTCACGGAGGTAGCCTCAAGGGAGCCATCGCGCAGGAGCTTGCCGGCGAAACTGACATCCCCCGAGGTGGTGCGCACCCGCACCGAGCGCGCCGCGTCCAGCGTCACCCCGAGGGTGCCGCTGACAGTGCTCATCTCGAGGTCGCCGGCGCCATGCTCGAGGTGGACATCGCCGCTAACCGTGCTCAGGTACAGCCGCGCGCTCTGGCCGTGGCCCTTCACCTTCACCGAGCCGCTCACCGTCTTCAGCTCGAGGTCGCTGCCCGCGATCTCCGTGCTGACGTCCCCGCTCACTGCGTTCAGCCGCTGCAGCCCCTGCACCCCCGCGACCGTGGTCTCGGCACTGACGGCGGTGATGTGCAGCTCGCTCGCCCTGGGCACCTGCACGTGCAGCGTCGCCTCGCCGTCACGCCCGGAGTGCCCCGGCAGCACGACGCGCACCTGGGTGCGCCCGCCCTCACTGGCGACGTCCACGCGCTCGACGCCCTCGCCGATGTCACCACGTACGCTGACTTCGGGGCGGTCCCAGCCGGTCACCTCGATGCTGCCGGCGGTGTTGGAGATCTCCACCACGCCGCGTGCGTCCGCCGGCACGACCTTCTCGAAGTTGCGGCTGGCGGCCAGCGCGGTGGCGCTCAGGGCAGTGGCGAGCGCCGTGCCGATGAGTTGCTGAGTGATACGCATAGTCAGATTCCAGTGCCGGCGTTACCGGCTTCGTGCACGTCGGTGAGGACGCGCATCTCGTCCTGATAGGTGTTGATGAGCAGCTCCTGCAGCAGCGCATTGCTCGGGTTCTTGCCGAGCGCGCTCTCCAGGTCCTTCTTGGCGGTCTCGATCACCGCCAGGCTGGCGGCGACCTTGGCGCGCGTCTGCGGCGGCATCGCCTGCAGTCGCTCCTGCACCGATCTCATGAGCTGGTCGCGCTCGCGCACGTAGCGCGGGTCGCTGATGTAGGCCGCGTTGACCGCCGCAGCGCCCGCGGGGGGTGCCTGGTTGCCGGCCACTGGCGAGCCCGTGGCGGGGCCGCCGGGCAGCGGCAGCAGGTCGCGGCCGATCCACACGCCGACGGCGATGCTGGCCACCATGGCCGCCGCCGCCAGCCAGCGCCAGCGGGCGAGCGGCGTGCGTGTCGCGGGCGTGGCTGCGGTGCGAGCGCCCGCAAGCTGCGCCTCGATCCGCGGCCACAGGTCGTGGGGCGGCTGGATGGCGCCGCCCAGTTCGGCGAGCGACTTGACCTTGCGTTCCTCGGGGGCCGACATGTCAGTTCACCTCCATCTGCAGCCGTTCGCGCAACAGCCGGCGCGCGCGGTGCAGCTGTGCCTTGCAGGTGCCGGCGGCGATGCCGAGCATCTGCGCCGCCTCCTCGTGCGAGTAGCCGTAGAGCGCGTGCAGCACCAGCGCATCGCGTGCTCCCTCGGGCAGGCCCTCGATCGCAGTTTCAAGCTCGCGTACTTCCACCGGCGTCTCCAGCACCCACTCTCCCGCGATGTCGCCTTCCTCATCCTGCGGCGGCGCTTCCGCCACCGCGGACGACCGGCGCCGCTTGCCCAGGCTCACGTTCACCGCGATGCGGTGCAGCCACGTCCCGAGCGAGCTGCGCGTCTGGAACTGCGGCAGGGCCTTCCACGCATTGATGAAGGTGTCCTGCGTGCAGTCCTGCGCCAGTTGCGGATCGCGGGTCATGCGCAAGCACAGCCCGTAGACCCGGCCGGCGTGCTCGCGGTACAGCCGCTCGAATGCCCGCGTGTCGCCCGCGGCGGCGCGCTGTACCAGCGCCCCCTCCCATTCGACCGGACCGCTCTGAACCTCGGCTTGCATCTGTCTTTTAGAGAAGGCGACGTGTCCTGCGGTTTAAAGGCATCGTCGCTCGACGGCAACACTTTTTGCCGGAACTGCCGCCCGGGAGGACACTCCTTATGTATAGGGCTATGGGGCATGCCGGGGGCCTGAAGGGAGGCTGTCGTGGGGAACTATATGGATGGCGCAAAGCGCTGGTGGCGTCCGAGCGGGGATACGCTCGAGGCCCTGACCGAGGTGCTCTCGCAACGCTGGCGCGCCGCAGCAAGCCTCAGTTCCAGGCGGCTGTGGCCGGCCGCCCGCCGGTGGCTGCGCTCGGATGGCCTGACGGGACGACGGCGCCGCCTCACCACCTGACCAGGGGCGGCAGGCTCATCAGGTAGGCCTCCGGATCGGCGTCGGTCTGGAAACCGAACTTCGTGCCCCGGTCGTAGACCAGGTTGAACTCCACATAGCGGCCGCGCTTGTAGAGCAGTCGTTCGCGCGCGGCTTCGTCGTAGGCTGAGTGCATGCGTCGGCCGACGAGCCGCGGGTAGACCTCGAGGAACGCCTCTCCCACCGCACGGACGAAGGCAAAGTCCGCCTGCGCATCCCCGCTCGCCAGATCATCGAAGAAGATCCCGCCCACACCACGGGGCTCCTGGCGATGCGGCAGATAGAAATAGCGGTCGCACCAGGCCTTGAACTGGGCGTAGGCATCGGCGCGATAGCCGTCGCAGGCGCGGCGCAGGGCGGCATGGAAGTCCGCCGTGTCCTCGGCAAAGGCGAACGTCGGGGTGAGATCCGAGCCACCGCCGAACCAGGCGCGGCTCGTCCTCAGGTAGCGCAGGTTCATGTGCACCGCGGGCACGTAGGGATTGACCATATGCGCCACGAGCGAGATGCCGCAGGCGCTGAAGTGCCCGTCGGACTCCTGCGCCCCGGCCACGTGCGCGCGCCCCTCGGTTGGCAGCACGCCCCATACATGGCTCACGTTGACCCCGACCTTCTCGAACACCGCACCGCGCAGCGCACGTGAGTCGCCGCCGCCATGCAGGCGATGCCCGGCGGGCTTGCTCCAGGGGCGGGAGGCAAAGCGCTGCTGTGGCTCGAGCGCCTCGAAGGCGGCGCAGATGCGCGCCTGCAGCTCGCGGAAGTAGGCATCCGCCGCGTGCGTCAGGTCGTCAGCGCCGCTCATGCACGTAATCGACCAGGCGCGCCACGGCCTCCGGATCGGTGTCCGGCCAGATCCCGTGACCGAGGTTGAAGATGTGCCCGGGAGCAGTCCCGGCCTGCTCCAGCACCGCGTCCACGTGGCGGCGCAGCTCATGCGGAGCCGCGAAGAGCGCGGCCGGGTCGAGGTTGCCCTGCACCGCCTTGCCCGGGCCGAGAATGTCGCGCACCTGGCCGAGGGGGCTGCGCCAGTCGACGCCGATCACGTCGACGTCAAGCTCCGCCACCGCCGGCATGAGCGCAGACCCCTGGTTCAGGTAGTAAATGAGCGGCACGCCGGTGGCGCGCAGCGCCGCGACGGTACGCCGCACGGCCGCGAGCGCGAAACGCGTGAACTCCGGCGGCGCGAGCAGCCCCGCCCACGACTCAAACAGCATCAGCGCCTGCGCACCCGCAGCCGCCTGCGCGGCCAGGTAGGCGGCCATGGCGTCGGCGAGGTGCGTGAGCAGGCGCTGCGCCGTCTCAGGCTGCGCGTACAGGAACTGGCGCGCGGGCGCGAACTCCTTGGACGGGCGGCCGCACACCAGGTAGCACAACAGCGTGAAGGGCGCGCCGGCGAAGCCGATGAGCGGCACGCCGCGCGGCAGGCCGGCGCGCACCTGCCGGATGCTCTCGAGCACGAACGGCACGTCGCGCTGCGGCTCGAGCGTGGGCAGCGCGTCGATCTGCGCCTCGCTGCGCAGCGGCTCGCGCACCACCGGCCCGGGCTCGAAGCTCAGCTCGATGCCCATGCCCTGCAGCGGGGTCATGATGTCGCTGAAGAGGATGGCGGCATCGAGCGCGAAGCGCTTGAGCGGCTGCAGGGTGACTTCCGCCGCCAGCTCCGGCGTGCGCGTCAGTGCCTCGAAGTCCACCTTGGCGCGCAGCGCGCGGTACTCGGGCAGGTAGCGCCCGGCCTGGCGCATGATCCAGATCGGCCGGTGGGCCACCGGCTCGCGACGACAGGCCGCGAGGAACGCGCTGCCCTCGCGGCTCATGCGTGCAGCCAGCGCGCCACCTGCGGCGCGAAGTACGTGATGATCAGGTCGGCGCCGGCGCGCTTGATACCGATGAGGCTCTCGATGACCGCGGCGCGCTCCTCGATCCAGCCGCGCTCGGCCGCCGCCTTGATCAGGCTGAACTCGCCGGACACCTGGTAGGCCACCACCGGCACCCGCACCGCCTCGCGCACCTGGCGGATGACATCGAGGTACGGCCCGGCGGGCTTGACCATGACGAGGTCAGCGCCCTCCTCGACATCCAGCAGCACCTCCCGCACCGCCTCGCGCGCGTTCGCCGGATCCATCTGGTAGGAGCGGCGATCGCCGAAGGCCGGCGCGGACTCGGCGGCCTCGCGGAACGGGCCGTAGAACGAGGACGCGTACTTGGCGGCGTAGGCCACGATCGGCGTTGCCGCCTTGCCGTGGCGATCGAGGAGCGCACGGATCGCAGCCACGCGCCCGTCCATCATGTCGCTGGGCGCTACCGCGTCCGCGCCGGCGCGCGCGTAGTTGAGCGCCACTTCGGCCAGCGTGCTCACCGAGCTGTCATTGTCGATCGTGCCCTCCTCGGTGACGTGACCGCAGTGGCCGTGGTCGGTGGCCCCGCACAGGCACACGTCCGCCCACACCAGCAGCTGCGGGCAGGCCTCCTTGATGGCGCTGATCGCCTGGGCCGCGAGCCCGGCGGGATCCACGGCGCTGCTGGCGCGCGCATCCTTGTGCTCCGGGGCGGCGAACAGCAGCACCGCGGGCACGCCGCTCGCGGCCACCTCGCGCGCGTGCCTGACTGCCTCGTCCACCGACAGCTGGAAGATGCCCGGCATGCTGGCCACGGCATGCCGCCGTGCACGCCCGGGCACGACGAACATCGGGTAGATCAGCGCCTGCGCCCGCAGGTGGGTCTCGCGCACCAGGCTGCGCCACTGCTCGGACTGGCGGGTGCGGCGCGCACGTACTTCGGGAAATCCCATGACTATGATCTCGACTGCAGCAGACGATGGGTGGTGGCGGCCAGCCCCCCGAGGGTGGCGGTCGCGGCGATGACGCTGTGATGGCCGCGCTCGCTCAGCGCGCGCGCGGTGGTGCGGCCGATGGCGATGGCGGGCGCCTGCGCGAGCAGGCGCCCGAAATCCCTGGGCCCGAGCGCGGCGGCGAGTTCCTCGACCGCCGACGGACTGGCGAAGGTGACCGCGGCCACGGCGCTGCGCGCGATGCAGTCGCGACACGCCGCCACATCAAGCGTCGCAGCCTCGGTGCGGTAGGCCTGCACCTGCACCACCTCGGCGCCAAGCTGCCGCAGTCCGGTGGCGATGGTGGGCAGGGCGCGCGAGCTGGCCGGGTACAGCACCCGCAGCGGCACGCGGGAGGCAGTCACGGGAGCGGCGAAGGCCGCCACCAGCGCCGCGGCGCTGGCCTCCTCTGGTAACAGGTCCACCGGCCAGCCGCGCTGGCGCAGCACCTGCGCGGTCGAGGTGCCGATCGCGGCCACGCGCAGGCCCGGCACCGCCGCCGGCAGCTGCCCAAGCACCGCCGCCACGGCGTGGCGGCTCGCGAACACGATCCAGTTGAAGCGGCCGATGCCGGCGAGCGCCCGGGTCAGCTCGCCCGGGTCGGCCGGCGTCACGCGCACCGCCGGCCACAGCAGCACGCTCAGCCCCAGGCTCTTCAGCTCGCGGCCCAGGGGCCCGTCGGTGCCCTCCGCGCGCGTCACGACCACGGCGCCGGTGCTCATGGGGCCGGCACCGCGAGACGGCCGCGCTCCTGCGCGATCAGCTGCTGCGCGCCGCGGGCGAGCAGCTCGGCGGCCACGCGCTCCCCGAGCGCGATCGCATCCGGGATGCTCGCCGGCGCGGACCCCTGCGCCCGCAGCTCACGCGTGCCATCGAGCGAACACACGCTGGCCTGCAGGCGCAGCAGCCGCTCGGTGACGGTGGCGAGCGCGCCCAGCGGTACCTGGCAGCCGCCCTCGATGTGCCGGAGCAGCGCGCGCTCGGCGCTCACCGCGAGCCGGGCCTCGCGGTCATCCAGCGGCAGCAGCCACTTCAGCGTCGCCGCATCGGCACTGCGTGCGCACACGCCGATCACGCCCTGCGAGACCGCCGGCGCGAACAGCTCCGGCGCGAGGTACTCGCTCACCTGTGCCGTGAGTCCGAGCCGCACCACCCCGGCGGCCGCGAGGATGATGGCCTCGTAATCCCCGGCGCGCAGCCGCTCGATGCGCGTCGGTACGTTGCCGCGCAGCTCCAGGTGCTCCAGGTCCGGGCGCGCGCGGCGCAGGAAGGCGCGCCGCCGCAGGCTGCTGGTGCCGACCCGCGCTCCCGCGGGCAGCTGCAGCAGCCCGGTCCCGTCGCGCGTCAGCAGCACGTCCCGGGCATCGGCGCGCGCGAGAGTCGCGGCGAGCGTGACCCCGGGCTCGAGCTCGGTGGCCAGATCCTTGAGGCTGTGGACCGCCACATCGACCGTGCCCTCGAGGAGCGCCCGGTCGATCTCGCGGGTAAAGAAGGCGCGCCCGCCGGCCTGCCACAGCGGCACCTGCGTCTGCTGATCCCCGCTGGTGCGGATGTGCACCAGCTCCACCTGCGGGGCACGCGGCTGCGCCGCGAGCAGCGCCCGCACGTGCTGCGCCTGCCACAACGCGAGCGCCGAGGCGCGGGTGCCGATGCGCAAGGGCCGGGCGCTCACTCGACCCCGTCCTTGAGGAAGCGGTAGCCGACCCCCCAGACGGTGAGGAAGTGCCGCGGCCGCGCCGGGTCGCGCTCGAAGCGCTTGCGCAGACGCAGGATGAAGTTGTCGACCGTGCGCGTGGAGGGGAACACGTCGTAGCCCCACACCTTCTCCAGCAGGTCCTCGCGCGAGACGATCTCCCCGCTATGCTCGGCGAGCACCTTGAGGATCATCGCCTCCTTCTCGGTCAGCTCGTCGGTGGCGCCGTTCCAGGTACGGGCGCGGAAGGCGCGGAAGTCCACCTCGTTGCCGCCGAAGGCGAGCAGCGCCGTCGCGGGTGTGTCGGAGACGCTGCGATACCAGTCCCAGCGACGCAGGATCGCCCGCACGCGCAGCAACAGTTCCTTGAGGTGGAAGGGCTTGGCGAGGTAGTCATCACCCCCCGCCTCGAGCCCGCGCACCCGGTCGGCCGGGTCACCGCGCGCGGTGAGGAAGAGCACCGGGGTGTTGTTGCCCTGCTCGCGCAGCGCGCGGCACAGGGCGAAGCCGTCCATCTTAGGCAGCATCACATCGAGCACCACGAGCGCGCACGCGCAACTCTGCAGCCAGGTGAGTGCCTGTTCGGCATCGGGCGCCGTGCTCACCGCGTAGCCCTCGGCGCGCAGGTTCTCGGCCACGCCGGCAGCCAGGTGCGGATCGTCCTCGACCACGAGCACGTGCACCGCCGCGGCGCCGGTGCTCACGGGCGTGACTCCGCCACCGGCCAGGCGAGCACGAAGCGTGCGCCGCGTCCCGGGCCATCGCTGTGCGCGCTCACCCGCCCGTGTGCCAGCTCCATGAGGCGGCGCACGATGAAGAGCCCGAGGCCGGTGCCGTGTGCGCCGCCGCCGCGTACCGGCAGGCGCGTGAACTTCTGGAACAGCCGTCCCGCCTCGGCCGGTTCGAAGCCGACGCCACTATCCTCGACGGTGAGCTCGACCTCCGCCCCGAGGCGCTGGGCGCTGAGCGCGATGCGCCCGCGGCCGCCGGAGCCGAGCGCGGCGAGAGCGTTTTCGAGCACGTTGCGCACCACCACATCCAGAGCCAGCGGATCGCTGAGCACGGTCAGCTGCGGATCGATGCTGGCGCTGATGCTGACCTGTGCGCGCTGGGCACGCTCCTCGAGCTGCGTCAGCACGCGCGTGACCGCGGCCGCGAGCTGCAGCGGCTCGGACTTGAACTCCACGCGCCCGCGCTCGAGGCGCGCGCTCTCCAGGATCTGCGTCACCATGAGCTCCATGCGCGCCAGGTCTGCCAGCATGCGCTCGATGAGGATCTGCGCCTGGGCCGGCTCGGGCGCCCGCAACGCCAGCGTCTCGAGCGAGAGCTGCAGGCTGGCGAGGGGGGTCTTGAACTGGTGACTCACCAGCGCAAGAAAGCTGTCCTGCTCCTCGTGCACCAACGCCTCGGCGCGCAGCGCGCGGCCGATGACCGCGATGCACAGGCCGAGTGCGAGCAGGAAGAAGGAGCCCTCCCAAGCGTACTGGCGCTGCCGGCTGCGCTCCTCGTTGTCCAGCGCCGCGGCAACCTCGGGGGCGAGCCGCGCCTCACCGCCGCTGACACGGATCTGCGGCAACAGCCGCTGCACCTCGCGCGGATCGGTGCCGGCGCTGAGCAGGGCCGCGGCGGCGCGTGTCTGCTCCTCGTAGCCGGCGCGCGCAGCGGCGACGCTGGCGCGCGCGTAGCTGCGCTGGTCGATGAGCCACCACCCTACCTGCACGACCGACACCAGCACGAGCGCGAGCGTCGTCAGCTGGAACACGCGGCTCGCCTTCATGCGCACTCGCTCAGTGACTGCTGCAGGGCACTCGCGAAGCGCTCCAGGTCCGCGGACGTGTGCGCAAGCGAGAGGAAGCAGGCCTCGTAAGCGGAGGGCGGCAGGTACACCCCGCGCGCGAGCATCGCGTGGAAGAGCCGCGCAAAGCGGGCGCTCTCCAGCGCCGTCAGCGCGGCCGCGGTGCGTGGCGCACCTCCGCCGTGCAACGAGAGCCAGAAGAGCGAGCCCTGACGTACCCAATGCACGGGAAACGGGGCGCGTTCGAGGAGCGGACGCACCTGCGCCTCGAGCTCCGTGCCGCGGCTCTCCAGCTGCCGCCAGCCGTTGGTGCGCTCCAGCAGCGCAAGCGTTGCGAGTCCGGCCGCCATCGCCACGGGATTGCCGGAGAGCGTGCCGGCCTGGTAGGTGTCCCCCTCGGGCGCCAGGCGCGCCATGAGCGCGCGTGCCCCGCCGAAGGCCCCCACCGGCATGCCGCCGCCGATCACCTTGCCGAAGGTCGCAAGGTCGGGGGTGATCCCGGTGAGCTCGGCGGCGCCGCCGCGCGCCAGGCGAAAGCCCGAGATCACCTCATCGAAGATCAGCAGCGCGCCGTGCGCACGCGTCAATTCGCGCAAGCGCGCGAGAAACGCCGGGCGCTGCAGCAGCAGCCCGTGATTGGCGGGCACCGGCTCGATGATGAGGGCGGCAATGCGCGCGCCCTCACGCGCAAACAGACTTTCTGCGGCTGCCTCGTCATCGAGTGGCAGCACGCGGGTGCAGGCGGTGAAGGCCTGCGGCACCCCGGCCGATGAGGGACGGCCGAAGGTCGCCAGCCCCGAGCCGGCCGCCACCAGCAGGTGATCGGCATGGCCGTGATAGCAACCGGCGAACTTGACGATCAGCTCGCGCCCGGTGCAGGCGCGCGCCACGCGGATCGCACTCATCACCGCCTCGGTGCCGGAGGAGACGAAGCGCACCTGCTCAAGCCCGGGGTAGGCGCCGACCACGCGCTCGGCCAGCTCGACCTCCCCGGCGCACGGGGCGCCGAAGGTCAGCCCGTGCTTGAGCGCCTCGCCCACCGCGGCGAGCACCTCCGGGTGCGCGTGGCCGGCGATCAGCGGCCCCCACGAGCCCACCAGGTCCAGATAGGCGCGCCCGTCGGCATCGAACACCTCGGCGCCTGCGCCGCGCGCGATGAACAGCGGCGTGCCGCCGACGGCACGGAAGGCGCGCACCGGTGAGCTGACGCCCCCGGGAATGACCCGGCAGGCCCGCGCATAGAGCGCGGCCGAGCGCGGCTGCGCGCCGGGGGTTTCGGTGGGGGTCGCTTCGGTCATGTCTCTTCCGTGTCGCTGCGGGCGCGGCCGCTGCGCGCAGCCGCAAAGAAGGCTTCCAGGACGCTCGGGTCGGCGTACGGGGCGGCGGCGCGCAGGCCGGCGAGCGGCAGGTGCGCCAGGCGCCGCGCGAGCATCGAGCCGAGCCGTTGTAGCTGGCCACGCTGCTCATCATCCAGCGTGCGCAGCTCGTGGGCCAGAGCCCGGCTCACCTCTGCGGCCGCGATCGCCTCGAAGGCCTCGCGCAGGTGCGCCAGGTGGGGGCCGAAGGCGCGGGCGGCGAGCTCACTGCGCAGATGGGTCAGTCGTTCATCGATCGCGGCACGCACGGGCGCCAGGCGCATGAGCTCGCTCAGCCGCCGTTTCTGGGCGGCCTCGATGAGGTCGTCCATGCCGATGCGCGTGAGGCCCAGGCGTTTCGCTGCCTGCGGCTCGATGTTGGGCGGCACGCCGAAGTCGATCAGCAGCGGGCGCCGCCCGAGTGCCAGGCGCCGCAGCACCGCTTCCTCGAGCACCGGCGCACCGCCACCGGTGGCGAGCACGACGGCCTGCACTTCCGGAGGCGCACGCCGGAAGTCCTCGAGCGAGAGCATCGCGCCGTCCACGGCCTGCGCGAGCTCCGCCGCCGCCTCCGGTGAGCGGTTGACGACCAGAAGCCGCGCCCGCCCCTTCAGTTGCGTCGCGCAGCGGCGCGTCATCGGTGATACGCCCACGAGGGCCACCGGCAGCTGGTGTCCGTCCAGATGGCGCACCACCTGCTCGGCGGCGAGATCCCCCAGCGAGGGCGCGCGCACACCGCCGACGAGGCGCTGCACACGACGCGCCATGGCGAGTGCCTCAGCCATGAGACGGTCGAGCACCGGCCCGCAGGTGTGCGCGCCACGGGCTTCTTCCCAGGCGCCCCGCAACTGTGCAGCGATCTCCTGCTCCCCGGTCTGCGCGGAGTCGAGTCCGCAGGCGAGCAGCAGCAGGTGCTCCACCGCTGCCTCCCCGGTCCAGGCGCGCAGCAGGCGCGCGGCTTCGCCGTCGGCCGGCTCACGCCCGGTGAGCGCGCGGAATACCTCGAGCCGCGCATCGCCGGCCGGCTGATGATCCTCGTTGGCGAAGAGGATCTCGACGCGGTTGCAGGTCCCGACGTAGAGGACCTCGGCGGCTCCGAGGCGCTCGCGCAGCCCCTGGAGCCGCATCCCCACCTCAGCACGCGGGAGGGCGAAGCGCGCCACGTCCTCCACGCCCGCGTGCCGATAGGACAGGCCCACCACGCCGATCTGGTGCATGGGCTAGCTTAGCCGCCGCGGGGCCCGATAAATGTCACCAAATGGTCACAGCCCCGAGACGCACGGCGCACCAGCGCCCCTGCCTGTCCCACTGCCCGCTTGCGCTCGGGCTCACCGTGCGTGCAAGGTGTGCGCCGGTGCAACTTCCAACAGGCCCCGCCCGTGGCACGTGCCCTGAGTCATTCGCTCCTCGTTCTCCTGTGCATGCTCTGCGCGGCCACCGCCGGGGCCGCGACGCCGGCGCGCCCGCGGGCGCGCGACCTCGGGGTGCCCTTCGACGGCAACCCGGGACCGCTCAATGCCATCACCGACGTGGCCGGTGTGCTCGTCGGCCATACCACCCTCATCAGCGGCAGCGGCAAGCTCGTGGTCGGCAAGGGGCCGGTGCGCACCGGGGTGACCGCCGTGCTGCCGCGCCGCGATGCCATCCAGCGCTTCTCCTTCGCGGGATACTTCTCGCAGAACGGCAACGGGGAGATGACCGGCACCAACTGGGTGGAGGAATCCGGCTTCCTCGAGGGACCGGTGATGATCACCAACACACACAGCGTCGGGGTGGTGCGCGATGCGGTCATCGCCTGGCGCGTGGCCCACGGACCGGCCGATGACACCGGCGCCTGGTGGTCGCTCCCCGTGGTGGCGGAGACCTGGGACGGTTGGCTGAATGACATCAACGGCTTTCACGTCAAGCCCGAGCACGTGTTCGCGGCGCTCGAGCACGCGCATGGCGGCCCCGTTGAGGAAGGCAACGTGGGCGGCGGCACGGGCATGATCTGCAACGGTTACAAGGGCGGAATCGGTACGTCCTCGCGACATCTCGAGGCCAAGGACGGCGGTTATACCGTCGGCGTCCTGGTGCAGTGCAATTACGGCCGGCGCGCCAACCTGCGCATCGCCGGCATCCCGGTCGGACGGGAGATCTTCGGCGAGGATCCATACGCCTTCGTCCCCTCCGACATCGCCGAGCGCGGCTCGATCATCGTCGTGGTGGCGACCGATGCACCGCTCTTGCCGCACCAGTTGAAGCGCGTCGCACGCCGCGTCACCCTGGGTTTGGGGCGCGACGGCAGCACCTCGGGCAACGGCTCCGGCGACATCTTCATCGCCTTTACCACCGGTAACCCGGAAGCGAGCAACATCGATCACTTGCAAAGCGTGCTCATGGTGCCGAACGATCTGCTCGATCCGCTGTTCACCGCCACCGTGCAAGCGACCGAAGAGGCGATCATCAACGCCATGGTGGCCGCCGAGGACATGACCGGTGCCGACAACCACCACGTGACGGCGCTCTCGCACGAAAAGCTGCGCGAGGTGCTCGCGCGCCACGACCGGCTGGTGCAGCCAGCGACGAAGTGAGGGCGGGGGGCCCGTGTGCGTCACGGTGCGAGAAGGCTCGGTCAGCTTAGGGCGGGAAGTTCAACTGCCGCTCGAGCGCCTTGAATGCCGGCTCGTTGCGCAGCGGGTCGAGTTCCCAGGAAGTTCTCCACAGCTGTAAGTCCGCCCCGCGATCTCGCACCGCTTTCGCCAGGGCCTGCAGTGCCTCGTCCTTGCGGCCCCACTGCGCCAGGACCATCGCGTACTCCACGCCTACCCCTGCCTCGCCTCCCGAGACGGCTTTGAACTGCGCCAGTTCAGTCGCCGCCTCCGCCCGTCGCCCCAGTTGGTACTCAGCGAGCGCCAGGATCTGGTGCCCGGCGCTCGGCGAGAGCGACCGGCCGAGCTGCCAGGCTTGCTCCGCGCTGCCCTGAGCGAGCAGCACCCTCGCAATCTGAACCTTGGTCCATTCAGACCTCGGATCGAGCATTTCGGCCTGCCGCAATGCCGCGAGTGCCTGATCGTACTGGCGCAGGCTCAGCAAGGTGAATCCCAGGTCACCGTGCACACTTGCGTTGTGGGGATCGAGACTCACCGCCCGATAGGAGGCCCGCAGTGCGGGCTCAGCGCGGCCGAGCATCGCGGCGAAGTTGCCGTAAGCCCGCTGCACCTCGCTACTTCCGGGCTCCAACGCCAGGGCACGATCATATTCGGGTGCTGCGGCGCTGAAGTCCATCATCGCCAAGCCGAGCACACCGCCAAGAGCTAGATGTGCGACGCCCAGCTCAGGTGCGAGCGCCACGGCTTGTTCGGCCGCGGCGCGTGCCCGGGCGGCATTGGCGAGCGCTTCGCTCTGATCCGCGAAGTGAAACCCCAGCGCGACCAACGTCTGCGACTTCCCGACAAAGGCCAGCGCATAGTTCGGGTCGCGCTCGATGGCCCGGTCGAAATGCGCCAGCGCCTGCCGCAGCAGATCGTCCTTCGACACGTTCCAGTTCGACTCGGCCAGCAGTTCCTGGCCGCGCAGGTAGGCATCAAGGGCCTCCGGATCCGTAGTGCGCCCCAGCTGAATGCGAGTCTGCGCGTCACCGGCGAGTCTCAATTCCAGCTCCTGGGCCACGGTGGTCGCGACGTCAGCCTGGACCTTGAGAATGTCAGTGAGGTCACGGTCGTAGGTCTGGGACCACATGTGAAATCCGGTCAATCCGTTGACCAGCTGTGCGGTGATCCGTACCCGGTGGCCGGCACGACGGACGCTGCCCTCGAGGATCGCACCCACATTCAGGCTGCGGGCGATCGCCGAGGCACTGAGATTCTGGCCGCGAAACGAGAATGACGAGGTCCGCGCCGCGACCTGAAGCTCTGAAAGCCGGGCCAGTGAGTTCAGCAGTTCCTCGGTGATCCCGTCGGAGAAATAGTCCTGCTGCGGATCACCGCTCATGTTCAGGAAAGGGAGCACGGCGATTGAATGTGCCGGGGGAGCAAAGCCAGGCGCCGCAGTGACTCGGGAGCTCGCGGCGGAACCGGGTGGCGCCTCGCTCGCTGCACGGAACGGCGAGCGTGCGGTGAACCACATTACCGTTCCACCCGCCAGCAGCAGGGCGATCAGGATGAAGAGCTCAGGCCGGCTGACGCGTTGCCGCGCACGATGGCCGTGGAACCAGGCGAGAGTCAGGGCAATGGGAAAGCCGAGCGTGAGGACCAGCAGAGTTGCTCGTGGAACCGAGGTCGGCAACTCGAGCGTCTCCCGCAGCAGCTGTGAAGCGTGGAGGGCCGCGTAGCCGAAGGCGACGTACGCCAGTGACCACTCGACCAGCTTGTGCCGCTTGATCCGGTCCCAGACGGAGTCGGCGACACCCTGACCAGAGCGCCCCAACAGAGGCCTTGGCGGTTCCGCCGGAGCGCCCTGCTGCGGTGCACTTTCTTCTGACATGCCCACGAGTCGTGATGCCCGCAGTCGATCGCGTGGCTGGAGCATGCCGCCAATGCCACGCTCGCGCAAACGGCCCGCTGGTGCCAGCGCCGAGCGCGCCAAGCCGTGACCAGGCGCTGGTCATCTGGGCCGCAGCCGCGCTTGCCGGCGCTCTGCGGACACTCAAGAATGCGGACGCCGGCACGAGCTCATCTTCGCAGCTCAACCAAAGGCTGGGTGCCTCATGCAAAGACGCGGTCTCCTGTCCCGCCTCCTGGCGATGCCCGTGCTGGGCGGCGTGGCTGTCGCAGCGGCTGCCGAGGAGCCGAAGAAATCCCTCAAGATCATGATGAAGAGCGCCTGGGGCTCGGACGACCCGACCAAGGCCGCATTTCCCTTCCTTCACGGCCACGCTCTCGCCGAAGCGGGGCACGAGGTGAGGATCTTCCTTCTCGGGGAAGCCGTATCACTCATGCGCCTGTCCGTGGCAAAGGCCGTCGTTCCGGTCGGATGGCCACCGCTCTCGGAAGCGCTCGAGAAGGTCGTCGCCAAGAAGATCCCGATCTACGCCTGTGGAGCCTGCAGCCGGGCCCGCGGCGTCGGAGAGTCGGATCTTGCGAACTGGAACGCCCAGTTCGGTAACCCGGCCATCTTCGTGTCGCTCGTCGAGTGGGCCGAGCGGGTGATCACCGAGTAGACCGCCGGTTTCAGCCGGACCGGCAGCGCCGGAATCAGTCCGCCGAGCTTGAGCCGCGCCGGGAGAATCTGGAGCGGGTGATGGGAATCGAACCCACGTTAGCAGCTTGGGAAGCTGCAGTTCTACCATTGAACTACACCCGCGCGAGCGTTTGATTCTATTCACCTTCCCGATGGGCAGGCAACCGCTACCGCGGTGCGGCATGACGCATGCGCGCGCTGCCTTGCCCACGTCCCAACGTTCCACACTTCATTACAACATTGGTGCGCTGCGTGAGTCGCTGCCGCTCTTTCTCACGCAACTGCCCGCCCTGACTCATCTTCGCGCCTCGCTGGTACGCGCGAGCGCACGCCCGGCCTCCAGGAGCTGACTCGTGTTCGCATCTGCCGATACGCCCCACGGGAACGGCGCTATCATCGAGGGCACGCGGGGTCTTGCGCAGACTCGCATCAACTAACAACTAATTCATTCGGGGAGAAATCATGACTCGCACAAAGCTCGGGCGGGCATGCGCCGCGATAGCGCTCAGCCTCGGCCTTTGCAGTGCTGGTGCGGCCGAGGAGACCATGAGCACGCAGCACAACGTATCGCACTGGGTGGCCAGCGCCCAGCGTCTGGGCGCCGCACCAGATGCGCAGCGCGTCTCGGTCACGCTGTTCCTAAGCTTCCGCAACCAGGACACCCTCAAAAACCTGATCGACGCGCAGTCCTCGCCCGGCAGCGCGCAGTACGGCCGCTACCTGACGCCGCAGCAATTCCGGGCACAGTTCGCGCCGGATGCCACCGACGTGGCGCGCGTGCAGCGCACGCTGCGTCAGCTCGGTTTCACCATCGAGGCGACCCCCAAGAGCGGCCTGTTCGTCGAGGCGAGCGGCACGGTGGCCCAGGTAAAGGCGGCCTTCGCAGTCTCGCAGGACCTGTATGCCTACAAGGGCCGCACGCTGCGCGCCAACGTGGAGAGTCCGCGCGTGCCGCGGGAGATCGCCGACGTCGTCACCTTCGTCGCGGGGCTCGACGA
>Ga0335080_10001957_pt1 | contig 20533 bp, 33 predicted proteins | sample Lox_Sample_34_FD_206720 | JGI IMG/M metagenome (GOLD analysis project Ga0335080, IMG submission 206720) | Soil microbial communities from Loxahatchee National Wildlife Refuge, Florida, United States - Lox_Sample_3.4 | ecosystem: Environmental > Terrestrial > Soil > Wetlands | place: USA...
CCTCGAGATCGCGCAGCCGCCGCGAGGCCGTCTCCACGTCGCGGTGCACCTCCGCGAGGCGGACGCGGGCCGTCCCCGCCTCGTCCCGCGCGCGCCAGGCCGCGGCTCCGGAGGCGAGGAGCGCCAAGCCTCCGGCCACGAGCGCCACCCGGTCCCAGAGCGGAGCGCGGCTCGGCCGGGGCGCGGTCCCGAAGTCGGGCTGGCCGCTCACGCGAGCAGCCCTCCGATCCAGGCTGTCTCCTCGGAGTCGGACCAGCCGGCCGGCCCGGGGAGGGACTGCTCGACGACGCCCTCCCCGATCTCGAGCCGGAGCCTCGCCGCCTCCCTCCCCGAGACGACGAGCCGCCCCGACCCGTCGCCCGCGGCGGCCGTCGCCCGGGACGCCTCGTCGCGGAGCCTCTCCGCTTCGCCCGACGAGCGGTCCCGGCGGCGGTTTCGGAGGGCGACGGGCACCCCGCCGTGGAAGAGCGCCAGGCAGAGCGCCACGTCCCCCAGGACCGCGTGCACGGCGTCCCGCGCGCCGGACCGCATCAGCCCCTCGAGGGCGAGGAGCGGCGCGAGGTGGACGTGCTCGACCGAGAGGCCCGCGGCGGCCGCGACCTGCTCGTACTCGACTACCGTGGACCGGCGCACGGCCGCGCCCACCGCCCGCCCCCGCCCGGCGGGGAGCACCTCCACGATCGCCTCCGAGGCCGGCCACGGCAGGGACGCCGCGAGGCGGAAGCGCACGAAGTCGCGCGGGTCGGCCCGCCCCGGGACCTCGAAGAGGGCGATGCGGGCGAGGCCGTCGGGCAGGACCAGGGTGACCCGGCGGCCGAGGCCGGAGACCGCGCGCCGGATCGCCTCCCGCACCTCTTCGCCCCGGACGACGTTCGCCGCGGAGGGCGACGGCGCGATCGCGCCCGGTGCGAGCGGGACATCGGCCAAGGCTCGCGGGCGCGGCCGGCCGAGGCCGTCGCCGAACGCCGCCGCGGTGACCGCAGAGGCGTCCAGGCCCAGGTAGAGCCGCGTGCCGAGGAACGCCACGCTCCCATGTTACGCCCGTGACGTGGATTTACCGCCCTCGGGGCGGGTTGTATCATCACGTTTTGCACCGGGAGGAAACGGAATCATGAAGGTGTACGACGCCCCGAACATCCGCAACGTGGCCATCGTGGGGCACGGGGGCAGCGGGAAGACCTCGCTCGCCTCGGCCCTCCTCTTCGACGCCGGCGCGGTGAACCGGCTGGGACGGGTGGAAGACGGGACGACCGTCACCGACTTCGATCCCGACGAGGTCGAGCGCCGGATCAGCCTCCTCGCGGCCCCCGCGTTCGCGGAGTGGAAGAAGTCCAAGGTGAACCTCGTCGACGCCCCCGGCTACGCGAACTTCCTGTCCGAGGCCCGCTCCGCCCTGCGGGTGGCGGACGGCGCGCTCGTGGTGGTGGACGCCGTGGCCGGGGTCGAGGTCCAGACGGAGAAGGTGTGGGCGATGGCGGAGGAGTACGGCCTCGCCCGGCTGATCGTCGTGAACCGCATGGACCGGGAGAACGCCTCCTTCGAGCGGAGCCTGGAGGGGATCCAGGCCGCCTTCGGGCGGGCGGCGGTGCCGGTGGCGGTGCCGGTGGGGGAGGAGAAGTCCTTCCACGGCGTGGTGGACCTCGTGGCGGAGAAGGCGCAGATCTACGGGGCCGACGCGAGCGGGAAGTTCGAGGCCGCGGACGTGCCCGCCGCGCAGCAGGAGGCGGCGCGGTCGTGGCGGGAGAAGCTCGTGGAGATGGTGGCGGAGAGCAACGAAGAGCTCATGGAGGAGTTCTTCGAGAAGGGCACGCTCTCGCAGGAGAAGCTCGCGAAGGGGCTGCGGCAGGCGGCGGCGACGGGCAAGGTCTTCCCGGTGCTGCCGGCCTCGTCCCTCCTGAACGTCGGGGTCCACGCCGTCCTCGACGCCATCGTCGACCTCCTGCCCTCCCCGGCCGAGCGCGGCGAGGCGAAGGGCCACGACCCGTCCACGAAGGCGGAGGCCTCGCGCCCGCCCGCCGCCGACGCCCCGCTCTCCGCGTTCGTGTGGAAGACGCTCGTGGACCCGCACGCCGGCCGGATCAGCCTCTTCCGGGTCTACTCGGGCACCCTGAAGTCGGACTCCGCCGTCCACAACGCGACCCGCGACGCTGCGGAGCGCGTCGGCTCGCTCCTCCTGCTCCAGGGGAAGACCCAGACCCAGATCGGCGAGATCCAGGCCGGCGACCTCGGGGCGGTGGCCAAGCTGAAGGACACCCAGACCGGCGACACCCTGGCCGACAAGGCGAGCCCCGTCGTGTACCCGCCGGTCGTGTTCCCGGAGCCGGCCACCACCTTCGCCATCGAGCCCAAGACGCGGGGCGACGAGGACAAGATCTCGACCGCGCTGCAGCGGCTGCAGGAAGAGGATCCCGTCCTGCGCGTCTCCCGCGACGCTCAGACCCACGAGATGCTCCTCTCCGGCATGGGGCAGCTCCACGTCGAGGTGGTGGTCGGGCGCCTGCGCAAGCGCTACAAGGTCGAGGTCAACCTCAAGAAGCCGAAGATTCCGTACCGGGAGACGATCAAGGGCTCGGCGGAGGCCCACGGACGGCACAAGAAGCAGACCGGCGGACACGGGCAGTTCGGCGACTGCAAGATCAGGATCAAGCCGCTGGCGCGGGGGGAGGACTTCAGGTTCGTCGACGACATCTTCGGCGGCTCCATTCCCAAGAACTTCATCCCCGCCGTCGAGAAGGGGATCCAGGAGGCCCGCCTGAAGGGCTTCCTCGCCGGGTACCCGATGGTGGACTTCCAGGTCGAGCTCTACGACGGCCAGTACCACGACGTGGACAGCTCCGAGATGTCGTTCAAGATCGCGGGCTCCCTCGCGTTCAAGGACGGGATCCCCAAGTGCCGGCCGACCATCCTCGAGCCGATCATGAGGGTGGAGATCGGCGTGCCCGACGAGTACGCGGGGGCGGTGATGGGCGACCTCTCCAGCCGCCGGGGCCGGCCCCAGGGCATGGAGAACAAGGGCTCGCTCCAGATCATCAAGGCCGAGGTCCCCCTGGCGGAGATGCTCTCCTACGACGCCGAGCTCACCTCCATGACGGGCGGACGCGGCTCGTACCACATGGAGATGGACCACTACGACGAGGTCCCGGCCCACCTCCAGGAGAAGGTCATCGCCGCCGCAAAGGCCGAGCGAGGGGACGTGAAGGAGGAGGAGTAGGCGCGGCCGGCGGGGCCTCTGCCCCGGGGAAGTGCGCTAGACTTTCCCCATGCACGTCCCGCGCGCCTTCGCCGTCCTCTCGCTCGCCATTCTCGCCGCCGGACCGAGCCTCCTCGCCCAGGAGGAGCCCCTCGCCGCCGGCAGCGAGGGAGTGCCCCTCCCCAAGAAGGTCAAGCACGTCCAGCCGGCCTATCCCGCCGAGGCCCTCGCCCAGGGGGTTCGCGGGATCGTGATCCTGGACGTCGTCGTGAGCGCCCAGGGGAAGGTCGAGAACGCGACCATCGTGAGGAGCGTGCCCGGCCTCGACGAGGCGGCTCTCGCCGCGGCACGGCAGTGGGAGTACGAGCCCGTGAAGGTGGACGGGAAGCCGGTGCGGGTGCGGGTGACGGTGCCCGTCGTGTTCTCGCTCGCCCTCCCCCAGCTCGTCCGACAGGCGGGGATTCCCGAGCTGCGGCAGGGGGTCACCCCGGCCTGGCCGACCGGCGCCACGGGCGGGGGCCAGGTGACGGCCGAGCTGACGCTCGAGCCGGACGGCCGCGTCGGTGTCGCTCAGGTCGTCGAGGGGGGAGCGCCTTTCTCGAACGCCCTCCTCGCCGCCCTCAAGACGTGGCGGTTCGCGCCCCCCCCGGAGGACGAGGTTCTGTCGTTCCGCATCGAAGCCGAGTTCGTCGCCCCGCGGGGCTCCGACTCCCCGAAGGTGAACCTCAAGGCGACCGGGATGCAGCGATCGGGCTTGCTGGCGGAGTCGGCCCCGCCGTCGACGCCGGCCGCGCCGACAGCGGCGGCCAGCCCCGCCAAGCCGACGACGGCCACGCCGACCGCTGCTCCGCCGCCCACGCCTGCCGCACCGGCCGCACCGGCCGCCGCTCCCCCGAAGTCTGTTCCCGCGGCGCCCGCTCCGGCACCCCCCGCGCCGACCCCCGCCCGGCCGACTCCGCCGACCGCGAGTCCGCAGGCTCCGCCCTCGGCGGTGCCCGCGGCCCCCGCTCCGGCGGGCCGTCCTCCGGCACCCGCGACCGCTCCGGCTCCGCCGGCGGCCGCCCCTTCATCCCCGACCGGTGCCAATGCGCAGAAGCCCCTGGGAACTCCGCCGGTGAGCACTGCTCCCGCCGCGGCCGCACCCCCGCCCGTGGACGTCCTGACCGCGCCTCCGCCCCCTCAAGTCCCCGAGAACGGCGTCTCGGCCATCCGGGACGTGACCCTCGCGCCGGGCGTTCCGGACCTCACCCGGGGTCGACGGCCGGTCGCGCCGCCGCTCGCCCGCATGGCCGGAACCAGCGGCTCGGTGGAGGTGTCGTTCTCCGTCAGCGCCGCGGGCACGACGTCGCTCCAGGGCTCGACGGGTCCGGACGTCCTGAGGCCGGCGGCCGAGCAGGCCGTCACGTCGTGGGTGTTCCGGCGGACGCGCGCGGACCGCGTCTACCTGACCGCGGTCTTCACGTACTCGGGCGACAAGAGCTCGGCGAGCGTGCGGCCTCAGCCGGCGGCCGGGGGAGCCCCGACACCCGCCGCCGCACCCCCGCCGGGCTCTTGATCGGACTCTAGGCCGGCTCGGCCTTCGCCGCCGCCTTCTTGTCGTCGGCCTTGGAGCCGGCTTCCTTCTTGTCCGCGCCCTTCTTCGCGCCCTTCTCCTCCTTGCCCGCCGGCTTGTACTCGTAGCCCACGAGCTCGAGGTAAGCCATCTCGGCGCCGTCGCCCTTGCGGGGGCCGAGGCGGAGGATCCGGGTGTAGCCGCCGGGCCGCGTCGCAAAGCGCGTCCCGATGGAGTCGAAGAGCTTCTTCACCACCGCCGGGTTCTGGAGGTCGCGGGCGGCGAGGCGGCGGGCGTGGAGGCGGTCCTCGTCCCGCTTGGCGAGGGTGATGAGCCGCTCGGCGAAGGGCCGGAGCTCCTTGGCCTTGGGCAGGGTGGTGCGGATCCTCTCCTTCTCGAAGAGGGCGGTGGCGAGGTTGCGCAGGAGCGCGATCCGGTGGGGCGTGATCCGCCCCAGCTTGCGGTGGGCGACGCGGTGTCTCATGGCCTCTCCCCGGGTCAGCTCCGGGCCTGCGGCCAGTCGTCGAGCTTCATTCCGAGCGAGAGCCCCATGGTGGCGAGGATCTCCTTGATCTCGTTGAGCGACTTGCGGCCGAAGTTCTTCGTCTTGAGCATCTCGGACTCGGTCTTCTGAACGAGCTCCCCGATCGTCCTGATGTTCGCGTTCTTGAGGCAGTTGTAGGAGCGCACGGAGAGCTCCATCTCGTCGACGCTCTTCCCGAGCTTCTCGTAGAGGGCGCCCTTCTCCTCGTCGGAGACCTCCACCACGGGGCCCTCCATCTCCTCCTCTTCCTCCTCCTCGAGGTTGATGAAGATCTGGAGGTGGTCCTTCATGAGCTTGGCCGCGAGCCCCACCGCGTCCCGGGGGGAGACCGCCCCGTTCGTCCACACCTCGAGGGTGAGCTTCTCGTAGTCGGTGGCCTGGCCGACCCGCGCCTGGTCGACGAAGTAGTTCACCTTCTTGACCGGGGAGTGCACGGAGTCCAGGGGGATCCACCCGATCGAGAGGTCCTCGTCGAAGTTCTTGTCCGCGGAGACGTACCCCCGGCCCGGCTTCACCCGCATCTCGACGGCCAGGGTGGAGCCGGCGCCGAGGGTCGCGATGTAGGCCTCGGGGTCGAGGATGTCGACGTCGGGGTCCGGCGTGACGTGCTTGGCCCGCACCTCCCCCGGCTCCGAGGTGCGGAGCATGAGGGTCTTCGGGTGGTCGACGTGCATCTTGAGCGGCACCCGCTTGAGGTTGAGGATGAGGTCGGTCGTGTCCTCCATCGCCCCCGGGATCGGCGAGAACTCGTGGAGGACCCCCTCGACCCGGACCGCGGTGACCGCCGCCCCCTCGATGCTCGAGAGCAGGACCCGCCGCAGCGCGTTGCCGACGGTGGTGGCGAAGCCCCGCTCGAACGGCTGCGCGAAGAAGCGCCCGTAGTGGTCGGTCGCGGTGTCGCGGTCGGCCTCGAGCCGCTTCGGCTTCTGGAAACCCTTCCAAAGCATTTCTTCTGTCCTCCGCTTCCTACTTCGAGTAGAGCTCGACGATCAGCTGCTCCTGGATCGGGAAGCTGACGTCGTCACGCGCCGGGAGCGCGAGCACCTTGGCGGTCAGGTTGGCCGAGTCGAGCTCCAGCCAGCGGGGGACGCCGCGCCCCTTGACCGCCTCGACCGAAGCCTGCACCAGGGCGTTCTTGGCCGCGCGGGGGGCGAGCGTGACCACGTCCCCGACCTTGACCTGGTAGGACGGGATGTCGATCTTCCGGTCGTTCACGCGCACGTGGCCGTGGCGGACGAGCTGGCGACCCTGGGCCTGCGAGCTGCCGAAGCCGAGCCGGAAGACGACGTTCGACAGGCGGCGCTCGAGCTTCTGGAGCAGGAGCTCGCCGGAGACGCCCTTCTCCTGGCTCGCCCGCCGGAAGGTCAGGGCGAACTGCCCCTCGAGCATGCCGTAGAGGCGCTTCACCTTCTGCTTCTCGCGGAGCTGAAGACCGTAGCCCTGGGCCTGCTTCTTGATGCGGGCCCCCTTGCCGTGCTGGCCGGGGACGTAGTTGCGCTTCTCGATCGCGCACTTCTCCGTGAAGCAGCGGTCGCCCTTCAGGAAGAGCTTCATCCCCTCCCGGCGGCAGAGGCGGCAGACGGAACCAGTGTATCGTGCCACGAGCTTGGACTCCTTAGACTCGGCGCCGCTTGGGGGGGCGGCAGCCGTTGTGGGGGATGGGGGTCACGTCGCGGATCGATTTGATCTCGACCCCCGCGGCCTGCAGGGCGCGGATCGCCGACTCGCGGCCGCTCCCCGGGCCCTTGACCCGGATGTCGATCGAGCGCAGCCCGTGCTCGCGCGCCGAGGCGGCCGCGGTGGTGGCGGCCTGCTGGGCGGCGAAGGGGGTCCCCTTGCGCGAGCCCTTGAACCCCAGGGTCCCCGCGCTCGACCACGACACCACGTTCCCCTCGAGGTCGGTGATGGTCACGATCGTGTTGTTGAAGGAGGCGTGGACGTGCGCGATGCCGTGCGCGACGTGCTTCTTCTCCTTCTTGCTCTTCTTGGCGGGCGCGGCGGGCTTCGTGCTCGGTGTGCTCATGTTCGCGGGCTCCCTAGACCGTCTTCTTCGCGCGGATCATCGCGCGCCGCGGGCCCTTGCGGGTCCGCGCGTTCGTGTGGGTGCGCTGGCCCCGCACGGGGAGGTTCCGCCTGTGGCGGCCGCCCCGGTAGGAGCCGATCTCCATGAGCCGCTTGATGTTCATCGCGGTCTCCTTGCGGAGGTCCCCCTCGACGCCGCCCTCGGCGTCGAGGATGTGGGCGATGCGGCTCACCTCCTCCTCGGAGAGGTCCTTCACGCGCACGTTCGGCTCGATGCCGGCCTGGCCGAGGATCTTGTTCGACCGGGCGACGCCGATGCCGTAGATGTAGGTGAGGGCGATCTCCACCCGCTTCTGACGAGGGAGATCGACGCCTGCGATGCGAGCCATTCCGCTACCCCTGCCTCTGCTTGTGCTTCTGGTTCGGGCAGATGATCCTCACCACGCCGTGGCGGCGGACCACCTTGCACTTGACGCAGATCTTCTTGACCGACGACCTGACTTTCACTTTTCTCTCTCCTACCGCCGTCTCACGATGCGGCCCCGCCCCGCGTCGTAGGGGGCGATCTCCACCACCACCGCGTCCCCGGGCCGGAGCCGCAGAAGGCCGCTCTCTCCCGCCGCGTGCGCGACGACCGAGGCGCTCTTCCCGGCCTCGAGCTCCACCCGGTAGAGGGCGTTCGGAAGCGCCTCTCGCACCGTGCCCACGACCTCGAGCGTGTCGCGTCCCGCGGTCTCAGGCATTGGCCCCCTCCGCCCGATCGTAGGGATAGGGCTCGGACAGGATCCACGGCCCGAACGGCGTCACCGCCACCGAGAGCTCGAAGTGAGCGGAGAGGCTGCGGTCGCGGGTGACCGCCGTCCAGCCGTCCGACAGGACCTCCACCTCCGGCCGGCCCACGTTCACCATGGGCTCGATGGCCAGGCACATGCCGGCCACCAGCCGCTCCCGGCGGCCCGGGGGCCCGTAGTTCGGGACCTGGGGCTCCTCGTGGAGGCTCGTGCCGATGCCGTGCCCGACGAACTCCCGGACCACCGAGTACCCGTGGCGCTCGGCGTGGGTCTGCACGGCGTGGCCGATGTCGCCCACCCGCTTGCCGGGATGGCAGGCGTCGATGCCGGCGAAGAGCGCCTCCCGGGTCACCTTCATGAGACGGACCGCCTCGTCGCTCGTCCGCCCCACGGCCACGGTGCGGGCGGCGTCGCCGAAGAAGCCGTCCACGATGCACCCGAGGTCGAGGCCAACGATGTCCCCCTCGCGGAGCTTCTTCGGGCCCGGGATCCCGTGCACGACCTCCTCGTTGACCGAGATGCAGAGCGTCGCCGGGTAGCCCCGGTAGCCGAGGAACGCCGGCCGCGCCCCCGCCTTCTCGATCTGCTCGCGGGCCACGCGGTCCATCTCCCTCGTGGTGGTGCCGGGCAGGGCGGCCGCCTCGAGCGCGTCGAGGGCGTCGACCACGATGCGGCAGGCGCGGGCCATGGTCTGGAGCTCGGTCCAGGACTTCTGGACGCTCACGCCCGCACCTCCACGGCTTCGAGGAGGCCGCGGAACACCACCTCCATCGTGCGGTCGCCGTCGATCGGCACCATCCGGGCGCGGGCCCGGTAGTACTCGATGAGGGGGAAGGTGCGCTCGTCGTACTCCTGGAGCCTCTTCGCCACGACCGACTCGCTGTCGTCCTCGCGGTGCAGGAGCGCCGTGCCGCAGACGTCGCAGATCCCGGCGCGCTTCGGAGGGTCGTTCACGACGTGGAAGGTGGCCTGGCAGGACGGGCACCACCGGCGCCCGCTCAGGCGGAGCATGAGCACCGGTCGGGGAACCTCGAAGTCGAACACCACCCACGCGTGGGGGTCCCCGTCCGTCATCTCCTCGAGGCCCCGGGCCTGGGGGAGCGTGCGCGGGAAGCCGTCGAGCACGAAGCCGTTCGCGCAGTCCCTCTCCCGGATCCGCTCCCGCACCAGCGCGAGGAGCAGGTCGTCGGGCACGAGCCAGCCCTTCTCCATGACGGGGTGGGCCTGGCGCCCGAGCGGGGTGTCCTTGGCGATCGCGTCCCGCAGCATGTCGCCCGTCCCGATCTTCGGCACCCCCAGGTGCGCGGCGAGCTTCGCCGCCTGCGTGCCCTTCCCGGCCCCCGGAGGGCCGAGGAAGATCACGCGCACGGCGCCCGGGGCGCGGCGGGGGCTAGCGGCGGCCACGGATCCTCTTGCCCCCCTTGCCGGTGAAGCCGTCGTAGTGCCTCATGATGAGCTGGGCCTCGACCTGCGCCACCGTGTCCATGGCCACGCCGACCACGATGAGGAGCGACGTCCCCCCGAAGTAGAAGTTGAGGTGCAGGCCCTCCGTGATCCAGCCCAGGTTGTTGTTCGAGAGGAACATGTCGAGCGGCGGGCCGATGACGGGGATGGGCGCGACCTTGAAGCCGGTGATGAGGAACTCGGGGAGGATGGCGACGAGGGCGAGGTAGAGCGCTCCCCCGAACGTGATGCGGCCCAGGATGTGGTCGAGGTACTCGGAGGTGCGCTTTCCGGGGCGGATGCCGGGGATGAAGCCCCCGTACTTCCGCATGTTCTCCGCCACGTCGTCGGGGTTGAAGACGATCGCGGTGTAGAAGTAGCAGAAGAAGATGATGAACGTCACGTAGAGGACGTTGTAGAGCGGCATCCCCCAGTGCAGCTGCTCGGAGACCGACTGCATCCAGGGGTTGTTGGCCCGGAAGAACGAGGCCACCGTCTGCGGGAAGGCGATGATCGAGGACGCGAAGATGACCGGGATGACTCCCGCGGTGTTGACCCGCAGGGGCAGGTGCGTCGTCTGCCCGCCGTAGACGCGCCGGCCCACCACGCGCTTCGCGTACTGCACCGGGATCCGGCGCTGGCCTCGCTCCACGAACACGATCGCCCCCACCACCGCGAACATCCCGGCGAGGAGGAGGACGGCGGCGAGGAGGCTCAGCTCCCCGCGCTCGATCATCTGGAAGGTGTCGATCGCGCCCCGGGGGAAGCCCACCACGATCCCCGCGAAGATGATGAGGCTCATCCCGTTGCCGATCCCGCGCTCGGTGATCTGCTCGCCCAGCCACATGATGAACGCGGTGCCGGTGGTGAGGGTGAGCACGGTCATCATCTTGAAGCCCCAGCCCGGGTGCTCGACGATCCGGAACTGGTTGGCGAGGGTCATCCGCTCGAGGTACACCGCGATCCCGAAGGACTGGATGATCGACAGGAGCACCGTCCCGTAGCGGGTGTACTGGGTGATCTTGCGCCGCCCGAGCTCGCCCTCCTTGCTGAGCTTCTCGAGGAGGGGCCAGACCACGGTGAGGAGCTGCAGGATGATCGAGGCCGAGATGTACGGCATGATCCCGAGGGCGAAGATCGTGACCTTGGCGAGGTTGCCCCCCGAGAACATGTCCACGAGCCCGAACCAGTTGCCGCGGTTCTGCTCGAAGAAGTCGACGAGGGACTGGGCGTTGATGCCCGGCGTCGGGACGTGGTTGCCCAGGCGGTAGACGGCGAGCAGGCCGAGGGTGAACAGCACCCGCTTCCTGAGGTCGGGGACGTCCCAGATGTTCCTTAGGGCCTGCAGCATGGCGAGCTACCCCTGGATCAGCTCGGCCTTGCCGCCGAGCGATGCGATCCTCTCCTTCGCCTTCTCGCTGAAGCGGTGGGCGTGGACGGTCAGGGCCTTGGTCAGCTCGCCGTCGGCCAGCACCTTCAGCCCGCTCCGGAGCTGCTTGACGATCCCCTGCTTCACGAGCAGCTCGGGGGTGACGATCGTGCCCGCGGCGAAGACCTCGAGGCGCCCGAGGTTGACGCAGGCGAACTCCTTCCGGAAGGGCTCGTTGCTGAAGCCCCGCTTCGGCACCCGGCGGTGGAGCGGCATCTGGCCGCCCTCGAAGCCGGGCTTGCGGGCGAAGCCGCTGCGGCTCTTCTGCCCCTTCTCGCCCCGTCCCGCGGTCTTCCCGAGCCCGCTGCCCGGGCCGCGCCCCACGCGCTTGCGGCTCCTCACGCTGCCCTTCGCCGGCTTCAGATTGTGCAGGCCCACTGCTTCTCTCCGCTCGCCTTACTCGACCACCGCCACGAGGTGCGGGATCTTCCTCACCATCCCCCGGATCATCGGGGTGTCCTCGCGCTCCACCACCTGGTGGAGTTTCCTCAGTCCGAGCCCGCGGACGGTCGCCCGCTGGCCCTCCGTGCAGCCGATCACGCTGCCGATCATCTCGATCTTGATGGTCGGGGTGGCCTTCTTCCCCTTCGCGGCCTTGGTCATGTGTCCCGCCCCTCCCTCACGCCTCGGCCGGGGCCGGCGGCTCCGGCGCCGGCTCGGCCGCCGCGGCCGCGGGCGCCACCGCGACCTTCTCGGCCTTCGCCTCCGTCCCGAGGATCTCCTCGACCGCGCGGCCCCGCAGGCGCGCCACCCGCTGCGGCTGCTTCAGGCGCAGGAGCGCGTCCAGGGTCGCCTTCACGACGTTGTGGGCGGTCGTCGACCCGAGGCTCTTGGTCAGGATGTTCTGGATCCCGGCCGCGGTGATGACGGCCCGCACCGCGCCGCCGGCGATGACGCCGGTGCCCTCGGAGGCCGGCTTGAGCAGGACCAGGCCCGAGCCGAACTCGCCCGTCACCGCGTGGGGGATGGTGAACCCCTTCTCGGTCATGGGGACCTTGACCACGTTCTTCTTGGCCGCCTCCACGCCCTTCTTGATCGCGGAGGAGACCTCCCGGGCCTTGCCCATCCCGTACCCCACGTGGCCCGCCCCGTCACCGACCACGACCAGGGCCGAGAAGGACAGGTTCTTGCCTCCCTTCACGACCTTGGTCACGCGGTTGATGGACACCACCTGGTCCTTCAGCTCCAGGGTGGAGACGTCGATCTTCTCGGCCATAGGTCTCATCGGCTCACTCGCATCTCTTCCCGTCCTAGAACTTGAGCCCGGCCTCGCGGGCGGCGTCGGCCAGGGCCTTGATCCGGCCGTGGTACTGGAACCCGCCGCGGTCGAAGACGACGGCGGCGATGCCCTTCTCCTTCGCGCGGCTCGCGATCAGCGACCCGACGTCCTTCGCCGCGGCCACGTTCCCCCCCCGCTTCGACTTCGCCCGCAGCGCCTTGTCGAGCGAGGACGCGGCGACGAGCGTCCGGCCGGCGTCGTCGTCGACCACCTGCGCGTAGATGTGCCCCTGGCTGCGGAAGACGGCGAGCCGGGGCCGCTCCGGGGTCCCCCGGATCCTCTTCCGGATCCGGTCGTGGAGCCGCTGCCGGATGTCCTGCTTGGTCTTCGTGCTCATCTCGCTCGCTCAGGCGGCGTTCCCGGCGGCCCTTCGGCCGGCGGCGTTCCCGCCCCTCCGTTACTTCGCGGCGCCGGTCGCTCCGGCCTTGCCCGCCTTCTTCTTCAGGACCTCGCCCACGTAGCGGATCCCCTTCTGCTTGTAGGGGTCGGGACGGCGCAGGCGACGGATCTCCGCCGCGACCTGCCCGACCTTCTGCCGGTCGATTCCGGAGACCGTGACCCGCGTCTGCTTGTCGATCGCGATCTTGATCCCCTCCGGGATGGGGTACACCACCGGGTGGGAGAAGCCGAGGGCGAAGACGACCCTGCTGCCCTCGACCTGCGCACGGTAGCCCACACCCACGATGTCGAGGTCCTTGGAGAAGCCCTCGGTCACGCCCTTGATGGCGTTCTGGGCCAGGGCGCGCGCCATCCCGTGGAAGGCCCGGAGCTGCCGTGCCTCGCTCGCCCGCTGGCAGGTGAGCCGCTGGCCTTCGAGGGCGAACCGGATGCCGGGCGGCACCGGGGTGGTGAGCTTCCCCTTCGGCCCCTGGACCTCGATCGCCGTCTCGGAGACCGAGACCTTCACGCCCGAGGGCACGAGGATGACTTTGCGTCCGACCCGGGACATCGTGGGCTCCTTACCAGACGTTGCAGAGGATCTCCCCGCCCACCCCGGTCTTCGCGGCCTCGCGGCCGGTCATGACGCCCCGGGAAGTGGACAGGATGTTGATGCCGAGCCCGCCGTAGACCCGCGGGATCTCGCCCTTGCCGCAGTAGATCCGGCACCCGGGCCGGCTCACCCGCTGCAGGTCGGTGATGACCCGCTCCCAGCCCGGCCCGTACTTCAGGAAGATGCGGATCGAGCCCTGCCGGCCGTCGTCCACCTGCCGGTAGTTCGCGATGTAGCCTTCGTCCTTCAGGATGCGCGCGATCTCGACCTTCAGCCTGGATGCGGGCACGTCGATCTTGGGCAGCCTCGCCCGCACTCCGTTCCGGATGCGGGTGATCATGTCCGCGATGGGATCCGTCATGTTCATCGGACTTACCTCTCCGGCTCCTACCAGCTCGCCTTGATCACGCCCGGGATCTCGCCCGCCAGGGCGAGCTTCCGGAAGCAGATCCGGCACATCTCGAACTTGCGTATGTAGGCGCGGGGCCGGCCGCACAGGCGGCACCGGGTGTACGCGCGCACCGCGAACTTCGGCTTGCGCTTCGCCTTGGCGATCATCGACAGCTTGGCCACTCGCCTGCCTCCTACTGGTTCCGGAACGGCATCCCGAGGTACGAGAGGAGCAGCTTCGACTCCTCGTCCGTCCGGGCCGTGGTCACGAAGGTCACGTTCATCCCGCGGAGCTTCTCGACCTTGGCGTAGTCGATCTCGGGGAAGATGATCTGGTCCCGCAGGCCGAGGGTGTAGTTCCCGCGGCCGTCGAACGCGTTCGCGGGTACCCCGCGGAAGTCGCGCACTCGGGGGAGCGCCACGTTGAAGAGGCGGTCGACGAACTCGTACATCCGGTCCCCGCGCAGCGTCACCGTGGCCGCGATGGGCATGCCTTCGCGCAGCCTGAAGGCGGCGATCGACTTCCGGGCCCGCCGCATGGCCGGGCGCTGCCCGGTGATGCGGGCCAGCTCCTCCATCGCGGCGTCGAGGAGCTTGATGTTCTGGGTGGCCTCGCCGACGCCCATGTTCACCACCACCTTGGCCAGGCGGGGCACCGCCATCACGCTCGGGTAGCCCCTCTCCTTGAGCAGGCGGGGCACCACCTGCTGCTGGTAGCTCTCCTTGATCCTCGGGACGGCCTTCGTCGCGCTCACTTGTCCAAGCCCTCGCCGCTGCGGCGGCCGATCCTCGCCTTTCGCCCGTCGGGCAGCACCTTGGACCCGATGCGGGTCCTCTTGTCGTCGTCGGGGGAGACGATCATCACGTTCGACACGTGGATCGGCGCCTCCCGCTCGGCGATGCCGCCCTTGATGTTCTTCTGGGGGTTCGGCCGGGTGTGGCGCTTGATGAAGTTCACCCCCTGCACCAGCACCCGCGCCTTCTCGGGGAGGACCACGAGGACCTTCCCCCGCTTCCCCCGGTCGCGCCCGGAGATGACCTCCACCGTGTCGTTCTTCCGGATGCGGATCCGCGTCCGCTCCGCCCTCTGCCCTCTCGCCATGGCCTTACAGGACCTCCGGAGCCAGGGACACGATCTTCATGAACTTCTTGTCGCGCAGCTCGCGGGCCACCGGGCCGAAGACGCGGGTGCCCACCGGCTCCCCGTCCTCCTTGATCAGCACCGCCGCGTTCTCGTCGAAGCGGATGTAGCTCCCGTCGCGGCGCCGCTGCTCCTTGCGGCAGCGCACGATCACCGCCTTCACCACCTTGCCCTTGCGGACCGGCTCCGGGGCGTCGGGGGCCGACTCCTTCACGTTGGCGGTGATGACGTCGCCGAGCCGCGCGTAGCGCCCGGTCGACCCGCCCACGGGCAGGATGCAGGAGATCTTCCGGGCGCCGCTGTTGTCGGCCACCTGGAGGATGGTTCGCATCTGGATCATGTCGTCCTCCCGCCTCCGTCAGGCCTCGACCGGGGCGGCTTCGACGGTGGCGCGCTCGAGGATCTCCGTGACGCGCCAGCGCTTGTGGCGGGACAGGGGGCGGGTCTCCACGATCCGCACCCGGTCGCCGGCCTTCGCCCCCAGCTCGTCGTGGGCCATGAAGGTCGAGGTGCGCCGGATGGTCTTCTTGTAGAAGCCGTGGCGCACCAGGCGCTCGACCGCCACCACCACCGTCTTCTGCATCTTGGCGGTGGTGACCACGCCCACCCGCTCCTGGCGCCTCTCCGCGGGCTGCCTCATCTCCGTCATCTCGGCACCTGCTTCTCTCTCAGCACCGTCTTCACCCGCGCGATGTCGCGCCGGATCTCCCGGAGCTTGACCTTGTTGTCGAGCTGGCCGATGGACTTCTGGACCCGCAGGCGGAAGAGCTGCTCCCGGAGCTCCCGCTCCTTCGCCGCGAGCTCCTCCGTCCCCATCTCGCGCACCTTGGCCCCCTTCATCAGTGCCCCTCCGCCCGCGTCACGAAGCGGGTCCCGATGGACAGCTTGTGGGCGGCGAGACGGAGGGCCTCGCGCGCCTCGGTCTCCGGCACCCCTTCCATCTCGTAGAGGATGCGGCCGGGCTTCACCACCATCACCCAGCCTTCGGGGGCGCCCTTGCCCTTCCCCATTCGCGTCTCCTGGGGCTTCTTGGTGAAGGGCTTGTCGGGGAACATGCGGATCCAGATGCGGCCGTTCCTCTTGATGAAGCGGGTGATGGCGATGCGGCCGGCCTCGATCTCGCGCGCGGTGACCCAGCCGCACTCGACCGCCTTCAGGCCGTAGTCGCCGAAGGCGAGGTGGCCGCCGGTCCAGGCCTTGCCGCTCATCCGTCCCCGCTGCTGCTTGCGGAACTTGACCTTCTTGGGCATCAACATGGCGTCTTCGTCCTAGGCGAGGGCCCGCGCGGGCCGGGCGGCCTCGGTCTCGCCGCGGAAGATCCAGGTCTTGACCCCGATCTGGCCGAAGGTGGTGTGGGCCTCGTGGAAGCCGAAGTCCACGTCCGCGCGGAGGGTGTGGAGGGGGAGCTGGCCGTGGAGGTACCACTCGGAGCGGGCGATCTCGGCCCCGTTCAGGCGGCCGGAGACCCGGATCTTGATCCCGCGCGCCCCGAACCGGAGAGCGGCGTCGACCGCCTTGCGCATGGCGCGGCGGAAGGCGATGCGCTTCTCGAGCTGGAGGGCCACCGACTCCGAGACGAGCTGGGCGTCGAGCTCGGGCTTCAGGATCTCCTGGATGTTGATGAAGACCTCCTTGCCCGTGCGCTTCTGGACCTCCTGCTTGAGCTTGTCCACCTCCTGCCCCTTGCGGCCGATGATGATCCCCGGCCGCGAGGTGTGGATGGTGATCTTGAGCTTGTTGGCCGCGCGCTCCACCTCGACCCGGCTCACGCCGGCGTGGCCGAAGCGCTTCTTGAGGTCCTTCTTGAGGGCGAGGTCCTCGTGCAGGAGGGCCGCGTACTCCTTCTCCGCGTACCAGCGGCTCCGCCACGTCTTGATGTACCCGAGCCGGAACCCGGTGGGGTGGACTTTCTGGCCCATTGCTACTGCTGCTCCTTCTCCGCCACCCGGACGGTGATGTGGGCGGTGCGCCGGATCACGCGGTAGGCCCGGCCCATGGGGGCGGGCCGCACCCGCTTCTGGGACGGCCCCTGGCCCGCGTAGCATGCGCTCACCACGAGGTCCTCCTCGTCCAGGCGGCGCTTCTGGTTGCGGTCCGCGACCAGCACCGCATTGGCGATCGCGGACCGGAGCGCCTTCTCGATGTCCCGGGCCACCGACCTCTTCGTGAAACGGAGGATGCTCAGGGCGTCGGCGGCCTTCCGTCCCCGGATCGTGTCCAGGACCAGCTTGGCCTTCTGGGCCGAGGTCCGGATGTACTTGCTGGTGGCGCTGGCTTCGAGTGTCGCCATCCCCGCCTCCCTAGCCCTTGGCCGGCGCCGGCGCGGGGCCGCCCGCCGCGGGCGCGCCCGCCGCGGGGGCGCCGGCCGCCGCCGCCTTGGCCACCTTCTCGACCTTCGAGGAGTGGCCCTTGAACTGGCGCGTGGGCGAGAACTCGCCGAGCCGGTGCCCGACCATGTTCTCGGTCACGTACACCGGGACGAACTTCTTGCCGTTGTACACGGCGAGGGTGTGCCCCACCATCTCGGGGACGATCGTCGAGCGGCGGGACCAGGTCTTGATGACCTTGCGCTCCGACGCCGCGTTCATCGCCTCCACCTTCTTCATCAGGTGGTCGTCCACGAACGGGCCCTTCTTCAGCGACCTTGCCATGGCTTACTTCCGCCTCTTGACGATGAACCGCTGGGTGCGCTTGTTGTTCCGGGTCTTGGCGCCCTTGGTCGGCTTGCCCCACGGGGTCACCGGGTGGCGCCCGCCGGAGGTGCGCCCCTCGCCGCCGCCGTGCGGGTGGTCGATCGGGTTCATGGCCACCCCGCGGTTGTGGGGCCGCCGCCCGAGCCAGCGCCGGCGCCCCGCCTTCCCGAACGAGACGTTCTTGTGGTCGATGTTGCCGACCTGGCCGACCGTGGCCACGCATTCGACGTGGACCTCGCGCACCTCGCCGGAGGGGAGCTTGACCTGCGCGTAGTCGCCCTCCTTCGCCACGAGCTGGGCCGCGGCGCCGGCGCTGCGCACGAGCTGGCCGCCCTTGCCCCTCCGGAGCTCGAGGTTGTGGATCATGGTCCCGGCGGGGATCATCTTGAGGGGGAGCGCGTTGCCGGGGAGGATGTCCGCTCCCTCCCCCGCGACCACGGTCTGGCCCAGCCTCAGGCCCTCCGGGGCCAGGATGTAGCGCTTCTCGCCGTCCCGGTAGTGCAGGAGAGCGATCCTCGCCGAGCGGTTCGGGTCGTACTCCAGGGCGGCTACCTTGGCCGGCACGTCGCGCTTGTCCCGCCGGAAGTCGATGACGCGGTACCGGCGCTTGTGGCCGCCGCCCCGGAACCAGATGGTGGTGCGGCCCTTGTTGTTGCGGCCGCCGGTCTTCCGGAGCGGCTCGGTGAGCGCCCGCTCCGGCCTCTTCTTCGTGAGGTCCTCGAACTCGAGCGTCGTCATGAACCGGCGCCCGGGGGACGTCGGGTTGTACTGCTTGAGTGCCATCGTTCCTCGCCCCCTACGCCTGCTCGAAGAACTCGACCATCTTCTCGCCCTTCTTCAGGACGACGAAGGCCTTCTTCCAGTCCGGCCGCCGTCCAGCGTGCCGGCCCTGCCTCTTCACCTTGCCGTGGACGCGCGCCACGCGGACGTCCTGCACCTTGGTCTCGAAGAGGGTCTCGACCGCCCTCTTGATCTCGGGCTTGGTCGCGTCGCGGTGGACCTCGAAGACGAGGGTCTGCTGCGCCTCCTTGAGGAGGGTGGACTTCTCGGTCAGGAGGGGCCGGCGGATGACGTCGTGGAGGTTCTTCATCGCCTACTCCTGCAGGGGCGGCGCGAGCCGCTCCTCGAGCTTGTCGATCGCCACCTGGGTGACCACGAGGTGCTTGCAGTCCAGGACGTCGTAGGCGGTCAGGTGGGAGTCGGCGACGATCCTCACCCCCGGCAGGTTGCGGCCGGAGAGCACGAGCGCGTCCGCCGGCTCGTGGTCGACCACCACCGCCCGGCCGGCGACGCCGAGCTTCGCGAGGAGGCCCTTCAGCGCCTTGGTCTTGGGAGCCTCGATCGCGAAGGCCTCCACGACCTTCACCGCGCCCTCGGCGAGCCTCTGGGTGAGGGCGGTGCGCAGCGCCGCCGCCCGCGCCTTCTTCGGCATCGAGTAGGAGTAGTCGCGGGGCTGGGGGCCGAAGACCGTGCCGCCGTGGCGCCAGAGCGGGTTGCGGGTCTCGCCGAACCGCGCCCGGCCGGTGCCCTTCTGCCGCCAGGGCTTGCGGCCGGAGCCGGAGACGAGAGCCCGGTTCTTGGTCATGTGGGTGCCGCGGCGCGCGCCGGCCCGATGCTGCTTGACCGCCTCGTAGACGAGGTGCGGGTTGGGCCGGGCCGCGAACACGTCGGGGGAGAGCTGGATCTCCCGGACCGTCTCGTTGGCCGCGTTCACCACCGCCACCTTCGGCGACTGGGCCCTCCCCTCCGTGGGCTGCGGCCGCGCGGCTCCTCGAGCCTCCGCGGGCGCGCGGACCGCTGCTGCCTTCTTCTCGGCCATGGCTAGCTCTTCCTGATGACGACGATGGAGCCGCCCGCGCCCGGCACCGAGCCGCGCACGACCAGCAGGTTGTTGCCGGCGTCCACGCGCACCACCTGGAGGTTGCGCACGGTGACCCGCTCCGCGCCCATGTGGCCCGCCGCCTTCATGCCCGGCAGGACTCGAGAAGGGAAGGCGGACGCGCCGATCGAGCCCGGCGCCCGGTGGAACATCGAGCCGTGCGTGGCAGCTCCGCCCCGGAAGTGGTGCCGCTTCACGACACCCTGGAAGCCCAGGCCCCGGCTCGTCCCCGACACGCTGATCCGGTCTCCGGCCGCGAAGAGGTCCACGTTGACCTTGTCTCCCACCTTGAGCGCGGCCCCGTCCTCGACCCGGAACTCCCGGAGCACGCGGCAGGGCGGAAGGCCCGCCTTGTCGAAGTGGCCCTTCATGGGCTTCGTGACCTTCTTCGCCTTGCGGGCCTCGACGAGGCCGAGTTGGACGGCCGAGTAGCCGTCCTTGTCCTTCGACTTCCTCTGCACGACCACGCACGGCCCCGCCTCGATGACGGTCACGGGGAACGCCCGCCCGTCCTCGGCGTAGACCTGGGTCATGCCGACCTTCCTGCCGATGATTCCTCGTACCGACATCTCGCTCTGCCTCTCGCTTTCGAGGATCACGGCTTTGCCGAGGAGCCCACTGGCCTTGCCTCTCGCCGTCTTTCCTCGTGCCTTGGAGTTACTCCCGGCGGGCGCTCGATTGCCCCCCGGCCGCCCCCGATGGCATGCCCCGACCCCCCATCGCTATTTCTGGTGTTCCTTGCCGAAGGCCTTGATCTCGACGTCCACCCCCGCCGGCAGGTCGAGCTTCATGAGCGCGTCGACCGTCTGCGGCGTGGGCTCGAAGATGTCGAGGAGCCGGCGGTGGGTTCGCACCTCGAACTGCTCCCGGCTCTTCTTGTCCACGTGGGGCGAGCGGTTCACCGTCCAGCGGTTCTTGACGGTCGGGAGGGGGATCGGCCCCGCCACCCGGGCGCCCGTCCGCTTCGCGGTGTCGACGATCTCGCCCGTGGACTGGTCGAGGATCCGGTAGTCGTACGCCTTCAGCCGGATCCGGATCTTCTCGTTCAGCATCATGGCCAAACCGCTTTCCCTACTCGATGATCTCGGTGACGGTGCCGGAGCCGACGGTGCGACCGCCTTCCCGGATCGCGAACCGCAGCCCCTTCTCCATCGCGATCGGGGTGATCAGCTCCACCCGCACCTGGGTG